>Ga0065711_1000222_pt1 | contig 80568 bp, 30 predicted proteins | sample Hoacrofraction12_FD_59098 | JGI IMG/M metagenome (GOLD analysis project Ga0065711, IMG submission 59098) | Hoatzin crop microbial communities from Cojedes, Venezuela - Epithelial fraction 12 v2 (version 2) | ecosystem: Host-associated > Birds > Digestive system > Esophagus > Crop | place...
CCCACCCTTCAGATATTTGTAGGCATTTATAAGGTCCCCTCGCAGCCTTCTCTTCTTCAGGCTGAACAAGCCCAGCTCCCTCAGCCTTTCCTCGTAGGAGAGATGCTCCACTCCCCTAATCATCTTCGTAGACCTGCGCTGGACTCTCTCCAGGACAGAGTCCTCAATGTGGGCTCAAAAATGGCTAGCCAGGTCTTCTGAGATGATGTTATACTGACAGATCATGAGCATGGCCGATTTGTGTTGAGCTGCGTTGCAGTCAGAAACACTCCTCTTGCAATACTTTCACATGTACAGCTCTGGGCAAAGCCAGGAACAGCAAAGAGGCACGAGCAAAGAGAGGTTCAGGAGTTGACTAAACCTTCTCAAACAGCCACAGAAGCATTTGTCTGCATTTGGCTTGAATCACCAGGTGGACGAAAGATGGGGGAGGTTCAGTGTGGTTCTTACTTTACAGAGACCTGGTATCTTCCACATAGGTTTGACACCTCATTGGTTTCTTTTCTATTTGCTTCCTGTCCTTGTCATCTCGCCAGTCCTACAAATGTTTGTGTGCCATCAGCATTTTCTGCAGCATTTGTAGTTTATCACCAGCTAAGAGCTAACAGGAATCTCACAAAGAACAAGGACTTGGTGAACCTTAGTATTACCTGTAGGCCTAAGAATTGCAGAATTGACTTCTAACCTTTCTGTTTGTTTCTATTTACATGCCAGGAAAGGTATCTTGTTTCCTCCTACAGACACAAAAGCACAGCTCTCCTGCCATCATGCTCTGAGCTGCACTGAAGTGTGAGCTATCTCTGTTGTCAGCAGCTTTTTGTGATTTCTGTAAAAAAACTGGTGGAATCAATCTGCTGCTACTTGTCCGGGCAATTCAACTTCAGTGATAGGATTAAGAGCTACCATTTCAATCTGCTGGAGGCAGGAACAGTAAGTAGTCTGAACTCTCACTCATAGATTATCAAGTTAACGAAGGGTAGGTACCTGAAGGCTCAAGAGCCAGCCTGTTAAGACATCTTGCTACTGATTCAGAAGCAATGCAGAGGAGTGCTCCAAAGCAGCACTGAAGACTCCCCCCATACAAGCACGCGGTGAATGAGTATGGAGTTCTTACAGCTGAGTTGTCAAACTGGTGGGATATAATTTCAGTGTATTACCGATTCCCCCGCCTACCTTGGCTTATAAACATTGGCTTGGGACAGGCTTCAACTCAGTTGGACGCAGACCTTGGTATTACACTGGGCTCAACTCAAATTCTAAATTGAACTTGCCTGACTCAAAGGCAATCAATCAGTCTGCACATGAAACATCCACAGGTGTCACCTTCGTTTTGTGAATCCAAAATCCAATAGAAGAGGTTCTGTAAATCCAAGACATTACATATGTCTCTTACTGGGAAAAGGACTCCTTACCATTGCCAGACTCCCGGTGATTCAAATGAAGTGGAACCGAGATACAAAGCAACCCTGCATTTTGAGTTTGACAAACAGATGTGATTTCATGAAAGCAATACCAAAACTTTGAGAAATGTAAGTGATGCAGAGGGAAAGAATGCAAAGAGAGTGTGCTACCTCCCTCCCTCTGCAATCCGCAGACTCCCAGGCACAGACATTGTACTGGCCTGATTTTCAGCGTCTGGGGTGGGGCTGTTCACTGCATCTGAAAAGCAGACCTTTTATTTAGATCTGCAAAAAATTTGCAAGTTTGTTAGTTCATCAAAGAAATCTAATCCACCTATTGTCTTCTGATCTTTCTCATAAGATCCTTCCATATGAACAGAGTTGCTTTTAAACGCACCATCCCTCCCCACCCCACCCCCCAGCATTTCCTGTCCTCTCACCTTAAAAACAACTCTGAGAACTTTTCGACCAAAGCAGCCATGTGGAGCTAGAATTGTTTCAGTTTTATATAGGGCCTTTACTCACATCCTGTCGGGTGTTAAAAATCCCTCAGCTGCTTTGCTAGGACCACCCGGCTAGTTCTGAACCACATCTGACAAAATGATACTGTTCACTTCCAGAACCCATCACACAGTTATTCTTGGATAAAAGGTAAAGCAAATAGCAGCCAACTGCTCACTGCTGCAGAAACAAAGACCATCTAGCCATTTATCAAAGCTTCAGACAACCAGCTTGCTTTAAGCTCAGCCACCTCTCCCATTACAGCTTTAAACGATAACACGCTATAATATCAGAAATGACAAATGGAACCGGGGGCCTAACCTATACACAATCAATACCTGCTCTGAAATAAGAACCATCTTTAAAGTATTGACAAAGGGAGCGCAAATACATATAAAACTGCAATTTTTTCTTGAATTGTTTGGTATGGCCACTGTCAACATTCATTTGTCCATGACATTCTTTTTTTTTTTCATGAGAGCAGCAAAACCCCAGGGTGTGCAACTATTGTCAAGCCATTATAGTCGCCCTGTGTCTCCTGCTTATTGGAGGGTAAGAGGAAAGGGCCGATCGCAAGTGACTTCAGCAGAGCCTTCCGCTGCAGACTGGAAACTGTTGCACCACGTGCAAAGCAATTCTGCTTTCTGTTTTAGACTGAGATACATAAGAAAAATTTAAGGTGTCATCAGCTTCATTCATTTTGATGGTGCTCCTTCAGCTTGGGTCGGAAGAGCTGTATTTAAAATATACCCATTAACCCTCTACAAGAGCAGAGTAAAAATTCTGTGTTTAGGTCATAAAGATAAGACCTTCTTCTGAAGGATTGATGAAGGAAGCACCTTATGGGCCAGCTACTTCCTCCTCCCAAGTTTAATAATAATACTTTGTACTTTTATAGCATCTTAAGTGTTCACCACATTTCAGATACTCTATGAAGAATTAATAACAATCCAAAGTGCTCTGCAAATGTTCATATCCCCTTACAGATGGGGAAACTGAGACAGAGCCAAGTTGAATGGCTTGGTGAAGGTCATGCAGAGCGTTGAAACAGCTGGCAACAGAAACTTGGTCTCCTGAGCTATTGTTTGAAGCACAGATCCCTCTTCCTCTGCCACACTATTTGGCCAGAAAATAGCAAGGAACGATGAGATGAAGGTCACGTGTGAAGGCAGTTAGTCACACAGGAAAGGTATCTCCAGACTAAGTGTGCAATCAAGAAAGTATTAAAGAAGGGACTGGTCTTGGTACCAAGGAAGCATGGAAGAACTGATCACCAGAGTCCTCCACAGCACTAGAAAGAGGATAATGACTTTTCAGCTTTTTCTAGACATGTAAGTAGCCATCCCTGTGCTTTCTTTATAGCCTTAGTGAAATGAAAGCAAATAAGGAAATACATGTGTGAGAGAGAGAGGTTTTGCAGTTACTAACTGGTTGGAGATCATCACAGGAATATAAAAGGCCATGGCTGAAGGACGGTACACAAGCAAGGGTCTGTGTTACCTGGTATCACCCTATTCTGGGTGAGAGGCAGCTTGCATGGGCATGACCCTTCAGGTCTGTAACCATGGCAAATACTGATCCAGTGACAATGGGATGGGGAAACAGGACACTTTACAATTGTGATGGCTGCCTGAAGACAGCAGGGAAGAGAGAACATATTATGCACTAAATGCAGGGCAACATTTTCTCTCAACCATATTGCCAGCCTGCACAAAGGTGGGAGAACCTTGTGGCTGATGTTGCCTGTGGGGCTGTCTCCAGAATGCAGCAGGGCTAGGTATATATCTCATGCATGGCCCTTAAACAAGAGAAGCCCCGCAGCAGAGGGATAGGGTTTCAAACCTTTATACGATACATAAACATGTAAATGTGTTATATGATTGTGCATGTCTCCAGTGGAAGGTGCATCTTCTGTCGCACTGTACAAATAGGCCAGTGACATTTATTTCAAAAATAGCACAAAAAAGAGTCTCTTTCCCGGAGAATGATCATAAAGAGGGGAAAGGCTGACAAAGAACACTATAAAAACAGGGGAAACTGAGGCACAAAAGCAACTTTCTCATGGCAAGTCTGTCCACAAAGGAACGTGCAGCAAACAGTCTCCAAAACCGAGCCCAGGCCATATCCAGCACTGACTGCAAGACCCCCGTCCCTTCTAGCATCCAGGCAGTCAGAGCTGCGGTACCGGTGCAGGGAGATGGGGGACTAAATGCAGCTGTGAAGAGGCTCTACCAGCTGCATCACACTCGTTTCACCAGCCGATACGCACCATGCCGGGTCATTCTGTGCCAAACTGCCAGCTACAGTGGTTTTATTTTGCTCATCAGTGCTTTAGAAATTTCAGAGAAACATGACTCAGAGAAAGTGCGAACAAAGCAACAGAGGCAACTGAGCAGCTGGAGATCAGCCAAGTGTTTCTGAAGGATACCCGAAAAAGTGCCACAACGCTGCTGAGTGAGTGGGACACAACTCAGGGAAAACCCTTTTTATAGTAAGATGTTAGAGTGAAAAAGGAAGCGAGTGGGGCTCTGGGGCTCAGCAGTTGAGGAGTTAGGGCACAGGAGCAAATCTGGAGACCTGCTTTGGGGCTACTCACTTCACCCCCCTGCCATCTTATAAAGTGGGAGTAGGCCTGCTTTGGTTAGGCCTTTGAAGTTTTTGGGTGGAAAATGGTATTTAATATTGGTTGTCATTAGTGTGTAAATAAGTAAATACACCCACTCCCATTTTGGAGGCAGCATGAAACAGGAGAGAACCCGCTACAAGATTTCAGGAAAAAAAATTGCTGCTGTCTTCAGTGTTTCACTCCTGCATGCAGTGCTGGTAGCTGTTTTATTTTGTGAGGATCATTTCCGAAAGATTTCAGTCTGCACTGGGATTAGCCTGCTCTGTCCTTCAATGAATGAGTTGCCTTGGATGAAAAACATGACAAGGAGGGTAGGAGGCACAGGATGCTCTGCACATGTCCCTCCAGCTCCGGGTGTTTCCTCATGGAAAGACACCAGATGCCAGTGTTAGCTCCGAGGTGAGAGCTGCGCTACGAATCTGAGCACTTTCCGACTGCTAGTGTGGTCTGGAGAATGTGCTCACAGCAGGAGGAAGGTATAGTGACAGGCCAAGTTTAATATTGATTTTAGCATTGCTGGACAGATTAGGCCAAAACAGAATAATCCACTAACCCCAAAATGTGGAGGAGTCAGCAAATTTGCTGGAGTGCTCTATTCAGGACACCCAGCTCCTCAGCTGTCTAATCAATATTTATCTGCGAAGGGGATGCTGCACGTCAGCCCGTTAGCTCCGTGCATGGTGGCACTGCTGGAGTGAGCTCCTCTCCCCGCAGCCCTGCAGCTCTGTCAATAGCAAAGGGAATTGATGGAGCGGCTGAGCACAGTGACGTGGTGGATCGTGATGGTGCCAGGCTGGAAGGGAGGCTTTCCCCAGAAGTAAAGGATACCTGTCACCCTCCAGAGGAAGGCTGAAAAATGGTTTGGAAACTCCAGGTCTATGAGTCTTTTGCTGTAGAAATCAGGCCATTAGGCTGCCTCGGACTCAGACCCTGAAAATTCAAGGGGAGGAAAATATCTCTGTGCTAAAAAGCTGTATAAAGCAATTATTATCATTATTATTCACTAGTGCCGTTATTGTAATATTGTCATACGCATACTGTAATGGACCTGTTTTCTAGTAACTGGGTTTATAACAGCATGTTATGTTTGTGCTGCAAAGAAGGTGCAAGCTAAATTAGATTAGTATAGAGCAGTAATATAATGAATAAAAGGTTAAAAGAGATGAAAATAATGCAAGTCATTATTAAAAAACTCTAAAGAGCACAGCAAGAGTGGAGATGAATACCATATCAGGATTTCGGAAAAAGGGGTGGAAATGGTACTGAGAAATGGCAGGCAAAGGTAGTTGGGGGAATGTAGATATAAAAAAGGGCTAAGTTTTCGAAGGTATTCAGAAAGGTTGAAGTGCAGGTAGAGTCTTAACAGCAATTTTACAAGTGTTTAAGCAGGTTAAAAAGGTATCAAGGCTTTAATCTCCTGAGGTTCTTTTGAAAATCCTACTAAGATTTCATCTCAAGATGTGTAACTATCCTAAAAAATCTGGCCCTGATCACTCAAGGAAATTGAATTATTTTCTCGAATGAGAGTTTCCTTGCAGTCAGCCTGAAGCCTTTATGCAGTTATCAGTTTAAAATAAAATGAGGAGGGAAAGCAAATAAAATGAAGGTATTTCATGAAGCATCCCTCTCATAAACACTGTTAAAACAAAGACACAAACACAGCCCGAGTTGCTGCCTTAGTTTGCTGAACTTTTGGGAGTTTGCCCAGACAGCAGTATGCTCACTCAGAGTTCAGGTCAAAATCTTCTGTGGAAAGAAAGACAAGGAAGGAAAAAGTATGACCGGCATCTCATTTACCCCTGCTTTCCCACACATGTTGCTGATCAGAGCAGAAGGTGATTCAAAACTCCAGAAACAGACTAGGGGACAGAAGCAGCAATCTCTTACACTCATAAGTTACTTGCAAAGCCTAACGACTCCTTACCCTAGTATGTATCTACGTCCCACCATCCTAGGATTCATATTTTTTGTTTAAAGTTTTTCTGCCAAGGAAGGTAGGATCTGAAGGGAGAGGTGGGTGGTGGGAGAGGTGGAGCAATGATCTTTGATGGTGATATCTAGCAAATAAAATGGGCGAACACCCACTCTGCAGTGCAGAAGAACTAACGTCTCCTCCCTTCCAAAACAGTGCGGCCACATCCCTATCACCTCCCAGCTTGCACTGCTCTGCCTTGGCATTGTCCTCGCACAGCTCCCCCAGAGCCAAGGAGGCATGGACGCTTCTCACTACTCATCTGGGATGCAATATTCAGCCCTTAGAACATACACACCACAGACTAATGCATAGACTAGCCCTAGAGTCCGCTGAGTAAAGCAGATGCACCTACGAAATGGGTCTGCGAGCTCCTTGCTGAAGATACTTCATAGCAAAGGAAGCCTCAGCACCATGTGATGAGGCAGTTGCTAAGGTAACTACTTTTTTCCTTTTAGAGCAAAGCCAAGTAAACAAGCATGTAAATAGACTTAAGAGCCACGTAAATTGTTGGTGAACCTATTCTGGTTACCTTGACGATAAAGTATCACTCTTCCAGGATCTAAACTTTCTTTGGCGTGTAGAGAATATAATATGCTGTGATCTCAGGCAGTTACAACTGGATCATCTAAATTTTAGGTCTATCTTCTCTCTTTTTACATTACTCTTCCTGCAAGGCATCCCATGTAGCTAAGGCACATGCTGTACCAAGTTCAACATTACTCTTACCAGGCAGGCTACTCAGGGAGGCAGTGACTTGTGCACATATGCATTAAAAAAGAAGAGGATGGAGTAGCTGTTCCCCCCCTGAGCTTTGAGGATATCCTGATCAATTAGAATAATGGCAAATAAGTTGCAATTATTAATGCAACGAAAATTTGACCTTCGTCCCAGGTAAAGAAACCGATGTGGACAGCATACAAATTTGGTGTTTAAAAGGACAGTGTGTTGCCCTGGTCCCTTAACCTTGGCTTTGATCACAAACCGTGGGAAAGCAGGTCTGTACAGGATTAGCTATACCTAGAGCATTTCTACTGCCGTAAAAATGATGGCTCAGGCCAACTCCACAGTCACCCCAGCAAAGCAATTTGCTGCAAACTGGGCATGCTGCCGTTTCGTTTCGTCACTCTGCCCTTTATTAGCAGCAGAGCAGTTCCCACTCACGCACAGGATTGGCACCCGAGGAAGGCTACAAGACTTGCCCTTTTTGCTTGTCAAGCACAGCAGAGGAATTCCCAAAACAAGTAATCGCTGGAAACCCCACCTCAGGGTGATGCTGCCGTGGGTGTGGGAGAAGCACTGACTCCACAGCTGGCACAAGCACCCACTTGCTGCCCAGATGAGGCCAGCGGTGCGACGCCAGCTTGGCTTTCCCGACACACTAAGGTTGTCTCCGTTCTTTCCAGCTTCTCCCAGAGTGCAGCACGTACTATTCAAACCTTCTCAATGGAAGACCGTGTCCGCCTGCATGCAGCCTCCCTTGGTAGTTCAACTAGTACAGAGCAGAGGAGAATGCAGCATGGCTTTTACCCCAAGCCTTTTCATTTTGCCCGATACTCTGACTGTAGCGGTTGCTGCTGCAGGAACAGAGCCCCCAGTGCCTAAGCAGGAGCAGGATCTGGAGCTGCCACAAATGACATCAGGCAGCATAACTATTTCAGCCCTGCCAGTCCTCAGCAGGGGTCACAGCTGACAGCAGATTTAATAAAATTGGCTGGGGCTGGGTGAGTAAAATGAAACATCTCAGCTGAAAAAAAAGGCAAGATTGAGGCTCATTCAAGAGCTTTCTCCTCACATAGTTAAGGGAGAGCTTCACTACAACTGACAGCTAATTCAGTACACATCTCATAATATATTATCTCCACAGCTGTATGACAAGTCTAGTGAGCAAGATGCAAATGAACACTTAGGCAGGTAAGTTCCTAATGTCACTTTAAGACTCAGCGCAGCATCACTGTCTTCTCCATCCACTGGCTGAGTTACGTAGTGATGGAGCAGTTGTGGGAAGGTAACAGCTGGATGGCAGAAGAAACGGAAGGTAAAAGAGGTTAATTTATGGAAATTATCTAGGTCACTCAGTAAGTAGGACATGTCATGCATAGCTTTAGAAGTACAATAGTAATTTATTTAGAATCTGATTTTTTCAATAGATAGTCAATGAGGGTTATCAGGAGTCATGTAATTGTTTTGATCTCCTCATCACAAAACGAACTACAGCACCCTGAACTGATGGAGGAACTTCCAGAGCTGTGCATCCATAGCAAGGCCCCCCAGACCAGAGGTAAAGATTTGGCTGAAGTGGGGGCCAGTGCCTGGAAGCTATGTGTGAGGAAAGTGTGGGTTCCCGGGGCATTTCATGGCAGCGTGTACGTCACTGGGACTACTGGGAGGGCAGCGGTTTTGGGGCCTTCCAGGATCAACGAAAATCAAAAAGTCAGAGGAGTTTATCACTTCAGAACTACATGTGATTTTGGGGGGTGAAATAGGAAAAAATAAATTCTGTACAAAGAAGCTAATTCACCCAAAACAGACTTCGACTTTCCCTAGTAGTTATAAACTAATTAATGTTTTCCTTCTCATTAATGGTACAAATGAAAAAGCAGTCTGTTATTTTTTTGGCTCCAAAGCTCTTGCTCTTCCTTCTTTTTTTGCTGTTTTAGTTCTGCAGATGAGGACACAAAACCCAGACTGCACAGCTACCTCCACGGACTTCACAGTCTTTTCCACTGAGACGAGCAATAAAGGCAAAGAAAACGTGAGGGGCACAGACAGCACAAACAGGGAAGCTCTGATGGAAGTGCCGAGGGGACACACTGAGCACCACAGGAATCCAGAGTGGTCCCAGATCTGGGTGAAATTCTGTGAGCTCCTGGCTGGTAACTGCTTAATAAATCCTTCGTTCATCAGGTCCATGCCCCACTCGCCATGCTGCGTTTGTGGCCTGTGGATGTACTTGCTCTCCACAAATTCCTCTGTAAGAAAGCCATGCAGCCCTCGGCACTGATTCAACCGAAACTATTTTTCACTTTTACTTTTTAAGTAATTAGTTAGATCAATCAAAAAGGCTGTGTGGAAAGCCTTGCCTCACTGCAAAATAGATATTTTTCAGTTTACTTTAACTTGACTTTTTTTTTAATGCTTAAACCCTTCCAAAAGAGTATCTGTACAACTACAACTAGCAGCGGTAGTTTAAAATAAAAATCTTTCATTTAAAATAAAAATCTTTCAGCTGTATCATTTAGCTTCAACTTGCTCTTCAGAGGAGCTGCTAGTCTATCAGAACATCGTAATTCCAAATATTCCTGATTTAATTGGTTTGTTCTGTGATGGTCTCTGAGAAAATAAATTACAGTTTCTTTTTTTTTTAATGAACTGACCACAAATTTGTAATGAGAATATCTTCTGTAAAGATAATAGGCTGGACCAGGATATCTTTAATCAGTTTTTAATTATAGAACCCAGTGACTCAAAACCATTGCTACCTGACTTAGTGCTTGCTTGGAAGGACTCCTGCCCCTGCTCTCCAGCTTCCTCCTCCAGGCTCACATCGGCAGGGTGTGATGTGCCAAAGCCAGCCAGCGCAGGGAAGATTTCAAGGAGTTTTCTTATTCCAAATACTTTAAATACTGCTTGCAAAAACCAGAGGGAAGCCAGCCCATGATATCAATGGGTCTGGACAGGATTCCGCACTGATGCATGTGGCTCTGCAAGATTATTGACACAGCAACACTGGCTGCTCACCATTCGGAAGTTATCTGATAATTTTTCGTCAGTCCTTGGCTCTTAAGATCATGAGATTCTGTACAAATCTCATCTTTTGGGTGTAATAGATAATTTTTCTGGACACCAAGATTGTAGGTTAATATTAAAAAAATGGAAGGCAATAGAAATAACTTTTTTTAAAATGGCATGGTTTTAATTTTATCCTTTCTAAGAAACCAGATTCATGATTCTCTGCCTTCTATTTTTAACAGGCTCTTTCTCTCTGCCTGCTGCCTGTTACACTTGTTGCAAAACCTGATCTTAGAGTTTAGTCTGCTCATGCCGATGAGGGCACACTCATCCTCTTTAGCTGGTTGCGTCTTAAGTGAACCAGTAAGAAAATCAACAAAGGCATTGAGAATCAGCGCCCAGTAAATCCTCTTCTGTCCAGCAAAAAAGGGTCTAAGAGTACATACAACAACAGTGTATATTTCTGACCAGATTTTTTGGTTCTCATGTTAATGTAATTTCAGCAGGATATAAAAACCAACTCTATTCTGGCTTGCATGATACATATAAATTGTGCATAGAGCTTGGAAACAATTAATTTAAAGTAATAATTTGTATAAACATCCTAACAAAATTTTAAAGGGTATTAAACACCCTGTTTTATAAACATAACACTTCATTTGAAAAAAAAAACATTTAGAAGGTAACGCATTTAGGATAAGTGCACAACACATGAAAATAATAAATGAAATTTTCCCAGTTTAGAAAATGAATGTAATTAATTAACATTTAAATTACATTTTTAATTGCAATCATGCCCTCCCAGGGGACTCATAAGGGACCATAATTGCAATTAAAAGCATGTGGATTAGATAATAAAACAATGCACACTGTCTGAAATGTGCGATTTAAAATGGAAAGCAGACATTGTTATCGGCACATCTAACTTAATTGTAGCCATAAAGCAAATGTGCTGTACAAAATAAAATTCACATACGGGAACATTTAATTCTTGAATCTCTTAAAGGGGACACGCTTGAGAGCACATTTTATGACAGGTTCTGTTTGAAACGGCCCTTTAAGGCTTTAGTATTCAGGGATAGTGCTTTAATGTTTTTGCATTAATAAAAGCATAGCTGAATGTTCCTATTAAAATACACAGATACATTTAAGTAAGAAATGAAACTGAGTGTCTAAAATTTAAGTTGCAGAAGGCATAATTATATCAGGAACACATTTTTCTTTGTTCTGCATTGTTTTAAAATTGCATTTGCCAGCGGAGAGTTGGAGAGGTACTACATTTCCAGTGTACGTAATGAACAGAAAAAGGTATCTGATAAATAGGTATTTACCAGACAGATACAAATCTGCTCTACCTTAAGTGCAGACACCTCCTAGCCCAGTGGACCCTCAACACAATATCGACTTTCTGGTTTTCCTTGGTGGTCCATTGCTGCTTTTTGACAAATACTGAAGATTTTAGCTTCTAGTGCCACTAATTCTTAATTTTTCACAAACTTCCACTTTATCACAACACAAAGAGAAGAAATAAGAAGCTCCCAAAACCAAGAAAGATCTCTCCTCATGGAGAAAAAGGCCAGGAGTTTGAACCATGCTCTAGGGATACCACATGGTAAGTTCAAACACGGTGTCTTTGGAGGGTTGTGTTCACCCAGGGACCACACACTAATAGCTACTATTTTGCAAGGCAGATCCTCAGTGAATGTAAATCACCACCACACACATCACCTGAAGGTCTTCCACACAGCTTGTGTGTCAGGAGCCTAATTCAAGTATGAAAAATTTTCAGAAATCACTATTGATTAGTCTCATTGCTAAGTGAATTACTAGTAGGTGCCCAGATACTAATTGTGACAAGTGTGTGATAAAGTGGGGAGAGCACACAGACTGAAAATAGAGCAAAGTTTAGGAGCCAATGCAGAAAGGGTTCCAGGACATGATAGAAATTTTCTGCATGGATGCTTCTTTTTGCCATTTACTTTCAATCTTAAAGGGCAATTTCTTCTTTCACCTAACGCAGATACGAAATATGGTTCTATCTGTAAGCTCTTACAGCAAATTTTGATAAATCCAGTGCTTCGGTAGATGAGGTTTGGGTGTAACTCTGCTGTGGAAGAACATGTTATTTACATGGAATCAGATGAAAAGAAAACAGTTCTGAATCTTTCGATTCATTAAATGGTGCTGGTCTAATTCCAGTTTGACAAAAAGTGGGCTGGGAAAATAACAATATAATTGTTGATAATACTCGCTGTGAGATACACTAAGTTATCTGCTCTACTCTCTCCCTGTTTAAGACCTTGACCTACGAAGGAACAGCTTTTAATTGGTAATGCGCAATATGTAACTCCTGCTGCCCGGGGGAAAAACTCGCCTAGGAAGTTATTTGTTATAGGAATATACCTCTAGTATTACTGCTACCTATTAAAATGCAGTAAAAGTCAGAAGAAAATGCATGTGCAGGGACCCGAAGTTAACCAGGTATTTTCCCTTTAAAAATGATTGTGAAACTTTGAAGTTCTTCCATGTAATCTTTCTCACTAGCTCTGCTACAGTGCTTGGCCAGCACTATATATACAGTATAAAAACCTGTGATTGGCTTTGAAGCCAACAGTGGTACAATATTTCCTAAAGGTTAGAAAAGTTACCCAGAGTGTGAAACAATGCTGAAAGCTGAATATCACACTTGGAAGTAACTTTTGAACTTGAGGGTAATATTTTACTCTGCAATTGCTCAAAGAAACAGATATATTTTGATTTATAATACTTACACCCCCGCCTCCCAACAGGAGTGTTAATGCTATACGGAGAGTTATTTGAAATGGTATGCATATGGTGCCTTTGTAATTTGGTATTCTGTGCAATAAATAATTCATTATTAGGATTTTAACTATTGTCTAAGGCACTGGGCAATAGAGGAGTATGGTGAGCTGGCACAAGACAACCATTCAGAATTTCATGAAATACAGAAAGTAAATACTTTTTTTTAATCCACATAGCATTTGTCCCACACACTAGTTACCCATAAAAATTTAACATTTATTTCCCTTACAGTGGTCTCTGCCATGCAAAGCTTACCTGTATGCAATGCAGGTAATGATGCGCTAAAGATGATCTGTATGTGTATCTCCTTAGCTTAATGACAGCATAATGAAGTCTCATGTTCACTACCTGCAAGGCTAGAGCCTTCCTCAGACCAGTATATAGGTTTTGGATGCTGATCCTTCTTAGCCAGGGAGCTTTAAGCTTTGCTGAGCTCATCAGTTGTCCAGTTGGACAAAGCACAGTCTTAACTGCCTGAGGCAAACAGTTAATCACATTAGCAGACCACTAACATTGAAACTGGGAAGTGACAAAAAGTAAAGCAACATTTAGATTTGCTGTGTGGAAACACATTCAGATTAAATTTAATTTGGACAGTCAGAAAATAGGGGCACCTGTCAGTTTCTAGGTAACACAGGGATTTTTTTCTAGCATCACTTACTACCTTTGGGAAAAAAGCTCCTTTCTGAAGCCAAAAAACCTGACAAGGTGTAACTCATACAATGCATTGTGCTGCATTACGATGGCTTACATTGGTTCATGTCTTGTCATATGACAATATAACATGACACAAAACTGCATGTACATTGCATTGGAGATTTATAAAACAAAGCTTCCTTTGCTCAGGAGTAGAAGGGCTGTATTGTGAACCACTCGCGTAGGAGAAGCAGCCGCTTCTGAGCCACGCACACGCTCTATAAAATATGCACATCCAGCCCTCAACATGGGCACAAACTAATAGGATCGGAGAAGCAGAACTTTTCATTCCAGCAGGATTTCAGAACTGGAACTTTGTAACCCTGCGCTTTGATTTTGGTTTTTAATTAATTGCAGGAACACGGAAAATGCAAAACAGAAACACAGGGTGGAAAAGCAGAGAAAAAAAGAGGTAAAGATAAAAGACAGAAGAAAATTAATTGTTAATTATTTATTAGACGGTTCATTTGCTCACACCTACATTACCGTGTTGGTGTTTTAACCCACTGTGCTTGTTCCTCAAGCTTGACCTCAGCCACATTGTTAGTTGATTTCCTTTGCCTTTGTCACTTCTCACTGATTTCATCAGCTTTTTAAAAAAAGATGTAAGATAGGAACTATATGTAACGTTGTGAATAATTCTTAAGGGATGCTCCTTTCCTCAGCCTAAGTTATGGCAAACAAACCCACAAATATAGCAACTGCTGTACGTACTCTTTTGAAAGGATGCTGTGTATTTCGAGGCCCTGTCCTCTGAGAGACACAAGGTTGTCCTTCCCAAACGGTTTACAGGGCATTGAGGAACATTGCAGCCTCATTCCTCCATGAAACACACCCGCTCCTTTAATAACAATTCTTCCTGAGAAATTAATCTGCTACTGGTGAGACCCGAACCTCATACCTACGAGGAGAATAAGTCTCTAAGTATAACATGCACATGTAGAGGAAGAAGACACTAGCATTTATTTAATATATGATAACTGTAGCATTAAAGACAACCATAGTATATCATGACACCTTCTAAAGCATGGCATGAGAAATATAATCTCTGCAGCCTATATAACTTCAGGATTTGTCTCTGCAAGTGTTTCAATAACTGGCTATTTCACTCAAAACTTGTTTTACTTTTTCTTTTTTTTGGCACGGTGCTTGCAGAAAAAGAGAAGGGAATATGAAAAGGAATTTTTCTGGTTCCTCTACTTTGGAAAGTAATTTACTTACTTTCCTCTAGCCTTGTAAGGGAAAAAAAGATTTTTTTCTGTTTTCAGCTTAAAACCTCTTGCAGATTTACTGTGACACATTTAACATGCAATAAGTTGTCCACCATGAGACCCCTGGCTCCCAAGATAGCATTTATTTTAGCTACAAAAAGGTGCAAAGCAGCTAGGATTTATATAAATGTAAAATAATTTCAGCAGCGTGACACAGGAAAGGTAGGTCAAATCATGCTTAGTACTTATGCAATTTTTTTAAACTACTGAAATGTAATCATATTCTGGAGTGGATGATCTCATCTAGCATCAGTGAAACTATAGCATAGTTATATTAACTATAAAAAAGGAGAAAACCTATTCCATTTCTCAGCATATGGAAGAAAAATAACAGAAAGCTTTTCTTTGATCTCTTTGCCAAATAAAGTACTATTCTAGCATTTGACATATGACTGCAGTGACCCTGAGATATGCCTCCTGTACATTGCCTTTACTTTGTTTCAGCAAAGCCAAAACTGGTAACAGAACTCCATCATTTACACTTAGCTTCTTTTAAACCATTTTTCACATTTAGTCCCTGATAGAAAAGGAACGTGTCTGTTTCCTACAGGTGATTTATTACATAGTTTCTAAGCAAAACACTTTTATCTGAAAGTATAGGTCAGACAAAGGAATAATGCAATCAAAGAGACACTTGCAGAAACATTATAAATACTGTACTATATACAGCAGAAGCCCTGCGCTGTCAAAAATGACTAGCCGCTCACAAGCACTGAAGTTCATTGTCTTTTGGTGGAGCAAGAAGCAGCGGTTAACCTAGAAGAGGAATACCTTTAATGCCTTTTAGTCTCTTTTTTTTTTTCTTTTATTTTTTTGGCAGTAGTTACCTTATTTGAAAAACATTTGAGTCCCAAGATGCTGTATTAGAGAAGATGTTTTTATTGCCTTGCTGTAAAAATTTGATTTTATTTTGCCAAATGGTTCTGTAGAACTGCGCTGCGGTAGGTAACAGGAATGGTGGCAAGTCACTCTGCACCTTTCATTAGAAAGGTGTAACATATCCGCTGCTGCTCCGTACACGGCTCTGTCATTGTCCTACCAGGTACCCCCAGTTTCATTGCATTTCTCCTCCTAACAAGCCTAGGCAGGTGTGGAAGTCCTATTATTCCTGTTTTACAGAGAGGAAAGAAAGACATAGGGGTGGCTGAGTGACATGTCCACTGTCACATAGGAAGCCGACAGTACTTTGCATACAAGCAGTATTTTGAAGGGTGAAGCTTGTGCTCTAATCATTAGGCCATCTTCCCCTCTGGCTTAAGAAATGTATATAATGAAACAACTCCGTGAAACCTAAACATAGAAACCTCCCAAAGCATCACACAGGTAGGAGAGCCCAGTTTTTCAAGAAGGAAGGATAAACTGTCTTGTTACATAGAATTAAAGTTGGCTAGAGCAGCACAGTACAAGACCTTCAGTAATCTGAAAGCTCCCTTGAAATTCAGGCTGAATCTGGAGTAACACATCACAATTTCTAATGATCAAAAGGGGGACCAATACGCCTGACCCTTCTACCACCTCCTCAGCCAGGACTCCTTGCTTTGCTTGGAGGATGCAAAGCTCTGCTGCTACTTTAATACACTCACTGATGTGTGCATTTGTTGGAGCTTGCCTCCTCATTTCACAGCTCTTTCCTGACTCTACTTTTAGTTCAGACACAGTACATCAGTGAGTCCAAATGTTCATCCACCTTCTCACTTAATTTGTTGTTTTCACTTGGTTTTTCTCTAACTTCATTAAGAGTAAATATATATGTGTGTGTATGTCTACATGCAACAGAAAGCGACAGAAAATGAGTTGTAGGTTAAAGTAGGCAATTCATCTCAGTCTGGTTGTCCCCAGAGAAAAGCAGACTTCACCTGTTTATTTCACCAGTATATTTATACATATTCTGTTCTATTTTAACCACAAAAGAGCACCAGGCTGCCTCAGTGCACCGCGCTCATACTGAGCATCGAAGACAGGACTGAGGGAAAGCAAAGGGGAGATGGGGCCAGTGGAGGGGAGGAAGGCTGAGCTCAGTGCTTTCCCAGGTCACGAGGAGAGGAGTGGAGGTAGGAAGAGGGAAAGGAAGAGTGAAAACTGCTTGGACAAATGTGGAGCAGCCTCCAGAGTTCAGAGCTTCTCCAAGTTGAATGGGATTGACAGTTATCTGCTTTTCATCAAAATATCTTGATGTTATTATTGCTTTTGGTTGTAAATCAATATAGTAGAGCATAGTGACAGTTCAGCAATTTTTCTCCTGGTAAAACGACCAATGCTGATCTACATACCTCAAGAAATCAGTTTAAAAAGGGGAGGAACATGAACTTCCTATTTTACAGGGAAACATAAGCATAAGCTTTCATCTTCCGTATTGTGTTTAGATACTGTAGTGACAGCTGCCAGTGAGCTGATGGATAAAATTTCTGAGATAAGACCTTGCTTCTCTTCCCAGGCAGGATGGTGAGCAAATGCTGAACAGAACAATGGAAAATAAGCCCCAGACAAGCGTCTGGACGGAAGGGGGCGAGGGTTGTCCTTGCAACTGCTGACTGGAAAGGGAATAAGGAAGATGCTGAATGTTTCAGTGCTTCAGCAAGGACATAAACCAAAACCGACTGAAATTCAGAAGTCCTAAAGAAATGGCAAGGCAATGTTCAATACATTATGACCTTTCCTGCTATTTTCAAAATTGCAATCTTAGGGAAAAAAAGAAAAAAAGGAAGCCCACCCTTACCACATGGCTGAAAATGTTATTAAAAGCAATGAATTATTTTTTATTGTTATGTTTAATTTTTTTTAAGTACCATTTGAAGCAGCGACAGCACAGAGGATGCCTCCCTTAAACTGAAGATAAGTTAGATATTTGAAAAGAAGCAATTTATCTCATTCATTCTTTTACGTGCTCACTTATATTTATTTATATGCACACTTCTTTGAATTGCATTTTTATTTTTTATTGTGTGCAGTAGCTGTTAATGATCATATAGAGTCACGAGAATTAAAATAGAACCCTGCATTTTACTTGAACACCAGAGCAGCACACACAGACGATGCAGTATATATAAATAACAAAGGCCTTGCATAATCACATATTCTATATCCTCTCTTACTGGAATATTAAAGCAAGCCCTAACCTATGACAAAACTTAATACAAATAAGATATGAAATAAATAAAATGCACAATGCTAGAGCTCAATTTGAACTATTCAGGCTTCATCAAAACATATTGGAAAATGTGTGATAGGACAGGGAAAATCTTAGCATATAAATTATAGCTATGAAAGGATTTGCTGCTGCAAACAAGTGTAAAGATGAAACTTCCCAAAAACTTATATCAAGCATAAGATATTGTAAATAATAATTTACATTAAATAGCACCTTCATTTCTGGAGGATCTTGGAGCATTTTGCTAACCACAAGTGAAATGCTGTGATGGGTAGATGGTGCAAACAATGTTTGCAGCACTGTTTTGCTTATATGTCATAGTATGAATAAAGTAGCTGTGTGGGGAAAGAAGCTTCTGACCTCTATGTGTACCATACTTACATTAGCAAGCATGGCTACGAGAAGCTGAGGCTAAGAGAGGACAGGCATAGATGAAAAGTAGCTGGAACATATAAATGAATGCTGTATAAAGCAATAGCCAATGTCAGTATCAGCCTAAGACCAAGCTCCCAAATTAGGGATGCTTATGTGTATTTGCGTATGTGCATATGATCCACACACAGTTTCCTAAACAGATTCCAATTACTTGGACTTCAGTGATAATTTATAATAAATCAACAAAGATGTACCAGTGCTTGCTCAAACAAAAGCCCAATAAACCCCCAAAACATTTTTTTTTTCCTCCACCATGGGATAACACCAAGTCTCATGCTGCAGAGCCATAAGACAACAACGAAATTTTGGCTGAGGACACCAGCAGGAAACCTTTCTTTCCTCACTCGGAGTGCGGAAAGTTGTGTGCTTGGGTATCTGCAGGAAAGGAAAGGGGAACTCAAAGAACTCGTGGCTTCGAATCTGAAAAAGCACCAGAAAATTGCTGAAAATGTAATTGTAAATAATATTGTTATACTTACAAACTACCTTTTACGTGAGAAGTGTAGCCCTCTTTCCCAAGGAGAAGGAAGAATTTTCTAATTTTAACAGCAGAGAAATACCACAAAGGGAGAAGCTGGCCATAAATTATGTATATCCGAGAATTAGGAATAGGACCCTCTGCAGAGTCCAGACATGGACAGTAGCATTTCCATGGGTTCTGCCTCTAGAGTCCCAGTTTTCCCCTAACCCTGACCAACCCAGATAGCATCACACTGGTGAAACAGTTACCAGGCAGCATGGCAGCAGCACCCCCAGAGCTGATCCATCTCAGCCCAGTGACTTTGATTAAAAGCAGGCTTCAGTATTAAGTAGGATACACGTAAACAAGGAAAACAGTAAAAGCTTTTACAGACTGAGACGCAGAAGGTTTGTCAGTGTCAGATAACGCCACTGAGCAGCTCAGCACAACATGGATGGACTGTGGTGAGGCTGATCTCCATGGCAGCTGGCAAGGTCCGCTCTGGACCTCAGTGCCAAGGTGCTGAGGCTGTGTGTGGGTGTGTTTGTGCGCGAGAGCCTGTGTGCAACAGGACGTCAGCTTTATAAACTGCCCTCCAACCTCACTGATACCTTCCAAAGCTTCATACGGCTGCTGCAAGGAGACCAAAAGTGTCACTAAACAAATTGCAAAGCCCAGTCAATAAAGGAGGATGTTATATATTATTTTCCAAGTATCAAAATCATTCATTTAGGTCTATTTTGCATGTATAAAGATGAAGAATTAAAGAAACAATGTGTTGCAACAAAATAGAAAAGGAGCACTGATGCTGTTCTCATAAGTTCGACAATGTGACTTGTCTTCTGCCAAACCAATGCCCCATTCTATATTGCACATCACGAAGCACATAGGAGCTCATGGATATAGCTAGTTTACTCCGACGACCTCAATGTATTTATGAAAAATCTAGGAATAACTCAGTGTTACAATTAAAGAGTAAGAGAAATGTTCGGTTAAAACGGACACTGAAATTTCTTAACAGAAAGAAATTAGCTATTTTATGATGGAATACTAGCACTTTGCTGGTAAGAACAGATTATAAACTAGGAAATCATAGCAGTAATCCATCCTTTATGTTTATATTTTAGGAATATCTAACCTTGAGGGTTTAGCATGCAGGTTGAAACAAAATTACTCTGATCACCAAAATCAAGGTGTCAAGCTGAGATATTATATGTCAATCATTCTGCAACAAAGATAAAAGTGAACAAGACGCATTTCATAGTTATACAGAGAGGGAACATGGATTATATATTTAGTGTCTTTTTTCTCAATATACCTATCAGCATTTCTAAGTCATTTTAGCAAGGAACTTGAAATATAATCATTTCAAGACAAATAACAGAGAGGCTTTAAACAATGATGGAAGTCTCCCTAACTGTAGATTGTCCTCAAAAACCTTGAGTCAAGCCAATACCAATGGACTTTATGAAACTGTGAATTGCATCTCCACTGAGAGTGCCCTACTACCCAGACAAATCAATTGACTTGACCTTTACATCTGCCCTACCGAGTTTAAGCAAAAAGAGAGAGTGAGAGAGCGAGAGAGGAATATCATCTCACATGCTCTCTCCTAGAGAGGGGGATTGTCTTGGAAAGAGAGTTTCCTAGAGACCCGGGATACAAACTGTCTTCACGCTGAACTCTGATTTCCCTGTGCATTAGCAATGCCATGAGTGAATGTGTTTAGCTCTTGGGGAACATAGGGAGGCCCATCTACGAACCCTATGTGGGCTCAGGAAGGACACGCTGGCTAAAGCTTCAGGTGCTGGTAGCTCTGGGCATGCACGGCAGTACAGCTTCCCCTATTCTCCCTCACCCTTAGGCTCAGGCTTCTAAAATCCATGTCAGCTGCACATTCGGCATCTAAGAGCTTTCTTGGATCTCGCCCACTGGACCAGATCCTCAGCTGGTTTCCCTGCTCCTTGAACTCTTGCCAAAGGTTTAGCCTAAATGTGAGTCCAAGTGAGCCGGCTAGCTTAGAAAGAAAGAATCAAGATATATGATTGCTGCTTCCAGAAATATAAAAAAAATATTTACAGATTTGTACAAACATCCTATTCTCATTAACTCCTCTGCAGATTTTCTGAAGACTCATTCCAAATATAACTGTACAGTATATACTACGGAAGAAAAAATGTAAATACATGCACAAACTTTTATTTAATCCCTGGAGAAAAAAAATGTACATATTAATGGATCCCCCTCTTTCACCTCTACTGTCTTAATCATTTTCTTTAGTTGACAGAAATTAAATAAAGACCAAAAGCCAGAAGACTATCACACATTATAGTATAATTCCTCCTAATTTTCAAGAATCAGCCTTGGAAAACTGTATTCAGCACCAGATGAAAACAGAGCATGTATGACAGATCCTGATACATTTGGATGCAACTACTCATATTACAGATCCCAAATTTTACTGATTTTTTTTTTTAAACTGGTAATTTTATTGATACAAATAGTCCAGAATCTTACCAACAAAATAAGATTTCTGTGGCCTCAGTTTGTGGAATTCTTGGGTTGTTGCTGAGGAATCTGCTATGAACCAAACATCCTCTGCAACGTCGATGTACTAGTAGCCAAACAGAAAAACATTAAATTCCAAACATGGGATATTTACCTGCAGGATTGTGTTCCAACTAATTTTAAGGTTGTATAAATATTAGGCTCGGGTTTGTTCAGACAATGTTAGGCACACATTTTATTTAAGAAGTCTGTAACTAAGGGATAACTGCTGACAGTCTAAATAAACCCCCAGGTACCACCAGCAGGACGATTGCAGAGAAATTCTTTTCTACATAGAAAATTCAATAAAAGCAATAGATTTTAAAAGCAAATCAGGTTATGATGAGACATGAAAAACATCTCTAATCAAGCTGCTACAGGGGCCACAGTGGTTCAGAAACATACCTGCAACTTGCAAACCTGCCTATACAAATAGTATCTACATAACTGCATTTCCCCGCTGCACCCTTCCGAAAGGCATTTGCATGCTTGGACGTCCTGAGGGTCTGTGAAAGAGGCTGGAGCTGAGCCAGGCTTTGGCTGTGACACGCTCTGGTGATAATGGCCTGCGAGCTGCCGAGGCTGATCGAGGTGGAGTGGTTCCAGCCCCACAAACTTCTTCAATCTGGGGTTGAATCTCCTTTTTGCTTCTGTCTCTATCTCCCCTACTTTCCCAAGAGTAAATTATACCTTGGTCCTGTTTCATTCCCCATTAGCCTAATAAAGCCTTTGCTGTGCACACTGGTCTACATTTTGTGATCCCTAACTGCTCCTTACACGTACAAACTAAAATTGGCAGCAAGATTGGCTGAGTAAAGACTACAATGTTTAGTCTCAAAGAATAGCTGTGCTGAAAGGAGGTATTTAACCAGATCTCACTATTATAACTGCTTGGCCAGAAGGCAATATCTTACTCTGTGAACAGCAATTCCTTTTTCAAAGCAAAACCACATCGGCAATAATTTAACTTTTTTCTTTTTGAACTGGAAGTCTTGGATACAAACTTTCCTGCAAATATCCTAAAATGTGAAGCTGCTATCTGTTGCCAGCTGGAGTTTCCCCTGAGACATGTGTGTCTATGCATGTCATCCGTTTTTCTTATCTGCCAGTGGGCCTACAGGAAATGTTTCCAGGTAAGCTTTCAACCATATACAAACCTGAGTGTTACAGAAGTACTACAGGTGCAGTCCGCTGAGGATGACAGGGACAGCCTCTGTCACCCCACAGAAAGCAATGTCAACAGAACCATATACATGACTTTGAGGCTTGATTTTATATTCTGCTTCCTTCATGTAGCTGCTGAAAACAGGGGTATCTGTTTTTCACCAGGGATATGACACAGCATTTTTGACCCAATCTCCTTCACCTAGGAAAGCACATATAACTACAGACCGACACTTCAAAAATAAAATGTCAGGCAAAAATTATGTCTCTTAACGTAGTAAAAATATTTTAGAATCTGCTGTATAAATATGTTTATGTGTGTGCGTGTATGTTTACATAGATATAGGTTTACCCATGTGCACACATACTATGCAATTCCAATGCCAGAGAAGAATGATACTGAGTTTGGTGATGACAAGAGTGATATAATGGCATTTAACACATTGGTAAGAGTGTACAAATAAACTTACAGGGGAACACATGTAACAACTTTATCATCCAACTGAACAGTGTTATCACTTCCACTTACATATGTTAAATCATTAGGTCTCTATTTGATTGTTCTGATCTCACTGATTTCAGGGAAAACCCTCCATAGAGACAAACATTGGCATAAATCAATACATACCTATGTAAATACATGCAACTGCTACACACTAATTCAACTGTTAACCATAAACCTTAAAGAATTGTCATTTTTCATATCCTTAGCAATTATAGTCTTCGTATGGCAGCTGCAGGAAGAAACATAAGCTAAAAGCAGCACATTCTTTGCAAGACATGATGCATTCAAGGTGTTAGAAGATGGTTCCTATATTAAAGAGCTCAAAATCTGAATAGGCAGTATTAAAAATAGAAACTGAAACATGGAGAAATAGCACGACTTTCCGAAGGTCACTCACAGATCCTATGGCACAGCTGGGAACAAAACAGACTTCTCTAGGAGGACCTCAGTTATAAGATGGATCCTGCTTTTACCCAGCACAGCTGGATTCTCCTTGTCTTTACATGGACATGCTTGGTGGCAGAAGAGTGGGAGATGATTTCCCCCTTTCCTTATATATCCAGTGAAAGGGACTGTGAAAATTGCTCTGGGTTTTTTTTTCTGTATTGTCTTTGCCAAAGGCCAGCAGGAAAAACCATGACTCTGAAGAGAGCCCAGAGGAGGAAGTTAATGCCCTGGGTCATCTCTCCAAACCAGATTCACACCGCACTCACATATTTGACGTTGAATCCCTTGATTATTGATACAGCCAGATTTGTCTACTTAGTTGGCCCTCAGTTTTGTAACTTGCTGACCCTCATGCTGGGATTTCATACAGCCACAGATTCTCACAGAAGTAAGGACTGAAATGACTTATTCCAGGCTAACCAGCACCACCCTTCAACAGGCGTGACCAAGTTCTGGGCAATACCCTTATAATCCTCAGCCTCTCTGCATTACACAAATTATAATTTGGCTGTATGATACAGCTCCTGCAGAAAGAAGCATGCTAAGCAGTGTGTGGTACAAGCACACACAACTAACCTAAGGAGACCACAAAAAATAGACAAACACTATTTTCTCTCTCTTCATTTCTTTCTATTGTTGAAACATTTGTTTTATAACTCTCGCAATTTTTTTTTTCCCAATAAACACAGTCTTATTTTTGGTTTCGTGTGCCTCAAGTAGGAGGACAATTTGCTGTAATAGGCAGCGTGAGAAGCATTCTTTACCATAAGAAGAAAAAAGCTTCAGCTCAAATCCCCAAACAGAATCTGCCTAGGTGGTGCTGAAATGAAGATATTATGCTGCTTTTCCTGAATGTCCTTATGCAAACAGGATGTTGTAAATGTCTCTTTTTTGAAAAAGGGCCTTGTATCTGGTCTTAGTTCTGCCCTTTGATTTATTAGGAGCTTCAGCTGCAGACCAAATAGGTTTTCCTGTCTCTGCTAGCTTCTATTCCAGTCTTAAGTCATTGTGCTTTAAGACACGCTCCTTAAAGTACAAACTCTGTTACAGTGCCCTAAATAATATGTGATGCGAATAAGTGCTGTTAAAGGAGTTTCCTGTTTTGGTTTCCTTATTGGCACTCCAAGCTGAGCTAAAATCTCCAAAGGCCTTACTTAGTATGCAGATATTGAAACCAAACCAAAAAAAGATTCCTGCATTTGTTGTGCTGCAGCTTTAAATGCCCCTGGCAGAAACTTCATTTCTCTCCCTTTCGATCCTTCCCCCTCTCTCTCTCTTTTTTTGATGTTTCTTCTTTCTCTCAGCCTGTCATTGACAGTAAGTGCAATCACATTACACACAGCTTTCTTTGGAAAGCCCCCTTTTTAATGATCTGGCAGTCTGTAGACACTGACTGCTTCCAGAAAAAATTTCAATCCCTCTTCCCACAGCTTCCGCAAGCTCCAATGATAAATGACACCTGTCATTCTGTCACAGACAAACGGCACAGATGGGAGCGTCAGTGATATATGGCTCACCAGAACAGGAAATCAAGTTTGTTGGTTTTTTGGTTGGGGTTTTTTTTTAAACAGAAAAGAGCTGACCAGGACATTGTCATGAGGCTGTTCCAGGGGGCCTTGCCCAGTGGAGGAATGGAGGCAGGCGCAGGGGAACTAGTAGTTTTTAAGTAGCAAGCTGCAGTTTAAAGACTAAGGACTGCGGCTGTCTGAATGGCTTTGCAATTTAAGACTCACAGTATGTCTAAACAGCAACCCAAAGGTGCAATTGCAACTCTTCCAGACATACGTGCACTAATGTCAGACTAGCGATCTACCTCCAGCAACACCGGCTTCAGACGGCCGCTCGGGTTCCGGAGCCGCGCTGGCAGCTGCCCCAGCACCCGGCTGGTTTAGGAAACCAGGTTGGACAACTCCGCATGAGCTGCAGTCGGAGTTTAGATTAGACGTATCCACAATTACCTTTGATTTAATTTCTCTTAGTGATGGAACTGAACCAAAATCCTGGCTTTAGAAACACTTGAGAAATGGGGAAATTTAATTCTGAACCCATTTTCTGTCAGACAGGTCTCTCTTAAGCTTCTTTTAAAATCACTCATGTTTTCACAAGGACTTTTTTTGCAGGCAAATCACTTAGGCTGCCTGAGACACACAGCCACTTTTTCACTGTCAAGCAGGCAGACAATAAGCTCAGAGCTCTGACAAAAACTGCGCAGAACTTTTTATCCTGTGATGCCCTTCTTCATAAGAGAATTTAAGTCCTGCCACCCTCCTCTCACAGAGCAGCTGGAGAGGAAAAGGGAGCCCAGCTGGTCATTGGGTAAGAATATTTAGCAGTCATGAGAAAGACAAGGCTCCCTGGGACAGCACGTGGAGTAAAGAAAGCAGGACTTTGCACACAGACAGAATGACACTCTTCTCTAATCCCTAAGTGGGAACATTTTTACAAATAACTTACTACCACTACTACGAGTGTAAAATCCATTCTTGCTCTCCACAGCCAGCTCTTGGACGCTCCCCTTCTGTGTGACTATATTACAAAGCCTTTTCCGGATTTTGTTACAGAGCAAACACAATGCCATCGTCTCCTGAGACAAAGAAATGAACCATTCTTCCGCCCTTAGTCACAGAACTTGTCCTTATTTACAAAATCATCTCTCACGGGTAAACACAGCTCCATGGAATAAAGGTAGCAAAATTAGAGCCAAAGAAAAATTTTGGCTTCTCTTTCTGCCCATGCTGGAAATGCAGGGATACATTTATAGAGTGTTCCCTGCAATTCAGCTGTAGGGTTTCTGAAAAGATTAACGAATGTCATGTGACAAAATCTCCACATGCTACAATGAAAATATATCCCTTGAGGCTGTGTTTTCAAAAGGAGCTGGGTGATAATGCTGCCTTTCCTGAACACTTATTGAATTTGATGCGTACAGTTGTGTGTACAAAAAACTAATCAGGAGTCCAAAGTGACGTGAAATACAGCTAAGTATGCAGGCAAAGTTAACAAAAGAAATTTCATCACATTTTAGATGCTGATTATCTGCAGCAATAGCCTTGGGAGAACTTTGGAGCAAATTCCTCAGGTTTTCCAATACTATCTAGGTTACTATAAGTGCTCCAGTATGGTTTCATGCTTTATATTAAGTCAACATGATGAAATGTATAAAATGAACTGAATGATTGCTAACCCTAGAACAGGGATGGCTCAGGATTATACATATTCAAGGTATTAATATCAAGTCTTTCATCATCCATCAATGGTAGCCCACATAGATCACAGAAAATTTTCATAGCACGTACAGATTTTTGTCTTTCTATAAATTAAGAATAGGGTTCTTATGGAAAGCAGAAAGGTAGTAATCATCAGGCAGCTCAACCTATCAAGTCCACCTATGAAGTCTGTGAGTTTGAGATGCAAAAATCAACTCTTCTAAGGATATAGGAGAAGAAATGATCACACCAAAGAGTAGCAATTGAAGATGTGATGTAGTGAAATTACTTTGCCAGCAGATATGTGCTATGCCAACCGGAGGAAATGAAAAGAGCATGGTGGGGGTCCAATGGGCCACTGTCAAATTTAAAAAATGATCAAGCTCTGTCTTAGTTTGAAAGCATGTTTTTATATCTCTCTGCCATAACAAATGGAGCAGCAATAGAAGCCCCCATATGAAAGGTGAGATGGAGGAGAGAACAACGCGTGGTTGTGCCTGTACAGTGCAGATTCCAACACTTTTAGCAATAATGCCGCAGCCTCTCAGCAGAGCAACAGTGACAGAGGCTAGTGCTGGCTTGTGTGTCCTTCAATCTTAACCTGCAACCACTTCACTGCAAATCCATTTTATACCACAACGACAAATGAACTGGAACCACAAACATGAACAACAGCAAACTGCAAGAAATTTAAAGTGTCTGAACCGACACTCTACACGGGTCCATCTATTGTTTGTACTTCAGTCTGGCCACGCTGTGGCCAGAGTCTGCTTGTTCCCATTCAGGAGAAGAAACATGACTTCACAGCAAAACTTGGACTTAGGCTGAACTGGATCACCTGGGGCAAAGTTTCTTTTCATATTCTATTTCCTGAGGATACAGCTGAGTGCAACTTTCTGGCTTCCACAGTCACTTCTCAGTTTGAAACAGATGCAGTTTTTCACTAAGAAAGATAACTCGCAAGTAGAATTTCCGCTGCTATCCTTCTCCATTAGGAGAGAAAATTAAAATATCCTTCAGGAGGGAATACACAACAGTTCTGTAATTTTAACAAGGGGTTTCTGCAAGCACTGAAGAATATCCTGAAAACATACTACAGAACAGAACACTGTGCATTAGAAAAAAAGAATAACTAGGATAATGCCAAGAAAAAAAACATTCTGTAATGTCAATATTGTTGCATCAGGATAGATCTAGCCAAGTATATTTTAAGCTTTGATCAAAACTGTGAATCTGTTGAGGCAGAATTATAACCCCATGTAGCAAAAGTCTGAAATTTGTAATGACAATTAAAAAATACTATGTTCTGGAGAGACCAAAAACCAGAGATCCTGAGTCAGTAGATAAAATTCACCAAACCAAACCTGTGCATGTGAGAGATGATCAGAATATGAAACAAAACCAAAAGGCAATCCTGGTTGTGAAGAGAAGATGTTTAAAAGCACTTAGGGAATTTAGATGCCACCTTGCCATTGACTTTTACTGAGAATTTGGTGCCAGATTGCTCTTTTCACCTTTGGGGATCTCAGGTAATGGAGTCACTCAAGAAAAGCAGGACAACAACAAATTGAACACGCTACAGGGTTAATTTTCCGCAATGTGCTAGAGATGCTGACAGACAAGCCAATGGGCCAACTGGGAAAGAACTGGGACCTGCACCAAAAATGTACTTGTCAAGTAGTTGCAGATTTTTTTTTAGCTGTTCTGGGATAAAATTGACGTGTTTTGACTGATGAATCATGAGCAAAGATTGCCCAGTGTGCTCAGTTTGAAATACCAGCTTCTACCTGTGTGTGCTGGAACACTCTGTTCTTTCCTCTGAGCATTTCTTTGGCAAATCTGTTCTTGAAGTAACAGCTAAGCACAAATCCTTCAGGGTGCAATCCTGTTCCTCTCCAACCCAACAGGGATTATACCACTGAATCCAGCTGGGAGCAGTAGCAAGCTATTAATAAGGAGACTTCACATATATCAAAATTTTGCAAAATAGTCATTTCTTCACATGTCCCTTGCAGCATGTTGGGACAAAGACATTTAGTGAAATGTGTTTGCTGTCATCCATTACACCTGCCAGTATGTGACATTAGCTATCAAAATAGATGACAAACGGTGTGAACGTGGGGTGCCTGGTTGCTCCTTCTGTTGTTCCCAGACCTCTTTATCCCGACTAATTGTGCTTCCCTCCTCTTCCTTTCCTTTCAATCTCAGTACTTTCAGCTGCTGTGGAATATGACGGTAATAACTCCAAGTTCCATCAGACTGAAGATGATGGTGGCAGCTGCATGGCTTTCAGGCTCCTCCTTATACCAGATAGTGTCATCCTGTTTTTATTCACTTACAGAATCCATAAATGCCCACACACAACTACTGCCATTAGGGTCTTACATTTCTGTTCCTCCTAGAAATTACAGGAGGACAGAGCAACTTACACAAATAGTGCTGTTTTAAATTTGAAGCAGCATCTAACCTCTTATGTCAGCTGTATTCACAATCTAGTCAGTGCCTGCCAGGCCTTTTAGCATTCACTGATGTTAGATGTACTAGCAAAATTGCTAAAAAATAACTTTAACTGCTTTTTTTTTCCTTTCTCTTTAATACCTTATCTCAGGGCCTCCTGCCTTTGGTATCCTTTCCTTGAGGTCTTCCTGCTTAATATGGTTTAAAATTCATCTTAATCGCAAGATGAGAATGCAGAAACATACTGTGGGGTCTGACTTCTGTCAGAGCGGCCTTTCTGGCTCCTGTTCAGGAAAAAGCACACAGATGTGTTCTGTTCATCTAAGCATGGATTCTAACAGGATCGTTCATGCCTCAGTGAGTTCCTCAGGTGAACACTAGCTGCACCTTAGTAGACTTTTAAACTTGCTGAAGTCCAGTCTCCTCACATTCACGAATACACGGAGAATTAGCTAGCTCCAGCCGTAGATAGCTAACTACCTCAGATCCTTGTTCAGCTGAATTAATACATATATTTATGAATTTTACTAAAACTAACAGCTAAACAAAAGCAATTGGATGGCAAGTAGCTAATAAAAAATATTTTGTAAGTATAAAAAGCATTATGTCATGTCAGCAGAGGATCCCACAGAAGTAACAAGATGTGATGTGACACTACTCAAGCAATGTAATATAACATGGCACCACCACGTAAGCAAAAAAAAGCCCAAACATTTTATTTTTAGCTGAGATGCTCATTATCATCCAATGTCTGATCTGAATGTTTTTTGACGGACTTAAGTGGAGTGAATTTGGCTGATGTCATGGTTTTAATAGCTATTTGAATTATCCCAATCTTCTAGCAGCTCACTAAATTTTTAATCTTTTCTGTTCACTATGAGGATAAAAAAAGTTTCTCTTCTAAAATAATGGCCTAAAATGCTGTCATTGCACACTCTAAATGCTACAGCATTTGGACCAGACGTCTCTAATATATGTCACTCAATGGTACATTTTTGAAAGCTTTGTGAGATTTCGAACAGCCACAAGAGAAGTGGAAAACTATTGCCTGGTCCCTGTTCCTCAGAGTAACCTGTAGCAAACGGCTACACAGGTGCAACACCAGCTCCTTAGCTAAAAGCAGGTTTGAGGAATAAAAATGCAATGCACTGATACCTACAGATGTGATTACAGCACTCAGAGTGCAGAAGATCACGTAGTGAAAGAAATCATTTCAGGGCACGTTTCAAGGGCCACGGGGATTTCTTACCAAATCCCAGAAGCCCTGACCTGCTGGGAACAGCCCTCCACTGGGTTTTACATGACATGGCCCCAGAACTAGAAGGAGAAAATAATAAAATGTGAGAGTGGAAGAATGAGGCGGCAAACTTCTGGCTTTCTGTGAAATGTCCAGTAGGCTCTGGCATGAAGTGCTAGCTCAGCCCTCAGTTCGTATCAGCATTACATCCAGTAGGTTCTGGCATGTAGCGCTTGCTCAGCCCTCAGCTCATATCAGCATAAACACTTCATCACAGCTGACACGCTGATATGCTAAATGAGTAAGTGCGGTGCACAAAGAGGTCAGAGAGAAGTTAACTAAAGGGATTATAAGGGACAGTCAACACACTTCAAAAAGAAAAAACCTGATAGGTGTAGAAAACATGGTAAATGAGCCCGAAGAATGCAAACCCTCCGCCGTGCACTCCATTACAGCCCTGACAGTCCAGTTCCAAACAGTTAAATATGAAACTGTCAACAAGGGCCTGTCTTAATAACCAAACTTGAGGCCTTTTATCCTGGAAGATTTATGAAGTAATTTTAAAGAGGCCCAAGCAAACATCTGTCAATAAATTGAATGCCGGCTACAGGATTTACAAGCAAGACAAGAATTTCTCATTAAGTGCACATTAGCACTGTGGGGATCATAAATAGTAAGAGGGCAGGATGCTGAGCCTCTCAAGCTGTCATTAAAACACTATCTAAGAACTAATGAGGAAGTGATGGAAGGATACTAATGATCTTTCAGGCTCCTTTCATTCAGCAGTGAAAGAGGAGCGTGCGATACAGAGCTTCAGTTTGCCACGACCGAAGGTCTACAGTACAGTAGAGAGGTTTTCAGAGAACCTCCCAGCCTCCGTTTCTGTAAACCCACCAGCTGCACATGGACCTTCAGTGCTCACTGGTGGACCAGCAAAGACATCGCCATGAGCTCTGTCCTCCAAACTGCATGAAGCTCGGGGTGACAAACAGAAAGGGCAAGTCCCGTGCAAGTCCCAGACACTGCTGCAGGCCAGTGGAAGCTGTGTGGGTCATACCAGGTAGATTTGCAGTGCCCTGCAGGTGAAATAGTAATTTGCTTATGGAAAATACCCTGCAAGTTATTACGAGCTTCTGTATTGAAAAATGGGTTGAAGGACTAGATTTCTCTTACGGCTCCTGTCTGGGCACTGACACACAGTCTGGGGGCAGGATCTCAGCTCTTAGCCTTCCTAAGGAGGGAGGCAAAGGTCTGTAATGAGCACTGGAGGATCGTAGGTGGCTCCAGTTCCCCAGAGCTACCATTAATGACGTCAACAAACAGATCCCTCACAACCTCGGTGGCAAGCTGCCCAGAGGGTCATGCACTGCAAAGGAGGTGGCCCACTTCCCACCACAACTCCTCCTCCTTCTCAAGTGGAGGCAGTGGCTCTTCTCAACTCTCAGCCCATTTTAGAGAATAAGGCATTCAGATGGTCCCCTTCTCTCCTGGGGAAAAGGTGGAGCTTTTCTTCTAGTCCCCCATGTGAGTCTGATGGAGTTTACACATGCCTAATGGCACATGGAAAGCCCTCATTCAGAGGATTTGTGCTTGCTGAGAACCCCACTGTGTCTGTGACCTTCAGTATGCGCTGTGTTTGTTTATTTACACACAGAAACACATGTGCGCAAAACTATGCCTCTAATAGGGCCAACCTATGACGTACACAGACATTAATCCAAGGTCTTACTGTCACGTGTTCTCAGCTGATAAATGTCTGATCATGTATACAAAATGCAGAAATTCCACAGTTTGAGACCATGGACGACTCAATAGCCCAACAGTTATGGAACTCATTAGGGATGTGGGAGACCTGAGTGTGAGTTCCTGTTCTTCTGAATTCAGAACCTGGACTTGATGCTGATCCTATCACTCTCCTGATGACTGCACCTCCATCACATTTCTGGCTTTTCTATACCCCCCTCCCCTTCCTTTCTGTGTGCTTGTGACCAGAAGCTGACACAATTTTCCTGATGACATCTTGGTCAGTAATGACACATTTTTGAGACTTACTGTCAACAAATCTGCTTGCTGATGGAAAAAAAGTCTTTTAGATTGCTCTGTTTTCTACCAAGATGGGAGTCTTCCCCTTGCTGTGACCCTTCATAGCACAAGGACCAAAATGATTACTGTGACATAAAAAACCTATTTCTACCATTAAGAATTATTTCTTTGGGTCTAGAGCACATTGGCACTTAAACTATAATGTAGTTACATTTTTTTCTGTAATAGATGTTTTTACACGCTATTGGTGCTGTGAATATATGTCTCTTTCTGAGACTTTTGTCTGCAGAAGAAATCAAATGAACATAACCAAAGCACACATTAGGCGAAAGACGTTATATTAATAAGTAGTAGCACATATCAACAAGTTACTAGTCAGTTAAAAAACTCATCCAAAAAGAATATTGTAGTGAAAACCTCTAAACATGCAGCTTTTCAAATGAGTTTGTCCATAAACAGTAATTGTTAATAACTTGTATTTAATAGACAGTTCTTCTACAACAAAATTAACTCATAAAAAGACAAACTTTAACTTTTTCAGTAAAAGACAGTAAAGACAAATAAATTTCAGTGCGTTCAGCAATCACATGAATGTTCACACTCTCGACCAATTTCCTCCCAAAACTAGAAATTTAATGCAATCCAGGGAGGTAAATAACTTGTGTATAAAGGGTTCAGAACCGAGCCTTTCATTAAAACAACAACAGCTACAAATATCATGAAATAAATAATGGGCAAATGTTAGAAGCTATATCCAGTGAGTCTTTTTTCGTCTATATTATTCTCTGTAACTCAGGCTATGTTCAGATGGGCTGGTTTCCAACACTTTCATTAACACTGAGTGAACCAACAGGATCAATGCATTTAACTACTAGTCACTGCAAGTCAGGATAGAAATTTCACCCAATCTAATTAGTCCTTGTGATGTTATAGCAAGTATGGAAATGCATAATTACAGAGTAATTACACAGGCACTGTAAATTCAGTAAGTTGTAAATACAAGGCTAAATTTCAAAATTAGGTCATCTGAGTGGGTTCAAAATTAGGCAAAACCTGTCTGCTCATCCCTGATAACTATGCTGTCAACTCCTCCAAAGTCAAGCATTTCTAAGCAGCATCCAGCTGTTTAATCAGACAAGCCGCCTGACCGGTGTGAGGATGAAAGTGAACTCCCCAATTATGGACCAATGGTTTCTTCTGAAAACAATCATTTTGGTCTTACACGATGTGTAAGACTATTAGCACCAGTGAGACTGTAGTAGTTGCATGGACTTTATCAGTTTGGGGACAGTGCATTTTGATGGAATAGAGTGGACTTGTATTTTTATGTAATACCACATGCCACGTTAGATGGGACTGTGTATAGAGATAGAAATGTTTTGGTTTGCTTGTGGCCAAGTGTTACATAAAGTCTGACTACCCTAATTTACCCCAGGTATAAAAGTTTGAACTTATTGACTGATTCTACATCAGCGAGATCAGAAAACAGTAACTATCCCTTTGCAGCAGGAAAAGTTTGCCCTTTAAGTAGCAATCCTAAATCCTGATGCAAGGAAAACTCCCACTACAGGGAGAGATCCATTTGTATCAGTGATGCAAACCAAAGGATTTCAAGAATATCTTTAAAAGCTACTAGGCTTAGGAATGGCAAGATACAGTGGAGTATACTTGCATGTGGTAGCTGTTGCCTGAATGCAGGACACATAGGTAAAGCTATATTTTAAAAAGCAATAAGGAAGAGTGTCTATTTTGATCTGTTCCAGCAAGGCCTACCCTGCTTTAAACATTTTTTGTTCAACAAATGTTTTATGGGGAAAAATGCCTACAAGCTTCTAAGCACACATCCATCTGCTGACCCAGCTGTGGATGCTAATATACATAATGGAAGAGAAATTTCCTGTTACAGATTCTTCTGTAAACTGCAGATCTTCATCCTTTGTTTTAGATACTGATTCAACAATTTTAATATCAATAATTAAACAAAACAAATTCATTTATTTCACCAAGATCTCAAGCAATGAGTTCTGAATGGAAAATAAAAGGAAGCTTTCTTTTTTCTCCTTGACCTTTTTAACAGAATAATATTGATGCTGTTTTTAGGTAAGGATATTTGCATAAATATGGAAGGAAAGTAAGCTTTAATATTAACTTTATCTCAAGTGTAAGAAGGAAAAGGATTTTTATATTGATTTGCATTTATACTTTGTATCATATTGTTATTATTAAGGGGTTTTACACTGAGTAAATATAGGTTTTACCATTTTGAGCCCTCTTTAACTATTACAATAGTGTAAAGGTGACCTTAATCCCCGTGAGGATCAGATCTTTTCATCTAGACATACACCTGGTTCATGGTAGCTGAACCAAATTTCTGATTATGAAAAGCAGGTCTGGTTTTATATCCAAATTTAGCTTAGTTGAATAAAAAAACAGGTGTTACCTTACTTTTTTTTACTACATATTCAGACTTGTCGATTCATGAAACTGAGGTTATAGCAATTTTAGCTATGCTGAAAAATTAATCTATCATTTGAAGAACACTGCACTATTCTTTATCTTGTATTTCTCACTGTGAGTCCTCCTCTTATGCTATCCGCATCTTTTGGCCTTGGAAGGATTTAGTGGTAGGGTGATAAATATCAGATCATCCACTTTTGCTTCCCCTGAGTTTCTGAGACGTCTTTTGTTGTTTGTGGTAGGTGAAACTTCAGAAATTCTATGGCTGGAGTTCACATGTACTCATCTAAACTATCTCCCTGATTTTGCAAGTTGGCTAAAATTAGTAGTTGGGATTTTCAAGTGCTCCCACTTCGGATTAGGCTCAAAACATGATCTTCCGTAGCACTTTAGGTACTTCTGCTTCTGTCATTAACTGAAAACCAGAAGTAAAAACAATTACAAATTATCCTTGCTGAGTAAAAATGTCAGAAGCAGGGCCATTCACTGGGTCATTTCACTGAGAATGGACACAGTTTGTGTCCAAGATGAGTGCTCTCCCCACCCTGGACCCCAGGGCTGCAGTCAGAATTTTGTCTTGAAAATTGCTTCTATGCTGACTTCTCTTCTGATGTACTTCCAGCTCCTTCTTCTGTAGCACAACAATATTAACTTTTCTCTAGCTTTCAGATACATTCTCAAGAAAAAAGTTACGTGCTTCTGGCTTTCACTTCATTACCAACAGCTAGCACTGTTGTTTTGCAGAGAAACGGTTGCATTAACGACTTGGGGAGCAGAGCAGGTGCACAGGTGTCTGTATACACGTTTCACTCAGCTCTTCCATTACTCTAGGCTTTGAACATCTCCCTTATCATATATATCAAGTAAAATAGGAAGTAAAGTAAGTTTTACTATGAATGTTATCTCGTTTATTGAGAAAAAAAGCTGCAAATTCTGCACAGGCAATAAAAGGGCCTTAGCAGGAGTGCAAACATAATTTCACCCTTTCAGGGCCTCTTTACGTCGCTCCATAGTATAAAGGGCTCTTACTGGCTGTGTTTTACCTCTGTAACACATATCTACCCTCTATCTAAAGTCCAAGTGTATCTTCTTGATCTATTTATGCCACAGCAAACGCCATGAATATTTTTTATTTTTGCTAATGCCTTGCTGGGCTGATGAATAAAATCCCATAGACTCTAATAAACCACAGAAGGATAATTTAGAATTATGTCCCATGGAAAGCTTCAGTAAATAATAAAAGCATAAATATACTGGCAAGCTAATGTTACCCACTGCGGGAGACATTTAGAAATGAGAACCTACATCTGTGCACAATAACACATGTTCAGTTGTGGATCTCTCTTTGCATTCGCATATGTGATTGAAGGTACAAATTTAGATCGTGCTCTATGCACACATCATCATTACGCTCTCGTTTCCACACTACGAAGATTTACTCGTGTTTGTTAAACCTAGGTGGGTATACTTGCTTTTCTATGTTAGTCAAGTGCAAATGAATGAACAGAAACAGATTAAATGGCAACTCTAATTAAGCAGCTTATATGTCACAGCATACAAACGTCAACATATTGTTTCAGCTACTGCACATTATCGGTACTAAAGTTCTTTAACTGATAGTCTAAATTTCCTCATTATTCTGTCTAGGGACGAAAGACTAGACAAAGAAAGAGGAAGGGCAAAGGTGCCTGATTACAAACAATACTTTAATGAATAATAATATTATGCATTTCTGTGCTGTTTCCCAGACCTTCAGTTCTCAGATAATGCAAATCCTCAGGTTCCAGTTATCCCCAGCAGAGCCAGTTCCCATCTGTGGAGTAGCAGGGCTTTTTGGTGGCGACCCACAGAGCTCCACAAGGTAGGAAGGGCTGTTTGGCCCTTTTGATCAGTATGTGTAGATGCATAGGCTGTGCTCGTTGCTCTAGGTTCAGAAAGCTTTTTCTACAGGTCAGGAAAGACAGGTGTAGTAAGGAATACGTCATGTCTCAGTTCGGAAGAGCAGTAAGTGAAAGGAAGAGGTTTTGAGCCCAGCAGCCTTGGCTCAGGTCTCCTCTCTCACACTTTTCTTCCCCTTCTTCCCTCTCTCTCTGTGGATTGTTATTGCCTGTCTACAGATTTCCACAGCAACAAGAGCATAAAATTCACTATCTGGCCTTTAAGGAGCTTATCAGGGAGACCTTCAGTGTGCACAGTTGTTCTGCTTTTAACTTATTTTTGCAAAGCAGGTATATTTCCAACCAAGAATTAGAGAGAATGGCCTCAGGCTAAATTGCAGGGAGTCCCAAATGAGTGAACCCTTTGAGGGGAGAATCACTGAAGAAGAAAATGAAGATGACAAGGCTGTTGCTTCTTAATAAACATTATCACATTTTCACCATGCATTATTTATTACTTTTCTTTCACTGATTTATGTTCTAAAATATTTAATCTAATATGTATAACTATATATACATATATACATATATTTAATTCTCTCTTTTTTTCCTGAACAAATCTCAAGTTAAAAGTTCCTTCTTTGGTTTTGCATTGTTAAATTAACATGTTAATCCTGGCAAATTTTCCTTCTTTTTCCAATCAGAATATAAATATGATTAAAGGCATTTGATTGAAAGCTGTAATGTCATATTAAAGACAAAGTAAAAGTTAAAGACGGAACACTGTAATCAGTCCTAATATTTCTATCTGTTCCTATGGTTTCTCTAACCTTATTCTCAACTAGCTGTTTCATCCGCTTGTAACCTGATTTTGTGTGAGGACATGGGGAAGATTATTAACATCTTTTGTGACATACAAGAGACGCAGTATATGAACTCTGGTCCCCAAATGACTGAGGGAAGAACAAGGCTTGGATGACTCCAGGCTGAGTCAGACAGCAATGCTGACTGTGAGGAAGAGGAGCCCATGCAGCCCTCCTGGGCTCAAACAAAGCCTTGCCTTAGATTTGGAGAAAGCCAAAGAAACTCACAATCCTCCTGCCTAAAACAGAGAGGAAGCTCGATGGGACTGGAGTCATCGTCATAAGGTGGTCTGACAAGGGTGGTGAAGCTTATGTGCCGTATGTAAATGTTGGAAGGCATCATGCATATAAACAAAGCGGCAGCCGGCAGCAAGGCAAAGCCAACCCTCTGTGTTGCTCTGACTCCTTGTCAGCTCACAGGCTCTTTCACTGGGACTCCTTTCCACACATCAGGCAGTAGGACCAAAGTCCTGTTTTTGTGGGGTTGTGCACATTGGAGAAAATTGCTCGTGGTTACCTCAGCAGTGCTTGGAAATGGTGCGAAAGGTCAAATTTTCCAGCACAGGACCCTCCTCTCTCTTATTTTACTTTATGGTCAGATAGACTGTTTTTATTCTGAGATCTGGTGCTGTCCAGTAAATATATAACTTTGTTACTAACCAAGCCTGCTCCAGAATGATACCTTTGTGGACACTAAAAACAATTTAATGGCACGTCACAATAGCAATTCACTCTGCTAATAGCCCTGCTCAATAATACTATATTGCATAAACCTCCTTCAGTCTTCTGACAAATAATTCACCTTTATGCACTCTGCAGCAAGCTCCATTTCACTAACAAATATATTTCTCCCCTATACCTACAAATAAATATCCAGCATCTTCTTACTGTAACATCAGCTGTTCCTCTGCATGAGGTCAGCGGTGCCGTATTTCTACCACGAATCACCTATCTCTATTTTAGCCCTGGAGACTATCAGTTTTTAACTGGCACATCAAATCACAGGGAAGGGTGCAAGGAATAAAATCTTGGAAAAAAAATGTACATTTTGATATGTCTCACAAGCAGCAGCAGTGAAAAGTTTAAATACTCTGTATGTCAGGGCAGCCTTAAACAAACGTTTATGGGCTTTGCTTTTGCAAGCATAAATATTTGGGTAAGCACAAACCTCAAGATGTCTCTTGCTTAAAATGCAGTGAAAACTCACAGAGCAGGCAGGCATCCTCCTGCCATCCTGCTTCCTTCGTTTCTTTTTTAAGGAGCCTGCCTGCTCAAGGAGAGATCTGTTGGGTCTACTGCACAATATGATAAAATACTTCAAGGCTGCTTCACAAGTTATTTGGGCTGAATTGCTACCTTGATTTGGGGATGGAGCTATACATGCTCTTTTAAAACCACAGCTGGCTCTGAAATTTGAGAGTGGTCAGCTTAAGGTACTCTGTAAGTTACATATCCAGGTTACATATCCTCCACGACTGACAGAAACCCATCTCAGAACAGCAACCACCTAAAGGTTTTCTTATTCCTGGCAGCTCAGTGGCTTCACGTGAAGTGAGTTTAATGTCCTCAGTCTAAGTCCTGCTCCAGGTCAGAAGAAATTCTTGGTGCTGGCTTCTCAAGTCACAGCAGCAATGATTCAACAGGCCCAGGGAATTAAGGACCTTCTGACAATTCTCTCCAAAATCTTATAGTTTATTGGGGGCAGCATGTATGATATGAATATTATAGTTTCCTGTAGTGCTACTGTTCTATAAATTAAAAATTACCTGTTACAATGTCTGAGTTATATCAAAAGACAGAAAAGAAAAAAAATGCAAGTCTTACAGGTACAAATAGAATTTCCTCTATATTTTTATTTTGCTATGTTATGAGCTTACACTTAGTATAAATTCCTCCTTTCCTAGAAATGAGACTCAAGCGATAAATTTAAAAATAGGATCAGCTATCAGAAGCTATTTTTTTTTCCTGATGCCTATGTAGAATCTGCTAAAAAACAACTGCATCCTGTTTCTTTAAGAACTACTCTAAAACGCTATGGTAAAAAAAGGACATTTTTGTAGGAGAAACTATTTGTATCAAATATCATGAGAAAATAAGTGCATCATGACAATTTTGAACATCTTTTATGATTTGATTGTCAGTAACGAGGCCCACAGGAGAGTGATAAATGTGCAGCACGAAAAATATCTATTTCACTTAGATAGCAAATTATGCAACTCAGTGCTTGATAGCACTTGGCAAAATACAAATGTAGTTGAATGGAATTGAAATTGTTGCTCTTTGCCTAAGACACAGGTAATATCACCAGGGGTCCTGTCTTTAGATATTTATAAGAGCTAAGAGTTTAAGTAATAGTAGCAGTAATACAAAATTACCTTTAAACATTGAAAACATTTTTACTTTGTTACAGGGTGTAATTTACACTTTTTCTCTAATGGCTTACATACTGAAAATGATATACTAATGCAATTTTTCAAATTTAGTTACCTTTTTGTGTTCTAAAATTATATGCTCTCTCTTTTCCCTGTTTGTCACTTTTCACATTCCATTTAATTCCATGTTCATAGAGTTTCATGATTTATCTACTTGTCATAAAAGTTTCCTAAACTTTTAAGAATACAAAATACTCCAAATAAACTCTGACAAAAATGCTTCCAGTTCAACTTTTCAAAATTTTTCAATTTTGTTTTGGACTATTACCATACACTTTGTTGTTGCTGTAAGATTTTTCATACAGTGACATCAAGCAAGGGAAAGAAAAAATGATCAGAGAAGAGATTCACTCAAACCATTTATATTAACCTGTCTCTTCACTTATAGATTTATATTCCTGCTTAACCTGCTTAGAAGGATAGGAAGATAAATATAAGAAGCACGAGATGGGAAAAGAATTGCCTATTCTGTGAGAATTTTCAAGATTTTAAAATTTTACTTCTCCCAAGCCATGAAGAAAAGTTTATGTCATCAGCTAATTAAAAAAGAGATCATATTAACTGAAGTGTTTAGTTCTGATCATTTCAAATCACTTTCAGTGCTGATGTTTTCACGTGTTCATTTATTTGTTTTATATGAGTTTTTCTTCCAATTAGCTTGAATTTTGAAACCAAGAGCTGTTTCTACTTAAGCAATGTGAAAACAGACTATTTTGACAGGATGCCTCTTTAAAACTTTCAAAATTATATTTCTCTAACCAAACCTTTTCACTCAAATAAATTATGTTTGAACATGTCACCCAATTAAAAGTTTAATCCACAAAATCTAGATCATATTTACTGTGCCTCTCTATTTCTTCCTCACCATTTCTAACACCGTTTGAGTCCTTCATGACCATGACACCAAAAAAGTAACAGGAATTGCTCAAATGCTGACTCCCTACTGGGAAATCCTTCGGGTCAAGGATCTGGGGAACTGTGAGAGGGGCTGAGGGTTTCTCCCTATTGGTCCTCTCCATCCCCTCCTCTTCAGGGGCTCTGCTCTTGCTGGAGGTCTTGGGACCACCTCACATGAAGGTGATCCTTGGCATATTGCTATGTCCTCCTCCCTGATCCACCTCAACATGGCAAGAAACTCTATCCCTTGTCTTGTACCCCATCTTGTATCCACTCACTCCCCAGGACCCCCAAACCCCAGCAATCCCCTCACACTGCAAACAGGATGAACTGAATTTAGGAGACCTGGGGAGCCCCAGCCCATGCCCACGGCCCTGGCTGTTGCCCCACTGGAGGAGAAGATGGAAGCAGTGTGGAGAATGGGACCAATGCACATTATGCAACCTGGTAAAGAGGGGCATGCAGTGCTTCTACTGGTATCTAATAATGTGGAGGTTTTTTAGCTTTGTGTGCTGTTTGAATCATGATGCTGTCACTGGGTCATGAGCATTGCTGTTGGACACAGATGAACATGCCAATGTGACCACACAGCCATGTTGCACTCTATGTACCTCTTGTGTGAAAAAGCTACAGGAAAAAAAGTAAAAAGATTAATTGCAATATATAGTAGAAACACAGGCTCAGACAAGTGGAATACAGGTTCTGACCATCTGCAGTTGCTAAAAGGCTCAATTCATATTGCACATGAGAAGAGGTGTTAGCCTCATAGTTCACAGCCAAATTTTAATGTGGGTAATTCCCTGCATTCCCCTAAAAATTTCAATTTGACACACCATTTTATTCCTTTTGGCATTGACTCTTGTGTAACGTTGCTCTGCTCTGTTGAACAGTTGGCTTTTTCACCCTACACATGACTTTACAGCAATAATGGACAATGTTATTGTCAGGTCCTAAAAATCCATCACCTGCACCTTTTATTGCTTTGCATAACTTTGTCTGGAGTCCAGGAGAGCTTTCATTTTTTCATATCTGTTATTCTTATCTTTCTGGCATCAAATTACAACTTCCTGGGACCTTTGTGGGTCTGGTCCTACGCCAAATAAGGCAGGAAGCCATGCAATCTTTTTTAATATTCCATTTCCTTTTCATGTAACTGTAAACCTACACCAAAAGATCCCAGAAAACTAAGGAGCACTGAAGAAGCCTAAAAAGCTGATAGGTAATTACTGGGATTAACAAAAGCACCATAGAACTGGGAATCAAAATTCCTAAAACTCTGAATCCCAATGAACAACTGTGAATGAAAATACGCAGCAGTATTTTTATGAGAATGTGTATACAAGTGCCTAATGCAGCTGTAAATAAGGCACTTAAATGACGAGGGTATTTGCAACCCCTATGAAACTCTCACGGGGGAAGCTGTTGACAAATTAAAGCCGCTATTGCTACTCCTACATTAGCTTTTGTATCCTAAACACATCATTAGGTGGTATTTCATGGCATAAAACTCTTACCTGCTTAAAGATTGATTTGAGATGGAAGACTCTTACAAGAATATACAGTCCCTTTGGGTTAGAGTTGGGAGGATCATTTGGAATAAATTTATTAGTTGAAAATGGTTTTGTTTATTCTGTCTGAAAATACTTCATTTTCTTAAACATTCTCATATTTATAAATAAATAACGTGTTGAAAGTATGCACCGGGTGATTACTATGGATACTTTAGTTTACTTTTGAGCAGTTTGCTGCATATCTTAAATATTTCAAATGCATGTATTTATGATTGGATTTTTTTGCTCTCAGACAAGAGCAACCTTTCAAACCACATTCCAAGTGTCAGGGCCTCTTTTTCTGCTTTTAAATTTTTTTTGAGCAAAATGCTGCAATATTAATTTTAAAAGAGCACATTATTGGCAATCCAACAGAAAGCTCCTGAAGATCAGAATAACTGATGGTCTTTTTGGTCAAAACTGTATTCAGCATATGAATATTATCAGGGGATTCAAAACAGATATTTTGTCCTGCTAATAGTGCTCTGTTCACAGGCACTTCTGTTCATGTCAAGAAGGGACAGCATTTAGAAGACTGCCACTGTCACCGAGACAAACAAATATCTTGAGTTTCCTAAAGGGCACGACATCACACACTTTCACTTACATTATATGGTTCTTTTCTAAAATAATTGCAGGTAAAAAGTCCAGAAGACAGTGTCACTTGAAGCTTTTAGAAAAAAACCCATCTCTTTCAAACAAAATTTAAGATAGACTTTAAAATTCTCTTCCCCAAATATAAAGGAAATTTAAACTTAAAGCCAAAAATCTGGCTGGAAACCATGTCCTTAAATCAACCTACCTCTCCTTAGCTTTGCAGGGAATCTCACACACTGTACTAATGCCATATGTGCCACAACACACAGGAATAATGGGGTGAGCTGAGGACAGTGTCACACCATACTGAGTTACTCTTAATTCAAAATTTCTTCTTTGCTTTTAAGAGGGTAGCTTACAACCCTGCCAAAATTGCACTTTTTTTTTTTTTTTAAATATACACAGTGAAAAAAAATGCAGCATGAGAGCACACAACTTCTGGAGATAAAAACTGAAAGAGTTGCTGAAAGTGGGATGAATTCACCTTTCAAATACATGTAAACTGGATAAACCCTGAAGAAACTAAAGGGAGCAATGATAACCTGACAAGGAACAACAGACCTGGACATCAGAAAAAGGCCCAGATTTTTAACTCCCCAGACAACCCCAAAATCAAATCAGGGTATGAAAGCTTCTCTACCTCAAAATTGAATGGCAGTCAGCATTCAGGGATTGATTTTACTAGATATTAGGAGCAGAGTGGAAAATACAGATAGTCTTTGAAACACATGCCATATAGCATTTTAATTACTCCTGTGCAGACTTCATCAGTTTCAGTTCACGGGGCTCCATGGGAAAAAAAATAATTCTGTTGTTTGATTGTTTCCATTCACTTGGTTTTTGCACCCTTTTTGCATTTCCTTTGACGTGTTTTTCAGTAGAGGTGAGCGGACATATAATGCTGAGATCAGAGTCCCGCTCTTCAAACACCCTGAAAGTTCAGAGGAGGTCAGAGCTGCAAGGTGGCCCTTTGTAGGGGTGGGAACCAACTGCTCAAATCGGTCCTGTTTCGAAGTGCAAAGCATATTCTGGGTCTTAAGCGTCACTTCAACCCAGATTCACTTTCCATACGAAGTCATAATTCTGCTCCAATTTACTTTTGGTATAGACAAACTTCAGTCAAAACTTTGCCTAGATTTGAAGAAATGTTTGGTACAATAGTTTCATCCAGCTCTACTTTCAACTGCTGATCTGGAAACCTCTTTGCTTCTGAATCTTGTCTCACACTTTTTAACTTGTGTCATTTGTTATTCAAGTTTCCTTCAAATTTCATCTCGTCTGAAGGCAGAACCAAGCTTTCTCATTTCCTGGGAATCCATAGGTTATGTGACAAGATAAACAAACAGTTCTGATCATCAGTAAAATTTACTGCTACACAATATTGCAGTTTTAATTAGCAGTAAAGTGAAGTGAAAACTCCATTGCAATGTGATTAGAACATGGCTTTACAAAACCTGGGAAGAGACTCTTGCATGGTACTTCATGTAATGGATGGTATTTCTACATTTATTTATGGCAGTGCAAGGGTGCAGGGAATTTGCTGGAAATACTTCAAACAAGAATTGACAGGAATATATTCAGTTTCTTTGTCTGACACATGCAGGGCAGCTTAACTTCTGTGTTGCATAACTTTTATGGTAAAATGTGTTTTTTTCTCTTACTGCTTAACTGACCAGGACTTCTTCCTGCTTCAGAGAGTTTCTTCCCTAAGTTGCTCCTGCAAGGGTACCCCTGCACAATTTCTGCTGAGCTGATCGTATGATCCTTCCTTAACTTGCAGTCAAAACAGGCTGGGGAAGCAAAATGGACCTGGAGCAGATGATGAGTGACTGCATGAGACTACCTCTTATCAACGTGGTGGTCAGCGACGATGCTGCCTATGGGAGGAAGGCTATAAGGACTTATATTCACTCAGGTGCTGTGAGACAGGGCTCATCCCACCCAGCTCCATTTGGCAAGGGAGAAACGGGATCTATGAGGGGCCCTGGTCATTTGCTGTCTACAAAATGCTCTTCAGGCTCACATTTTCCACACCGGCCCCTGCTCTCAGCTCTCAAAAATACCTTTCTGCAGCCCATAGCAACAAGCGCAACACACAAAGCACTGCAAAGGCTGTGGCCTGGTACAAACTTGGGTATGGTGAGGTATATGGTGTGACCTGGCAGAAATTTGGGAGCCTCTGTACTTGTCCCTAGGGGCTGTGCAATGCCTTAGAAAGGTCCCATGCTAGACAACGTGCTCTGTTCAGACAGACAACCTGCTGAGCCCTATTGATCTGTGCTACTCTATGCAGAAGAGCTCATAACTGGAGCTCAATCAAGCTGCTTTGGGGCAGCAGTCTGATGGAAATGGTATTACCTACTGCACTATAGTAAACAGCGCTTCTGTTATTTGGAGCAGAAATGGCTGAGAGGTGAGGAGGAGCAGGTCGTATGCAGGGAGAAAAGGGAGAAAGACTCATGATCCCTTTGTGCTGCAGCACCTGAGCCGGATGAAGCAGAAGTCCCCCTGGCTGTGATGAAAGAGGAAAGGATGCTCAAGGGACTGCTACAAACAAATGATCTCACTCCCAGCTCACTTTCTTCTGGTAGTGAACAAAAATCTGCAGAAAGAAAGGCAAAGTCTGACTTGCAATCAATCTTCATTAAGAGTCAGATTCTTTCACTGCAGCTCTATAAACAGTATTTTTGTGAATTAAAAATAACATTGTGTTAATTACAGTTCTGCATTACCTTTTCTTGTTATGTCATGTTAGGCATACTCCTACTTTACAAAACGCCAGTAACTCTTCACAATTTAGATTTCCTTTAGCACTTCCACAGGATTACAGGTCTCTCCTCAGATAAAGGAATGATCCTTTGAGATGATGGCACATCAAATATGCCCTTATATTTGTATCTCCTGTTTTCCAGTCTATGCCATATTGTGCATGAGCTGAAATGGCACAATACTGCAAATCTATCTACTTCAAAGTGCCATCTTTGAAACTGTCCTAAATTTTCCTCTCCAGTGACCTATTGATATATCAGGTTCAGAAAAACAGAAACTCTGTAGCCCTGTATTATGGTCCTTTCTTTTCAAATCTAGTTCAAGCCTCCACACTGGAAAATCAGCCTTTTGGCCATTCTAACCATTGGGGAGGCATTGAATCCGAATTCATACTGTACTAATAGAAAGCAGTGTCTATGTTCTGTGATTGCACATTAGCAAATTTGTCTTCTGGATCTTCATATCATCTTGGTATATTGCCCTTGAATTCCAGCAACATACGGTGTTGAACTTCAGCCAAGACATACAGCACTAGGTACAATTCAGTGCGAGTCCAATGACAACACCATGTAGCATGCAGTCTCTCTCACAACCAGCTTAGAGTCAGTTCTTACAGGGACCCTGAGGGGCAGAAGTAAGAATCAGACTATACCACAGATACGGAAGGAACCACAGGGCCTGTCTGTGCCTGAGAGCTCAAAATAATGAATCTACTTTGTATTTAACATGCCATGAATTAGGGATGGTATAGAAGTACTGTCCAATATGGGCTATTGACACCTACTGATGTAAATCCTACTGAATGCACCAGCACCAATGAGTAGGTTTCATCCGATGTTTTAGTATGCCTCATGCTCTTGTGTATTTTTTAAATCTGAAGCTTTCAAGGAAGTAATATTCCATCCACTGCACCTTTATAATAGCATTTCTGGAGCCAGGCTCTGAAAGCAACATCTACAAACTGGTGTTAACAGGACCCAGGTGACATTCTCGATACCCAGGTCAGTGCGTGCTATGGAGAGCCGTATCCTAATGCTAGGACACAATTTGCCAATGGAAGTTATGAAATCCACATGTCTGCAAGCTCTCTTTTGGGCATCTAACCGCAGAAATTGTTCCTCATAACGAGATAGGATCAAGACATTTCATGTCAGCAGAAATATCCTCTCCTTCTCCCCCAGTCCACTGCACATTCATATTTCACAAAACTTGGGTAGGAACTTCCATGACTCATTCAACAGTAATCCATCTTTCATGAGGGTTGCTTTATTTGCGACACTACTACAAAAGACTGAAAATTAGGATTTTTTCCTTTGCTTAAAAGGTCAATTCATCATTTCATGCTTAATGCATTTGCACAGGATCACAGACTACTTACACATACGGGTGCATCCCCAAAGCACTGTGAAGTGGACATAAGCACAAATCTATTCAGTACATAATTGTATTTGCTGCAAACCTTTTTAGACATAAAATTTGAAGTGCAGAGAGACCGCAGTATATTGGTGCACAGAAATACAGGCAGTCTAGTTCAATGAATTCCTAACTATGCCAAACAAGCATGAATTAGAGTTACATAGGCTGTTTGCAAATAAATATTCTTTAAACAACAGAGAGATCGGCAGCCCTATGAGCCATCTGGGGAGAACAGCAATGAGTACCAAGCAAAGACTTGTATAGATAGGTGTGTTTAAAATGCCTAGATCGACAAAGCTATTTTAGATAGAGAAACTGGAATTTGATGTAGAAAGAGCAAGGCATATGGGAAGAAACAGGCAAATTTCAGAGAAAGAAAGAAAGAGTGGAAGAAAGAATGAAAGAAAAAAAGAAAATTCCCCTACAGGTTTAGCCGATAATGTCAACAAGCATCATTCTTACTGCTCTCTCAGTATATGTCAAGTCCGCTATTGCTTCTAATCTGTTGTAAGCTATATTCTCTATAGACAGATATAACACCAGAGGAGAACATTAAGACCACCTATTCATATTTTTTTGACATCTGAAGTACAGTCAGACCTCGGCAGGACTTCAGCTTTGGCACAGAGTGAATCTGTGATCTTATCAAATATGCAATCCCACATAAAGAAACTGGTGAGCTGCACAAGAGTCACATAAATATTAAAATGTTCAGAATGGTTAACTCATTAAACAAGCCGCCTATCCGGACAGATGGACGGAAGGACTGAGGAATACATCATGCAAAATCTTGAATTTAGACTGCGTGAAGGAAGTGCTCTAAAAAATGAGGCAAGCACATACAAAAAACCACATTTACTACGTATGTGGCCATCACTGGCTTTTAATCAGGAAAGGTTTAAACCGAATTTCCCTAGAGTGTGATTCCTAAGGAGAAGATGACAGAGGGTATGTGCTAGGGTGCCGATCAGGGAGCCGATATATTTCAGAGTGAGCACAAGCCTGCATTGATCCTACAGGGAAAAACACAGGCAGAGAGAAGATGTGTTATTTTGTAAACAACATATGAAGGCTATCTGGTGATCAGAGATTGCAGTATTTTCCATCCCCCTGCTCATGTGAAGCAGGTGGAGCCATGTTTTACCAAAATTAAAAGACATTCAAACAAGGCCCACTGCTAACCAGCTCAGAGAGCTCGAGGAGGCAGCAGTTAATACAAGTTAAAAATTTGTTTGCTGGTATTTTATAGCTGCTTCTTACTGAAGGAACTTAGCATCTGACACACAGACTTATTAATTTAACCTCAAAAAGGAAAGATAATAAACATTTTCCAGAGAGGAGATGAGAGGCATCGATATGTCTGTGCCTGCCTTTCAGAGGTGCTGAATCCCCTCTGCTGCCTGTACGCAGACAGGGCTCCCAGCAGCTCGGCTAGGGCAGACTCAAGGCCCTTATCCCACGGTCTAGGCCCAGAGCCCTTGTGAATGTCTCTCCGTAAGTGTCACCAAGGTGTTGAGCACCACTTGAAGATCTGGGCTTTATTTTAAGACTTAAGATGAGAGTAAATGCTGAGCACTTTGTCCCCCAGACGACTCCGCTGCTGGTGCAGGCGTCAGCGCTGTGGGAAGAACATGCCTCCCACATGTGTCCAGCTGTGCCTGCCCGCCACCGGTCCCTCCAGTGGGAAGGCGATGAGGACCGCTGCCCGACGGCCCGGGGAGCCGAGGAGAAGCGACAGCTCGGAGAAGCCTGGCAGTACCATCTAGTGGGTGCTGCCTCACACAGGCAGGGAAGAAGGGAGAAAAGAGGACAGAGAGCAGAGAAATAAAACATTCTTTATCACTGTTCTTGACAGGTATTATATTGTACTATAGTGCCATTTGTTTAGTTACTGCTACAGCAAGTGCTGTGCAGAAATCTTATAAGCAGCCATATGGCACCTCTGAATGAAAGCCATTATGCTTTTATGAGTAACCCACACTGTCTCTGCTAGGGAAAAGAACCTCCGTTTTCACCAAATGTCATTTTCCTATTCTGAAAGGAAGAAAATATTTCTGACTTTCACTGAACTCCACAAACTCGAGCTGATTCTCCTCTCCTGACAGTGTTTACATAGAGTCTAAACCCACTGGAGGTCTCAAATACCCACCAGGTATTTCACTACTGACATTTTGCTGTTTCGATGCTCATGCTTTTCAACTGTGCCATATTAAACAACACTGTTTGCATCTAATATTAGATTCTATAGCTACTAGTTCATTAACATTTTATACTTTACCATCCATTACATTTGACAGCAACTGTCCAGCCATTCTTAGCATTATATTTAAAAAGACTAACAGACCCTTAGGAACAGAAAGTGTATTCTCTAAATGGTAAAAATAACAAGTCATTAAAAATTCCTGGTACCTGGATGCAGTATCTGGGCTGCACCTCTTAAATTAACTCCATGCCTTCGCTGTGTAGAGCAGTTTTTGTGGTGACTGGAAAAAAACCATATTTTCTTGTACATCAGTTTCTGTTTCCAACCCTCCCATGCTACATTAAAAGTGGTACGTTGTTTTCTGGGGATTTGGTTGTTAAATACTGGATAAGGGTCTGCAACTTGCTACTTGGGGAGTCACAACAAAAGAAATATGTGTTAAAGGAAGATCAATATTTCTGCACTACATATAAAGAACTAAACTTCCTTTAAAGCTGTGTATGTTTGCATGCTTAATTTGCATGTAAAATTATCATGATTGTGGACAGAGCTGCAGAAAATGCATATGCAAATTAGGCACGTAAAGATGAACACATTTGTATGTGATGGCCATTAAATATATCAGTCCCTTGCTGACTTTTAGTATCTGTGTATAGGTTATAGGTATTTGCCATTTTTTTTAATACATCAACTTCATTTCTCAAAAAAGAAAAAAAGGCTTAAATAAAATAAAGCCTATACGGAGGCATGTTGTTAAAAGTAATCTAAATAATCTCACTTTACTGCTCCAGATAATTAACACTCTTCAGCAAGAACTTTCCTCTAAATATCAGTCTTCTTTTAGAGAGATTTGCCATTTTACTGCATTCATCATATACACCACACTAAAGTCGAGCCATGTACCAGAAATACTGCAGGGATCACGCAGAATGTAATTGCTCTAATGCTTTGCATATTTATGTTTGAGACCTTTTTATGAAGTGTTACTTTAAAAAAAGAAGGATCAGTTCATCTTTAAAAGGGAGTGATTGATTGCTGCCAGTCAGGCATTCCTTCATTCTTGGCTTCTCCCTTAGTCTCTGTAATAAGTTTTTCACGAACACCAGCCCGCTATTAAAGAACGGTATTCATCATAAGCCAAGCAGAGAGGAGGCAGACTTTGATGGGCACAATACCATATTTCAATCTACAGTGTCCTTTTTGTTAAACTTGCTCTGCTGCCTCATTAGCATTAGAGCAAAAATACACAAAGCCTTTTGTAAATATTAATCAGAAATGTACAAAACCCCTCTCCAGACTAAATTACTTATTATTGGGCTCTCTCCAGGTGATAATATCTAACTAAAAAATTCTGTTTGCCTAAATCGTGGGAGAAAAATACCTTTTTATATACATTTTATGTAGTGCTCTCACAAGGATAAGTGTTTTAAGTAAATGCATTTCTTTACTCTTTTCCTTTTTTTTAAACATCCATCCTTCACAGAGAGGAAATATACAGCCCTGCTGTATATTGTAGGCTGTAGCATTCATCTGAGCAGTATGAGGTTTAAATTCCTCATATCCAGGTTTATTTCTGGCACTGCTGATTAATATAAGAGTGCTTTTTCATGTTTTCCTGCCGAGCTTAAACTTTATAGATGTGAGGCTGTGGCTTAAGGCACACTGAATTAACAACACATGCTTTAGGCTAGCAAATATGGCACTACAGAAGAGTTCCCCTAATCATGGTCCAGATGGGTTCCAAACCAGGACGTGGTCTTTTGCACTTCAGAAGGTCCCTGTCAGGACAATAAAGTTTCAGGATTTTGTTGCTGTTGTTGATTCTTGTGGATTTTTTAATTAACTTCCAGCATTTCACCCTTACTGAGCAAGGTGAGCTTCATCACTGTTGGTGAGACCCAACAAAATGGAAGTTTCTTGCACAAAGTTTTCACTAACACGACAGCTTAAGCTTATGAAATCAATTTTCTTTGTATAATTACTGGTACAAGGCCAAAGCTGAAACTTTGGGAAGCTTAGGCTCAGATCCTGTCTTGTTCAAGCACTCCCTTGATGTTTGCCACAAACATAAAAAAAAGCCATCTGTAAAAATGGAATTAGTCACGTAACTTCTGAAATCAAAGCTCAAAGGTCACTATCTTCAGAGTCGCTTTGTTAGAGTAAACAATATAAATGCTCTTGAAATAACTCAGCAGAAACAATTTTTATTGCTATCACTGGGCCCAATTCTGCAAACATTTCTAGGAGAAAAAGTAGTTTCCTTAATGAAGCAATTGTTACCAACAAGGTTATTCATTGTGCAAGGCTTTTCAGAATCAGCCCCCAGTACAGTTAATTTATTGGAGCAAAAATACTTTTGTGCTCTTTTTAGCAAAACATTTCAGCCAGAACTCATCTTAAAGGAAAGGACTGAGCAAGCATTTGTGTGACATTAACAGCTGAACTATTTGTAAGTGAAATTAACGCTGTATAGGTATTCGCAGAGTTCAATAACTACTGCCTATTTGGTTGTAAACTTGAGGAGACAGGGGCACTGTTTTTGTTAATGTTTATACAACACTCAGCCCAGCACAGCCCTCAGCAGAATTGGAGCCCCAGGAGTCACAGTAATATGGATCTTAAAAACAACATTACAGACATCTGCCACAAGTTCTGCAATAATGACTACATACCTAATCACAGCTTTCCTTGTGCATCTGAGAGACTTTGCAAGGATTTGTCTGAAAAGTTTGCAGTAACAATGCAGTCAAAATAAGCACTTAAACACTGTGACAATATATGTAGAGTCAACTTTCTGAATTGTAACTCTTGGTATTGGTTGACTTGTTTGTGGCAGTTATTTTGTGTACATTTCCCCCCCCTGAGATTGCATTTGAATCATCTTAAGTGCTACTCTAGCAATAAGAGGCACCATTCACAAGCGTCAGTGAAGCCACTGATAACAAACTGTAGCCTTCACCATCAATCCAGCTAGACTAAATCCCCAGAACCGGAGAGTTAGCAAAACACAGCAGACTTACTTGTTTTTCTTTTCCTCTACTGATAGTGTTTTCACAACCTGACATAACCTGGTAAAGTAATTCTAATTGTATTTTGGATTGATAGTGGCATTTTTCTCAGAATACACAATGCTTATAAGAACAGTTTTGTTTCTCTGCTACAGTACAAGTGTTTTGCCTTGATGGCACAAAATAACAGGATCTGTAACACAGAGAAGTCAATGGTAAAACTATCTGAAACTTTATGTCCTAAAAGAAAATTGATGACAAACATTTGGGTTCCTTTTCTGTATCACGTAACAGTATATTAACAAAGATGAATCAGTAGAAAGCAATTAAGAAAGCCACTGAGGAAGTCAGTAGTTATACTTGCGAATGACACTTCAGAAGGAGGAGTCTGGCTTTTAACAGCACCCCAGAGAAACAACTGTATGAGGAACAAGGAAAGAGCTGCCTTGCCTAAAACAACTCGATTCAGCCTTGACCCCCAATTCAAAGTGAAGCTGGAATAAATGTTTCTTGAGATTAAAAACCAGCCAGCTTTCTTCTTTTAAATCACATTTCTATATTTCTTGACTTCATCACAGGTTGGAGTAGAAGCAGAGAGCTGGCATGGGGAGACTGGTACTCTCTGGAGCAAGACCCCATCACAGTTCTTAAGCTGGGAGTCTGGGAGTCAGCCAGAGGTAACAACAGTTGGGTTGCTTAGCTAGTGCTCAGCCCAACCAGAGAGGCTTCCAAACTTTCTTTTACTCAAAATCTTCAGTTTTCTGCCTGACAGATAAAACAGGCTTTTGCTTTAAGTCCATTCCTGTCTTCTAAGCAGAGAGGTCTTCAATTAGAAAGGACTAAACATTTGTTTTCAGGAAGACTTACTCTCCTCTGTAAAAAATACCCTGCATTAGGTCCTTCCTTACAGCCAAGTGCTGTGAAATAAATTAAAAGAGCATGCAATCAGTTAAAAATGACTGTAATTAGGCAATCAAATAGCCACAGGAAGCAGAAATCACCAATGTCTTTAGCTACTTAATTTTGTCAGTGGATTTATTTGTCAGGTTGTTTGGTTTTGGTTTTTCTTTTTAAATACAACCCTAAGATCACAGACTAAAATTTAAAAAGGAATAATATCAATTCACTAGAAACCTTCTTATGCACATCTCAGACCAGTGTCTATTAACTCCAGCAATTATCTGAAGTCTTCATGCCTACCCAATGCCTATGCCAACTGTGTTGACCAGGAAGGTATGCCCAAGAGATGAAGACCTGTACCCAGGGTCTGCAAAGCACCAATGCAAAACACAGAGCAAGCCTCTCCCCACATCTACATAAGAGGAGGGGTAGAAATAATTGTCAAGTTTTAACTTAAAGTCTAGGGAAATCCCAGTGTACAATTAAATAAAACTCATCAAAAACACAACCAAACCATATCCTTCCTGTAATAAAAAGAACGCAAACAATATGCCCTTATACACGCTCATGCATACCTTTGTAACTGCAGGCTTCCTGCTCAGGAGTTGCCCTGCCAAGAATTATGTATCCTGTGATGAAATTTCTCAATAAATAAAGTGACTTCATTATTGAAAAGCTTAACTGTAGTCGTGTGTGCAGTTTTTAATGTAGTACCAGCCCTAAAGTGCTGATGAGAGAAAACCCAGATGCAGGAGACATTCAAGTTGGAGCCAGGACATTTTAAGGGCTGCAAAGTTTCATTAGCTGAGCTGTGGATCGATTGGTAGATTAAAACACTATATTTGTTCATGGCGGAATCAGGTCCTCCACTGGTGTAAATTGGCATGGGAGAATGTAAATCTTTGTCTTAGCTGAGGATCAGGCTCCTGATTTATTGTGTTTTGTTATTCTCAGCACATGTAACAAAATGAGGGGGGGGATTCAGGATATTCACAGGTAGATCACCATCATTTCACCTCTGGGACTGGAGCTGTTTGTGGGGACTCTAGGATAACAGTTGGACAGCTTCCAGGTTCATTATTGTAGCCTGATTTGTGGCTAAAACATGTTAAGCCTAAATATTAAGCAAATACATCAGAGGAGGATTTACAGCTGTCCAAGGACACAGTAAACTGTAACACAAGCTCCTACACTGTATTAAATTTGCATCCCCACAGTTTCTTCTGCTAGGGAAGAGAACAAGCAAATCAAGTAATTCCTGGTACACATTAAGGATAGGCTTGCTATAAATTCCCTCAAACTTAATTGTCTGTGCCCAGACTGGAGCCATCAGCTTCTATTTGAAGCTTTGGTATTCTGAAACTTTATTTTTTTTCCCCTGGAAAATTTCAAACAAAGCATATTCTTTTGACTTCCCAACAACAGAGAGGACAAAGAGATATTTTAAAGTGAGTCCAAAGGGCGTTAAACTACCTCCCACCCATCCTCAGCATTATTACAACAACTAATAGACTGTTGGTGTGCTGGACTTGTTTGAGCGGATGAATCACTGCTCAGCTTTGGCCCCAGCGGAGCGCTGCAGACGCTGAACTGTGTGGGAAGTCAGCTGTCAGGCTGATGCAACAAGTCAGAGTTTACCAATCTGTTCTCAGAAAACCGCAACTGGCAAAACGCTTCACATTACGTCAAAGTACTGAAAACAAGGCAGGAAGAGAGACATACCTCTGCTTCCACCCCTGTAACTACAACTCTCTGACACCTCCTGGCCCACAGACGGTGCCTTCAGGGGGATGTGCTGGCGGACTGCAGCCCGCTTTGGTGGAGGGCTCAGCGCGCTCCTGAGGTGGGATGCAGACATCTGCAAGCGGAGCCGAGACCCCCCATGCACCGTGCGAGGAGACTCTATCAGAACGGTGTCCAAATCAGTTAAGGCGCGCTGTCCCAAGGCAGGCTGGAGTCAAAGGCGCTGCAAGCAGCTGCCTAGGACGACCCCTCGAAAGGGCTCCAGGCCAGGGCTGACTCTTTCGTCTCGTCTTCCAGACACCGCACTTTGGGCTGCAGGGTGCTGTCTCCCCACAGCTGGCACCCAGTCTGGAAGCTGCTCCTGAAAGCAGTAACTTTTGTCTCTTTCAGAGAAAAGGCTCGGTACTCTTAAAATTGAAGCTGGTGGGACAGAAACATTAACTTTCTGGTAGCAGCCTTGCCGACAGCACATTCACCCAGGACAGGGGAGACTCAGGCCTGTTCTCTCTCTGCCTTGGGGAGTTAAATGTTCATCGACCGTGGATGCCCCAAACAACCCTGCCAGGTGCTTCAGGTTTTCAGCGGGGTGCTTTTCTGTAAAAGCTATTTTGCTGCACACAAAATAATGCAAAACTAATTGGACAGAAGGACACAGAAGGGGAACAGTCCTGCTGCTGGTCTCTGCTCCCAGAACTTTACAGGCTCCTTTTTCGAAGTCAGAAGATACAATCTAGGCACAGTCCTGGGAGCCAAGTCAACATCCATAATTCATTCTCACAAGTGAATTGTCACCGCTAGGTGACAAAGGCATCTTCCTGTTTCAGTGATCTTTCTCCCTCTTCTGCTGCATCAGTTAATCTAAATATTTTCTTTCTAGCTGCATAGCTTCAGCTGGTAGAGCGCACCTTCTCCCAGGCCTCCAAGAGGCTAAAAACCTGCTGGCAGGTTGTCCTTCTCAAAAGCAGAAGACATGGGTTTGTAACACTGGAACGCTGATATCCTGGACCCTGGGAGGGGATGAAATGATATGATAACCATTTCTCACTGCTGTCCAATTTTAAAGGAAAGTGGTCATTGTCCTGGGTTTTGCAATGAGCCCAGTCATGTCAGGATATATACACGTGCCCTGGGAACACCAACCAGATGAAGACCCACAGGTTGGTTTGTGAATCCCACCCATGCTTATGAAGGCAGTTGGGACGAAAATATTCAATCCTGTCATGCAAAACATTCACAAAATGTATTGAAATAAAAATTTCAGCCTCCTAAGACATTTCCAGATCACAAACTGAGTAACCAAACGAGTGTAGGCACTTCTAGGGATAATGCAGTATCTTGGCAGCATCTCACTGGTCTCAACTTTACATTTAAGTATCAAAATACTGCTTAAATCCTACTTTAAGTACCTAAATCCTGTGCTGGATTTAATCTCCAAGGCTTCATTTTTTATTTTAGACATGATCCTGAGTTGTGAGAAAAGACATCTATAACATGCTGAAATCCCAAGCACAGAGATAGGACTCTGATGCCACAAAAAGAGGGAGGTTTTGGTACAAGGCAATATGCTGGGGAGAAGCGCACAGCAGAGATGAAATACTCAGGGCAGAAGCACTATAATTCTTATCTCTGTCCTGGCATGGTATATTTATTCTCTGTGAAACTTTAAGCAAGTTGCTCTATCTCAGCTTCAACCCCCCGTCTCTAAAATGTGTATCATCCTTAATGTCTTTTTATCTTTTTAGGTCATACACTCTTTTATGATTGGGAGTGCCTGGTTTATTACCTGTCTATTCAGTGCCTGCTTCAGTAGGTCTTTGATTTGAATTAACATAGGTCAATGTCACCACAGCAGAAGTAAAGGTAAGGATAAAATAGTATACCCTTTCAACACTCCCATGCTGAAGGGTCCCCAATGGAGAGCAGAGGAGAACGTCTGATCTGTCGCCCCTCTTGCCCTCTTTGCCTAGTTAATATCCAGATGATTTCCATCAGGGAGTCATTGCTATGTTACGGAAAGCAAAGGTGCAAAGCACCGTAGGTCTGCTCTACTCCGGAAGTCTGGAGAAGCCACAGGGGACTGGATTTTTGCTTTTTGAAAAAATTTTGACACCTGTTTTCCTGACATGCTCAATACAGATGTTCAAGCCGGGATATCAGCATGGATGCTTGCAAAGCTGGAGTGAGAATGGCAACAAGATGAATGGGTCCAGCCAGATGAATATGGCAAGAATCGTTACAGTGACTCTAGATAAGGGCTAGAAGACATCCGCTTGTTTCANTTCTTTGGTGCTTTCTTATATAACAGCCAACTGCAGTGAAATCCCTGGAATTAAACACCACAGAGTCAGAAGAAGTGTGCGCTGGAAAGGGTGAGAACAACTTTTGCCTTGTCAGTGTGAGGGAACACAAGGAATGCAGCTGAATGCAGATGGGCTACATTCATCATTAACCTTAACTGGGACCCAGAATATAAACCAAGTTTCCCATTTAATTTCAAGTGTTCTGAATCAGTGCTCTCTGGCACATAACAAAGAGAATAATGAAGGGAAAATTTTTTACTGATTTCAGTGGAGATGGAAAACTGCTAAGTGTGTCACAACAAGAGTCCATGTAACCAAGCAAAAATTCATTTTCCCCAGCATTATATGCTTTATGCAGTGCAGGCCTTTAGTGAATCAACTCTCTTCCCACTAAATGGGATATTAGCAATATTCTACACAGAAATTAACCTCAAATAGAAATCAGCAGTAACAGTAGCCTCCACACCCATATCCCACAAGCCACCACAAGGATTTTCTTCCCTCCTTCCAACCTCCCCAAGGCCATTTGACAGTGATTTCTAGGAGGAACTGCCACCAAAAAGGAGCCAACAACAGGACTTGCTGACCTCTGATGTGTTATACTGCATTCACTTAAATATCCTGATATCAACCACCTGCACACGACATTACTCAATTTAGGCTTCTCCTACACTGAAATCACCAGGTATTTTATTTTCAGTAACGGCTGGATTGGCTCCTAAAACCACAACACATCTGCCCATTGCTGCTTCTTGCCTTCGGTCGTCGGTTACTCTCTTTCTGCTTCTTGCTATCCTGCATTATTTAAAATGAAGACAGGCTGTTATGCCCACACAGAGTGCCTTTGACTCAAGTAAGGAATCTGCTCCTGTTCAGTGCTGGTGACAATCTGTAAACTCTTCGTGACAGAGACTGTATCTTGTTATGTATTTATACTGTGCCTAGCACAATGAGGTCTTAATCCCGACTGAAGGCTGTTATATCATAACTACGATAGGGAGGAAATTGCAGCACAGTGATGGTACAGAGGAACTGCTCTTGTCATTTTTAGCAAGGGTGTAGTATAGAAGTAATAACATGGTAATATAAAAGCAGCTGTTGAAATAGACGACCTACCTCCTACTAGGGAATGTTCTTCACTTTTTCTGTAATCCTGATACAAACCTCTTGGGTTCTGTTTTGTTTTTATGGTTGTACCTGGGGGACAAGCAGGCTTGTGACATAAACAGGTTCAGGCTCTTAATATCCTGGGAGATCATCAACAATTAGTAAGAGCCAAGTAAAAACATGCCGTAGTTGCTCTGTGCTTATAGTCAGTGGCTTTCTGTGAGAAACCAGCACAACAGAAAAGCTGTAATATTTCCTTATTAATTTGGCATGAAAGTTTTGCAGCTACATTTTGAGATATTTTATGCCTATTCTCTCTTTCCTGAATGTGGTGTCAGCTCTAATTCTCTGAATAACCACCACGAAACCTACACACATATCAGATGTATCTGTGTTTGGTGATCAAGCTCTGCAGTACTTGATGCAGTATCAGCTAGTTAGATGGAGTATGTTTTCCTTCAAATTGCTAGCCAAATTCTACTAAACAGAATAAATTTTGCCCTTGATTATTCTTTTCCTGTTCCAAAGAGGTCAACTGAGGACACAATTTCTCATAACATATTTAACTTCTTTGGGTCTCTTACAGTCACTTTGTAATATAAACCTAAAATTTTATTAGCATGATACACTCAACCACAAAGAAGTTTTCAGTGTGGAGAGTTGACTAACACTGCTTTTGAAACCTAAATTTTAATTTCAATTGATACTTAAAGCTTTTTTGTATTTCTGAATTTGGATAACTGAATGGTAAATTGAAGAAGAGTCAGAGATAAGTTCTCCCATACCAGTGGTCTGAAAGCGCATGTAGACTGCGGAATGAGAAACTGACATCTGAAAATAAAAGATGTCACTTCAATTGAAATTTTATTCGAGTCCATCAGCAACAGTCTTACTGAGTAGCAACTTTTTTTGTTACAACATCAGAAATGGAGTCCAACACAGCCTGAAAACCAGACTCCAGTCTATTCTGAAAGTAAAAAACCAAAATAACAACAAAACCACATCGGACCAGATTTTCTAACATGGTCATTGTTATAAGCAATAAGACTAGCACTCAGATGTCTAACCACATGGCTGTTCTCCTAATTAGCTGGGATCACAAAATTGTGTCTGAAAAAGCAGAAACGGTATTTTAAAAATAGTCCTCTGAGGCCAGATTTTCAAAGCTTCAGCTTCCAATCCAACACCTACGTGAGAAAGGCAGATTTTCAGAAGAAACTCCCAAACTCCTCCTGTTCCCAGGAGGTGGGACCCCAGTAAAGAACATCTGAAAAACTTCCCACTTCATTTGGTTCCCTAAATGTTGGCTAACCCTGACTGAAATCCACTCACTCCTGAGCCTCCTACATGGCAAATGCTGTGTATGACCAGTTGTTTTTTAAAAAATCTGCCCCTTAATTTGTACAAAAAAAACATGCTACTTTATGAGAGGCAGGGGCTGGGATAGGGCCTGGAAGATTTGTGCTCCTCCAATATAATGTGTGTTTTTTGTGCTCTATCTTTGCAATCCATAAAACTGGAACAATGCATTGTCTGAAACACACTTCCTTCAAAAATGCAGTCCAGAAGAAAGCTTAAATTTGTGTACATTTATACACACACAGAGACAATGTGTATGTGTGTGTATACATATCTATACACAGAGAAAGCGAACTTGCCAAAATCTTAACACAGAAGTACACATGTAAGATCTCAGCTGAAGCCAATGGAGTCAGAATTCAGCCTTTGGGCCATTATTTTAAACTGCAAAACTCATTTTGTGCAGGAAAACAAAAACAAACAAACAAACAAACAAAACCCCTTCTCATCATGGAACTTTTAAAAAATATTTCCCTCGAGCAAAATGGCTGTTTCCCCTCCCACATAAACTGGCAGCCAAGTCAGGAACAGCACTGAAGACTTCCCATGCTTGCAGAATCCAATATAAAATTTGCAGGAAGGCTGGCACTTATTTTCTCACAACAGTTTGTTCTTCACATATTTCACAACTTTTAAGTTCCTTAATGTAAATTGGAATATAAATTTTGCCTCCATGTGTTTTATCGACTCTGATCTCCATATTAACACCATGTAAGAGATGGGGCGCTAACTCAGCAAGCTGGCTGCTGTTCTGCCCAGGTAGTTCTTCCCTTTCTCCCTAAACACTCCGGGGTTTTCATGGGCGCATCCTCTCGGCTGTGACTGGACAAACAAGGGGCAGCTTCTGTGAAAACCCAGAGATGGTTCAGCAGGCAAGGGAAGGTTTAGACTAGAGGAGACCTTGTTGGCTCCAGGTTTCTTCCATGACTTTGGGCAGCTGCAGGCCCTGTCCTTGTTCACATGCTTAATTCTCACTGCAGTCAGGGCCTAAATACCTCTGAGTCTGCCGGTCCCTACCAAAGAGGTTCCTCTTGCCTGGCAGGACTGTTCTCTATCTGAACGCATTACTGGGAGAATATTAGAAACTAGACTTAAAGATACCAGAAGTCAACTGTTCAGAGAACAAAGCTGCAAAACTCAGTTGGAATTTTCTCCTCCTTCCCTCCACTTCACATTCCCACATGCTCTACAAACACAACTTCATAGCATTTATCCCCAGCAGTTTACAAAGGAAGACACCAAAAAAGAATAGGGTGGAAATACCATAGTTCATTGTATGGAAAGCCTATTTGTCTGATTAAGAGGCCACTGGTCATGTGGAAAAGTACATTAAGCTGCAATCAGATTCAGCTGGATTACTCAAGATATACTACTCAGTGTGAATAAAAGCCTTGGAGACTGGCCCTGGATGAGTTGATGAAAGCCATGGAAAAGCCAGGAGTTAGAAGAGATCATCTGCATGCTAGTCGCTTGACCACAGTGTCTCCTTACAGATGTAGGAGTTTGTGGCTGATGATTGGTTCTAGGAATGTTTTGGAGGGCTTTTTGGACTTAGAAAGAATTAAAAGAGTATCTGAAATGATTCCCCTAATCGAGTTTCTGTTCCCTTCACGTTCAAATACTGTTTAAAGTAATTTCATTTTCCATCATGCTAACAATTTCTGTCCAATATTTTCCCCACTAACTAACATCAGGTGTATGTGTCTTTTTTCTATCACATACTATGAATTTTCCTTTGCAAATTTCATTACTTGGTCCAGGAATCAGGGTCTGCTTCTTTTTTAAAAAGGTTGTCTGTGGTTCAGATTTATCAAGAACAATATTGATTGCAACATACTTGCATATTCCAAAAAGGACTGTAAACCCACATAACACTTTAACTGCCAAAAATGCTTTTTCAATTTTTCTTTCTTAAACAAACTCATTTGGACCAAAACATCACATTTCATTTTTCTCTTTCTCCTGTGCAAGTTTTTGCTTGGAGTTACATTTCTCTGTGTCTAAGCAATGGATATGGATCAAGATTCAAAATTTGGATTCTATTCCTAAAACAAGAACAGCAATGTTTCTGTTGGTGCTAACTAGCCACATGCACATCTGCATTGCTCCAGAATCTTTCTCAGATTTTAGATTCCTTTGACCTAAACAATTCTTGAACAAACCTGGCCAATTACTTGTGTGCATGATCCTGATGTGCATAATATTTGCACAGACCATCAATCTCTACCAGTAAATACACTGTTTTGGTTTGATACATCTAGGGTACATATTTCACTACCATCCATTGTAGTTAAATTTCACAATCAGCAGCTCAGATGACTTTAAAAGAAAATTGAAATCCAGGATCTGCCAGCATACTTGTGAAAACATTATGTATTTTTCTGAATACAAATTATGGAACACATTTCAGCAAGGCTAAACTTTTATTGTGTATAACGCACATCTGTAATTTACTGGATTCATCAGAAAGCCAGATCAGCAATTGCCTTTTTCAATGCTTGTGCTATTTGTAACACAATGGGATCCCAGCACAAGACAAAAGTTTGCCACTAATAATGATTTATCTACAACCTGATTACAAGATACAGGTGTTCTCACTTGCAGTTAATACCTGGAGACACAAATACTCTGGAATCTTAGTTTAAGAAGCACAGCTAATTTTGTATTTTAATATTATCATGCTTTAAAGCATAAGAATGAATACTGGACTATCAAACAGATCCCTGAGTGGTACTGAGAGGTATCACGTAGAAGAGGAGCATTCTGAATTTTAGTGGAATTCAGGAAAAAAATGCTAAACTGTGCGAATTTTTATGCTACTTATATTCTTACTATGAGTAAAATCTCTGATCACTGTTTTCATGCCACACTAAGGGATGGAAATTGTCTGTTTGGTGTCCTTGAAGGTAGTTAGTCCCTGTAAACACCAGCAATGAACAACAGATATTCACAATATTTTTTAATCATTAAATTGCTGTTTGCAATTACAGCAATATAATCTGCCATGCAAAATGTGCCTGATTTTGGTCTCAGTTCAATTCCAGGTTGCTTTGCTGAAATATTTTCCAGATATTTTGTTTAACTCAATACCAGTAAGAGTAAAATCAGCTCAGGCCCAATTTAAAGCCAACGTTAGGTTTGCAAACTAGAACCACACAAAACATGCGGTTGCGCAGCTCTGCACAAAACTGGGTGGATCTTCCTCATTCAGAATTATTTCTTTTTGACTTTCATTTCTTTTTAATCAAGCTAAACCAAGCCCATGGAAATTAACACTGAAGAAAAATGTTGCATTCACTTCTGCAAAGAAAATTTCACATGGCACTAATCATTATCTGGGTTTAATTTAGTCATCAAATCACTAGTTAATTTTTTGTCTGATTGTTTAAAATGCATTTCCACTGCTGTGGCTCCATCAGTTTAATATTTCCACGCTCCTAAACATATTTCTCAAACTTTCAGCCATGGTCACAGGTAGTTTATCCAGGACCCTACTGATACATAACATGAGTAAAATGTATCACAGATTAACCAAAAGATACAAGAAGAAGAAAATACTTCAGAAAAATGCAGGTCAGTGTAATTCAGAGATTGATTTAAAAAACAGTTCCCTCAGGAGATTAAAAAAAAAAAATTAAATTAGAAACATCATTTAGAAACTCTGTTTTTAGCGGAAAAACTGGCAAAAGCTTCTAAAAAAATCTGAAGTTAAGGTTGTTGAATAAAACCACACCATTCCTTAAACAAATGTTGTCATTTTATAGGTGGAAGAAATTGTACATGATAGAGAAATAACCAATCAATGCCATGACAGTTTGTCACCTTCATTAAAGTTTCTGCCTGTCTCCAATCACTGTGACCTCATATCCTTCTAAAATAACCAAAGGAAATGCCTGTATAAAGTAATACAGACAACAGAGAAAATACAGACCCTTCACAAAGCTTTTTCTTTGCTGTCAATTATCTTAATTGACTCTACCTGTCTGTAAATGTTGCCCAGTACAGTCACCTAACTCTTATATTATTACAAATGTGCTCAGGTACGTTTCAGGAGCATAGCAGCATTGCATTTATGTTAGACATTATGTTCAAACCCTGGATATTAATCTTAAAAATCAGTGAGAATCTTTTTGTTGTGATTCCAACAGGCTTTGCATCAGACCTAAAACAAACCATAAATGATCTTAGTTTTCTTTTTTATCCTAAAAGTCACCAGCCCCTTTGTATCCCAGGATTTTTTGTAAGTTTTTCAAAGTAGCTAAAAGGGTTTAAAAGTGTAGAGATGAGCAGTAAGGTTTAATTTCACAGCTACATGAGATACAAAAACTACTAGAGATACTATCTACAGATGAAATAAAAAATAAACCCAGTTTTCTGTGATAGAAAGAACTGCTTATTTCCATCACATCTTAATATTTTATTCCCTGAGTTACTGGAAACTGTCAGGCAGGTGGATGAATGCTTACGAAATGCAGACCTTAGGACAGAGTGTATTATGCTACAGCTTGGCTTCTGTGAGAATAACCCTGTAAGTGGCTGATGCCATCAGTGGCAACAGCCTCCCACATATCCCCATTAAAGGAGTATTTTGTAAGCTGAGACCTTCTCTCAAATGCTCAGTGTTGATGTCCTGCATCTGAATCATTATCTGCCTCACTTCTACAGTGACACTACTCCGGGTAGACCAGAGCACCAGAGTCTCATTCTGCAGGACACCCCCCAAGGTGGAAGCGTACCCTGCTTTTGCAGTTTCAGTTCTTTGGTGTGATATTTTGATCATCCTCTTTTTGTAGTTACCAATGACAAGGGCAGAATTTTGATGAGGAGAAAAAGCTCTTGCAAAGTTTATTTGTAATTTTGACACCAAAGAAAAATTGAAAGGGATTATGTGCTATTGCTTAAAATGTGAAATTAGCAGCAAATGGAGATCTCTTAAGGTCCCTAAAGTTGAGAAGACGTTCTTTGTGTCATGGAGTAGATACTCAGTGCAATCAGCACGTTCTACACAGGTAATTACTTTTACTACTAATGGTGCCTCCCACTCAGTGAGGAAGATAAGATGTTCCAACACTACTTAATCACAATGCTTCATTATTGCTCCACCACCTACTGGGTAAAACAATTCACATGCTCTATTCAGTGACTCTCACAAATGAGAAAAATTTATGAATATGTGAGCAAAACAGCTCATAGTTAGTCTACAGAAGAGGCACCACCCTGAATAATTGTAAAAGACCGTAGAAAGTTTGGAACATCTGCAGTTCTTTTATCTCCTTTCCCCACATACTCAAGAAGAATAAAATTTGCAAAACCAAGAGAAAGCCATCCATACAGTGATTTGATACCCTGAAAGTGTTTTGGGTTCTTTTGCTGAAGCTTCTGAAATTTCCTTGAGACAGAACACAATGTGTAAAAATAGACGCATTCATTGCAGTTTCATGTTTTATTTTTGGTATTATTTTTCATTCTTTTGTGCTAACAGCATGCTACAAATTGTTTTACTACTCAATATATCAAGAACTGACACAGAAAACAAGAACTAGGGAATAAAAACTCCCTCTTTGTAGGGTTTATAGAATCTTCCACATAGGTTCAAATGAAGAGCAGACAGTGGTTTAGCTGACTGATGTAATGGAGGGTGTCTGCACAGGGCACATGGAATGGATTTTCAGGAGTTCTTGCCATAATGAAGCCAATGCAAATCACTTTGGAAATTAGATCAAAAAGACAGAGAGAGTCTTTATTTTCCATGAATGTAAAAGACCAGTATGTACTGCTATTGTGCGTTAAAAGAAAATTTTGGCCCACTGGCCACTGGAGTCTGAATGCTGCCTCTTTCCTGGAGACAGTATGTAAGACTGGGAGCCCTTGACTTCTGCCTCAGGACAGGCCAGGAAGCAAGTTCAAACAATTAATACATCTCGCATGCACCCTACCTTAATTGCACCTGTGTTACAGCAAGCAGTGGACAGGTAGTAATTTATAAAGGCTGAAGATGTATCTACTATCTGTCTTCATATTTTCCCAATACAATGCCAAAACCAAAAAAACCCAGGTAGCTCCCAGCTCACCTCCTAAATTGTTGTCAAAGAGGAAGATGTGGCAAGAAAGGCATTTTCTAACAGCATTCAAGAACAGCCTACTTGAGGGATGGGAATTCTTATTCAGCAATGCAAGTCCAGTCTTTTTGCAACAAATTAAGCTGCTCTGGTAACACCTGAGCTTGCTGAAATCTGGAAGTCTGCACTTCCAGGAAGGCTAGCAAAACACACAGATGCATCTTTACTCCTGAAGAATATTAAATAACTATAAGGAAAAGGCTTCTTTTATGAAGTAGTAAACTGCCCATGGGAAAAACTGTCACATTTACATTGTAAGAGTCCCAGTAAAACTGGGAGGATGTCTAACAGGGACAATGTGAATACATAAGCATTTTGCCTTTTTATGTCCTAAAGTAGCATCTACAACTAACTACAAAACAGGATGAAATTTAAAGTTATTTTGGTGAAAGCTTAACATGCTTAAATCGGTGTAATGATTTTGGACTTGGAGTACCTCAGTGCTTGGATCAACAGCAGTGCAAGCAATGCTCTCAGCTTCACATCTTAACCTACCACTACTACAAAAATTTCTTGCAGCTCTCTGTGTGGCTGTATTGCACTGCAGACATGCATAAACATTTTTATTGACTCAGTCAGGAAGAACAATCTGGCTTCTAATCGCTAGACCAGCAGTGAAGCAGGCTTACTAGCCTTGTCTAAAATACTGATCTATGTTCATCATCTAAATCTTTTATTTTGGCTATTAGTAGATGTATGTAGTTATAATATCTTTATTCACTTTCATCACAGAACATCAGAATAACAGGAGCTGCAGAGACAGCACCTGTACAACAGATCATGATTAATGAGGGAAAATGGATAAAAGTGTGTACACACAGTTCAGTGTGCGTGTAGGATGCTTCCTAAAAACCTTAATAATCCAGGGCAATATTGTACTCCTTTTGTGACAGAAGTCTCTCAAGTGGATACTAGAAAGTTGGGGGGTTGAGATGAAGTGTGTTTGCTAGACTCAGGTTCTGCAATGAGGAATGGAAGGAGTCACTGCATATGAACACTGAATGCAAATACTGGAAATAAATACAATTTTTATCTTGAAGAATTACAAATATATGAATAAATGTAATCTAGATTAACGAGAGAATTAAGCAGAGTTTATTTTCCATAAATGTTCACCATAGTTAATGGTCAAATGGATAAAGCAGTAAATTTTGGGGCCTTTCACTTATCTTCTTTCAGGTAGAAAAATAAAAGGAGGACAAAAAAGTAGATATTATTTAGGACAGCTTGATATATGATCCTTTTCTAATCGAGACGGTACTAGTAGATTCACATTTTGGGAGACTGCAAGCTCATAGGTGTCATGTTCAGAGCTGACTAAGCTCAGCTAGCTGATGCTTCGTACAAATATATGATAACTTACTGTTAAGGCAATCAAAGGAATTTTTAAGCATGTGCATGTGGAGAGAAAAATTATTTAAGAAGTCAAATATACGTGTGCCTTTTAGAAAAAAATAAACGTATACATTTGCTTTTTACTAATCAAATGGAAAATTGTTTTGTTTTAATGGTTTTGAAACTTCCCCATCCCTCAAGCAAACAGTACCCATTACTTTAAACACCTCAGTGTCTAGTAATTGTTCACAAATGTGTCAGGCTACCAGTAATTTAAGTCCTGTCAGGAATAAATCTCAGACACTCACTTCTTCCAGTCAGTGACTTGAAAAAAACCCGCCCACATGTCAATTACAGGAAGCTCCGCGCGGTGGCTTTGTTCAGAGGCTGTGTAAACAGAAAAAGCTTCCTCCTCGCTAACAACTGTTTTCTAAACCCTATATAAATGTTTATGTGAACTATCCTGCAACAGCATCTAAAGCAATAAAAAGCAGGCACGTAAAAAACAATCTGTGTTGTACTCGTTGGCAATAAATGTACAGCCTGTGGAAGCTGTATATCCAGTTGTGAATTATTTTCGCTCAGAGGTCTGACCTCAAAACATTTAAATGTTAGACTGTAAATCAAAATGATATACTTCTACTATCTACAGATTATTCCCCAGTTTCCATGTCCTGCTAAATACGTGGGTCTGCAAATACTTGCACATTAATATGTAAATAAGCACACAGGTATATTCCAGAGAGATATAGGGGAAAGTCAAACAATCAAAATATATGAGTGGGCATATTTTCTCACCTATGTTATTGTTCTCTGCAAGCCACCAGGGAGTAGCCACAACCTGATGTATGACTGATGCAGCATAAGGAACAGAAAAAATCACTGGAGAACTGCTACAGGAAGAATTTAAAAAGACCAAACAAGGTAAAATCTAGAGAGCTTAGGGTCATGCAGTGACATGCTTACCTAACTGACACATTAGGAGTCACTAATTCTGAAATGAGGTACTCAAAAACCTCATTCAGCTAGTCTGGAAGAGCCTAGATTCCTCGGATGTCTAAGTTTCCACTAATAAAATGTGCTAAGCACCGTAACTTTTGCTGTTTTGCCCTTCTATTGCAATTTTGGTTCATATTGCAACAAGATCCACAAGGTAAATGCTGAATGTCCTTCTGCCTAAATTTGCCCACCCAGCCTGATTCAACAGTGGTGTTCTGAGACGACCTAATGGCTCAAGGACTGCCACCACCTTTGCCTTTGTCAGGAGCTCACCATTTATGATATTGTATTTGCCTTCAGTGTAGGAGACTCAAGTTCAAACCCCTCCACGTCCTCATTTAGAGTGGGAATTTTAACTCCCATCTCACAGCAAAGCCCCCAGATGCTTCCCTCCCTGCCGAGGTGAGTATCCTCCAGTTTTTCCTCTGAAACTGTTCCACTTTGTCTACACATTTGAATATTCATTAGAAGAGAAACTGGAAGGTGACGCTCCCACATTCTGCATTAGCACCCCAGCCAGCAGACTTAATCTGTCTTTCTATCTACTCTAATCCCCTCTTTAATATCTTTCTATGCAAAACAGTAACGGTTTGGTGGTTCGTGTGCTCTCCTGGGAGGTGGCAGAACTGTCTTCAAATCCAGTTAGGCAGAGGATGGTTCCACGCTGCAGAGAAGAGCTCCAACTGTTGGCAGGATAGCAGAGCCAGACCATGCTCCTCTCCAGGTAGAGGTACCTGGATGGAAGCCCCAAGCAAAGAAGTGCTTGAGCTGGTCAACGAGCTGAGGGTCTGTCTCTGCTGGCTAGTTTGGATGGCTAGTCTGGCCTCTTGGCATTTTCAGCCCAAAGCTTGCTTGCTTGGAGAACTATGCACCCAGGCTGCCCAACACAGAGCTAAAACCACCACAAAACATTAGGGCATCGAAATATTAAGCCTGTTAGTGCTACAAACTCTGATTCAGACAAAGCCTTCACTGAAACCATGGGGAGTTTTGCTGAGTGACACATGATAGGTTTTGAAGTCCTTCATGTGTACCACAAAAACCCCATTCAGTTCACTGATCCGGACTTTGGAAGCCATAGGCTGAGATCCCTGCAAAATTTCCTTCTAACTGCTTTACAGATAAGGATTAGTTAAACAGTATGGGGCTTTCTAGTGTGAGCAAATCTGATCCTCCAAAAACAAAGAATAAGGAAGAACTTTAAGAACAGGCACAATGCAAAGAGAAATGGCAATGACTTTCCAAACTGAAGCATCCTGTAGCTAAAAAAGTTAGCCCATGCCAGCATACATAATTTAGGATTGAGTCTTGAGGTTTCCAAGTTGGGAAATGCTCTTATTCAAACGTATAGGAGGTTTTTCTGGAGGAGGGAATGCAAGGTCTGGCCCTAACCTTTCAGCCAGAATGACTCACCCTCCATTGTGCTATATTTCTTTATGCTGGATCATATTATACTGCCAAATGAAAGGAATATGATGTTCGGCAGAGGGAAAAATACAGACAAACAGGGAGAGCAGATGAGGTGCTGCAGTTTAAATTGTGCTTTTCGGTTTTTTTATGTATCATAACTGTATGCAAGGATGCCCTGGAGCTATGCTATAAGAGCACTTTAAAAGGAACCAACATAAAGAAACAAATAGCAATAAATGACATAAGTATAGCACCTACTTATTTTTCAGAGATACAGAAGATTGGAAACAGTACAAACATTACAGCGTTGTACAAAGTGTATTTTCATACCTAAGCAAGCACACACTTACGAAATACATTTATGAGACAGATTCAAGGACTAGAGTAGAAATATATATGCATATGTATTGTGTAAGGAAAAAGACAGAATGGGAGGGACATGGGAAAGAAATAATAGGGGAAAAGTTTAATCAAGAATTTTTGCTTGAAATTTTCACAAGTATCTAAGTAATTTGGAAGCTCCCTCCTAATTTTATTCTTCTGTGTGTTACATCTCCAGGAAACCTCCCAACCATCCTTCTATGAATATGTGGTTTTGAAGACTGAGTTACCGGAGAAGCCTAATGGAGAAGGAAAATATTGAGATCGAACTGTAGCTTCTAGATACTTCATGAGGAAAGAGGAAAGGCTGTGAAACAGTCACCTCACTAAGCTATGCAGAACACCATGGAGTGTTTCACACTGCCACATTGTGTGTAACAATCCTAAAGAGCTCATCAGAGGAGACTGTAAAAATATTTATCAAAAATTTCTCCAGGAAACATCAACTTCTCAGTGCAAATAATGGAAAAGATCTAGATTAAAACTCCTGAAGTGCATCACGGGAGCTGTGGCCAGTGTCTCCACTGCTGATATATTGAACGAGGGTTTCCCTTCACTGTCCTGCCAGGGCAGACAGGTGCCTTGCACGGCTGGAGCACACAGCGGGACCAGTAATATCACAGGGACCCTGCTCAGTCCAGGAGAAAAAGGACTGAAGCTCTCCTGATCTACCTTCCCACCAGGACAAGTTTTCCACACCAAAGTCCTTCAGATCCCATCTCGATAGCCTGGTAGTTCAGTGAGTCCAGTTGGTGAAGGGCGCTGAGCCCCTGTCACAAGGCATATTCCACTTTGCAGGGTCAGGCCCTTCAGCATTCCTGAGGGAACACGGCTGGACGACAACTGGGCTGCTACATAGTTAAGTGTAGTTGGAGAATAAATCTTTCAACAATGAGGCACCATGCACCAAGTTTAGCTGGTTAGTTCCTCAAGAAAAATAACTAGGAAAGGGTTTTTTTCCAGTGAAATTAATATTTTTTTCTCAAGGAAAAACAACTAATCTGTCACTGAGTAAAAATACTCTGGGTAGATGTGCCTCTAACCCCTTTAATTCCCACCCCTTGAGGGGTGAAACCTTTCATAAATCTCTCACAGTTCAAAAGAAACCTATCACATGATTTTTGCCCCATACATGAGATGACAAATAACACACAACCCCGCTGCAACCTATTATGTATGCCAGGCTAGGTGAACGATTAGATAAGACATTTCTCCTTCTCATGAGGGTATCGGTTCATATTTTGCATGGTGTGGAAAGAAAGTACTGCACTGAATGACGACTGATGATGATTAATGTATTATTCTACAGAGCATTATGGTTTCTTTTCATTTGGACTGCATTGTTAGGAGTAAAATGTGATAAAATGGCTGTAACTGTTTTCCACCCTACTTTCCCCCTCCCCCAGAAGTGTTAAAAATAGCATTTAAAAATTATTGAAAAGGAAAGAAAAAAGGACCCTATTTTCTGCTAATGTAAGTGGGTCTAGTTCCCCTGAATTTAATGAAGTTTCATTTATTTATAGCTACAAACAAATTTTGGCCCTTTTTAATAAACACTTATTTTACTTTTTTTTGTTTGCTTTTAGTTCCTCCCTTGCTTTTAGGAGTTGAAAACATGGCAAATATGAAGATTTCAAATTTCATGTAATCCAAAACTAGAATCTCAGCCCAGATATTTTAAAACACTGAAGAAATCTCAGTAAATAACTTCCAAAAATGCAGTACTTGGGAAAACACATTTTGGGTAGAGAAGCTGATAATCAGTTTAATGAGTAAGGGAAAAATATAACTAAAAATTTTAAAATTCTGTTTCTGAAAATAGGAGCAATCATCTTTTCTTATACAGAAAGAACAAGTTTTCGATCTTTCTTATTTTCTATGCATACTAGAGGTAACTACATATCCCTCTTCCTTACAAAGCACTGATGTGCTTATCTACACATGGACAAGCAGGCTCCATATTCACTAATAAAATTTCCACAAATTCCAAGTTTATTCTAACTTTGCTTATGTGCAGCTGTCTTTTCTCCTCTAAAGCTGTTATTACATTTTTTATCACAAAACACTGTCCATGTTGCCAGCTCCTCTCCTTAAGTGCTCTAAAGTTTAGAGAACAAAGAACACCACAGTTAATCCTATCCAAAATTTTATCTGAAATCATTCAGATAAGGCATAATTTGTTTGAGCTCTGCTTGAAGCAAGTGACAGTCTTTCAGATACAGTAATTTGCTGTGTTTCCATTTAAAAAAACTGATGCTTCCCACTTCTAGTACACTGGAACATAAAATCCATGTCAGTTGTTTATATTTGGGGATTATGGAGTTATGGGATTGTTTGAGTCTGATTTTTAAGCCAGTTAGGCATGCCTTTGAATGCACAGTCACCACAATTTCACATTCATGTAAAGCTGCTGTCTGTGTTGATGAGTAAGTCCACTTCTTTGCAAGAGAAATTATTTTTTTATTTGCACCTGCAGTTCCAGGCATGATTTAGGAACAGAGTTATATGGATATTTGACGGATATGATCTGTTAAAACACCTGATCTATGTGTTTACATAAGAAGTTACAACTATTTTCTCATCTGCTTTTTTCACTACTTCCTATATGTGCAACATACTGGGAATATATCTTCACAAAGCAGAGCCCAAAGCTTCTTCAACGGGAATGAAGTCCTGTAGAGTACTGTTGGTTTTCAGGTGCATTGTTGGATGTTACAGATGATGCTGGAGAAGCCAACACTCTCGCCTAAGGCCGCGAACAGGCAATGTATGAGCCAGGAACAGCAGTCAGGATTTCCTGCCTTTCAGCTGAGCACACCAGGCTGCACTGCCCCTCGTGCTGTTACCATATTTGCCTTTACTGCGGTGCAGCTGCTTTTGTAAGGAAACAGATGGAAGCGCGCAGGCTTTGGGGGACGATGCCTGGCCAAGCATGGCCTCTGCACTTCCCTGGAGGAGAGGAGATTGCCCAGGGACCTGACATGGGGCTGGAAGAGGACTACCCAGTCATTTGTCCAGGACTGTGAGCTTCTTTGCCCCTCACACCTACAAGGCGCAACTTTCAATAACACAGATGTTTTTTGTAACAAAGCTGTGAAACTACTGAATTGTCCCGCTTCAAACCTCCAGTGCCCATTTGGAGTAAACTGTTACAAAACATAAGGAGCTATGAAGTGCAGTGGAGGCCTCTCTTCCAGGTTATTTAAGAACACAAATTCTAGCATTTTGGCATTCAAATCTCTTTCATTTATAATTCCCATCTAGCTTATTTTCTATCACTAACAAAAAAATCAGATGAAGTAGAGAGCAACTGCACGGAGTGCTACTAAAACTTAACTACAGCAGGGAGAACTATTCACTTCAGCTTGGTTTAAACTTTAGCTAAGCCATACTTGGCTCTTGTCAATTTATGTCAGATTCTTAAGGTTATTTGATTTAGGACAGCCCTGCTGCTGTCCATAGGCCTTGCCAGAGAACAGAATACAAAATAATTTCCAGGAAGGGGTTTGAGGAGAGTTGTGAGGCCTGATTACTCAAAGATTCATTTTTTGACAATGAACAGGCTTGGGGATAAAATAACATTGGAGGACGAGAAATGTCACTATGGACCTGAACCTGCAAATACTTATGTACGTGTTTTAACTTTACTACCGTGGGTAGTCCTGCTGAAATTAATGAGACTGCTCAAGGGGGTAAAGAAAAGCATATGCACAGGAATTTCCAGGATCGGAGACTATGTGCTTAAGATGTGAAGAGTTCCAGGGCCTTCATTTGGGAGTACTCATATGCTTGTAGTTAAACATGTAAGAACATTTGTAGCATCAAGGCCCAAAATTCTTGCATTGTAAATAATAGGAGATGGGAACCTGAAGCCAACTGTATTTGGAATAAAACAGGCAGGAAAAAGAAAAAGAATCCCATGATCTCACACCAGCATGGGTAACAGTTACAGCCCTTTGGTCAGACCATGCACTGGTATAAACTGGAGATGCTCCCTGCAACTGATAAGATGAATAAATGTAAAACTGAGTTTATACTCAATTGCTTCCCAGAACTGGGACTTTAAGGAATATGCAACAAAATTTTTTTTGAGTGCAGTCGTTACATTTTGAAGCACCAGCTTAGTCTGACAAGATACAAGAGTCTAGAAAGATGAAAAATCTTGGGTCCAGAGAATGGGAGCAATATGGTCATTGCTATTTGCTTCACCAGAGAGGCAGACATCAAGTTGCTTTCACAGGGATCACTTTCAAGTGTCAAGGAGACTGGAAAATTCTGAGATATTAGAAATAGTAATGTAAGCTGGGAGATGGGGAGTAGTAAATTGTTTGATCCTTTCCATATTTTTGTTTCTTGTTTAATATTGGCTTCAACATAATCAATCTCAAAATAATGTTTTTTATTCTTTGCCTGGTCAGTTTCTTACTTTTAATATTATTCCAAATATCACAGAGAGGAAAGAGTTCTGGTATCATAACAGTTAGCTACACTGTAGCTACAGAGAGTAAATAGGCTAAATGACAATAAAATATTAGTTGAGTTTAGTTAACATGAGCATTGTTGTGTAGCACAATCCAACCAACAGCAAACAGAAAGATTTCCCCTGCCAAAGCAATTTAAGCTGTAAGTAACTCCTCAAAAAATAAGATATTTTCATTTTTTAGAAGTTTTGATAGAGTACAAGATGCTCAGATATTTCAGAGAGGAGAAATGTAAAAACACCTAGACAGATAATTTAACTCCAGAGTCCCCAGAGTAGTTCACCCTACTCTGTTACAGTGGAAGCCAAATTTTGTGGAAATAAGTACTTCATCTCCAGGAGCCACACGGATCTAAAAGCCTTTTCCTAGTGTGTTTACATTGCTTAAGTTCTTCATTTCCTCTGCCTGAAGCAGTGAATTGCAATGGAATTCAATGCACAGTAAAACTACCATGTACGAAAGGTTTATGCATTATGTTAAAAAGCTCTGTCTTGATAAATGGTGCCATTAGCATCTGGAATTCACTGCATTTGTTGGGTTAGGCCATTCTGAAACAGTCCTTAAAAGTGTAACAAATTTGCTCAAATGTTAATGAGCTGAACGACCACACTGATCTGTTGAATGGAGCAAAATATATTTAGCAGTTTAAAGCATTTCTGTATTACCAGTAGCCATACTTAGTGTTCTAAGTACATATCAGTTTTCATGGGAAAAAATTGTATATACTCACAGCTTAGAACTCCCCTTCTGAAAATATGTACTAACTGATCACTAGAAAAAAATTACTTTTTCATACTCTCAATTTCACATCCATAGGATTGAATACAGAAGTTTTCAAAAGATCAACTCTTTTAATCAACTTTTTTTCTCCTGTTGTGTCATTCTACATTCTTACTCCTTATAAACAACTGGTAAATGCCCCCTGCACTGAAAAGGACCTTTTTCTCTGCGTGTAATAACAGAATTTTCACCTTTTTGGTACACGTCAGGAAGCAGGAATGTAAAGGCAAGCAGTGAAATTCAGCCCTGTCTATTCATAGGTGGAAAGAAGAGAGAGAGAAATGATCTCTCCAGGCAATACTTACTTTCTTGAAAGTTCTAGTTTCCTAACAACCTTCCAGACAAATGAATAGTAGCCAGTAGAAGATAACTTGGTAGCTAACCACTTTTAAGGTACCAAGAAAACCTCACCTGAAATGCGTGTAGTTTTTAAAAAAGTCAACAGAAAATGTTTTTATTAGAACATAGTATAAGCCAGAAATTTGAAAGCATAAATTCTAAACTGAGTCCTGGCTCTACTCTTTAAGACAAACCCAAGCGATTGGTGCCAAATTATATATCGCACAACAAAGATGTTTAATGAAATGATATACATAGTGACAGTAGACCACCAGGAACTAATGCCAGAATATTTTCATTGGCTTCTCCTCTTCCTTGGTTCATCCTTAATCACAGACATAGAGCTGAGCTGGGGTAAGGAATTCAGCAGTAGTCTGACTTTACTTACATTGGCTTTCCATTGCTAGTGGTCAGCCACAACATATCCACCCAAGCAGGTCCTTGAGGTGCAGGGCACTCAAAGTATGCAGAGATTTCACCTTTGTTAGGTTGTTCCTGATGCACTCAAACAACAATATAGTATTAGTCTGAGAAACAGAATCCACCCTTCCAAACTTGGGCCATTCAGTTAAAAACTTGAAGAGAGCTTTAATCAGCATTTTACAGGTGTGGGTGTTCGACTGTGGAATTTTTCATGCAGAGAGTTTGCTGAACAAAAAATGACATTCCCCGTCATAATTATTCACAGATGAGGGGCAAGATTTGGAAATGTTTTGACAGGGGCAAAAAAAACAACTAAAAAACCCTGAAGTTCTATCAAGTCAAAACTTTTTTTTTTCTATTTTTTAAATGAAACTCCTTTAAACTCTCCATCAGTAAGTGACATTTCACTTTGAAATCTGATAAATTAAAAAACTTTAAAAAGTGTAATAAAGCCTGGAAATAAACTGATTATTTTACTTTCTGGTTTGCACTTCAAATTAAAAAAAAAAAATCAATTAATCCCTCAGACCTTCCTGGAAGCACTACATGCCATAAGGAAAGCCTGGTGGGTTTTTTTTCAGGAATAAATTTACTTTACAGAGCAGCACAATGATATAGTGCAGAGCTCCAAACATAAATGGAATACTCCGGGCAGAGCTTCCAACAACGAGGAGTAAATTCAAGAAAAATATTGACGGACCCTCTCTGTTTTCTTTTCTCTGCAGTATGTAATATTTCTAGTAGGATGCACAACACAGCACTTACGTTCTCTTGCACTATTGTCAGAAGAATTTGCTGAATGCATCTGAGAGTTGACATGGCATGTGAATCTCTCATGCCTTGTTTGCAGAGATGCAAACTTTCAGCGTCTGAACATCCCATGTCCTCTGCTTATTCTCTGCAGTCTCTCTGTTACCCGTGGCATTTTGCTATTGCTGTTTTCTTAGGTATACTTAAAATAACATGCCAAACAAAATAAACATACTGCTCAATGAATGCCCTGAAAGTCTGATATATTTAACAGTTTTAACCCCAGTAACCAGTTTAATGTTTAATTATATAAAGCTGTGTGGTCCCCAACTGGTTTGAAGCTTCAACACTAGTCAAAACAAGTTAAATCCAGCAAAGCAGAAAATACGGTTGTGAGCAAGCAATATGCTGGCTAAATTGTTTAAGATGTCTTGCAATTTGTTAACCTTGAATGGTTTTATTTTGAGCAACATTTTCATCCTGGCCTTATCTGGGCCTTCCCAGCTTTTGCAGCCTGCAGGTTCAGTTCTGTAACTAAACTGAGGACACATATTAAATACTAAAATGTCTGTTTTCTTTCCCCAAAATTAAATTCTTAAGACAAATAAATAGCTTAAATTCCATCCACAATTAATTCCATTCACATTCTCCTGCAAATTACAGGCATGAAGGATCTGGCCAGGTTTTGAAATCTGTCCTTTCAGTTTCCAGCCAAAGCAACTGCAAATGTGAATATTTGAGAGATAACTTCTTTATCTTTTCTGTTCTTGAAATGTCATGTCCTGACTCCCCAAGCAAGGCTAGAAGTTCCATTAGAAAAAATATATTGTGATATTATAAATAACAGACTATACTGCCCACCTCTATTTTCAGACTATGCAGCCATGTCTTTCAACTCTGCAGCCTCAAGCTCTCTGCCTTCTGACTGAGAACAACAAAAGAGTTTGTTTCATCTGCACTTTAAAGAGCAAACTGGTGGCATCTGGACCACATGAGAAGATGGACACTAAAAGAAAATGGCTGAAGAATAAATTATTTGCCTTGTGTTCTTTCCAGAATTCAGATATAAAAAGGCACGGAGACAGAGCAATGCTGGGAAAAATTGATATTTTCCCAGACTTAACCATTTTCCTTTTCAAAAAGATTTATAACACACATGAATCTCAGATGTCACATCTTATTGTGCATAATTATACTGATGTCTAGACTAAACATTATATATATATACCCGCACATACATATAATTATATATCCTTATGACTATGTATTACTATTTTTCTGTAATACCTATTCCATGGCAGTGTTTGTAACAGTGTTTTATATCTTAATGATTCATAAAACCTATATACCATGGGAAATGATTTTATCCAACATGCAAGTCAGCACTAGACCTGACACCAAAGTCTTAATGAGGTCTTAACTCACCTATGGTATAATCAGCTATGGGATAAACATCATATTCTGCATACTATAATCACTTCATACATCTTATCTATTTGAAGATACAAATGAAACGTAAGTACGTAAGTATATATGCCTGGTCATCCCACCCATTAAGATGAAGGGATACATTCTGTAATCAACAGAGCAGTTAATTACATTCATACCACACTTCTACCCATTCCAGAAAGTTTTGCAGGCAGGGCAAAACGTTTTTAGAGTGCATTGTTGGGTAAAGATAAAACAAAAATCAGAGACTGCTACTCCTGCTCATTGGTTTGCAATGAGGATATATGCTCACCTTGGCAACCTCATACATGTGGTTCTTCTCTCAAGAATTCATTAGCTTGTAGAGCACATTACTAGACAAGCTAGATGGATTCTTGACCTACTTAATTTCAATTGTGAAAACCTGCTCAGTTTTTTTGTGTGATTTTTCCAAGCATAGTTGCAAGTGACCTTACAATGTACTATATATTTCAGGCAAATATTTGTATGCAGAAGCAGTGAAGTTGAGGTGTACTCTTGGAGTCTACTGGGAATAGAGACAACATCACATAAGAGATGAAACAGCAGGACCTGCAACGCTTAGACACCTGTACTTGAAGTTTTGTTTAGGAAAAAATTTCCATAGTAATGTGCAAATGGATTCCTCACATGTTTTTACAGCACATCCACATTTATCCACCCCTGCTTCCCCCAGTAGATTAGCCAGGCCCATAGCTGCACAGTATCTGCTGTGTTTTACAAGGTGGAAGGCTCCTTTACAATTTTTTATTTCTGGATTCTTACTCTTTATACTTAGCAGAATCCCAGGAAAGCAGTTGAATTCCTACCAGCATACCCTTGATTTGTAAGTGGATTTCATGGGTCCTTTAGTTAGGGGAAGCTAGATGTGGTTTGGGGATCTCCTGGACAGTTCTAGGGTTTGCATCTGCGGGACATAGCAAAAACAGAAAAAGCATGCCTAGGAGAAGGGAGGGAAGGAGAAACGGGTTTTCAGTGGTAGGCTATGGAGGATCTCCTCAAGGAAACACACAGAAAATGCAGTGGATCATGAAGAAATATAATGTAGTCTGACAGCCAGTATATTTAACAAAAAAAATGTGTGAGTGAATTTAGTGCTAGGAAAAGTGACAGACTAACAGGCTCTTGCGACAGTCGGGTACATCAGGGGTTAGTATGAAGTTTTCCCCAAGCAGCTCTGCCTGTGGGCCACAGGACAGACCTACAATACCCTCTACTGCAGGGCTTCCCTTCAACCGAATTTTGGAGAGCTGAGGACTAAGCCACAGGAGCACTGCAGCACTAGAACTCACAGCCTGTTTTGGTTGTTAAATAATAATCAGCTCTCAAAATCAGCTCAGAAATTATAAAATAAAGTTATAAAAATAGCATACAGACCATATGTTAGTTTTCATTTCAAAGTTTATCCTTGCTCCAAAGAAGGTTAAATCATATTCATTTCTCTGAAAACAGTCAAGATATGGGAATTTAAAATACCATGAAAGTGTTATCTATAGAGTGCACTCTGGAGTACCAAGAAAGAAATCACATATGCATGGGATTACAGAATACATTTCAAGTCAACAGAGAAGCACATACAGTAACTAAGAAACAAACATGTTTTTCTGACTCTGAAAATTTAGTTTAATTTAGTCTTAAGGAATCTGGATCTGTCTAGGCTGTTAGTAATCATGAACAGATAGAATAAAATGAGATCAATAGTACACTGCATAGCCTGATATGTAAATTGTTCTCTGTAAAGAAATTAAAAGAGCTAAGGTCCGACGCCAAGGAAGCCAGTCTGAGTCCCTGCTCTTAACATAACCTCAGTCAGTGTGGACACGTCCCCTCTCTGTGCGTCTGGTCCCTGTGATCAAAATCTTAGCTGAGGGCTGCAGGGATGTATGATGAAAGACTCTGCAGTACTCACACACTGACAGTAAGAGATATGGGGGGG
>Ga0065711_1000223_pt1 | contig 80562 bp, 39 predicted proteins | sample Hoacrofraction12_FD_59098 | JGI IMG/M metagenome (GOLD analysis project Ga0065711, IMG submission 59098) | Hoatzin crop microbial communities from Cojedes, Venezuela - Epithelial fraction 12 v2 (version 2) | ecosystem: Host-associated > Birds > Digestive system > Esophagus > Crop | place...
GGACAAGATCCTGTGCAGCCTACTGTAGGTGACCCTGCTTCGGCAGGGGGGTTGGACTAGATGACCCACAGAGGTCCCTTCCAACCCCTACTATTCTGTGATTCTGTGATTCTGTGATTCATATGTAATGCCTATTTAAAATGGAACCTTCTGTTTTCAGTGACAAAATGGAATTACTAATTTTCCCAATTGTTGCCAGTTGTTCTAGTTACAAAAGACAGGTTTCTAAACCAGAAAATTATTGCCACAGTCAAATGAAAAAAAAAAAATATTTAGTGGAAATCAGATTCAGAAGATGACTCATTATAGCATGTGGATTGGTATAAACATTGAAGAACCATCAGTTGAAAGAAGGGAGCTATATTTGACCTTCATCTACTGCACACCAGCCTTCATCTGTCAGAAACTATCCATTACCTAGTATAGACACAATAAAAAAAAGACATGCATATGAAAAATAAAGTTTGCTACAGCAGTAAAATATAAAAAATTAATAAACTATATTGTGCAGTATTTAGCTGGTCAAAACTTTACTGAAGTTAAGACAACAGTGTTTGTTGTCAGTGGCAATGAGCAGGTTCTACATTCATGTACATTCTCCTGGTCTTTAAAGTAAATGACTACAACTTGAACTACCAAAAAAAGGCCATAGAATACATTTTCTCTGGGAACATATTAATGGGGCCTGAGCCTTTACTCAATACTAGTTACCATAGCATGTGCTCCTACCTCCTGTGACATGGTCACAGCCCTGTCGTACATTCTTCCTAAAGAGAACATGACTGTTGACTGTGTCCACTGCTAAACCTGACTGTGTTCAGGAAAATTAGCAGGTAACAAAGAAAATCACCATTATCACCATTAAAGACACACATATGAAGTGCCACAATGAAGTCATATGATGGCAGATTTTAGGAAAAAAGCGCCATCTCCTCAGTCTAGTAGAGCTCTTTAGACAGTTTACCAAGAATGTATGAAAGAAAAATGATAGACTTATCTGGACTTTTAAAGCCCCATAAACAAAGTATAAAAAAGATAAACGTAAAGATTAAGTTAATCACAGCAAGCAATGAAGAAAACAACTAGCAATAGTATAACAGGGAAATTCACATTAAGAACTTAGATTTCAAACTACACAGAGTCAATTCCATGAAAAGGATATAGGAGACAGAATTATAACAAATCATCTGTTTTACAATATGGAAGACATAATGCAGCCAGCTTCCCAATTTGTATAAAAATTATTATTGTTGTAGATTTGTTCATTCTACGGAAAACAGAAGAAACATTACATATTGTCAAGCAGCAGTGTAGTTCAGATCAGACTGCGCTAGGGAAAACTTTGAAAAATCCCAAAAGAATCCAACAATGAAACATTCATGTTGGCACATACATACTAATTTATACATATTCAACATTATTCCTGTTAAAACAAGTTGTGCTGAGATATACATAGTAATTATATTAACAATGTTCTTTTCAGGAAAAACTTCCTTCTTGTATATAGCTCAGTAAAAATACCCATTTAGCACAAAACAGTGGTCAAAAGAACAAATGGAATGTTATTTTTTAATAACAGTAATATACGATGAAGTAAATTCTCAGATATACTCTCCACCTGAACACAAGTAACTCACACTACTGATTGGAGAAGTCCACAAGAGCAACGCAAATTCTAAGAGAACAGAAATGGGATCTGAACCAGAAGTGGTAAAGCATTTCCACTGTGTCTGGAAAGGAAAAAAAAGTAGAACTGATGTACCTAAAGCAATCAGTAATATAGAGGTTTGTCTGGGCAACTTATATTTGAGAAAACTTGAAAAAAACAGGGAAAAATGGAAAAAAATAAAAACAACAGAAATGTCTTAAAATAAAGTGTAAAATCTTTGGAAATAAGTGTAACAATGTATTATTAGGATGCAAAATGGAGTATTTTTTACATAATAAGAAATAGATCTACATCATATAAATAGGTCCCAAACTAAATAAAAACGTAAACAACATAAACACCGTTTTATTTCTTTTCGGACATTCCTGCATTAGTAGCCACTACCTTAACCAATGTCAGTTTGGGATGAATGCCACAAAATATTCCTTTCAGAACTTGCTGCGCTGCAGAAGAAAGAAGAAAAGGAAAGAGTAAAGCAAAGTAGCACTCAGTGGAATTCCAAAAGGCAGATCCCCAGCCAGCGGTACAAACAGAAGATAAGAAGTGCCGAGTTCTGGGGGATGTTGCTGCTGGGTCCCAGTAACTGCCATTTACAGGGCTGAAGAAACAGAATACTCTTGGGCAAATTAATGTTTCTTTCTGCAGTCATCCACACTGTCTCAGCACAGTGAGAAATACACACTCGCAATTGCAAGAATTTCTCATCCAAGTAAGGTGCACACAAGCGTGATATTTCTTTGTAGGGACTTCACTTTGATATGATTTTATTATTAATCTGTATTTCAGGAATATACTTATATAGCAGCAATGTGAAACAAACATGGAAAACTACTCTTTTATATAATTCATTATTAAATGTGTTAAATGAGGAATGCTCTGCCACTGGATGTGTAAGTCCAGCACGTTTTTAGACAATGTATGGAAGATACATCATAAAACTATTAAAAAAATAACATAGGCACCATCTTTAACTGAAGAAGTTCCTAAATCACAGATTCACACAAACCAGGGGAATGCCTCAGAAAAATAGCGCTCTGTAGCTTTTCTCCTTCCTGGAGAAGCACCAATAACCTCTCTAGGAAAGGAGACTGTTCCCGATCTTTGATCTGATACAGTAGAGAGTTTCTTACGTTCTTATGCTGGCCACTGTCCAAACAAATACAAAGACATAGAGTTCGTGTTACAGCCATTAATGGGTATATAGCATTAACTATATAGGTAGAGGAAGAGAGTATAAAAATGTGTATTTTATAGTGAAATAAAGGTAGCGGAAGAGAGTATAAAAATGTGTATTTTATAGTGAAATATATTCTTCCAAATAAACAAACACCCCAATTTTATTCCTTAGTCCCATTAAACTTATTTCTTACGATCAGAACTGAAACAAAAGATCATTCAAGAGCATCCCCTTTGGGTGACAATGTAGAAGAAGCTGTATGAGGACAAGAAGGAGAAGTTACTTTTTCACAGTGAAAGCACTAACACTAGAGAACTGTTACTACTGGAAACAAGGCACAGTCACTGGAGCATAGTTCAGAGAAACTATACTCATATCCCTTTGCTGATGACCTTGTCCAGCTTTCTATTTCCACCAGTATTCTACGCAAGATAATAATTCACATCAGCTCTCTTGCAATAAAAGCACCTTTGGTGCATGAAGATGGAAACAAAGACAACAAAGAGGGATGCATGAAAGCCATGAAAGGTGTTGATGGTTAAAAAGAAGGGGTCTTATGAAACCACAACAGAAGCAGTGAAAGGTTACTAAACTAACTTACATTGATATTCCAAATAGTATTTCACGCATTCTTGCAAAGTTCTGGGAGCCTTCCCTGGATGTATAAATTAAAAATACGTCAAATGCGATCATAGTGCTTAAACCTAATTCTGTGACATCCCTGCAATGGCATTCTGTACAAATTTTCAAAAATTTACCAGTTAAATTCAAAAGTAATGTTAACATCTTGGGCTTTCTCCCCAAAGTATATCTCGACTTCGATGATCACTTAGCAGAGGTAACAATTCTTTCCTTCCAGCACTTTCCAAAGTACCAAGCTTTTCCGTTCCCTCGAGCACTCTGAAGGCACTGGGAATTCTGAGGCTGCACCTGCACACACGCTCTGGTTTAAGTGAACCGAACCTCTCAGCTGTTCTCACTTAGTGTATTTGTGTCACCTTTATGGAGGAGTTTTGGTGCATCAACTTGGACCCTTTTCAGAGGAGACAGTCAGAAGCTCCGCTCTAGGTGTCCATCACGTGTTCCAGTAGGAACACGGGTCCAAACCAATGACTGGTCCCCTGAACAACTTCAAATCTCACCTATGGTGAGAGCACTTCAACCAACAGTCCAAACTAAAACTGGTCTGAGGTAGAATCCTAGACTAAACTGCTACAGTGCAAACGTATAAGCCTTAGCACCAACAGCTTTGATCTAACGATCTGCTTCCACTTGCCAAACTGCTTTCTTACACTGACATAAGCTGAGTGTTCGTCACCTCTCAGAAATGTTTTTAATGCCTTACAGAATGCAAGTCTTATGCTACAGTTCTCAGAACTAAAACTCTCCTAGGTTCAGAGGAGCAAATGACTGAAATTCACATAAAGAACAAAGCACACAGCAACAACTATTTTGTTTCCTGTCACTGATTATTCTGAAGAATTAAAAGAAAAATACATCAGATTTTTGTGGGAAATTCTGGATCCATTTGTTATTAACATAATGTTGCTTACTTTGCTAATTCCTGGATAATATTTAGCAGAGAACAACTGACAACATGAAGAAGAATCAAGAAACTAACCAATGAGAATTCAGAAAATAACTCTAAAATATTGTCAGTCATAGTTGCTGTCAACATGGAAGAAAAGCTGTGCAGCACTTTAATTAATGTTTTGAGTATTTGGAAAGTTTTAGTCACCATTTCAAAAATTCAAAAATGTATTTTTCTTTTGACTCTCAGTAAGAGAGAAATGCTATGTATGCACAGCTACAGTTTGTAAGAAGACAAAAAACATTGAGAGGTCCTGATCCTGCTGACCTGGATCATGCAGCAGGCCCATAGAAGTCTGCCAAACAGAGCTACTGCCACAAATACGTCAAACAAGATTTGACTAATAAATTGCTTCAGTGCTGTCTCATTTTGTAAAACATTCTTCAGAGGTTTTAAGGACTATTTTAAAGCTATGTATTAATTCTGCTCCTGATTGATGAATGATTCTATTTAGACAGTTCACTGAAAACAGTTGAACTTCAAAGGCCACGTGAAATAATTTATCATCTCACTTGTGATTTAGAAACACACCAGCTCAGAGTCTCAGTGCATATGGTAATAAGCAGTACTTCCCTACTAAAAAACCACACTTTTTTCTAAAGATAAAAGAAAAAATGCTTTCTATACACTTAACATAGGACTATTAGACATAGCAAAACAAACCCCAAAAGCTGTAGTTACCTTTTAAGCTGTTTATTTTATTACATCGTAAGCATGCACTAAAGCACAGCGAGACTGTCAAACATAGAACAAAAGAGATTTATTTTTACTTTCTTACCTGTAAAGGGATTTAATGATACCTGTCTTTGAAATTTTATCTCCCAGTGATACTGCACAAACTACTAATACGGAGAAGTTTCCAACATTACATAGAACCTACATAAAAGTCTGTCCTAGAGAACAGGTGAAGCCTTTAACAGTGAAAAAATGGTGGCTAGGCAAATGTTCCGTCTAAGGAGAACATATTTATATACGTAGGAGGGTACAACAATGCATTCACCCAGAAAGGAGAGATCCGCACTGATACAGGAGTAAACAGTTGTTATTTATTGTTTCATTGACATATTAGAAAGCCCACTTCTTACCACTTTATTTGAAATGATACAAGTGAGGTGATTGTACTCTTTTCTTCTTAAAACAAGTAAGTGATGAGCTTCAATGATTTTCAACATGATTTGGAAAAATTACTGAGTAAAATACTTAGCATGATAAAAACACGAAGAAAAAACCCCTAGTTTTTCAGCAGATGGGCACAGCATTTCTTGTGCTGTGGTACTGCTGAAGAAAGAGATCAAATTCAGTTCACCTGTCACTCATAAAAGGTGGGAGGGTTTATGTTAAAAATGGAAGCAGCATAGCTACTTGCCCAACAGCATACACAATAAAATATATTTACAAGCAGCACATGTTAATTCAGTTGGGGTAATTTAACTACGCTCTTATGTTTAAGAAGTTCAACTGGCAAGCTTCTCTCCTTCACTCTAGAGAGCGACAATGATTCAGTAAATGCGCTACCTCAGTTCTGAGCCTTCTTCATGCAGAGAAATTGAAGTACAGCAACTGTGTTACTGAAGATTGCACCAAATATGCATTTAGCTTAGAAAACCAACCTGGTTAGCTTAGAAAACCAACCTGGTTTCAGCCAGGCTTCTCAAAAGTAAAACAATACTGTTTACTTTGCACTATTAAATCTTCTGATAGTCAGACAAAAGCTTACACAGTAACATAGAATTTGTAATCCCAGCGTCAGAACGAACAAGAGTTTGTTCTTCCTTAAAACTCCCACCAGGCCCTTCCCGCTGGCAGTTCAAAGAGCTGTATTTCACAGCACGGCACTACAGAATTCTGGCTCCCTTCAAACCCGCCTAGGAACAGTATCAGAAAATACAATTTACGGACAAAGACCTAGCCAAACCTCAAAAGCAAACTAAACAAACGAAGCGGCGTTCCTCTCACTCATCACCTTTCAAAGCGCACCCCTTTTCCGCGCAAAGACCCCGTAGGCTGGGCCGTGACGTCTCTGTCCCGGTACCTGTAACCCCCCCTCGCCGCAGCCTCCCAACGCGCAGCTGCTGCTGCCCCCTGCAGGCACCCGGCGGCAGCGGCCCGGCGGCGGCGGGGCGCGGGGCGGTGCAGCCGCTCGCGCTGACAGCAGGTGTCCCCACCTCGGCTCCAGCCACCGCCTTGAAAGCGGCTGCGTGCTTCCCAGCACAGACCCCAGCTTCTGCCCGGGTCTAGGCAGTCCCAGGACGGTCTGGGGTAGGAAACTGCCGCCCCTGAACGCTTCGTTCGGCTCAATAAATGCAGTTCTGCAGAAAAACAAAAATCCCCCTGCTGACGCAATGTTACCTGCTGCGATGTATGAGCAGGCCCACGGCTGAACAAATTCCTTCTACAGTGTAAGCTGAAATAAAACCAAGAAACTTTTAAGCAGGAGCAGATCAGGTCTATTTAGGCAATAGTTCCATCAAAGACACCAGTGGCGCGTCAGAATAACCTTACAAAGCAGAAGATGAAAAACATTAAGATACATTCATCTTGAAAGTCCCAAGTCGTATCAGGCTGAGCAACAGACGCACAAACACGCGCACGCACACCCGTGGACAAGCACGAACGTCTGCGGTTTAGATTTCTCAAATCCGTATCTGACTTCATTAAAAATCAAGCAATTGTGCAGAAAGTCAGTGTGGTTTTGCTGACAAATGAAGAAAAGGAGTAAGAAAACTTACTTTTGTCAAGTGTAAAGACTAGAAATATCTAACTTTACAAAAACATCACCTTCCTCTCTTCAGCCTTTACCCCCTCTACATTTAATCGTAGGGATCATAATTCTATTTTGAATATATAAAGGCATTACCCTTTAATGTCTGAGAGACTGGCATGAGTGACAAAATGATGCTAGAGCAAAAGGGCAAAATTAAACTAGACAATGTATCTAGAAGCCTAGGTAAAGTAACATTACAGCAAAGAGACTCTGGTAACAGAAATTCACTCTGTCAAGTAGCACACGTTATCAAAGTAAATAAAATCCTGGGCCCAGTTCTCCACCAGGAATAGCATTAATGGTGAGATTAAAGCTAAGCAGATACTGAATACCATATACCCACCCTGCTATTGGTTTGATTAGAGCAAATTACAGAGAACGTAATAAAAGAGCAAGGTCTTAAAACAGGGACATTATTAAAGTTCGAGCTTTGCAAAGCATAGATGTATTTATTGAGGTTTGATATACAAATAAATATTATTTAGAACACTCAGTACCCAAAAGAAATTACAAAAGCACTAAAGAAGCATGAGAAAATATCCAAGAGACGTTCCTAAGACACCAGTACCTCTTCGACTGGGCACAAACAACAGCATAATTTGTTCTCTACATATCCCCACCAGGTCTTCATGATGACAGAGCTACAAGGAAACTGAAATACTGTAAAAATGAAGACATGAGCATACAGATGGCCATTCACCACTGCTTGAAAATCTAGGACCAATATTAGAAATACTGAGCCTTTCTTCCAGCGGTGGGGGAAAGCTATCCTTCCATCTCACTTTCCAATTTTGTTTTTTAATTAATAAAAAGAGTCTACTTTAGTGCCATAAAGCACGATTCAATTCACTTCATAGGCTGACACTTCCTCCCCCACCCCCGTGGAAGAAAACAAAACCCAAAGGCATGCCATGAATGACTCTCTTCTGCCTAGGTTTAGAGCATCAGACCTACAAAAAAGTTAAAATTAACAGTCCCCACCCCCATTCTGCCCCAGTATAGTCTGACAGGGAGTCAGAACAGTGACCATGTCAGGACGGGAGTTTCTAGAAAGGAGTGGGGAAGGTCCCGTTGGGCACAGTTAGACGTTGGATTGATTTGACTGTACTGTCAAATTTCACCTGCTTCAAGACTTTTCTCTACCTGAATTGGAGCAAATATGAACCTGGTCTGATGTCCTAAGTAGGCCGCCTACTTTCAGGGATACAAACTATTTTGAGATGCAATTTTATGTGAGGTAATCCAATCTAATGGTGGCTCACTGTCCAAAGAAGAGGCCTCTCTCCTGTCCTTACCCTCCTCATTCCTGGTCCCAGCACACCACATTCCCACTGTCACTCCTGCACCAGATTTGATGATACTGGGTTGTAGCGCAAGACCAATGGAAGGCTAATCCACCAAAAAAAATACTGGTTTTCCTTTAGATTAATATACTGACTGACTCCACAGACACATTGCTGTTTTCCCCACCACAAGACAGAGAGCAGCAGCACAAGGCCAGCAAAGGGGGCAGGAGCGCAGCAGGCAGTCAGGTCGAGCACCGCATGGTACCACTGAGAGGAGAAATACCGCTCTTCTCTCCTCTCCCCGCCTAGGCTAACATCATAGCATCACCCCCTTGGCCTCTCCAGGGGAAGATGTTCCAGCTTGCATTAAAATACACCAACCCCCTACCCCAAAATACAAAAAAAGTAACTTGTTTGGTCAAATAAATTAAAAAAACCAAAATCCACGCAACAAAAAAAGATGGAACACCACAGCCTAATGTTCTCTCCTCTCTCCCACAAGCGTTTTGTTTTAATTAGCATTATTAGCTTAATTCCCTTCCAGGCTGGAAAATAAACAAATTGAAAACTATGTTTTTAAATTTAATTTTCAAATGAAAGGAAATCTGTTCCCTACCCTGCTGCCTGTTTAGGCAGAGCAGAGAAATCTAGCAAATAAATCAAGGCTTTTCTGTGAGTAATACCCATAATTTTACAAAAGCTTCTGTTCACCTGTGTTTTAGGAATGGAGATTGCTTTAAAATATTACATCACTGTAGTAACTCATGGTTTGGACCTGTCATCTTGATGTCTCTCTAATTTTGGAGACCAAAAACTCATTCCAGATACTACTCAATCAAAACCAAGTGTTTTGTAAGAACAATCTCACAAGCCTTAAAAACAGGTATTCCTACTGATTTGAAACACCTTTTTAGAATCATATGTTGACTAGGAAATTTCTTTCCTTTTGAAAAACAGATGGTTATACTTAACTATATAGGAAGTGTTCTTACTTCTGATAACACTGTATTAAGTCACCCAATCACATTCCTCCTTTTTTCTTTCTCTAGTTGTTTTGAGCATCTAAATCTTCTTCATACCTGCCCTATATGTTTTCCCTGGGATGCTTCTTATAGAGCTCAGTGGGTTTATTATATAATCATCTCCAGCTTGCTGTTCACCATCTGCCTGCAACTTACGCTAGAGTAAGTAGGTAAGTAATTCTATTATTGTAGTCATTGCTGCTGTACAAGCAAAAAAAAAACCACAAACCCCCCCCCCAAAAAAGGAGACAAAGTGCATGCTGAAGAGATTACTACCAAAACCAAAGGATCCTAAACTTGTTCCTTGGTACCTACTCAGTGAAGGTGGGGAAGCTGCAAAAGCAGCAGCCCTCTGCTCCATTCTAGTCTGCTCCTGCCCAGGAAAAGTGTTTGACAATGCAGATAACACTGTATTTTGAAGCAGCTTGCATACCGCTAATCACACATAGCTCAAAGAATGGGGGACCTGGCGCTTAAGCATTCAGTAACACGGTATGTCATGAACATTACAACCTATGATATGATTGCTATGCCCTTGAGTGAATTATCACATTTCATAGGTATGAACTACAAATTATCTTCAGCATAGTCCAAATGATCTATTTCACTCTCGAAATCTTGCTGGTCTCATTTTTACAGTCCAGGTGAACCACACGTGGACCTCTTCAAATTGGACTTAACAATTCTGCAAAATTACATAACAGTTCTGCATATGTCCTAAAATCCTGTCAGCCTGATATGTTAAAACATTCATTTTTTTCTGATTGAACTTGATTTGAATCCAGTCTTCAAGAAACAGAAAAGTATTGTATTTCCCTTCCTGTTACACATCTCCCATCGCCATTGTAGTCTCCTATTTTTCTATTGAAATCATGTAATTAAATAATGTGGATATGATTACTTGACTTACTTTACAAGAATAGGTCATCACTAACACTTTGATGTGATTATGAAGCCCTGTATCTTCAAAGGGACGAAACAATAAAAAAACACAATATGCAAAGTCAATTATTTCCTATAATCTCTCCATTTACCTAACATAAGGACATTACACAAAGCACATTAAAAGTAAACTACATCTATTAACATACCACACAAAATTATTAAAAGAATAAATGGGTTGAAAGTACACGTTGTTAACATTATACTCATATGCTGCAGGTCCCTTCAACTGACTTTAGAATATGAATAGCTAAATGAGAACCACATTGACCATGCTGTATGTCATTTCAATTGTCAAAATTCTTGTGCTTCAGAGAATTATTTAAAACCTGTAGTTCCACTTTATAGCAATATAATTCTAGAATCTTCTAGTGTCACCATTTTAAATGTACTTGGTATATACAGTTTTAAAACAGTATTTTTCTTTGAAGGTAGACTATTATATTACAATATCGACACAGGCACTGCAGATCTACAGTACTATTTTAAAAAGCAGGAACATTTAAAATGTCTTCTGAAGAGACTTTTTCACAAAAATATAATGAATTGTAAACTTGCATTACTTCTAAGTCCCATTTCAAACATCAATTCCATGTCACAACTCATATTTAATATATTTTGTCCTCCTCTTCCGAAATACTCTTTCCCAAGGAGAAACAGCAACTGGTTTCCCAAATTTTTACCAAAATATTCCAAATTCTTGTTAAATAATAAAGTTCTGAATTTATGATGTAATGTTTCTATGTAACAATTCACAAGTTTCAGTTAGTACTTGCTTCCCCATCTGTTAATTCAAACAAACTAAAAGTGCAAAGAGACTGCCTCTTAACCTGAATTTCCTACAAGTATGTACAGGTCCCAGATGAAAACTTTCACTCCTCCCAAAACCACTCTCATTTTCGTTAAAATCAAATCACTAGGAAGTCACAGACGTTAGAGTAAATGGTGGGAATTAATCTGCATTTCCTTGCACAATTTAAAAATCTGATAATAGTGCAGGTCAACCTAACACCTTAATGAAAGCTCTTCCTATTCTCTAACCTCTTTTCTTCCACAGCAATATCCAAAGCATTCTCACTTTCTTTTCCTTTCTGGGGGCAATTCAGGATGCAATTTCCAAAGTTCTGTGTCACTCCTAAAACTCTGAGTCGCCTTCAAGTCTGTTCCCATCCAATCACCAAGACAATAGGTCGTGACAGTGAATGAGAGATCTGACCCAGAGTCAATTCACTCAGTCACCAATTTATATTGGAATGACAAGTTAGGTATATGCCTGGAATTCCCCATCAGTACATATAACCTTAATAAGCTGTGTCACCTCTAGTATCTCAGCCCTTAGCCCTTTTCCCAGGCAAGTTGTCCCCTGCTCAAGTTTATAAGAACTGATATTAGCAGTTCTAGCCCACCTGGTTCACCTCGCCCTTGGAAAGACTGCATGCCTCTTCACAGCAGATGTTTCCTAGTCCTACTCCACAAAGTTTTAAAGATTTAAGTTATTTTTAAGTTGTTTCTTTACTCCGGAATAAAACGTGAGTATGACTTAGCAGATCTGATCTGAGCCAGGAAAAGCATGCTTGTTCAGAACAATTTATTTCTTAATTTTTAAATAGTTCCAGTAAACATTTGGGACTTACCCAAATAAGGACGCAGTGGGATTCCAGTCCCCCTGTTTCTTATGATTGCAGTTCTCACTCTTCAAGTCTACCAATTCTACAACATGGCTGTAGTCTTGGTGATTACTTAAGACAGCAAGGTATGTAGGTAATTTGCCAAACTGTCTCCAATGTTGTGACCAGTAAGTTCAGGCTCATCTAAATTTGTGTCCTCTTGAGTAGATGGTCCTGTGCTCAGTATGATGATTGTGCTAACTACTGTCAAGGTAGCTGACTTAAGCTGGAAAGTCAAGCCAAAAAGTCAGTCCATCAGGGACCAAGTGAAGAAGCATAAGTGCAGCCTGAGTAGATCATTTGAAGTTTCTGCTAACAATTCTCCTAAACAGTCCAAAATGGTCTTCTCCCTTTTCGCTATAGGCTTCTTCAAAGATTAACACAATGTTTGCCAAGCTGCTTTAGTTAGAAAGGGACAAAGCCAATAATCCACATTTTCTCCTTTCACTAAACTCTCACAGAAATTTACTCAAGATCAATGCTCTTCTGATGCTAATTTGGACAGGAAATACTTGGGTCTGATCTTGCCTGTAGTTAAATTGGCATGAAACATTTTCTGAAACTGTTGCTTGCTGCTGTTATGCTTCAGAAAATGCAAAAAGGCCTGTAGTTGCGATCCAGACCAATCCTTTACACAAATTCCTTTCATTTTCATCATTTATCTAAGACATTGCCATTGACAATAGATTAGCTCCTTCACAAAAAAACATCTGTAGATCCTGCAGTATCACAGACAGGCTGTCCAGCTCTTCAGTATATATTATTCTTTCCCCTTTCCCCTAGAGAAAACAGGAAATTATAAGCTTTGGGGCTTCCCCCCCCCCCTTAAAATTTTGTCAGAATATCTCATTTCTGGACTTTTACTCCCATTCTGTGATGAGTTATTCTCATCTTTTTACACAGAAGTATGAGTACCACCCCTGCTACAAGAAGACATCAGAAGTTAACACGCATCTCTCTCAGTATAACATTTTTTCCTTTAATGCCCCAAAACTGAAAAAAAAACCCTGTCCTTTTATATTCTCTATTCTGTGAACTGAAGTGTGTTTTCTAAGTCTTATTTTTTACAAATATTCTTCTGATTAAGTGGAAGCTAAATGATAAATTCCTATTTTCATTGTCAGGAAAGTAAACACATTTCAATCAATAAGATTATGCTACACCAAACCAACTTCTAACAACGCCTTTACATAAAACATCAAGGCTAGCCAGGCACCGAAGAAAAAAACTCCAAACATAAATTTTGCCTGGAGTAAAAGAAATATTGCTGGTTTATCTTTTCAATATGTGCTGAATTTCAAACAAGTTTATGGCACAACCAAAAATAATTCACACACACAAAAACATCATGAAGAAAAAAGCTGTTAAACTTAATCATAATATGTAAAAACTATGGAAAAAAAATGCTAAAGCCTAACAGTCCAAAGAACATTTCAAGCAAGACACACTTACACCTTTCCTTTGTAAGCTTCAAAAAAACCCCAACACAAGTAGTCCTCAAATAAGTGGAAAGGACAACAAATTAGCCTTAGTTGCACACTCTTTATGTCCCTAAACCTTAAATAATTTGTTACCAGTTTTGGAAATATTATAATTGATGACTCAAATAGAGAATTTTTTATTTCTAGATCTAAGATAGGAAATAGCTATTATTTCTGTATTACACAGATAACATGAAGACAATTTGAAGGGCAGATAATCTGGAACCATGTCTTCTTACTCAGACACATTAAAAATTCCCCTATCTTCAACCCACATATGTTTCTTTAGTCATCATTTGTGTTATCCAGTGGACTAGGCAATGTTAGAGTATTTTTGTTATGTGAGGGCTCCCTAGTTTCTGACAAGCAAAAGGAGTCTCCTAAATTGACAGAAGGTGTTACTACAATGGACCACTTCACCTTCCCTTCCCCCACTAAGCTGTGCTGTACTAGCAAGGAGGTAAAAAAATTTCCAAACAGAAGACAAACTAAATGCAGTATGTGCCACAAACTGTGGCCCTGACATCATATATTGTGAATAAGCCTTGACAAAGCTAAGCTGACAGTGTGTAAGGCCACACCACTGAAGAATAAAGATCAATTTTTAAACCAACTACAGCCTAGTTTCTCAGTATGCATTTAAAAAGTAACAGTGTTATACCTTATTTAACACATTATATTGATTCTTGTTAATATTCATCAGCATTGCCAATCTGATTTTGGTTATCAAAAGCTCCACACATAGCAGCTCTACATATGCAATACAATCTGAAAAAAATGTAAATAAAAATATTTTAAAGAACAGATGGAAAACAAATAACTCTTCTAAATTTAGAGGTATGTTCAGCTAAATCTGGCCACTTACTTAAACAGTATCTCTATCTGAGGCTACGGTGCCTAGGTATAAGCAAAACAGAATAAAGACAGCGCTTTATTATCATCTTCTTGTGATGTCAAGGACAAAATTCTCTGCAGAGTCAGGCCTACATAAATAGTGGTATTTTTTCTAATTCAGCTTCGGAATATTTCTACAACTCAGTCATTTGACTGATATTTTAATACTTCCAGGGCTATAGAGAAAATTTAGGAGCAATGAATTGTATTTAATTTGAAATAAAATAATACATCACATATTTCAATTATGCAGTATTATCCTACGAGAATTTCCTTACATTTTTTGAAAATCGTATGCAATGCTTTGATGTTCCGTAACATACAATAATGCATTAACTGTTTCCAAAAGAACTGCTCGATGCTATATTCATGTTTGCATCTTAATGGCTTTCTTTTCAAAATGAATCAAGTTTATCAAAGAAAATGAAACAAAGAAGTATTATCCTTTCTCTGATCTTTGTTCCGATCATGAAGATTTTAAACAGTATTAGTCTCACACATAGCAAATTACTGCTTGTTAACTACTGTTGCCAACCGTTAGGGTATGTCTGCCTTACTATATCAGTTTGACCCAGCTTCTAGTGCTTAATGGTCCTCTAGGCTAAAAGCGAAAGCTGATCCATCAGGCTTACATTAGCATAGAATAACACTCAATGCTTATTGATGTGCATGCAGTGTAACTACCACCCCCGGCACCTAGCTCAGTCCATTATTTTCATTTTATCTCAAGTCATTTGTATGGTTGTCTGCCCCAGTTAAAGCTATGGCAAGACTGGTACTTAAATGAATTTGCGAGAAAGGAGACAAATGCCCCCTGAACCTCAAGCACTTTTCTATCATGACTTGCTAACATAAAATATACTAGTACTGTTAGGTCCACTTAGCGAGCATATCTAGAATGGCCTTAAGTAGGAAAGAAAAATCACTTAGGACTCTGTCAGCTAAAAAGACTGCTGATGAAATGTTGGAGGTGGAGGACAGCAGGCCGTTACTGTTTTTAGTGTTATTTTTTCAGTGTGATCTTTTAAAAAGCTGTTTTGATTCTGCTCAGAACCCATTCAGGGAAACTTCAGCATCATAACATACAAAACACACCGGTGTGTTGCTTTAATTGAACACTATGCATTAAGATTAAAAATACTGGTTTAATCACACAGTGAAGCCACCACATCATAACAGAAAAAAAAATTTGAAGCTTAAAGGCACACATTGTATAAACATCTTAATAGAAAATCTTTTGAAACAAAGCAAACTATCACAAACTTCAGGGCATGGCAAACTACTCGGCCACAAAAGATAATCATTGCAACAAACATACAAGAATATTCAACATTCACAAAACAGGATAAAGACAACTACAAAACAGTTTCTAAAGTTTCACTTCATGTTATTTCACAAAATGTAGATAAATAATTGTCTCAATTTTTGCATTTTCCAAGAAACATTTTCCAAGATGTTAAGATAAAGATAGTGCTCTTCTGAGCATGGATTTAAACATTTTATAATTAAGGCATTAACCAATGACTCTTTCTGCATGAACAGGAAAGCACAGCAATTCAAGAGAAAAACGTTGGTCAAGCAACAATAATGCCAACCATTTTATAACATGTGGTCAGTCAGGCTGGCCAAAAAGTCCAACATATTTCCACTTCCACCAAAAAAAGCACATTTCTGTCCATACTTGTAATATGTGCCTAAACACATACACAATTTTGTAGTTTTAAAAAGATGAAAAAATGAGTATGCTATGATGCCAAAAATTATCAAAGAACAACCCTCAAAATAATGCCCCAGCCCTTCTACCTTCCCATCCAACGTTAACGAATTGCAGAAAGGTTACCCAAAAGCCCAACTGACATCTAAATAGGTTGTTATTTCTTACTGAAGAGTTCATGCGCTGGTAACTCAGTCAGCGGTAAGCAAGAAAAGGTAAGCGTGAGGAAATGGCAGTAAGCTTTCAAAATGTATGCACATTAAGAGAACATTTTTGTGGAGGAGAGGACAACATCTTCCTTTTTGTAGTGCTCCTGCAGCACCGGGAAACCTGTGAAGCTGGCGTGTCTCCAATCAAATACGGCGATTCTCCTTTTACTTCACCGAGCCTCCAGGCCACGCATGCAAGCAGGAGGTTTGTTAGTGCTCAGTTCCCACTCTTGGGCAGTCAAAGTAGAAATAAGAGAATTATATTTTGTGGTTTGAGTTTGAAACCTGATGTGTTACGAGCAGCTCTAAGTTAGTGTCTTTAAGGACATTTAAGGAACTTTTCTAATGTATCCAGAGATGACAATGCAAAGAAAACCAAAACTGCTAATGACTTACAATGCTTTTATAAGGGTTCCCTCACTCCTCTCTTTCGGGTAAAATTAAAATATACCTATGCAGTCAGGGTAACTAAAATAACTGTTCCTCCGAAGTTCATGGTATTTCACGACATAGAAACTACTTTCAAAAGTGTTTCATAAGTGTTGTTATTCATGGATAACAAAAGAAGGGGAAGTAATAAAATGAAAAGCAGAAAAGAACTGAACTACACCAGCCCAAGTGCAGGTCTGTAAGTGCTCCTTAGGGCAAAACTCCATTGTAACTACATATAAAATATTCTACAAATAAGGACTTCCCTGTACTGACAATATGTGCTTCAGAATATGACACTGTTCTGAATAACTACAATCAGCCATAGGATTTTTTAATAATCTTCTTAAAAGAATGCAGACACTTTAATTTTGCAGAGTAACAGCCACACTTGGTCTACAAACTGGAAAAGCCAAATGAAGCAGTAAAGTTCCTTTGTGGTAGACTGGTAGAAGTACAGCATAAGGCAGACTGACAGCAGTCCTTCGCCAGCACAGCTGTTTGTTGAGCTATCAAGCAGTGCTGGTATTTGCTCTTTAGAGAGAGACAGAAAGTGAGTTATGTGCCCATCATAATAGGGATTTGTGCTATGATTACAGTGGATGCTGAAAAGAATGATTGAGAAGCTGTTTCACAAGAGCAGACGTAACTGGACTATTAGTTTTTGAAGAGTAACAGCATGGGCTCTACTTAGAAAGGCACAGTTCACAAGAAATAGGATATACGTTCCAAAAAATGCTTTTGCGCATATGATAGCTTAGGAGATATTAAACTGCCAACCTAATTAATTTAGGAGCTTTCATTTCTGATCCTCTATTCATTTGTCCTTTGCTTTAGATTCTTCCCTTCACACATCAACACTTGAGAGTAAATTACTACTCAGCCATTCACACCCCAAGATGGACTCCATGAATGTGCTGGTGCTTGGCATGGAAGCGTGGAGGGGAAGAGCTAGGCCACTCAGTCAAGGCAATGCCTATTAAGGGGTACAGAATTCATTGGCTAAGTTCCTCTGATCACAGCCTCTGACAAGCACGTGGCATTAATACATGTTGTCTCAGATGAGAGGGCAGAACTAAAATGTGGTCAGAATACTTTCAGTCATTGACCACGAGGCATTACTGCTCAGTACCATGAAAACATCCCGTTGTCTTGCTCTAGCAGTTGATGACATCATCCATTCCTATATCTTGGTCAATCTTTGTTGACTTTGGAAGAAAGATACACTGGTTTAAGTCATTCTAACAAAAACTTAAGAAACTGTTTATGTAGTTGGACTTGATGGTCTTAGAGGTCTTTTCCAACCCAAGATTCTATGATCCTAGTTTACTTCAAGGAGATACTTAAGAAATGTACTACACTAGGAGCCACAATGTGTGAGATATTTTACTAGGTAGCCTCTAAACTCTAAATAAGCTATAAATCTCAAGACCAAAACCTCTACAGTTCTTCGGTGGAAAGGGTTCAGCAGGATTAACAGGTATGTAGAACTCTCGAACTCTCTCTCCCAGACTCTCATTTAAACTCTGATGAAACGAAGAATCATTTTAAGAATGAGGTTCAGTGAACCACCTATTCAACCATATATTTAAATACCTCTGCACTTACAAATCTCTCAAAGATAAAGCAGTTTCATTCCCAGGTAGTCTGTCTATACATTCCTGACTAAACATGTCTTTGAATGGAAAAGGGAGAAGTATACGTCTCATACTTCTGAGAACCTCAGACAAATCAACAGAGCCTTCCAGTTAACTATTCTTTTTAAAGATTTTCTTCAGGGAGGTTGCAATTTGGTTCTTAATCCTTGCTTTTTCAACTGAGGTTATCAACAAGGGTGCCAATTAGTACACACTGTAGTACTCCACATGATGTAGAAACCTAACCCACAGAGAACCGCAGGGAGATGTATTGCAAATATGCCCTTCACTTGTTTTTTTCCAAGAATTAACATGGGGATCTCGTTATATTATGGTGTCAGAGAGATCTCCAAATATTTAAAAGAAAAACGAATATAAGCTCTAGTGCTGAAAATAGACAGAGCCAAGGAAGGAAAACTATCACATTTGTTTTGTCTTGTCATCATTTCTACATAATAATTCCTTTGGGTCAGCCAACCTGCACGCACAAATAAACGAGAAATTAAAATCTGGCCTTCCTTGAATTTCAGATGATTCAAAACAAATTTCTATTAAAAAAAAAGGAATACAGAGTAGCTGGTGTTTATTTGGCATTTCACAGAAGGATAATTTAAATGACAATCCTATTAAATCATCCCCACATGCCACCTTAATTATTATATAGCTCTGTAACAGTCTGCCCTTTCTTCCCAAACCCTGTGGGAACTGATAAACTCTAACTGAAGAATGAGCTTTCTGGCTGTGTTGCAGGCCCCTCCTCACCAAGTGTTCCTCAGCACTCTTTTCCAACAAACCTTGTGGGGGTTTCTCATGGAAAGTAATGTTGGACAAATGAATGGCGTTCTGCAGGCTTGTCACAGCAGAGTGAAAACACTATGAGACGAGCAGGCAAAATTACATATGAAAAAACACATACCAGCACCTCTCAAGAATAACTTAAATGAAGGAGTTGCATGCTATCTTGGAAAATCATTCAGAATTCTAGATCTTGATTACTGCTTCACCCCACCTAAGTATTACCAAACTCTTCAAAATAAGAAAAGACCAGATATATCCCATTCATTTAGAAAGGAGGTGGCACATAATGGGAATGATAATTCACAAAAATAAGTAAGGATAATAATCCATAAATTAGAACACTATTAGCTATTCCAAGTCCAAATTTGGTCAAGGATACTTTGGCATGCATAAACTATCCACTTGCATCAGAGAACTTGCTACTACACAAAGCATTAACAGACTTGAATCAGATATGTCAGAGAGAGAGATAGAGATAGATATCATCCTAACAAGATATAGTCACATCCCTTTTATAAAATAGCCTCTTAAAAGCATATAACATGAAAAAAAGCAGACCCAAACATGAAAATGCAGTATATTTTGTGTTCTCCAGGATACAGAGGCAGACTCCAGACAGAAAGAGGAAAGTGGAAAACCAGGGGTCATAGTATATAGCAAGAAGTGTTTCAGAATGGAGATAGATTTAAGAAAGGGATTATTCCAGAGGGGTTGGATATAATGTGGAATGCAGAAAGAAAAGTGTTAACAAGGCATAAGAACTGGGACCAGAGATTACTGGGAACAGAAAAATGGATTTAACAGTTGAAAGTGAGATGGAAGTCAGCAGAAAAAGAAGTAATTTAGAAGATTCACTCAACTTGAGGTGGCAGAGGAGGATTTACGTCTGGTTACTGCAATACTTTTGGAAAGGAAGCAAGACATGGCATGATTTTTAGAACTGGTTAGAATCAGTTATGTATATCCCACAGGTATGATTAAAATCACTGAAGCTGGGATCGTATCTTTTTTCCTAAAAACCTGCAGTGAAGAGAATTATTCTTTAGTTCAGTGTACTTACAGAACATAGAAGAGAAATATAGCTCCTAAAGAGCTGTCTGTACGGTGCTCTGGAAAGATGGCTAATGGGCATAGGAAGAAGCTGGAAGAATAAAAGTGAATCACAACATGAAACTAATCAAAGGGTGACATAACATTCAGTCCAGTAGGGTCTGAGTAAGCCCAACAGGAAAGGAGGAGAGGGCTGGTCAGAGTTGCTAGGTGCGCCAAGAATCACATCACCACACTGCTGGATCCCAGCAATCCAGCAGGAAGGAGCAGCAGGAGCACAAGAGCTAGTCCCTGCAAAAGGAGCGTCCTCCTCCTTGCCCTAAGGCTTACTTGCTAATGATCCCAAGAGGTACCGTTTGGATTGTTTTTTTCTTTGTGTTAACCTCAACTGAGAAGAGCCAGAAACAGATAGGCTTTAAACTTGTGTCTTACTGTAATACCATAGAGAAGTCCAGGGAAGGCAGCCCAGGCCAGAAGAGTCCCTTTCCTTTTCTCAAGCACGTGAACTGGGGAGGGGGTGTGGGATCGCTGCAAAATCACTGCTTAATTTTCCTAGTCCATCCATCAGTGTTGGCTTAGCGCTGTTACCACAAGCTGTTTCAGAAAGCCCTGAGCAAACAACACTTCACACATACAGAAAGAAACCAGAATCTTATTTGCTTCCCAATGCAGTAGCCAACCGAGATAAGGAAAATGATAGATGGGAACCTGGCCTGAATTTATAGATTTCTACCACAAAATACGTGCAATTTGACAGTTACTTTCTCTGTCCCTTCTCTTAGTTTCCTATTGACTCATACTTAAATCCCTTTTGAAGGGCTTACAGAGATACAGTTTTCACCTACTAAACTGAAAGCTGAAAGAGTGACTTCGTGTTTATAAATTCAATGCCAGTACATTCTCTTCCTTAAGATTTCAACCTATTTTATTAATCACTGACTTCTCACAGAGCATCTTCTACCCTGACAGGAGTGCAGGTTTCAGGATTTGACAAAATGCAGCTTTAGTTCAAGTACTTCAAAAAGTATTTAGTAAACTGAAGCAAAAAAATGCTTGCTCCATGAACTCCATGATACAAATTTCTTTAAACTAAACTGAAATCCACTCTCTACACTGAAGATGACAAAAATTATGCCACTAGCTGAATTTCGTTGCCAAGCTGTCAACTTGAATTTCTTCTGTTTAAAAATAGCTGTTCATTACATTCAGTAATGGGCTGTCAAAGCATTACGGCACTGAACCTATATCATATACAGAAGCAATTGGGCAATGTGCATTATTATGTTTAGATTACTAGCATTTTTACAAGACCTCTGGGCTAATTTTAAATGAGATGGTTGACTTGAACTAAATCAAAACCAATTTTATTTTACACTACAGATCTTCCATTTGTACTTGACTAATTCAGGCCTTAATGGAAGTAAAACAAAAGATTTACTGACTGTGAACATAGAATATATTCATCCTTGTGTTTGCTTTCATGGATATATTTACTCTAAACAACATACGAATACTAAAAATACTCTATTTGCCAAATTAAATAATATTCCCAATGGTATGAATTGGTATTGTTGCTCCTATGAATACATAATCGGTTGTTAGCAAAAAAATCATGCCTGAAGCATATATGCAGTAATATATTAGCACAGTGAAATAATTAGAGATGTTTTTAAACTAACAAATGCATAACCTGTCTTAATAGCTCATGATATAATTTAGCATACTATAAAAAAAACCAACTATAAAAAGGTATCTAGAAGCCACAGTTGAAACATCCTTACACAGCAGGATGTCATAAACCTAAAGGCATGCCAGAATGGCTCACAGCTATGAAAAAAAACAGAGACTAAAACAAGATCTGATGACTTGCAAATATAAATAATGAATTCTAGGGCCAGATTACCATCTTCTTTATTTTCATTAACAAAACAGCAGAATAAAGGAAAAAAAACCAAACCAAACAAAATACAGAATGTGTAAAAAGCTCTATACCTTCCTTGTTTTTTGGGAAACAAATTATTTTTCTAGATTAGGAAGACAACACCACTGATGCAACTCAGTGGTTACGTAGCAACATTGGGCTTTATGCTTCCTCAGGTTTCAGTACAATATTTTATTTTCCAGAGTTTGTAGCTCAGCTGCAAAACATTTTCTATGTGATCACATTTGTCAGGCTGGGTTTCAGCTTCAGAGAAAAAAAATATATTCATTTTAATTATGACCATATTTAACATCTTCATCAATGACATAGACAGTGGGATTGAGTGCATCCCTTAGCAAGTTTACAGATGACACCAAGCTGTGTGGTGCAGTCCACACATCTGAGAGACATGATGCCATGCAGAGGGACCTGGACAAGGTTGAGAAGTGGGCCCATGTGAACCTCATGAGGTTCAATAAGGCCGAGTGCAAGGTCCTGTACATGGGTCAGGGCAACCCTCGCTATAATACAGGCTGGGGGATGGAGGGATTGAGAGGAGCCCTGAGGAGAAGGATGTTGGGGTACTGGTGGATGAAAAGCTGGACATGACCCAGCAGTGTGCACTCACAGGCCAGAATGCCAATGGTATCCTGGGCTGCATCAAAAGCAGCGTGGCCAGCAGGTCGAGGGAGGGGATTCTGCCACTCTACTCCACTCTGGTGAGAGCCCACCTGGAGTCCTGCATCCAGCTATGGAGCCCTCAGTACAGGGAAGACATGGAGCTGTTGGAGCGGGTCCAGAGGAGGCCACAAAAATGATCAGAGGGCTGGAGAACCTCTCCTACAAGGAAAGGCTGAGGGAGTTGGGGCTGTTCAGCCTGGAGAAGAGAAGGCTACGGGGAGACCTTATTGTGGCCTTTCAGTACTTAAAGGGGGCCTATAGGAAAGATGGGGACATACTTTTTAGCAGGGCCTGTTGCAACAGGACAAGGGGTAGTTTAGTTTAAAACTAAAAGAGGGTAGATTTAGACTGCATATAAGGGAGAAATTTTTTACAATGAGGGTGCAACAGGTTGCCCAGAGAGTTGGTGGATGCCCCATTCCTAGAAACATTCAAGGTCAGGTTAGACAGGGCTCAGAGCAACCTGGTCTAGTGGTAGATGTCCCTGCTCATTGTAGGGCGTTGGAGCAGATGACCTTTAAAGGTCCCTTCCAACCCAAACTATTCTATGATTCTATATAAATAAAGCAGCTTGCTAATAAAATACTTTGGAGGCTTTCAGGACCAAGACAATCAAGAGCAAGCAGAAGCAGTGCAGGTGCACTAGTGAGTGTCCACACAAGAAGCACTATGCAAAAACAATATAATCCTTTGGATGAAACTAACTAATAACAGAATTTTTAGGAAATAATAGAAACTTGCAGCCCAAAGATGCTATCCTACGGAACATAAATGAGGATCGAGATGACTCATCTGCAGTGAGTTTCACAAGTACAGACATCAGTACATCCACAATCCTCCCCATTGTGCCAGTATCAGTAAAATATTCTTTGCAACACTTAGTGTGATATAGTGACCTTTGGATAGCACTAATCCCTAATTCACTTTATTTTTCTCTTTAAATTAAATTAACATAAAATGATAATGGACTTAAATTTTCTTTGTATACATGGTTTAAATACACTTCTGCACTGTCCTTGGCAGTGTTTTTTGGTGCTAGGCCTCTGAATAAAGCCAAAAAATAAGTTAGAGGTGTTTTTTTCAAAGATAGGTTTTTAATACAGAAAGATCAGCATAGTAAAATGTAGAACAAACCCTTATTCCTCCAGATGAGAAAAAAATGCAAAAAAGAAGTGATCTTTCCAAACAAGAGGTGCTCTATGGCAGTAACAGTGCTTCCCTGCTTTGTAGCTCGAACAGCAAAAATTCTCTGAAGAGTATACTAGAAGCAACAGTGTAAATAATACTGACACTATGAGAAGAAGTATCACTCAAGGACAATTCGGTCTGGCCTAAGCCGAGTCCCCTAAGCTAGGTCCCTCTCCCCTCATTTCTCTTACTATTTGTTTTAGTCTAAATGCCCACCAAAAACTGTAATCGTTCAAAGAACAATTTAAAATAAAAATGTACAGTGAACAATAAATTCTGTATGAGAACCATTATGCTAACTTTCATCACTTGGCAAATAATCAACTCTTACCTCATTTATTTACCATAAATGACAAATCCTCCTCCTCTGAAAATCTGCTCCTGGCCAAATGCTATACACATGATGTGACTTCCTTACTGAGTATTTAAGAAGTTCCACAGCTTTTGAACAGTGGAATGACTATTTCAAATAAATAGAACTAACAAAGCACCACTACCTTCTCAAGAAAGAAGCTATTTAGACAATGATATTGACAAGTAAGACTTCCAGGGAAAGAAGTCTGGAGTGTTGTTCTCCCATTCACTATCACAGTTAATGTGGGATTCTTACATTCCTCAATCACCTGAAAGTTCAGTTGGAGAGCTCAATGTATTTTGTACATCCTTCCATGTCTGTTACATGGTTGTTTATGAGCTGCCTAGACTTACAGTCAAGAAAAAGAACAAAAGCCAAACCCATGAAAACAAGAGTCTATCTATACACAGCCTAACGCTCAACTGAAGTAAGGAGTACTAGCTACAGGACAGAAGAGATAGTGCGCGCTCAGCACAATTCAGGACACTAAAATTTGTTTGAGCAGCATAGAAGACATAAATCTCTCTTTTTCAATAGCTGGGTCTTTCTTACTGGCTAATGTAGAAATTCCTCACTGGAACTTCGTTGTTGACAATTTGCTGAGACCTAGTGAAATGTCTTATATTTTACTCCTATAATACTATTACTTTTGCTTGAAACGAGTAACGTCTTTATTCCTGATTCACCTGAAAGAACGTACAAAGCCAAATATATCCATTACCTACTTCTATTACATTTACTAACATTATTTGTTTATGTCAAAGTTGAATAATATTTGAAACATACAGTATTTTCAGCCTGACAGTTTTAGAAGTTTCTCATTCAGATCCTCTTCTTATCACCGCTTACTAACAAACTGGTGAAACCCACAATAGTCATTTAATGACTGCAGAATAAATCAAAGATTCAGTTTTGACTATGTCAACAGTCAACAATCTGTGCTGTTTAAGGTTTGCCTAATGTTTCCCATATTTTTCTTCTGGAAAAAAAAAAAATCTAACAACACAGGGGATATCACCACACATCCCTTCTTACTTGATACTATCACACAATGATGATGGAGCCATCTAAAATATATTGCAGGTATAACACTAAAATTCTCATCTGGCTCAACATAAGGATTGTATGATAGCAAATATTTCTGTACTATGTGGTATAACATCAGTTGAGAATCCTAGAGTATCTAGTGTCAAATACCCATTAACAGCTCCACAGTAAAACATGACACAATATATTATAACACCTCCAAAGAGGCAGCTGTGATCTACGGTGTCAAAAACTCCATTCATGTAGGCTGTCAAGGCCTCTGATCTTTGATACATCTCAAAGTGTTATCAAAGCTCCTCATCTACGGAGATGGAAATTAGCTTAAACAACAGAAAACTTCTACTGTGTTGTTAAACCACTATGGTGAATAAACAATGGAGGAAGACATGAATATCCAAAAGTTTGCAGAAAAATAATACAGAAAGGTATGACTATTAAAAAAAAAAAAAAGTAATGGTATGTACAATAAAAGCATCTTTGTGATACTTTTGATGCATCTTCTTTAGTCATTTTGGAAAAAGCAGAAAACAAGGAAAACCAAGGATGAAGTCACCATAAAGTCAACACATCGTCAAACACACAAAAAAAAATACTTTCCTCCCAAGTAATCTGTAGTTTAGGAAGGTAAGTGATGTCTAATGCTGTCACACTGTACAGTATAACCATTCTTGAGTGACTGATAAGGAAAGGGATTTCTGATGGATTAGCTAGGTATGCTGTGCCTTGATAGAATGAAAAGATAAAATGGAAGATTATATAATGTGGGACATAGCTCTGAGTGAGAAGATTTACTAAGAACAAGGTAACACAGAAAAGCACTTACATTTGTAGAACACAGAATAAAATTGTTTATGAATTATTTCCAGTTCTCTTTTGTGACATTTAAAAGAACATCGTATATGATTCTATCTTAAGTTGCTCTTCATCTTTCATTAAATGCTGTCTTTCAATTGTATTAACATTTTTTCACAGAAGACTTCTCAATAAGAAAATTTAAGGATTTATCTTAATTCTAACATTATCAGTTTATGACAGGAAAAAAAAAAAATTAATACCTCCTCCTCTTTTCCAGTATACCCTGGAGATAGACTGGATCCACATATACTTCTCAGGCTCCGAGATGCCATCCATTTACTTGCTGTAATATCTTCTGTGATTACATATAGCTCCATCCAAAACAGCAGCACATGTTCACTGGGGGAGTCTATTCACTGTTGAAAACACTGTGAACACATCTGTTCTAACAGTGTACTCAGTGAAATAACACAGAAGCCTTTGGAAACTAATACTAAGACATTTCAAATGACAACCAGCAAAATTAAACAAACATGAACTGTGAAAAGAACATGGTGAGAAAAAAGAGCCATATTTTAAATACACACAGGAGTTAGAAACTGATCTAAGTATTGGCAACTATAAGCAAAGAGGAAAAAATACTTAAATGGAAAGAGGAAAAAAGAGGCGGAAACAGTCACATAAAGGGGTATTTTGTAATTTGAGTTTCTCAAACACAGCAAATATAGGCATAATTACTAGTCTTCCTCTGTGCCCTAACCTACCACTCTGCTTGCCCCATCTCTTGCTACAACTCCGTCCATCTTCTTCTTTGACTCAAGTCACTCTGTTTATCCTAGTCAAACTATTTTTGCTTCTTCATAAATTGCGTCTTTCCAGTATTTTCCATACTACAAGAATAGCATCTACCAAGATGCTAATAATTTCATTTTCATCCTTAAATTTCTCCCTAGATTTTTGTACCACAGGTCATGTCTCTTCTCTCTCCCTCTCTCTCTCTCCCAAGCTCATCAGAATCTCTACAAAAAATGCTCTTCTCCATAGTGAAGTGTTCATCATTTCTCATTACATTACCAGGTTCTTTTTGGAGATTTTCATAGAATCTTTCAGATCCTTCTTGTCAATATTCTTTAAAGTCTTCTCCAAATTTCTCTCTCAATACTTCTATCTGCAAACTCATTATGAACTTCTCTATCAGCAAACTTTAAGCTCTCTCCATCTTCTGAGTCCTACTTTGTCATTGACTTAGTCTCCTCCATGCCAGCTAGCACATTATCATAAAAAAAAAGCTTTTTGCCCATTATTTCTGTACTCTCTTACACTTGATAAATTTCTTACTGACTCAGTTGCTAAACACCACAATCTCAGTGTCCAGTTTGTAATCCTGACACTGGTTTTCAGTCACGATCCAGGATTTTTAAAATTCTAATTACTTTCTCGTGTCTTAGTTTTCTCCGATTTTCAGTATTAACACTTACACTATTTTTATTTCTAATTCTATTAGCACCGTTTTTCCTAATTTCTGAGCACAAATAGTGTGATGTTCAGTGAACCCACAATGATTTGAGAAGTAGATCCATTCTTCTCATCACCATTACACCAAAAAGTCATACACCACACAGACACTGGTTTTGTTTCACACCAAGAGAGACAGTAGCACTACAAAACCAAAAGTTAAAATGGTATATAATATACAATAGTATACAGAAAAATACTTCCATTTTGTCAAATAGGGACATTTATGCTATTTAGTTGGCTGAATAGTTAAGAATAAGGAAGAGGTTGTTAGCCATAATTCTCCTGGTTTTGTCAGCTAACATTACATTAAAATGTTCTTAATAGATTAAGGATGATGCATAAGCACTAATATTTTAATGTGTTCTCAAAACACCAGAGAACTATCATAATAGAAAAAATCTGCAATTTTTCTTTGGAGTTATTAAGCAGTTGTGCTCTGGTTCTGTCCAGAAACAGTATTTTTTTTCAAAAGCCATCTGTAGAAAATATAAAAGACATTTGATTTGATTACTTAATTTTTGTAATTGAATATTGATATCCCACAACAAAGCAGCTGCAGAGACACAGCAAGAGGATAAAGTAATAGAGTATAATGAAGTGAAATCATATGATGAGGACATCCTATTTCAGTTATGTGAGATTTCCACAATGTTTATCTGCATTTTAATTACAATATTGCTTCCTTTAATACACATAGCAATATTGCTTCCTTTAATACACACAGCAAGGATATAAAACTAATTCCATATTTGATTCTAACTCTGATTGTTTCCTGTTAATCTGAGAAGGAGAATTGCCAAGAATATTCAAGGCCTATGTTTACTAAACAACTGTAAAATCCCCTTAAAAGTTTCTGTGACTTTTTGAACTAAACTTGAATCTTGTAAATTAGGAGTTTCATTCAATGGCATGAAGCTGTATACAGGTATACAGCTGCACAGAAGTGGGAACAAGTTTGCATATAGATATTTTAGTGAATGTCTAGCACATCCGTTTTGTAAAGTTTTAATCTTGTATGCGAGACTATCAACCAGTCTACTGCTTGTTCTAACTCATACTGGTGGGAATGTCTGTGGTCACTTCCTTGCTGCCTAAAGGAAGTGCTTTGAGGAAAACAAAGGTTGCTCAGGAAGGTCATAGCAAGCCATTTACCTTACGCAAATCATACTGTTTACACCAAATCATGGAATCAAGCTTTTTTCTGTTTTAAAAATCATTATGATGAACACCTGATTGCTAATCACTTCCCAGATGAAGAAGATTCACATATATTCACACCCTACAGAATATAAATGGTTTGCCTCAAAAATTAGTAATACAAAATTCTATTATTATTTTCAGTCCACAAGGAATGCACATATTTGTACATACTATCTACTTCACACACACACACATATATATGTATAAGTATATACACAAGTACTTAGATGATTGTATTTAAACACTCCTGAAAATTCAGGTTAAAAAGTTATTTTATATGAGTGTCATCATTATCAGATGTTATACGCTAAGCCCAAAAGCATGTTAACTCTTATTTTTTTTTACTTTATAAGGACCACTGAATACATGTCCATGCTTATAGACAATGCTGAATAGACCTTCTGCTGAATTTTATCTAAAAATTATTAACAAAGTTGTTTTTAAACTACTTAATTACTACTAAGATTAAAGAAAACACTCTCAGCAAAGGCTTAACAATCATAAAACAAATAAGCTTCTCCTCTCCCCCCCAAAAAAAGGGAATTAGAGCTACTGTAGTATTCCTTAATTAATTGCAAATTTAAAAGGACCTCTGCATGGTTCTGTTTTGTACTCACATTAGACAAAGAATGAGTAAACATTTATCCAAAACAAAAGAAAATGTTTCACATGAGAAGCAATGTACCACTAGCAGGGAAGGGATGTATGACTGATGTCCACTATTTAATTTCTTAAACAATGTTACAACAATTTTTCAGCTTGTGGATTTGCCATATCGTATAAAAATCAGCATTTACTCAACTAATGTTTTCAAAGGGAATATGAAATTAACGAGAAGAAATCAATGTTAAAGCTAAGAAACAGAAAGTTATAATTGGGACACTTTTGATCACCAAAAATACCAGTTCCCTCTCTCTTCTCTCTTTAACATTTCTAGTTTGTTGATGAACCAACCGTGTTTGGCATAATTAACACTAAGATCTTCAGAACTCAATGACTGAAAATAATTGCTTCTCTCCTTTCTTTCCTGGGTACGCTGAAGCCCAACCTAAAGATTTAGAGCTGACTGGACAAATATAAAGGATGTCAGAAACAGTGACCGCTGACATGCCATTCAAGGCACATGGAAGAGAGTTCAGGCTTGAATGCCTCTAAACTGCTCATTGGTAAGATCAGCTATCAGTGAGACACAGTGTAAGTCAGCACAATTCACTGAGCCTGCTATGACCTTAAAATCATTGCTCCTGGGGCATGTTCATCCACCAATTAGTTTATACGCTCACTGGAAATCCATTGCTCAGTAAATGCACTGGTCTCTCATTCCACGGTGTTGATGAAGTGTGTGTGATGGCTTTCTCTTCACAACTTGACCCCTAAAGCTGACCCATCTGGAGCTGAAGTATTCATGCCATTTGAGCACATCCTTGGTTATCACAGTCTGATATTTTCTTTAAAAACACCATTACTCACATTTTTTTCCTCTTAGTTAAAAATGTTTTGCAACCAATAAAACACAGCAAACTTTTTAGGGGGAAGAAATTTAGTACATAGTATGCTGAAGTACCTCTGTAAAGGGAAATCAACTTCTGTAAAACATGATTTCTGATAAAAGTGCTTTGAAAACTGTAAATATTGTTCTGTTCACCAAACAATTAAGCCCAAATATTAATTCATTGCAGTATATGTATTTTGCCATGAATGCCATGAAAATTTAAAAAAACAACAAAGAAACAAACCCAAACAAAAAACTCATGTGCACAGCAGGGTTATAGCTATCATCACAGCATGGTAAGAGAAAATTTTCTCTTCGGCGTTTAAAGACAAGACTTATGACTTGTACTTAAATATTACATAGTTAAAAGTGCAGTGTATATTGTGTGCTTCTCCCTGTAGAACACTCTCGCCTTAGTCCCAGTCTCCAAGTGCATTATTACCCTACTTCCACCAAATTTCAAACTACAAATTAATGAACAAATTTGTAAAAGATAAACAAATAAAACGAAGCAAATTCATTCACTAGGTTTATTCTGCAATCTGGGATTAATTTTCATATCAGGTACTATTAGTGCTTACTACCAATAGTGAGAAGAATAACAGCTCATCTGATAGAACGCAGTGAAAATTAGCTACTGGGTTACTCACTGTGTTGCTTCTGGATGTTCTCCAGTCAAAGAAAAAAAAAAATATTACGAATAAATTTTGTCAAAAAATGACTGTACTGACATTTTAGGAGGGGGAAAAAAGTTACATTCTTCAGATCTTGAAGAAATTCAGAAATGGTTCTGTCGTCTTCTATGAGAGTGGGTTTTTTGTGGGTGGAGGTAAGGATATCTCTTCTTTCCTTTGACGTATCTCCTACTTCTTTTAGTGAGAAAATGGAAAAGGAAGAAAAGAAGAGACAAACAAAATACTGTATTTAGAAATATTTTTTTAAAAGAAAAAATAAACCCAAAGCTGTTAGTTAACTTACCTTCTGGAAAATGAGAACAATTAGTAGTAAGACTTGTTCAGCAACCTGAATGTAATTTTTCTTGTTGTTCTTAATGAGAGTTTAAGTTCAGCTGCAAGAGGAACCTCTGCTGTTGTAATACAAAGTGCTGTGAAACTTAGCAAAAATTAGATCTCAACTTTAAAACTATATTAACAAAAATAATTAATGATGGATACATTACACAGGTGAAGGTTAAGTTACCTTGCTAAATTTCAAATGCTAAATGTAAACAGAATCAGCTATGACAGAAAAGGTTTGTAATAGCGTCTATTCTTACATACTTGAAAAAAAATAAAATTATTAATGGTAAAAGTATGCCAATGAAACTCAAAAAAAGTAAAACAGTCTCTACTCTAGAAACAAAGTAATAAAAAATCCAAAGGCAAAAGACAGAGCTAGAAAGATTGAGATTAGAAATAAGATGCTCACTTTAATTAGAAAATTAACTATTTGAAAAGATCTGTATGGCAAGATGGTTGATTATCCATCTCTTTGAGCTTCTAAATAAAAATTATGCATCTTTCTAAAAGCTATATGCCAATTCATCAAGAACTTCTGTATCTAATAAGGGCCTTATTAAGGGCTCAAACTCTCAATCAAATTACTGCATCACAGCCAGTTACCTAACACCACCTGAGTCACGGTAACTTAGCCTATGACAAAGTAAACTTTGTATCATGGGTTATCACAGGTTTGAAACTTCAGTAAAATTCTCTGACTTGTGCAAGAAAAGTGAGAAGAGCTGATCATGGTGGTCTTCAATACGTTAGGTGAAATTTTGGTCCTATGCAGATAAGAGAAATGTTGCTATGAATATAGGAGAAATTGTACAGCTGTAAACTTAGTCCTTCCCTTGCTGCCAATGTCATCCTAAGTAAAGCTTTATAACCCTTTTATAGCCCCTTCCCATATTTAGAGCCAAAGAATGTTTGCTTTGACTTGCATTTCTTCTAGATACTGTAAATAATAGTCATACATTTTAAAGAAGTAAAATCTGAATTTTGTATACAATGTAACTACTTTTTTTTTTTAAAGGAAGAACTTTTCATATACTTTTCCACAAAAGGGAGTGGTTGGAACCCTTTCAAGTAGTTTTCTAACTGTAAATTAGGATTATTATTCACTTCAAAATAACTACAATACATGGCATAGATATTCATGGGCCCATACTCAATAGGTTTTGTGCCACTTCATCACGATAGACTGGAAGGGTAATATACCGGATCTTCAGGAGAAGACAACACAGGAAACACGCAGAATACTGCAATATACCACAAACTAAGTGTTCTGAATTAACAACAATCACAGCAGTCCAATTCAGTGAGCTGATCAAATAACACAGCACCACCAAAGAGCGAAGGTCCATCCTCCCCTTTGCCCCCTACCCTCCTCCTGGCCACGTGGTCCTGTAAGACACACAGTGTTCATGCAGGCTAGTACTTGTTGGACATCTCCTTTAGTTAATTCATTACATTTGCAGAAAACTGTATAGTTTTCTACTGTGTTAGTAAATTGCACCTACTCATGAAAGAACATCTTTCAGCACGTGAGTTGCTGTGCTGCTGGAAGCAGGAAAGGGACTGAGGAAAAGGGTGCTCAGAAGAAGAAATACGCAATCTAAGAGTCTTCAGCAGCAGTAAGTTATGAAATAGTCTCAGCTATGCATAAGTACATAAACCTGAAAAAGTGGGTTAGCTTATTTCCTTGTTCCAGAAAGAAGCGGTGTTATAATGACAGCCACTAAAAGATTATGGATTCAAGATCATTCTAAGAGGAAGAAAGCTGCTGATCCCCAATGAAAAAGTAGCCAAAATACTATGAACAAACAGATTACATAAGCATGAAGTATACTGCTGCAATCAAATAATTTGTATCTCACTGATGAAAGCACATCAGAGAATTCTGTCCAAAGATAAAATACATTAAAAAAACCTAAATATTGAGTTTGCATTAATCTTTTTTTTTTTTAAAAAAAACGCAAAACTTTAATAACGGATTTATAATTAAAGCATCTGAAGAACAAGTAATGGCACAAACTGCATCTCACTCAAAAATTACAGGCCCAAGTTATCTCTTATCTACTCAATTGTCCACAAAGAAGGATGGAGTTTCAAAGCTGTATTTGTACTTAATTTGAGCTAACCATGGCCTGCTCTTACAACAGCACAGTCCTGTTCTTTCCCTCTCCTGGCATGCTTCAACATTTCCCATGCAACTGCACAGCAAGTTGGATTAAGGAGCTGATCCAGCTGAAAACTAACCCTACCAAAACAAAAATCAGCCTAGCCAGATCATCTGGTACTAACTGTGCAGTCTCATAGTTTCTGTATTTGACACTAAGATTAGGGTGAAGCCGTAAAACAGCTGAAGGTGGAAAATGAACCACCTGAATCAGCTGTGGTCTAGACTCACAGGAGGTTTAGCATACAATGAAGTAGTGTATATATATCTACCTATACTTATATGCTGTAGTACTTAAATCTAGTTTTTAAGTTTTATTTTCATTTTCCAGTTTAAGTCATATTGCTATTTTCTTACTTTGGGTTTGGGTGTTGTTTTTTTTTCTGTTCTCCTTCTGTCTTTCATGGGCATGTGATTTCTTGTCCTTAGTCACTGCTGATAGGTGAGTGCAAAAGCGGATGCCAGTATACACTGAAGAATCATTTCTCTTAAAATTAGCTTCTTCCATTGTTAAAAGAACCATGCAGCTCAAATACTTCATTTCAAGCTTGTGCAAGTTTTATCCTGAAAACTATGTGCTTCATTGTCCCAGAGAAATAGGGCTGTCTTTGGCTGTCATGAACAAGGGCAGGCTCAAAAGCATTGACACTTGACCCAGTGAGGATCATGCAGTGTAACAGGTTGACAAATGGCAAAACAACTTGTGAAAATAAATGGCAAAACTGCATCTGTTTCAGCAGGTTTGAAATTCTGACCAATTTAAAATTATTCTAAGTATTCAACTTGATTTTCCCACTGAAAACCAGTGAAAAATTTTCAGAAGATCATGACATTTTCCATACTAAAATTGCTTAAATTTTGTGCAATTCATTATTGTAAAGCAATATAGAAAAACTGTTTTTGGGTATACCTAAATCACATATTCCTCTGTAATAATCGAAAATCTTGAGGAAGGGGCTGAAATAATTTAGTTTTTAACACAGGTCTGATGTTCAGTTCACATCAATGCACATATATATGTAAATACACAGATAAGATATATAAAAGATGTATGTAAGATATATATAGAAAAGAAAGGTAAGATTTTGCATCTCCATCAAAACACTTTTCATGCAAATTCACCATCAAGTGCAGCAGATACTGTCCAAACTTACGCAAATAGAGTCCTTAAACTTAACAAAACTCTAAACATTGGACTTCAGGTCTAGCAAGGTGGAGCTCTAAACAGAAAGATCCAATGGGGTGTTTCAGAAGATCAACAATTCACCATTCACTGCCTCTTCTAAAACAAAATCCTCTACAGTGGTGGAGACAGAGAACCTAACACAGAAGAGGAAAGAATGCTGAACCTCAAGCTATTCACAGGCCAGGATTACAATAGGCTTTTATTTAGTACTGGGCAGGAAGTCACTGCTATAGTAAAGAAAAAAAAGTTTTAAGATGCAGCAAAAATAAATTACCAAATATAATTTTCCAAGTAGTAGGTACTGGTAGGTTCAGTTTTGATATGCAATGGAGCCTCAGAATGAGCACATTCTGTTTGTAAGTTATTGACAAGATATGCCCTAGAAACAAGCTTCTTTAATCGGATTTCTGACATACAGCTGCACAGAAACGAAGTTTTATTATAAAATATTAAAAGTAGGCCACAGTGCCTAACACTGCTGAAACAGTTATAATAGAACTATAATACCAGAATCAAACATGCATTTCCTTTATACTTTTAAAAAACTATTTTGAAAAGTATGTATCTTTTCAAACACAAAACTCCTTCTGATCCATGAGAAACGGTGGAGTATCATTCTGCTGTCCATGCTGTATGCTCGCTTACCGTGCATTCAACAAACAAATCATATTATTTTATGTTGGCTTAAACATTGTTTTCTTCTTTTATACTTGTGTCTGTAATTTTACTGTGTAATACAAAATTCACAAAGTAATAATTTTGCTGTCATTTGCATAATCTGTGAGGCTATGCCAGGTGTTAGCCATTATAAAATTGTTATACAGCAAACTCATTCTATTCTAAGAAAATATTACTGGAAAGCAAATACAGGCTCTAGGAACTAAACTGAACGGCAAAGCTAGCAAGTTTCATTGTTCACTGTCATTGCCAGCCTGCTCTGCAGGCTTTTTATTCTTACCTGACCTCAGTGCGAAGGTGATATCTTTCAAATGTGGTGACTAAACCTCTTAAAACTACAAATCAAGAGATGTACAGGGTTGTTACAGAAGTAACAAAGAGCAGTTTAATGCAAAACCTACAATTAAATTCCCAAACTAAGAACCTTGCTCCAAGAAAATGTTAAATTGCTCTTTAATACCGCCGATTTACATAATCGGAGAGGCCACACCTACATTCTTATACATTTGCTATCATTTGAAGCATTTCCTTCTCACTCTCAGTTCATAAAAAAGTATTGAAAACCAATACACTGTAAGTATCAAACGTGTACTTTAAAGTGTTCCTTAGTTTTAATGATTAATGTTGTGCCAATTTTATCTAAGTTCAAACTAAGAAGAGTTACAGTATACATCCATCTAACTCATCCAATCTTCCAGTCCTGGGTTTAATAGATATGACAGTTCTGGGGAACATTTGGAGCCCTAATAAATGTCAAAAGGTTTAGTTTCACTAGAAGTTTTGGGGAAGATTTCATATTTTCTTCTCTAACAGAGACTTCCACATAATTCTGGATCTAGTCATTAAAAGGTGAAAAAACCTGCAACATAACAACACAGCCTGTAAAAAATCTCGCATTGCAAGTCATTAACAAGCAGAAAGAACTGGTGCTAAGCCAAGAGCTGCTCAATAGATCTTCAAGGTTAGGGTTACAGAAGGCAATCCTCTTCCCTACCAAAAAAGAAACATCGCTTTTACTTGATAAGATCGCTTGTAGAACTTCACATTCCACCCTTGGTCCTACATGTTAATTTTTACAATTCAAGTAAAACATAGAGATAAAATCTTCATAAACAACAGGTCCAACACTGTCCCTAGAGTTCCCACTTTAGTAGTTTAGCTCAAGTAACTCTTCCATTTCTTGTTCATTAACTCCCATATAAACAAAGCCAACATATTAATAAAAATAACATTTTAACAAGTGAGTCAAGGTAAAATATTCACATAGTATTACAGAACAGCTCACACGCATCCTATTGCAAGAGAGTAAAGAAAAAATAAAGTGTGAGTGCTGCCCAGCAGGTCAGAGGACATGACAAAGCAAGTAAGATATTCACTTTGCCTGTTTTCCAAAGATACATGAAAGACTGGGGAGGCAGGATCTTGCTTTGTTTCATTTGAGCATTTTGCATATTGCTCCCTGAGAGTGTGTCAGCTACAGAATGTGCCTAGAATAATCACAGCTTTTTCATACTAGCTCTCTGCATAGACAGACTTACCTACTTCTAAGCATTCAAATTGCACATTACCTCAACTCCAAATCCAATTTTCTATGGAATAGTAATGCCCACAGAAAGTTATTGTAAAATTATTTCATTTTTAATTCTGCAATAACATATTCAAAGAAACAAGCTCTAAACTTGTTAATTACAGGCCAAAAAAACATCAGAAATGACAAAAGAAAGGAACTGAGCTCCAATCTTTCGGTGGTAGTCAGCCATACTGTTAAAATTCATACTCACATCAAAGTGCAGGTATTATGGTTTTAAAGTGATGCTTTGAACACAATCAGTAAGTAATAACTGACTAAAAATAAACATGGTCTAAAATTGCACACTTGAAAAGCCTACATCCGTTCACACTTCTCAAAAGACTCTACTTAGAAGAAGTATGAATCCTCCCAAAACACTCAAGAAGGCTATATATGTAGCAGATGTAACCTTGCTGCTGCCACCCCTTCTACCAGGGGGCACGGAACTTCATTTACTGCTGCTTCAGCGGGTACCAGTGGGCCAAACCTTGAGGCTTCCTTTGACTGTGTGGGAGCACAAGAATCCTGCTTCAGCCAGTGACTGCTCAAGCGGAAGATGGTTCATACAGAAGAGGACATGGTACTATAGCAAACTGGAGAAGACGTAAATGCCCCAGAGCCTAAAAGCTTTTGGTTTTCTTTTATGTAGACACTAAAAACACCTTTCAGTCACAAAACTGAGATCTGCAGGCAAAAAATCCATAGGCTTTACTAGCGATCTAAGAACTACTTGTGCCATTAAGGAATATTTTTATTACTTCATATTCCTTCTATTCATGTATTTTTGGCTCACCCATCTAAAAGACATCTATTTCTGTTTTAAAATGTAATATATATCTTTATCTGACATTTTCTCCAAGATGACAATGGGAAAAATGTATCTGATACGTGTAAAATCATAAATGTTTCAGACTAAGAATAAAATTTTATAAAGCACTCACCCTGGGCCAGAACAACCTTTTAATCTACAGTGACACTGTGACATTGAATTATGTGCAGTACTGCCCCTACATCAGTGAGAAATATTTAATATCATAATAGTGCTTAAAATATTATAAGCTCTAGTCCTAGTTTTAAAATAGTCTCAAAGACAAAATGCAGCAAATTGAAATATTAAATGTCCCCTGAGCCCATTCTTAGAAGATTAATCATTTGGAAGACATTTTGAGCTGTAAAAATTTGTAAGTGGTTTCATTAGACAATCCTCTCATAACAGAGAACTAAAAAGGAAATTTTAGTATTTTTAATAAAAAAATACTATGTACAGGCATTACAGAAAGCACATTTAATTCTTTTCTTTTTAAAGAAGATCTAGCTACTCTAATATATAGGTACTATTTCCAAGTGCATGTATTCCTAGACCTCGGCTACTTTTGTTGGCATTTCAAATGACTAGGATTTCACTCAAACATGACATTTACAAATGATTGTTGCCACATTTTAGAAAAAGTGTGTGATCCTTAGGCCTGCACCTTGTAAGATGATTACATTTTTTCCTGTATCATTTCAGTAGCGCTGATGTAATTGTCTGAATTTTTTAAATAAATAGGGAACTTACCCTCCACTTGAAACCTGAAATCTCCTGTGTCCCTCCCATAAAAACTTACATGGTAAATCTTAATTTAATGATAAAAAAGTATTGTTGTTTCAAGTCTCTATAAACTTAGCTTTACTATGTATCTTTTGCACAACACGGAAGGTTTTGTTTTCAGTGTGGAAATAGAACAGTGACTGAAAAATTGTTCCTTTTTATACACCAAACCATTCTGTTTTCAGAGTTGCATCCACTTGTTCTACTGACAAAGACATTATAACTGTTATTCTGTTGAATCAAATTCACCTACAAACTGTAAAAAATGTATTTCTTCTTGTGTAATAACATCACCAGTTATTATTTTCTAAATTTATTCTGTTTAAAGCAGCCCTTGGAATCCCATGAAGTTGCACAACGACTGCTGAATGCAATCAGATTGCATGCCTCTACCAAAGGTGTTAGAGCACACATAAACGGGGCTCCTTTTTAATAGGCTTCACATTAGGAAAACAGAACAAACCAACCGTCTAGCAATTATAAAAAGTATTACAATCTGATCTGATGTTGGACAACGTAGTTCTAAATGCAGTGATTTGAAAACACCAAGCAGTCATGAATTCATCACAGGTGAAAAGTTGTTAATTTTTGTTTCCAACATGTTTTCACAAGGACACACACAAAATCTGTAATCTTGCTAACTGTTTCTTGTGGGTGTTCAAGATGACCTGAAGTCATCTGTTAACATGACAGCCACAGTCAACTTCAGGATTCGGAAAAAAAGTGGTCTGCAGCTGTACAGTGATTAGTGCTGCTGGGAGAATGTGTCTCGTGGTGACCAATACGCTTCAAAAATGACAGGATTTAGGATACTCTAAGCTCACTTTATTATGTCATGCTCTTAAAACGCATCAAAGAACAACATCATTTCTAAGCTCTGAATTATTATCAGTGAGCTGCAGTTAAGGATAAGAAGTGTTGCTAAGTTTTGCATAATGCTTGCCATTACAAGTAAGCGCTGCTTTTCCATTCTTCTAAAAACACCATTTAAGGGTTTCCACAGTTCTGCTAAACCTAGACTTTAAGTGCCATGCTTGAATCTATTTTTTTGGATGTATGCCCAACAATAAATGATCCACAATGATCTGAGGACAGCACTCTCATCCAAGAACTTAATCAGATTAATGATGTATTTGTTTTATAAAAAATGAATAACATTAAGCTTGAGAATACCTAATTTACATATTAAATGGTTGAAGGGGACAAAAAAGTACTAGTGGTTTTATAAAATTAAGATTACAAAATTGACTATTGTCTTGAAAATCTGTTACTAAATTGCAGAGATGCAAAATAACAAATAAGTGTTCATTAGCAGTGTTTATGTAAATTCATGAGTCGATGTTTAGTTGTTCAAAAGACTTAATGATGTTTACATTTACGAAGATTTTATTAAGAGCAATGTTGATATCACAACATAGCAATGGCAATAACATCAACATTACATACAGAACTTTCCAGCTCTTTCAACCTAAAGAATATAATTAATACTTTAAAAAATTTTACCATAGACTTAAAATGCTGCAGGAACCGCTGAGAAGGAGAGGTGTGAAAGCAGCAGTGACACTGTTTGCTTCAGATTTAGTTTTATACAAAGTAAACAGAGAGACCCAACAGAATGAATTAAATTATACAAAACTGGCAGATCTTAGTTAATATTCTTTATTTATTTCTTGCACATTTCACTTAGTGTTTCTCTACCAACTTCATTATTTCATAAAGTTATTGCAATTATTAACCAGATTTTCAAGAATTAGAAAACTAGCTCTCATAACAATGGATTAGTCTGCAAGTGAGTTACTTCAGCAAATTATTGAAGAGTATGATTTATCAGCAGCAAATATAGCATTTTTGGTTTGTCACATCACAAATAAGTTGATTCTTCAAATCACACACTGGTAGAGCCTGTCTGTTTCCAGATCCAAATGGGTTAAACCCCGTGCATGGAAGAAAAAAGAGAAAAACAAAATAAGCAGTAGATGGAACAGTAAAGATCAGGCTGGCATTTGCCATCTGGCATGGCAAATCTGGGGTCTATCATCATACAACAATTCAACAAGTATTGTTTCCCATTCCAAAGACTTCAAGAGAAATTCCCTCTGCCTTTATGCAATAAATACTTTATTTGATAAAACAGACTCTTGCCTGGGCCAACAGAGCTTTTGTAATGCACCAAGATGGTCCATAAGCACACATATGATTCAGGACACTTGCGGAAACATTCCTAGGCCAAGCAAACGACATAGTCGATATGCACCTGCAACCCAATCTGAAGTATCAGGCAGTAGCTTCTAACAGACTCTGTTAATAGAGCAATAAACATCATCTTCCTGTTGGCAACAGCATCACAACATCATAACAATTTGACATGCTTCACTAAAGATATTAGAATAGGAATGCTTCTGAGTACCATCTCCAAAAAGCAGGACCTCCAAGAGTAAAGACCATAAAACAACCCTTCTTTCTTTCACTGGGATGGAATAGGGGGAATATTCACAAAAGATGATGCTAGTAAAATTGCTCTTCAAAACCCAGAAGAAGAAAACAAGATGAAAGCTGAGATTCGCCAGAAGATGGGAAGGTGAGGGTGGGAAATCTATGGCGTGCATGAAGATTTCAACAAACTTGCTTCCCCACTGCTGTACAAAACTCAAATTGTTTGGCACTTCTATTGAAAATCCAGGCCTACAACTGAGTAGTATAGGAACAGCAATTGCTGGCAGACTTGTATCAACAGAGCCCAGCAGTTGGCTCTATTTCAGCTCCTATCTAATCCTTATATTATACTACGCTCATCACCACAGTATGTGAATTCCCACTAATGCGATGTTATAGCTAAAAAACAAAGCCCACAGCAAAATACTTGCCACTCAGGAAATCTGCAATTAATATTCCAGCACAGACTTAACTGTGTTCCAGCACCCCCCACCATTCTTGATCCGTGAGTTCATGCTAGTTCTGTTTCTGAGGTAGGCCACAATGCGATATCAATCCATATGTTCTGACTGATAAATCAACAGTCTACCACAAATGGGACACAAATTTCATCATAGCCTCAACGCGTCAGAGTAGCATTATGTATATGTTTGTCAGTTCATGGGTTTGTTGTACAGCACTCTCAGCGCAGGAAAATTTTTCACAATAAGATTAAAAAAAAAAAAATCGTATGTACTTTCTAACTTAATACTGCCTACAGTACTCTCTATGACACAGTCCTGTGTTCTTTTATCTAGATTTTTATTTCCCTCTTCGAATACAAGAAATTAATCCAACTTGCTATGGCAAAAATTCAACATCAACCTCACAATGATTTATATCAATAGATGAACACAAGTCTATTGCATATGCAGCTGTTCCGTAAAACGTACAAATACATAAAAAAGAAAAACATGACAATTACACAAGCACTTGTCACAATAATAGATGTTTTTCAAACTATTTTCACTGTACCAGTTTTGTAACACAATCCTGTGATGCAACTACCACTAAAATAGGTAGATGACACGGAGTGATCTTAAACAACTTCTGCTTTCATCTCCCCCCTAGTTAGGTAATATCCTCCAGAATCTGTTCCCCTGGAAGTGCTGGAAAACCCGCTATGGTTACTGTACTGGAATAGTGCCATGTACTGGGCATAGAGGGTGGGGTCTGATAACAGGAGGCGCTAGGGGAGAACTGTGTGGGACAAGGCCGTGAGCTGTCCTGTGCCAGGCAGTTAGAGCCACCTCTGAAACCGGTGGAAGCAACCCATTGCCCCCCCCCCGGATTCACCCAGTCAAAGGAGCACACAGTGTTTCTGCTCAGACATCTCTTAAGGAAGAGCGGCAGCCACTGGAGGAGACACACGGAAGGTGATGTTGTTGGAGACATGTGCCTGGAAGAAGGCCAGAGGAGGTACACCTCAAGCAGGAGGATGGTGCATGGGTAAGCCACACAGAAACAAGCGCACCGTCCTAGTAGTAGACATTTTTAATAAAGCTGTTAAAACTTGTAAAGTGAGAGGAACATACATGTCACGTCTAAAAAGCAGCAGTAATCATGCTTCTTGATGTGGTCTTCATACAGTTTACTTAACTTGTACATACAACTGGACTCCAGTGAAAAGCACTGAACCCAAAACATGAGTGACTCACGATGATAGGTGAGTATCTTGCTTCAATTTGATGACAGTGTGAACTATTCACTGAGGATCTATATCCATGATTCTGACCTGAATTTTCAAAAAAATTCCTAATATTCTGAAGCTACAACAATTCATGTTAAATGTTCTATTTGTTTCATATGTGAGATGGACAATAAAGCAATACATAGCATAAATTTTACCTAGGATTGTGACTGATATAATAAAGAATGTATTCTTTTTAGTGAAGACATGCTTACTAGAAATTCTGAGGAGAAAAGAAACACAAACAACTATCCATTTTTCTTTTTGGTAGGTTCATGCCATCTTACAATGCTCTAGTACCAGGCTTTAGGGTGCTGTTCAGATTAGCCATGACTTGAATAGAAATTCATTCTTTTTCTTTGCTGAATGAATGCCATTATTTGGCTGTGGGTTATAAGTACAGTTATATTTCTAAGAATTTTATTTCTGTCTATAACAGCTCAGGAATAGGAATATTACTTATGTTCCATTTCATAGTTCTGAAAATGTTTTGACCCCATATAGAAATTTGAAGACCTTTTCTGAATAGGGCCTTCTATTCACATAATGCTTTTTTTCTATATTATTTTATTAATATACACTTCACCTAGTGAAAGCAGGTCTTACATAATATACAAGAGGCATCTTATTACATTGTGATAACTTTAAATAGAGTCTTTTGACTATGAAACTTATTTTTTCTACTTAAGTGGATATAAACTATGTCGACAATGAGAAACCACATATTTTTAAATGACCTTCTAGTGATATTTAAATTAAAGAAATTATGTAACTATTTTCAAATCCAAGTAAAATACCCACAAAAAATAGACTTGAATAAGAAAGCAGTGAAATAGATTATCTTGTTTCACAGGATTTTGTAAATGTTTGATAGCTGAATTTTTTTAATGAGTGTCCATTTAGAGTTAAGTCCAGGGCTGATACTCTGTCAGAAAGGTGAGTGCTATCTTACTATGGCTTACATTTGTGACTCAGCAGCTGTGGTTTTTTTTTTTCAGTGGTTTCAGAAAAGCATTAAATTTGTGGCAGCCTTACAATTCCTGTAACAGCAGCAGCTGTTTGCCATGACTTGGGACAACTTTTCTAAAACAAAATATTATTTCACAATCAGCCAGATGATGAAATTAATAACTGAGATGCTGTGTTTAGGTTAGCCTCTGGTTAGTTTGCTAACTATTTAGTATTCATTTTCCCAGGCCTTCAATAGCAAAATTCTCCTTCAAATCTGCTGGCATTTGGGTTCATTGGGTTCATTCTTTCACACTGACATTGCCATGAATTCACCTGACCGTCACCCATTTCAGCCCTGCTGGTTACAGGATGCTGAAGGAAATCTGTTTGATTTAGCAACTGTTAACAATCTGCTCTCCATTTTGTCTCCATGGAAGTTCTAAGCACACATAAGTTCTATGGCTGATGACTTAGCCATACCAATACGTACCACACTCAAGAATAAAATAACTTTGCACATGGGAAACTTAATGTACCATTAAAAAAAGCGCAACTCCTTATAAGTATCACTGAAATGCCCTGTGCCACCAGAAGGAACAATTCCACTCATAACATCGCAGGGGCCGGTCCACACTCCAGCTCGTACTGGCTCTCCAGAAAGAGATCTCCGAGTGGCCTGACCATGGGACGAGACATGAGTGAGAGCATGAAGCAGCCAAAAAAGGGAGACATGAGCCTACATCAGCAGTGCTGCCCAAAGTGTTTAGTTCTGCTATCCCTCTAGATCTAAACTTTTAGTCTCGCCTCTTCACTTGCTGTTCATATTGTTTTACTGCCTGAATCTGGTGATGGGGCAGAATGGAAATGAGAGCCTGGGAAGGATGGGAAGGGCAGTCTTCACTTCAGCAGCAGAGCCATTTTAGATGGGCTTAAAATGTTTGTGAAGTCAAACTCAAAGTATTATGGAGTTTCACTCTTTTCCACCAGCTACTCTGAGTGATACTAAAGCCTACAAGCGCCAGGTGCGTTAATAGGCCATGTCCCATACATCTGTTCTTACAAGAGAAAGCAAAGCCTGAATAAAGACAGAAGCACTATAGATGATGCCTTTTCTCTGAGCACTGTGGGAAGGAAAAAAGACCACTTGGACGACCAAGGAGTGCTTCAAAGCTGAAAGTAAAGATACTGATAAATGTGACATTTTCAGCATTATCTTCAGGATAGCAGGAGGGACTTTCACAATATAAATTGTTATAGCTATTTACCATCTCTAAACAATGAAATATACTGCATATGCACTTACATACCAGATAATGTTATTCGTAAACAGAATAAAACCTCGCATTTAAAGAAAGCATTTAAACATTGCAATTTTTAGAATCCAAAATGGAATAATATCATTATCCACACCAAATATTACATTACTGGCAGTTAGAAAAACATTCTAAGTATTTTCCTAAGGTCAATTATTGCTACCTGAAGCATTTGTTATTTAAAACATTACCTTACATTAACAAAAATACACAAGCGATATGTTCATAAACTTTGAAAAAGTAACCCTCAAAATATATTAGTGCACCAATAGCAATCCTATTAATTGAAGCATCATTTAAAAGTGTCAATGGCTCTTACAACATCAGTTGCAATCCCTTACTAATTTAACATTACAGCTTCGTTTCTTGTTCTAATCTCATCTAATTTACCCTTCTTACTTCCTTGCTTCTGGATATGCTAGGTTTGCCACCCAATGAGTTTACTTCGCTAGTCATTCACTTTTAACAGTAAAACCAAACTATTTGAGGGAAATAATCTCCCTGCAAATCCAACACAGGATAAAGAGGTCTTATTTATCGAGCATTTTGTGTCTTGAATTGAAGCATTATTGCGAAGAGTGAGCAATAAACAAAAACACCTCAGGGGCCTGGGAGGAGCAATGTAACCAATTACATTTAATTAAATCAAAGGATGGGAGCCCTAGGGTTGAATGAGCTGAAGAACAAATTTGCATTAACACCTAGCAGCCAAACAAGTAGTTCTTGGTTTAGTCTGGAAGTACAATTGTTGCCATCTATTCTCTGCACTGAAGGGGGGCCATTAGCTAAATTCTTAGGAATTGTTTGTCCACTGATGAGGGGCTGCCTTCTCTACATTTCACCTCATCACACATGAAAATTGCCTACTAAAATAAACAGCTGCTTCTGAAACCCAGCAAACAAACATTAGTACATGACTCACAAGTTTGCAATTCTGTAACACCTTTGTTCAGAGTCAACAAAGAGAACAATGCCAGGGCTCACACACCTGAGAGAAGTGGAGACCCCTCCAAGCCCTGTTGGGGGGAGAAGTGGGAAGAATTAAAGTTAATCTGACTACAATGAATTCCATACATTGAAACATACAGGATAATGATTACCTACAGCACTTTTAAGAATGGATGCAAACATTGAGCCTTTGGTATAATGAGAAGACTTCCTAACACCAAAGTAATTACCAGTGCAAGGCACCTCAAGCTTTCCTGGCAACTGTTCAGAGGCAGTGGGAAAGATCATGGAAGTCTGAGAAGAGCAGGGAATGGAAATTAATAAACCCGAGTATGAAAATCATAGGGAAATTAAGAGCAATGAAATACAGAAATGTCAAGAGTCCACAACTCTGCATTTTCCAAACTATGTTTCTGTGGGGCAAAGCAGGAAGGAACGACTACAAATGTTTAATCAGTTATAAACTACTCTTTCTTGAATGTTCATTTCACGATCATACTAAAAGAGACAGTTTACATGTAAAGAGGGTGATTTTGTGAAGGTGTCTCTAAGGCATTTGATACAGTAGCAATGGCCAGAATTCCTTTTTCATTATTTTAAAGACATATTTTCAGGGATTTGTAAGTATAATAATTTCAAATAATTTGAGATTAAAACTTATTGTCCCATACCTCACCCCAGACACAAAGTATACCTTAATTTACATCCCCAAAAAGCATAAATTAGTTTATCCATTTTAGGTTATACAACAAATGAAAAGGAACGTAATGGTTTCAAAACACTTTGCCCTAGACCTCAAGCTAAAAGGTTGAATTATTAAAATAATTTTTTAGGCAATCAGTGTTCATTGTGCCCTAAAACTGTAACAGCCAAGATTCTCATTTTGAAAAATACTGAACATGCGTACATAATATTTCCTTAGCTCTTGTTCCTTGAATATTAAGATGGGGAGTACAGAGAACAATAAAAGACTTTTGTAGAGGCCTACATGCTCTGATCTCAGTCTTTTCAGGAAGTTGGCTGTTCCCCTCTTGACCTATTAATTTTCTTGCTTTGCGAGAAATTAAACCACAGTCTTACTCTGCAAAGTGACCATATAAAAATATAATTTTATTCTTACCACATGAACTTGCTGCCTTTATTTACTCATAGCTACATTTGCCTCTCATAATGACAAATAAAAATATGTTTTAGTGCCCTTTTATACAGTTAGACCCAAAAAGCTAAAATAGATCTAATAGCTTGCTTTTAACAAGATAAGAAGTTGGCTAATGCTTTCATCTTGTTAACAGAGGTAGTACCCAGCCTAGAGTAAACCAGAAAACTCTATTCCAAAACAAATATCTGTTATAGATGTGCTTTCAGAATACACCTACTTCAGTCTAATCAATTCAACAACTGAAATAAGAGGTTCCTCCCTCTTCTGGGCATAAACAGCAACCTTCTTTGTGTCAGATCTTGTGATAATAATATGGAGTCTGAGATAGATTTGTTAATCTAAAAAAAAACAAACAACCAACCCACCAAACCAAACACAACAATCATTCTCAAGGTGGGGTACTTTTTCCATTAGACCAATTAACTGATCGAACTAACTGATTGGTATCAAAAGCTTTAGAGCAAAAATCAGGCATAGCAATGGGAGTAGATTATCAAGCATTGGAAGCCCCACAAAACAGGACTACCTCCTTCAAGCAGCAGCAAGCTGCTAGATCAGCATAATGTATGGTGGAACAATACCAGTAAGTATCTGGCTTGCCATTTACAAGCACCTTAACTTAGACATGTTTCTCAACAGATCAGAAGTCAGTTATACCACAGCTGAAGTCAAGTGAGTAGAGAAGCACTACTATGTTATGGAGGTTGCTTTCCTATTTTGTTTTAGAATGAGCTTAGCTAACAAATTTTAAAACCACACCAAGACAAAGCAGAGGCTCTAGTTTCACATGTATAGTCCTCACCTGCATTAATCAACATTCTTTAAAAAAAAAATCAACCCTTACTCTAAATATGTACTTGCACCTTTATGGATAAAGCTGCTCTGAACATCATTGTTGCTACTTTCTCCTTCTCAGGGAAACTACAGACCTGATAGATTTCCCAACTCTTGGCCATGACCCCTGTGACAAAGGCACAGGAAGGTAGGCTAAGAGTTATTGTGGAACAGCAAGTAGACTATGGGAGAGTAGAGGCAACGGGGCAATGAAAGAGGGAGGTCTTTATTAAAGTCCCCTAGACTACATACTACTTATACCTTCCAGTGTGTTTAAAAAGATCAAACAATGCAGTATGCACATGAAAATCGACGTTTGTGTTGTTGGTTCTTTTTAAAGCTCGTGGATGACATGTTAATCAAAATGAATATAGGTAGGTTTGCGGTGTGACATTCAGCAAAAAAATCCTTTACTGGTGAATTCTCTATTTATGTCAACTTAATTTATGAATGAAACTACACAATGGTAAGAACTTGTGAAATTACCAAGCATTTCTGGATGTTCAGAAGTTTGACACAGAGCCTACTGCAGCCATCACGTGGATTTATCTACACAAGGAAAGCACTATTCTGGAACTAAGTCTGTATATATACGTAACACTGAGAACGTGTTTTCTGGATGACTACAGTGCACTGTCTCTGAACACGACTCTTGCTCAGCTAAGAAATTTTCTGGAGTGTGAGGTAAGTCAAGATTCCTTTTAGACCGAAGGAATGAAAGCAGAATTGCAAAGCAGACAGAAGTGCAGCAAAACCAGTGTGACAAGTGACTGTAGGCCTAAGAAATGGTGCAACAAAAGAAGAAAATGATACATGGTCTATCTGAAAAAATTAGAACAGACCATAAACATGACACACCAGACATAGCAATTCACCTCCACCACAACTCTGCTGCGAAACAAGAAGTCCTCACGGTATTCAATCTGAGGATGCAGTAGCTCTATGAATTCACCGCACAGAGCATATACATACCAACTACCTTTCCAAATGCTTACTTTCTCACAAGATCTAAAAGGAACCACACTGTGACAGAACATTCCAGATGCATGGAGTAATTAACTCACCTGCTGATGAGCAGTGCAAATTCAATCTGTATCCTGAATCCCTGCATATCGGAGAGTTACTGCTAGCAGCACAATCATGGTTTTACATCAGTCCAGACACAAGGCTGAGAAAGGTGATGCCAAGACTGTTTCCAAACAATTGCCAACTACTCTTGAAGATCTGTAAAAGCTATTTTCTTAAACTAATTCATGTCAAATGTGAAGCATGCTCCTGAAGGCAAGAGTAGTTTTACAATCTCAAACATTAATCCTATCTCTCTTTTTTGAAACACACTACTTGTCTCAGCGTACCTCCATTTATTAAAAATACATTTTCTTAAAAGCACCCAGTATCAGGGGCACTTTTTCATTCTGTTTTTCAGGTCAACATAGTACTCATTTGCAGTGATATTTTGTGGTTTTGCTGTCTCAGTCTTACCCATTCTATACTGTTTTCAAATCTGTTGTGCTCAGATGTTCTCAAAAAACAGTTATTTCAATTTGAATTTATTATGTCCTTTTTGATATGCTTCTGTTTACCTCAGTGGAAAACTGAAATGTGCTGCCTAATTACATGTTTGCTTTATCATTCTAATTAAATTGTTAATTAATTGATCTCAGTGTCCTTTAAACAAGATTCATAGCAGTAACATAAGTAAGATAGAAAGGCATTTTACACAGAGCAGGAGACAATAATCTAACATTCCACTGTGCGAAATATAGCTGGAATGGATAACTAAAATTTTCCACTCCAAAATACTTTGTACTTGTATTCAACTGTGACTACCACTGCACGTTTGATGCTACACTCTTAATGTGTTTAAATCAGAAAAAAATAGATTTAACAGTTCAATTTCAAAACAATATACAGATCTTGAGTTAAGGGAATATACTTTTTCTATGTCTTTACACATGGCAAATGATAGTAAATAGTGACAAACTAAACCAAAGCACTTTAATTCAAAATAACTAAAAAACATCCATTTAAGAAGATGTTAATTAACCCTGCAGGGTACATGCAGGATTGGAAATGAGTCCGAACAATGTCCAGCTTAATGCTAAGAACTTATAAAACGAGCTATCAGGGCCTATTAGTGCATTGTAATGGCTTAGATACTTGAAGAAGTGACCCTAAAATCTCTATTCTGACCTGACTTTCAGAAATGGGGCAGAAGATTGACCTTAACACAATATAATCAGCAAAGGATCTAAAAAATGTATCTCTCTGTTATGTGAAACCACAGTTTTATTTACTCAGGCATGTTCACTTAGGAGTTAAGGTCCACTCAAGCATCATTTCAGGGTTAAAGGTTAAAGTATAAAGCCATTATGTTTTCAAGCAGAGTAGCATGCTACCATTTGTCTTGAAGTAATATCACAATCACACGGTACCTTCTTAGCTTGGCCCAGCAGTGAGTTTAAGACCTTGGCATAAACATTACAAAAAAGACTGGTACTTTCTACAAGTCATTCGTTTAGCATTTGCTAAACTTTATATTGGTGTATATTTTGTCTGTGCTATTATTTATAGACACACTCAGACTTTTGAAAGGTTTATGATCTGTGATCCTGTAAAAGGTATGTTTATATAATAATTAGGTTGATTCTATGTTTAATACACAATCAATGTACAGAAAAAAAACCCCAATACTTTGGCTTTCAGGTTCAGTTTTACAATGGGGTCAATGTCTTTGTCAGAGAAAACTGAATAAAGTAACTTTAAAAGTAGCTACAAGGATAATAAAGATTTCTAAAGTTCTCATTCAACAGTTCTTTAAAATTCCTTGCTATTGCTTACCAGTTCCTGCTATTTGTTAAATATCTGTTCCAAATTAAGAACACTTCTTGATCAAGAGCTTACTAAATTAAGACTCTGTGCAACAATAAAGTCTAAGTTTGATCACGAGAGAAGCAGAGTGTTTGTAAAACTATTCAGAACAAGGTAAAAGTTTGTTAAACCGATGACCTTTATGCTAGATACAGTAAGTCAGAAAATGCTTACAGTGCCAGTAACACGTAATGAATGTGCCAACAAGGTGGGGTTTCAAATATTTGTATTTCATGCCTCTTAGAGACATGGCATAGGTTGTACTTACATTTATTTTCTCAAGTGCAATACACAACCTATGCATGCTTTGAGGTTATGTAGGTCTTGAGGAAAACAGACAGCAACGCTACATTTTGCTACTCTTTAGAATTTGATTCTTACATGAACAAGTCAAAAGTTAGAATACAGCCCCACTGCCTACTTTCTGAATTTACCTTTTAACAGAGCAGGCTTCTCTAGCCTTTAGCTTGAAAGCTGTATGCAGGCTACCAGAATTCATAGCCTGATTTTCAGTAACTCACTCACTTGGAAAGATTTGCCACCAGCTACCCCTAACAGACAAACTCCTTCACCTGACAGTCCTTGCTGACTACCGCACATGGTTGTGTCCCTGCGGACAGACAGAAGTCAGAGATTTGCTTTACATGAAGCCCTGAGGCACAGAAAGAGGAAAAACATGCACCAACTCTTGAGATTCCAAAGGACCTAGAATCTCATTTCTCGCACTGAAAACATTTCAGTAGTTAACCAGATTCTCAACTCATTCAACTTAAAATAATTTTTGGGTTTTTTTTTTAAAATCAATTTTAGAGAGAAGACAATGTTTCTTATTCATTTGACAATTTGAGTATTTGACATTTCTGCTTTAGCTGTTGAAATCACCATTTCAGCTGTGATTTGCTTCTGCAGATCAGACCCCAGGCTTTCATAAAAACAACATAATAGCCCACCATTACAGAGAACCCTCTGGCAGACAGAGGAAGAGAATCTGCTCTCCAAGCAACAAGCAACCACACAAACTGTGAAATCCCCATTTAGACAGGCAACCCTAAAATAATGGTGCATTTTGTAGAGCCAAGGACTCAAAAACATACTTCTGTGGATATGGTTTGAGATAAAAAATAAACATAAAAAATCCCATCATCTGGAATATCAGCTCCTACATAGGTTGTTAGCAGGATTGCAACTTTCAGACTAGCTCAACTTCTTAATGATTACGTAAATAAGGTAAATTAATACGTTGCAGCAGTCTACAAAGAGCAGCAGTTAAAAAGAATGCAAGATGTATTTCACCCGAGCAGTCAAAGGAAGCTGACGCACACAGAGATCACTGGAAACAGTTCTGTTGCTGGCCCTGTGGGAAACGTTTTCTGGTGCACCCATGATTTCTTTCCAGCCCTCCTGAAGCTGAGCTAGCATGGCCTCCTGTCTGCCTTTGGCTTCTTCTCTTGGTCCAGTTACTCTTAGGACACATTCACTTCATTCATTGTGATTTCATCCCAGGCTCCTGTCTGGCCAATCTGGTTTCTCTCTTGGAAAAAACCTCATCAAGTATGTCTTTACTTCCAATTCCCCTTCCTGCCCAGCCACTACTGTTTTACGCGTTCTTCTCCTTGACATGCTCCTTGTTTTACTACTCTTTCTGACTAGGCTTACTATTTGCCCTGCTCCCTCCTCCGATCATCTGCTTTTAGTACCAGAAAGCAATACAGATCCTTTCCCCATATTTAAGCTATGAAATCTTGCGCTAGAAAAAAAGAACTATTTAAAGATTAAAACAAACAATCATAACAGTATCTGCCACTGCCCTTCCAACTGTTAAATACATATAAATGAAATTTACAAAATCTACAAATTGTGATACATATATATCTACAAATTATTAAATACGTATCTATAAAATCTACAAACTAACAAATATTTGAATATGAAAGTGGTAATATATATTAAGCGTTAACTGTATTACTTCAATATTCTTTTTTGGACTAGTACTTTTGGAAAATCAAATACTAAAATTGTTTTGTTGTCTACTTCTATGCTACCCAACATTCAAATTCCCAATTTAAAAAGAGAAGGAAAAGTAAGATTTGCTACGCATTTCTATGCCAAGTTCCAATTATCATGCTCCTTATTATTCAGCACTGAAAACATTTCAATAGTTAACCAGATTCTCAACTCATTCAACTTAAAATAATTTTTGGGGTTTTTTTAGATCAATTTTAGAGAGAAGACAATGTTTCTTATTCATTTGACAAGCCCTGCCGAAGACAATGTGATTCTTTATATTACTAAGCCAAGTCAAATTTGACTTGTACTAAAAACAATTGAAAAAATATGACAGTAATTCAAAGGCTGACAATGCTTTCAAACATTTGGGGAAAGATGGCACACTGCAGTTCTAGTTTCATCATCTTACAATATTTATGTCACCAATAAGATCCTATTTCAGGCAGGGTCAAAGTAAACTGTCAGGTAAAATAAATCTTCAACAGTATGTTACAAAAAAAACCCTGTTAAAAATCTACGTTTTCTTCTTCCATATACATAACGTGAATATATATATAATTATATATGTAATAATTACATGTGTAATAATTATATATACCTATATACATACGCACATAAAACAGCCCATGCCAATTAGACTGATTTACTTAAAAATCACAGGATAATGTATTCTGAGCAGTACATGCATATTTCTCATCTTGGAATAATAAACATTTTGCAATTACAAATCAAATCAAATCCTTGTATTTAAATGCTCAGATTTGTAAAAGGATCTTAAAGGATATAACTGGACTCATCATTTCCAGGATTCTGCCTATTTCTTTTTGACAGTTCACACTGTTCTTTAAATGCCAAACCTAGAAAAAAAATGCCAAACCTAGAAAAAAAAAAAGCAAATAAGTAATTCATATATGAAAACTCAGAATTTTCATTAGTTCTTCTCACTCAGCAGCCTTGCAGAATTATCTGGCATAACATCTTCCCCTTCTGTTAGGCTGTAACTTACCCTAACAAACAGTAGAATGTGTAGCTGTGTACTTTAATACCAACTATTTACCGTAAGATTTTCTGAAGAGCACATAAACAGAATCATCAAAAGAAAACACTATAGTAATTATGAGGAAATACGTATTTGAAATAATGAGAACCACGTCAGATTTAAATCACTCACACTATTAATTTTGATTTGACAGAAATCATCTATATTGTTGTGTTGTATGTACTGTCAATAAAACTAAGTATTTGGAATTCTGTATGATATACATTGATTGTTATCACAATTACTTTTGCCTGCCAAAGGAAAGTAGGAGCTATTATAACTTCTGGAGGTTAACACAGGAGACAGGCAACTGGCGTCTACATTATGCACACATTTACATCGTAAAGCATTTATCAGAACAAAGATTGCAATGAATGAATCTCTGCTAAGTAGTTGATCTTGAATATGTATTTAATAGTACTATAATTCAAGGGTTTTTTCAATGTTAGGTATGACAGCATGTTTCTAATTCTGGAACTGGAAAATTCAATGGGAATGGGAAGGATTAATACTTCTTTTTAACAAGTGTTTTGAAAACGAGGAAAAGAATTCTACAGGAATTTATCTGAGCAAACAGTTAGCAGGTGTTATTTGGAGAGCTTCCAAAAGCTGTCCGTCTCTCCCTTGATTCATATGATTCTAGTTTCTTAGAGTATACCTGTTTTTTTTTCCTTAAAATTGTGATAAAGGCAGTATACTTTACGGTCCATTTAGAAACTAGTGTAGAGATCTTTGCTTTTAAATGCCAAACCTGTATGACCATTTTATTCCGGTGTATCTTGAAGCATTTTGTTGGTCCTACTGCCTTTTTGATTAGCTATACAACTTTAAAAGGCAGCTTAAAATCATTGGAGAACATTGCCTTTTGCTGCTACTACTACCATTTAAATGTAATTACTTTTAAGTCAAGGCTTACAAAGCTGTTCTCATTTTAATGCCCAACTTTTATATTAAGTAAAAAGTCTGCTTCTTCATAAGAAAAGTCTCAAAATTCTTTAAGAGTGTGCCTACATACAACAAAGGATAATTACATTGTTGTGTGCATTTGTTCCTAAACATTCATAAGTCCTATAACTTGATGGCTATATGTCAGTTTCTTTATAAAAAACAATATAAACTGTATTTTACCATATGTGAATACAAACCAAGAAAGTGACAAATGTCTTACCACCAAAAACAAAACAAAACTGAACACAAGCTTCACCTCGTACTTTAGACCCATGGATTTTCAACCTTTTTCAAAGATTGTTATTAAACTAAAACAGATGCAACAGAACAAGCCCTTGTTATTAATGCCCCATCATCTCTGCCCAATAAGTTATTTTATATAAATGGTTGATTTTTAGTTTTGACACTTTCTCACCAATCTAAGTTTGAAAGCAATGCCTGCTCATCTCAGTTGGCAAAGAGAGAAACATTGCAGTTCATAAATACCTATAGTTCACTGCTGCTTACTAAATAACGGCACTAGTCCAATCAAACCCAACCAAACAAAAAACACCCACATAAAAATACTTTCTGAGACAATTTATGATTAAAACATCTTCCTCTTTAACCTAGGAAATAATGTTAGAATTGGTTCAGATTTACCTGTCAGTAAGTAAGCCTCTGCCACAGGACATGTGCAGCTGAACACCCCTTACTCACAGGGAATTTATATTGGTCAGTTTTCAACAGAAAATATAATGTATGATTTTAAAAGCAGATTATGGTCATGGACAAAATTATCAAATTAATTCTCAGTAGTAACAAAAAAACCTCTGTTTATCTGGCTAAACTCATTTTTAGCAGAGTCTTTAAACACACAAACAAAAGGAAATAATACTTTATACTTTAGGAATATCCAATTAAACAATAAATAAATCTACTAATTGCCTCAAATTGCCACAATTTCAAAATGAGAACCAACATACAGAAAAGATAAGGACCCTGTACACAGCTGCTTGGCTGTATTATGTTTTATTATGAAGACATTCCAGTACTTTTAGCCTGACAGAATTTATAGTAGGGTGCTGATTTGTAAAATCGTTTAAGAGCGTACCGTGGTTTTAGCTGTGTGAATAGGTAAATTTCACAGAACTGGGTACGTGCTTACAGTGAGGCATGCATAAAGCTGCTGTTTTCACATTCTAAATTCACATCTACTGGCAGATTGCAGTGGGTTTTTTCCTGATATATTGTCATGAGGGATTACCCAATACATTTAGTAATACTGTTTCTTGTCTTACTGTCCGAAAGCGAGTACATAAAAGCTCTGAGCCCATTCCCTTTGCTAATTCAGGTGTGCTGGCCTCACCTACTTTCATGAAACTACCTGGTGAGTGTTAGAACCATTAGACCCGTGTCTGAAACTAAATAAATTCTACATAAAATCTGCAGCTGCCACATGGGAGGTTGAAAAAAAAAAGTGATTCCTTCCATACTTTTTGATGGACATGGCTGAAGCATCTAAATAAAGGGAAGGATTTAAGACTGTGAATGCATCAGGTTAGGAACTGAAACTCCAAAGAGAGGTAGAGTTAATGACACACAAATCTTGGAATGCCACCTGTAGTGAATACCAGCCCACACCACTACGTGTATCGAAATGCCTCCTTACCTGAAGGAGGATTAAATTTTATTGTCATGGCATCTACAGCTCAGTTCAGCAATTCCCATGTCTCTTTTCTGACACTTTTCTAAGTCCTTCACTTCAGACAACCTGAAGGGGGGGCATTTAAAATGAGCAGGCGCTCCTGAAAATGTAGTCCTGCACAATTTAACAAAGAGCCTACAATAAACGTACCTGTGGGGGAGGTTAGAGGTCAGGTCTGCCAGCGGCCCTTGAAACACTAAGTCTTCTGTCTCCCAATTCTACCCCATGAACAGGTCTGTAACAAATCTTATGAGACCTCCTACCTGTAAAATGGATCTAATATTTATTTCGGAGATGTGATATTGTACTGATTAGTTAATATCAAAAAAGTGCTTTTGGGAGTATAGCACAATACTTACCCTCTTCTGAGCTGATATAAAACACACATTTAAACAAGACAGCAAAAGCCTTAAAATACTGGAATTGGCTAAATATAAAGGGAAACCTAAAGATCTAGATAGTTGTGAGAGACTGAAATTGCTGATGTGCGTTAACATCTCAAACACTGTGATAAAACAGCCAGCTCATCCCCGGGGCAGCCCTTTAAACAGCCACCCAAGCTCACCGCACACCCTTGCTGCAACCCCCAGTTTGATCCACGGCGATGGTGGGACAGAACAGTGTGTGTGTCCCCCTCCCCTGGTGCAGAAGATCACAAACCTTCTAGAACAATCACCATACAAGTCCCCAAGAGGCGTGACGGAGGGCGGCGGCTGGGCTATGAAAGACACATTGGCACAGGGCTGTGTGCATGCCACCACGCCTGCCATCGTCATCGCGGGATTCTAGCGTGGTGATACCCCCTTTTCTTCCCCCCTCTATTTCTCTTCTCTTTTCTTCTCTCTCTTCTCTTCTCTTCTCCTCTCCTTCTCATAGATACTTCTGACAAGAACCCACGTTGCCAACGTTTTCCAAGTTTAAGTTACTTCTGTTACAAATAAAATGTTTAATTTGGTGCCATTTCACCTTCATTTAGCCTGACCGGATTCACAGAACCTCATTCACAGAACCTGCCCAGGGCAGGACGTGACAATAGTGAAACATGCATTCAGCCAGCACTAGCATAGATGGGAAGAAAGTAAATTTAATTCACAAAGCACAGGTCACAGTTCAACAATAAATATAAATAGAAAAGGAGTTGGTGTTAAAACGTGTAACAGGCTCAAATTACTTTTTTAGTCCTGAATATGACCTGCAGAATTCTGTTTCTCAGGTGCAAGAAGCACAAACACATCTGAGTGCTCCCAAATCACAAAAAAAGCCCCAAAACAAAAACAAAACAAAATGTCTTGCATTATTTTACATTCTGTCACATTTATGGAATCTTGGGAGATGGGAGGTAGTGGGTATCGGGGTAGAGGGTATTACAAGCCTATTCTAGTTTTTGCTAGACTACCCAACTTGTCATAAAAGCACAACACATCTCAGTATAGCTGGAGTTCTCCTTCAGGACACCAAAGGACTCGAAGACAAAACTATGCACACAAGCTTTGATAGGACACATCTTGCCATACAAATGATTAAAACAATGGTTTTCAGGAAGTGCATGAAATGGTAAGAAAGAAAATCATCAGGTGACTTTCAGTGCAGAAGACAATAATGCATTCTATAAATAAGTATAATGTTTCATTCAATTCATACCCTTCCTCATCTTCACATAATTAAAAACTCAAAACAGATTCATGTTTTTCATCCTTTTGTTGCATATTCCACAATAAAGTATAACAATAAAAACCAAATTATTGATTTTAATTAAAAAGCCATTCACCAGAACAACAACAAGATAAGATGCCTGTGTATAGGGCAGAAGCAGTAGAAGTCTTATAGCAAAACTTTAGAAAATATTTCGACAAGTTCATGAGAAACACAGTCTAAATAAAGTTTGGTTAAGATAGGTGCAGAGCTGATCAAGAAAACTGACTCTAGAGAATAATTCTCCGTGGTTAATTGTAAAAGCAGGTGATTTTATCAGGTGGAATTTCCGTAAGTGCCAACACCAGATTCTGCTCTGTTCAGTGTTTTCATTAATCATCTAGCTGATGGAAGAAACATGCTTATTTAATTAGCAATACATGAACTTAGGTTCCAGTATGTTGAAAAGCAGGCTTCAAAGAACAAAACAAATGAATTGGAAGAAGTCTGGAAACAGGAAGAAGTTCAACAGGGACAAGTACCAGGTACTGCACTTGGGTAAGAATAATCAGCTACATAAATACACAACTGGGAATAACTGAGCCCTTTTGAAGAGGATCAGGATCTTACGGCAGGTCAAAAGCTCAACATGAGTCAACAAAGTCGTGCTGTTGTAGGAGAGGAAAATACAATACTGGGATTACAGGCTGTAAAATACAAACCCACCTGGTTTACTTAGCATTATGAAGGACTCAACTGGACTGTTGTGCTCAGTTTTGACAAACATTCTTCAAGAAAGAAACAAACCAAATATACAGAGTCTAAAGAAAAGTCAGAACCTACAAAAAATGTAGCTTAAGAAAAAATACTGGAATTTGGATTGCTTAACAGAAGGAAAAGAAGATATTGGCAAGGCCATATGATGATTTAAGATACTTAACAAGCTATTGTGAAAGAAAATTATGTTTTGCCAATAAGCAAAACAATAATAAGTTCAAGCTTTAGTAAAAAAAGTCTACCATTAGATATCAGGAGATATTTTGTATCAGGAAGGAGAGTAGATGTGAAATCACGATCACTATAAACAGCATGTCTTGAATCTTTGTTTTATGGGCTAGTTACTCAAGTCTTTCGCAGGTGGGCTGCAGTCTTAATTAAAAACCACAAGGCTGGGCCTCCAGTAATTAGTACAAACATGGCAGTTGTGCATGTATTCCTCATACATTTTCCATTTACCAAACCACTTGCACAGGGGGTCTCTGAATCCACCAGGTTTACCAACAATTAGTTCTTCAGATTTCTGGCATAATGCCTTGCCCATTTCTTTCCACATTATTGAAAATATTTTGAAAAATTATAACCAACTGTAAAATTTTATTTATCTGCACTGAGACTCAATAAGAGTACTTTAATTTGTGAAGCCAAGTACATGAGTAATAATTGTACATTCGATCTGGTCACTGCTATGTAAATTAGTTTTCATCCTACCTTTTGGTCAGAATTATCATCAGACAAAAAAATTAAAATGGATGTTATTCACCAAAGGTTTCAAATTCTTATTTCCAGAAATATTTTACTCAAGATTGTTACATTTGCATGGAGAGAACAAAGAACAGGGACTGTACTTGCTACCTCCACACTACAGCGACTGATGAGACTATATTACAATACAGAGAAGTGCCTCATCTGACATGTCAGATCCCATCAGCAACTTTGTGTGGTATTGAACAGAAGATAGCTACTCAAGGATATACTCCAAGCATGGCATTTCTTGACCATGTTTTGCACCTCATGCCTGTACTTTTGTGAAGAGCAGCACTGAAAGCGTGGCTAGAACACGGTAAGTAAAAGGAATGGTGAAAATAAAATGAGTGATTACAGAGGAACATGCAAGTTCCACCCAAACTGCAACAACCTACTGAACATTAAGCTAAATGAAACTAATTTGAAACTATTTATTTCAATTATGCTCAAATTTGAAATATTTTAAGAGAAAACTCTACATTGCATTCAAAGACTAAGCTTAATTAATAACATAGTACCTCTTAAAGGGATGCTTACTGTTGTTATCCTACTCTACCTCAATTAAAAAGGTGATTAAGATAAGTAAGCTAATAGTAAACTCCCTGAAATTAATTAAAATAATTCATACTCTTCTCCTTCTACCAATCTGATATAAGATGTTATACCCTATCTTCAAATTCTTTTAATTAATTTAAATCGAAAGATCCAACTTCTCATGATAATCCATTTAGAATACATGGAATACTTTCAATGCTTCAGATTACAGGACGTCAACACCAGTGCCCAAGGGCAGACTAGCTCAAGCAGTACACTTAGAAACATACTTATGCCAACAATCTTTATAAAGATTAAGACAACAGTTCTGGTGCAAAAATCAGGGTGCCAAAGTACAAAACATTGCTCGGCAATACAGAAAAGCAACTGCAGTTGCTCTGATAGTTTCCCATATTTTTACCAAAAGGTTCTCACTGGAATATCCTGAACAGATGAACCAATTACTAAAAAAGCTTCAGACTGGTCAAGGAAGAAAGAGGGTACTCGGAAGAGCTCACAGATGGGCTTCTTCACCTCCGGTTTCTCCGAGCTGGTGCTGTGCTTAAAAGTATAGGCACCGAGTCAGCTTGTGTTGGAATATGTAGTAGACAAAAACTACTTTAGAGAAAACAGATCCCTGATGACAGTTATGATTATTCATTTCACATATAGGCTTCTGATAAACAGAAGATTTTAGCGAGTGGGGAAAAGCAGAAGATCGCAGGACGATACTTAGACAAATCACTGACATTCCATCAGAGAACAGTTTCATAAAAACAATTCTGGTAGCAAGAGTAATTTAAAAGGTACCTGCTTCTCCCCATATACTTATTTTCTGCTCCATTCCATAAGCTTTATGCCAGTTATGTCAATGTGACTGCTTGGGATGATGCTGTAAACTGAATCAGTGAAGTGGATTGGATGGGGGAGGGGAGGGAGGAAACAGCTGGTTTTTCTTAACCCTGATTGTGAAATGTTTTATTTGAAAGGAAGCTGCATAGTGAACAGTAAATTGTAGGTATCATAAATATGATATTTCATTCAAAACGACATGTTTCATTGCTATCCAAACACTCTTCCAGTCAATTTATTATTTGTTGAAGACTTTTTCAAGAGGGTGTGAGGTTCTGACATCGTAAACAATTTCAAACTGCCACACTGGTGGAATGAGAGAACGCTTAGAAGACAACGAGTGGCAGTTTCTTCAGGTGAGAACACCTACTGAGGCATGGAGAGGCAGGAAACATACTTAAGTTGGTACAAAGAAAACAAGATGTTTGCTCTAAAAAAAAGGTGGAGGGGAACTTCCACAGCAGCATCTGAAAAAAGCAACCTGCTCCCTTGTCGATTCTAGGTAGCTTTACATGAAATACAGGAGCACCTCTGCTGCCATAAGGATGCCATCGTATGTTTTTCCCCAGGCAGCTTGATGGCATCTATCCTTCCAGGGACGATAAATCAGTAGCTGCCATGATCTCTCCATAGAGGAGCTCAGAAACCTTCGAGTCACACAGTGAGAGCTCGGAAGAAATGAGTAGGTCTCTGAACATACCCTCATATACCACCACCAGGAGAGACAACACACCCTCCCTTTCTAGTTATTTAAGAGGAAGGAAGAAAGAAGGAAAAGTTGTTTTAAAGTAGATTTTTTTTAACTAAAAAAAAGAAGTTACACAATTATTAGTTTTAAATAAGCATAGTTTTAAAAGTAATACAATCGGAAAAAAAAGTGAAAACTAAAATGATAAAATTAATTTATTTCAGTATTTTTCCTCAATATGTGTTTCCAAAAAACCCAATGTGGACTTGAAATTTAAGAAAAATCCTTTTTTTCTTGTTATTTTCATGAAAAATTTTATATGAAGGGGTAAAAATATTCTCCAATTTTGCTAGCTCATTTATTTGAAATAAAAACATTAAAAAAACCCCCCATATTTTTCTAACATAAAACTTGTTTCAGAAACTGGAATTTCTAAACATAAAATTAGCACAAACAGAAACAGTTCAAAAGGCGGTGAGTAGGTGTTTTGTAACAGTAGCTATATCCAGGCACTGTGTTTTCAGGAAACTACACAACATTTTCCAGCAATAAAATACTTTAAAAAAAAATTCAAGAAAACAAGTGAGTATGTAAATTTTATTTTTTCTGGATTTTACATAGATTACCTGTTTTTCCTGTATAAACAGAGGCAACAGAATTTAAAGCTATCCTATCCATCTACCCCAAACCAAAAGCTTAAGTCTTTGCAGGATCTATTGGCCTACAGAGCAACAGCTTTGGAATATGTGCCTGGGTAGCTCTGTAACTGGAGCACCCTCTGCTGCTTTTTTAGTTCCAAAACATGTAACTGTACACTCTACCAACTAGAAAATAAAATGAATATGTATTACTCATGTTGTTTCTTGAAAATGGTTACATTGTTAACTAATGTTATGTGTACTTTACAAGAAAATGTTCTGCTACTACATATACTGTATTTGCAATTTTATGCTACTGGAGCACTCTGGCATATCTTGTTTCTGTGTTGACATCAGGTATATACTAGATGAAAAACCCAAGACATGCTCTATTTAACTGCTTAAAATTCTCCTTTACAGACACTGTAGGTTGCTTAGACTGGTTGCAATTAGTAAAGAGGATTACATTTTGGTCCTTGATCATTTAACTTAATTTCAATATAGATATAATTTGAAATTATTGCTGTAGGGATACAGTTATACAAGCATTTCAGCCATAACTGCTTTCTCCCACTAGGAAACGCAGGGGAAGGTGATACTCCCAAAATTCTACAGAATTTCCCTTGTTTTTTGGACAGCCTGTTGCAGAAGAGATTTTTTTTTCTGCAAGGATGAGTATGGCATGTGGCTCCTGGAGCCAGCTGATACTATCACACAATGCCACCACTGAACTTTCTGCCTGGGATCCATCGGTTCTTATAAAGGACTATCTTAGGACTAGAGAAGGTCCCAGGATGTGCCATCTTTTTAACAGATGGCATACTGTTGTCTGAAATGAACAGACTGATCCTTTTCTTCATTTCAGTCCTCTTTCCCCTGCCTCCTCTTTATGCATAGAATTAAAGCTGAATGAAGTGCATTTAGCATGGCATCCTGTCTGTGTGGAGAACTCATTTAGAGTTTTAATGTGGAAACTGCTCTCTCACAAAGGGTGAACAGGAGAGAAAAAATTTTCGCATTTTTCTGGGAAAGTGAAAACCAATTTTAATTTGTAGTGTTAATTTTCATTCACAATAGTAATCCTACAATGAAAATGCATCTTCAGAAATCTTTTTGAAAAAGACAGAGTACAAGTGTAGGTACCAAATTTGAACAAGACATTGTGCAGAGGCAATTTCCAGAATTAACACTTGGGACCCTTCAATATGCCATTTACAGCTACTGCAGTTGGCTCCACTTTCATCCTGAAGTCTTACTTGTATAAGGCAGCACATCTGGAAGCAGTCACAAGTATTCCTCAAAAGCTGCTTTTTGATATTTTATATAATGCTGCCAGCTAGTGGCACATCTTGTACTGAGTTGATATCTACTGGGAGTGTAGAGAAAGTGGTATTAACTGGAGTCTGCTCTACCATTCTTCTTTTGATGGTGTACAGCGATGTGGCTGTTAAAGACCATAAGCAGAAAGATCAAAAAGTGAAACAAAAAGGCCACAGAAAGGCTCCCCGAAAGAGCCTGCTTTAACACAAGGTACTTAGGAACATTACTAGAAGAAACAAGAAAATTCCCCCAAAAAAACACAGAAACCATGTTATTTGAAACAAATGATTATGTTTAAAAGGGATGTAATATGCAACATGTTTCAGTTTATACAAAATCTAATCTGTTCAATACACAATTACTTCATAATCTAATAATCTCTAGCAAAACATTAAACTTCCTGAAAATATTGAGTACAGCAGCCAAAACAAACACACAGAACAGTAAAACATTTAACTGTTTACTGATAACTCAGTCCAAATTGTTAAAGTGAAGTTTAGTGCCCAGTAAATAAATTGTAACTATGCAGTGTGTCCTAAAAGAACATTCAAGTCTCTAATTATTCAGTGGGTTCCCTCACAGAGCATGCTGCTGTAGATGGGACTGATAATATGTTCAATAGCGGCTAGCTCCACCAGTATTAGGTATTAGAAAAAATAATCTAATAGTGTTAAAGACCTTTTTAGAAATGTTTTTTTTAGGGTAGCCTCTCGTTTGATAATATGAAGTTCTTAAAGAACACCACAGCAACTGTAAAAAAATAGTCGACCTAATTTTAGAAACACTACAACTGTAGTTACCCTGGGGGGTAAAAGGAGGCAAGATGACTACCTACCATTTCCACTGTGGGTTACACAAAAAGACTGGAGTTTGAGATGAAACACATATATATCAGAACAGTTGCTATATCATTGCTTTGATAAAGAGGAAGAGATGTGTGCCCTTTCCTTGAGGATCTGGCAAACTTACAGAGACCTCCCCAACTTTATTCTATCAGTTGGCTTTTTTGAAAACAAATCAACCAACCAACCTGAAAAATAAGGTAGAATAATCAAACAAGAAATTCTATGTATATCTGTAAATGTTAATCATATAATAGTAATTACTCATTACATCAAAAAAATATTTAAATATTTTTGCTCAGCTTCTTTTCCATGATCTACGACAGTTTTATAATTCGAGTCCATTAATAGCATACATACTGTTATTCATAAGTATACTGAAGCAGAGCCATACTGGGTCAGACACTGAAGGTCCACTTACGGCTCATCTTGTCTCAGGTTAATGCAGCCAGTAACTGATGCTTAAATACGAGTGAAAGATCAGGACAAACAGATCATCCCACTGCCCCATTAATTCTCCCACGATCCAGCACTTCCTAAGCCATAAGTGATGTCTTTGTATTTAATAGCCACAGTGAATGTTTCTTGCACGTTTTTTCCCCCTTTGCTTTTTGAATTCATGTCATGTTGTAGGATCCAACACATTCTGTGGGGAGGAATTCCACAACTTGACTGTGTGCTTTCTTCTGTTTTTCTCTGGTTTGAGTCTGCCTTCTCCAAGCTGGAAGGATCAGTGTTTGCTTCCCGTGTTCTTGCAGTATTGTTCCTCAGACAGCCACTGCTGGCCACTGGCCAACACAAACCAATGGGCTAAACTAATTTTTTGTCCAATCCAGTTCAGCTGCTCTAATGTTCCCGCCGCAGTCACAGAACCAAAAATAACCTGCACTGGGATGACTTAAGGGTGTATCCACACAAACAACTGTGCCACATAAAACAGTGTAACACATAAAACACTATGGTAGGTAGTTCTGTATCTCTGACCGCAGTAATGGTGTTTCTCAGCTAAATTAAATGGTTATTGAGGGCTCATACAGAAATGTTTTATATTGATACAATTAGACTTCGATCAACATAGTACTGTATTTAAATAAACAATGACTTACAGACATTCCCCGTGTTGTCAAAACTTGTAAGAACATCGTTAACATTTAAGAGTCCACTGTGAAATCTGGAAGAAAACATAAATAGTGACCTTACCAACATATAAACAATAAAAAAAAAAAATCTTGCCTCTTCAGAAAAGAGGTTCACTGCACTTGTTAACTTGTTACAAACCCCTTTCACAGACAAGTATCAAACAGGTACTACTGTAGACACCAGAGGCAAAACAAGGGGACAACCACCAGTCTTCAAAGTTCCATCACTGAAATCCATGAACCAGGAACATGCTTCTCGGAAACTAATACTTTATCAAAACGAAAACCTTTCCAAAGAAAGAGCATAGATTTTTGTTTAGTTGTGTAAGTCACACATAGGAAAGGAAGAATTTTGGTAAAGCGATTTCTCTGAAGAGGAAAAACAAAAAACTATTTTTGAACAGCAGCTGTAAACACATTCCTAATTTCTCCCACAAAATGAAGAACACTTCATTTAATTAATGTGAACAATGAAACTGATTAATGTGTTCAGTGAACTGCATTTTCTTTGGTTTTACATTTGCATAACCCAAGTGAAATAAACATTCAAAACTGGGGATAATAAATTAATTAACCAAATTTCACATACCAACTGCAAATTTTAGAACACAGTGAACAAAACACTGAGAGCAGCAGAAAGAACATGCACCAAAGCTGAATAAAAATTTGCTGAATAAAAATAAGATGCTTCCTCTAAATGTTATAGATGTCAGGCTAGCTGGATTCACACACACAAAAAAGCAACCATATTTTTTTAACTATTCTGAGCTAATCTAGGCCCAAAATGAACAAAATAAAAAAAAAATCTTACACTCACATAGCTGTTTCACAAATGCATTAAAAATTCTAAAAATAATTCAGCAAGGCAGTAAAATACTAAAATACAGTCTTTTAATAATGCTTCAAATATAGCTTCTAAGGCTGTTTAGGAACATACTAATTTGAAAGGCTGAAAAAAATGGAAGAAATCCAACAATTCTAGCACCTACAAAATTATTTCTCATTCTCTCAGCTTTTATTTCCTGAAGGAAGATTGTTGTAAGTATGACAAAAAAAACCCCACCAACCTTTTTGCAAATATGAAACTGTATATTTATGGAGCAAAAAAGGTGTTTATAGCTTCTGATAAGCATAAGCATTAAATAAACATTTATATGTTAAATTTTGAGAAGCTCAAAAGAGGAAAAAGACTAACAGTTAACAAAATGAAAATCAAATGGAAATCAAGTTAACAGAAACTGAAATGAGGTTATAAACAGGGGCAATAAAATATATAAAAGAAATTATGAAAGATTTGACTGGACTTTTGAGCTCTTTTCCTAGCTGTGTAAGAACAAACCAAAAATACATTCTTCAGCTGCAGTGGAAGTCTGTAAGAATTTTCACAGATCATTGGGACTGAAAGTGCACTACTTTCTTTTTTTTGTGTGAGTTTGTTTTCAATCAGATTGGCTAAGTGATGCAACAGAGTTGATTCAAGGGAAGCGACAAGCAAGTGGACAGTCCCCTGCTGACTCCTTAGCATCCCACAAACTCCGTAACTGTGCGTCTGTCTGACACAGTTTGGGCCTCTCAGACAGCTGTGAAAGTCTCACCTTCGAAGTTAAGGTAAGACTGGGGTGGGGATGCTGAGAAAGTAAAGAAATATTTTCATCTTTGTTGGCATGTAGGTTAGTCCTGAGACAACATGTTCTGGTTTGTTTGTTTTTCTCCCCTCAGTTTCTTTATGTACATGGTCCATACATAAAAGAGATTTATCATGCAAATCTGCAGGTGAAGCAAAGAAAGGTGAGGATGAACAATGTAGCAATCCAGTACCTGCAGTTCAACAGAATGCTATGAAGAAAGAAAAAACAGAAGTAGAGTGTCCTGGTCTAGAAAAGAATACTATTTACATACTTCAGGGTCAAAAGTTAGACAAAGGCAAAAAAAATAAATCATGCCTTAAAATTATCACTAAACCACATTCCAGGCTGTTTCCAAAACAGTGGTTTATAATTGGAGATGAGAAGTGGAGAGCTCTGAGTACCTCAGCCTGAAGAACAAGCTAAGATTCCACAACAGATGCATGCCACACACCCATTGTTTTTAAGGTTCTCCTGAAATTTAGGTGATGTTTTATTTAAGTCAGTGAATGTTTTTCATCTACATGATTATTTTTCATACACTCAGTTTCATTAAGGATCAGTTCTTCCTCCAATTACAAAACATTCTTTCCATAATTAAAATACACACACACAACTTTCAAACATATCCTTACATTTTATTATTCAGTGGCCAAAAGCTTGTGGTGTCCAGGTACAAACACAACACACCCCAATGTCAGTTCTCTTGGCCAGCAAAGGCATTTTGCACAGGCAGCCTCTTCTGGCTGCCTGCAACATTCAAAGTCTCTTCCTCTAACTCTGTCTCAGCAATCTCTTTCTTGCTTTCACAAATATTGTTCATGGCAAGCACATAAGTGAGCCAAACTGCAGAAGAACATTAGTATTTAGTGCTTTGGAATATGGCATGATTGTTGCACAGTTCAACGAACTCCAAAGAAGCTCAAGGCTGTGATTGCTGAGATCAACAAAGTACTTCAAACAAGCTTAGGTAAGCATCATGACGAAAGTGAATTTCAGGCCAGCGTGGTTAATCTGATCTACAATGTTCTTATAATAAGTCTTCCAGGTACAACACGAAAAAATTTCTATGGCTGATGTAGTGAGTTGAGTTACAGAAGACAAGTCTATGAATGGTAAACTAATTTAACTGATGTTTCTCCTGATATGAAGCAAAGCAAAATTCCTTACTCTGGACTATGAATAAATCAACTTTGGATATGTAAATAAAGCCAGAAAAAGAGAGAGATATATCTTTAAAATATATTAATGTTCCTTGCTCTCCAATTCAGGCGACTGAAGTGGTAGACTTTTACATGTATTTATAAATAGCTGTACACAGTAGAATAAAAATAATCCTTCAGTAGCTCCCTATTAAGGTATGCTTTTCATCAACCATACTGAAGCAAAAATAAGTTCCTTCTTTTATATTCTTCTCCATCTGAATGAGGAAAAATAATACTAATAACTAAATACATATACTAAACTTAAAAAAACTAGAAGAACTAAGTTAGACTACATTTCCATATAATACTCAAAAGAAAAAAAAAACCCACAACACATCCTACATTATTAACCTGGATACAAAACAAAACTACAATATTTGTGGAAAATGAAAGACAGGATAAAGGTAAAAAAGTTACTGCTAAGGGTACTTTACAAAAAGGCTTGGTGAGTGTCACCATCAATGTCACTGCAGCCCAGTAAGAATCTCAAAACTACCTGCAAACTTTCGTATCTGACCAGATGTTTTTACTGGGCCAGAGTACAGCAAAATAAGGTAACCCCTTTTTCACTCCAGTTCAAGATCACAACTTAATATGGTAAGAAAACAATACAATGGCTTTTTTGACTACAAATTCTTTTTACAAATACACAGTTTTGGGTAATATGATGGAACAGTCTAAGCTTGATCAGTGAATGAAAGAAGTATGTCGGCAAATCATTTTTTATCTCTTTCCTCAATTTCCTCCTTCTGTGGCCAAGCGTTTATGCTGCTAAATCCACACATTGTCTCTTAGCACGCAATAAGTGGAAGAAAGCAAGTTTAGCATGCCGACACAAATTATCCATAAGGAGTAGGCAATATTCCTTGAAATCTGCTTCCCCTTCTTTTTTCATGTCTATCCCTAAAATAAAAATCCATTAAAACTTCAAAATGTTATTAGCAGAAATATCCTATAGGAACAGCCAATGGAATTCACTCCTAAACCACCTTCTAACATACTACTTGCCACAGACAAATAACATGCCTTTCACTTCTAAACCAAAGGTCTAGAATCATCTAATAATTTCTTTCATATTTTTATCTAAAGGTTCATTCATATTCAGAACAAAGACAGGACATTTTGCAAAGAACACTTAACATTCTTTACAAAGATTTAACCCTTCCTGAAAGCTGCTGACATGGTTCTTTTCAGTTCTGCATTTTAGTATTTGAAACATCAAATGACTGATCAATGGAAAATATTTTACCACAGAAATAACTTATTTCTTCTCTAATTGTTTAAAATGAGCCTACAATTTTAAAGTAAATCCATATCCTGAAATGGAAAATTTGAAGATATTGATTGCTCCTATTTTAACTCTAATAAAAGAATAATTTTCCTGTCTAAAAGACAGACACCATCTCCACAGTGAGACACTGCATCTTTATGATCTATAATCACTTCATTGCTAAAACTATTCACAGCAAATTTAAATTTAAAAGCACATTCCTGACTAAGAATAGAAGGATTTAGAAATGCCATATCAAATAAACTTTTTAAAATGGTTCTACTTACTTACTACATATGTTCTTATCACCAAAACACGTATTTAACACATGCATAATTTTTAACAACAAAGTGAAATACCCTCAAAGTTAAAAAGAACTTGAAAAAAACCTAACAAATAGACATGAGAGTTTTACTAACAAATAGACATGAGAGTTTTATGAATAAAACCATATTTTTAATGGAGAAAAGGTCCAGAGGGCCAGATAATATCAGTAATGAAAAATGTCTTTTGCCACTTCAAGCTTGCAAGAAATTTCACTAAAAATGAGGTTTACATTTTTCACATGCAGACTAGATTACTTCGGTTTACTGTATCCAAATCTAAATGTGAAAACTGCAGCAAGATTCCAGCTTGGACTGAACATGTCTCCATGGCCATCAAATACAGCACAAATCCAATTGAGACCAGACTAATCAAATGATATTCTGGATTATACCACAAGAAATTTCACTTTGACACACCTTTCACTACTAACAAAAATCAGGCTCATCAGACACTCCTTTTCATACCCCAGAGCTACCATGAAGCACCTTAGTACCTATACAAACTTCAAGAGACAACCTTCCACCATGTATTGTGAATCTACATTTCATCAAGCATACTAGAGATCACTGTTTAACCAGAAGAGTTATGGGGATTTTTAAAACGAGTTGATGTTGCCACTTCAAGGATCTAGTCAAAATGGCACACAAACCAGCTTAAATTTTTTAAGCAAAAATTGCCTTATATTGGTGTTTCTGGTTTCCTGCTTTGGAAGATCTGTTATTAAGAATGATTCTAAAAACAAACTAGCAACAGAGAAACATCACAGAAGCTCTTCTTTCCCAAATGTGAATCCAACCTGAATTTTGCTAGAAAAATAGTAGCTTACTAAAACAGACTGCATTGAGATGTTCAGAAAAGCATGCACGTGACTGGTAGCTCCTACCGAAGCTTCTATTTGCCTAACAAACTGGTCCCCACATCCCTCTAGAGCAGAAATTCCAGCTAGGTCATAGCATATCTGAATAAACAATTTGATCAGTTCTGATGGCCCTTGAACTGATACAGCTTGACCTTTATACTCTTTGCCAAAAGCCACCAACAACCTTATGAACTTCCTTAAGCATTTAGTCTTGTCAAGATATTAGCCGACAACCCTTTTAACATCCAACATATGCAATGAGCTTTCCCAAGAAGATGTTAATGCATAATGAAAGCATATGTAGATGAAAATGCAAAAGCATTTTTGTCAAGGTTTTAGAGGGGCCATAGAAACAATTTTTTTCCTGACAAAGAGATAAATAAAAAGGCTCTTCTACTCAAGCACGCTGTTCTGGGTTTACCTGACTGATGTTATTGTTAATAATATGCTAATAATATGCTCTTGTTATCTTGTTAAAGTTGTTTCTATTGATGAGAAAGATGATAATTAATATTTTGCCAATGGGAGGAGAAAAATGAAGGGAAGACTGTCAAACATACAGAGAATCTTTAAGTTTCCAAGACACGATCAATTCTCAAAGATCCAGAATGTTAACTGCAAGATTTCTTCTCTTCTAGACACACAAGTTTCAGCGAGAACTGTTGGTCTGATATGTATGTTAAACTGTTATGTTTACCCTCTTACATTACTGCTTCTGCAAAAACAGGGAAGAAATTTTATTTAATACAGACTTAAAGCTGATTTTGTTGCAGGTATTTCTGTCCCTGGCAAAATACACAGCGAGTATTTTCTCCTTCCCTTCTCCACCATCCCCAATATTGTGAAATAACAGGTACATGCTATCTATTGCCACTGCTTCAATATAAAGAGAAAACATTTTAACATAGAAGTGTAAGTAAGTTCTGTTCATTATTCCTGAAACAATCAGTGAATATATTTTTTCTAGATCACTAAGTATCTTCCAGAAAGGAACAAAATATAGCAAAAAAATAAAAATAAAAATCCCCTTAAGGGGATAATCTCCTTGTTCTCCTCAATATACAGTTTTTGAAACCCAATGTGTGCTCCTGCTGCAGCACAGAAACTGTACATTTCCATTAGCTAAACTCCGATAAAAATAAAAAGTAAAATCAAAATCCCCATACTTAGAATACTACATAATGATCACCACTAATAAAATCATGCATGAACAAACATGCTTGTTCATAGTCTACAGTTAGAGCTGTGTCCTATTATTAATGAAGCTACTATAAGCCAAATAAAAACATTAAATAAAATGATGACATGGGAACTGATGAAAACAGAAGTGCACAAATATAAAAAGTCAGAGCAAGATCAGCCTGACATTCCCTTGGATTTTGTACTGCTGGCATAGATGAACCCTGGCTTGCCTCCTACCTTGAAACTCCCATAACTACTAAATCCAGTAAGTGACACTGAGTGTTGCAAACCATGGTAGTGAACTCAGGAGACTGAATGAAGAAGTTCAGGACTGCAGCGTAAAAGACTGCAGACTTGCTCAACCTAAATTCTACCTAAACGCCTTACATTTCCTACTAGCAGTGTGCCTCTGTAGACCTAAAACAAGGGAACAGAGACACTGCACAAATCAAGTAGGTAGACTGTGAGTAACTGGATGAATCTGTAGCATTCCCCAGCAGTTCACTAGAAAAGTCCATATGCAGAAAAAACACTGTACCTACTTGTCCCGGTTTCAGCGGAGATAGAGTGAATTTCCCTCTCAGCAGCTACTACAGTTTGGATTTAGCACTTGAAGAATGTTGGTAATGCTGATGTCTTCAGTTGTTGCTAAGAAATCAAGGACTTTCTTCAGTCTCCCATGTTCAGCTAACTAGCAGGTGTGCAGGAGCTGGGAGGGAGCGTAGCCCAGCAGCCAGCCCCAGCTGGCCAGTGGAAATATTCCATACCATAGACATCATGCTCAGTTTATGAATGGGGGCTGGCTAGGGGACAGGAATCTTTTTTGTTGTTGTTCTTGTTGCTCTTTCTCTTTTCCATGAGTTCAAATCCTCTCTTGTCCAGGAGTTCAAACTTTTCTGGGAGTTTGGTCTTTTTTGGGAGTTTCATGAAATTCACAAAATCTGCAAGTTCCAGGTTCCGCGATTGCTACTCAGGGACAAATCACTTGCAAGTCACTTTTACTCACTGCAAATCACTTGTCAGGTGGTGAGACAATTGTATTGTATATAGTTTGTTTTGCATATTCATTAGTAGTAGTAGTAGTAGTAGTATCTCCTTTGTTGTCTTATTAACCTGTCTTTATCTCTACACATAAGTTTTACCTTTTGTCCATTTCTTCTCCCCACCCTGGGAGGGAAGCAAGGAAAGGGGTGAGTGAGCAGCTGTCTAGTGCTTAGTTGCCATCTCCCAGGTTAAATCACGACACTACTTCTATTACAAATAGGCAGTATTATCAAATAGAAAAGTATTCTGTTGAAGCCTTCTAGCATCAATAAGTATAAGCTTGGAAAATGGAAAATTAAAGCTTTATAAAAGTCTAAACAATTTTGTATTTGACTTCTCACCCAGATGCAAATTTAAGGCAACCTGCATGTAGCGTTGTGGCATTGGTCTGTTTGTTTGTTTGGGGTTTTTTTGTTGTTTTTGTTTGTTTTCTTCTTGTTGTTTTGTTTTATAACCTTGCAAAAATGTCACTTAATGGTGGTCACTTGTTTGTGCTATATCTTAGTTTCTAAGATTGACTTTAATTTAAAGGTCTCCATTATATAAAAATGCCCTTTACAATTTCAATGACTCAGGCTCTCCAGAATATCCTCTACTGCACACAGAATGCAAAATCCTACACCCTCAGCAGGGCTAATTAGGGGCTGCAAAACAAGTATTGATTCAGGGATGCTTAAGTTACTGTTGCAATGATGCCTTTTGAGGCAAAACCAAGGTATAGGTATGTACAAAACTGAGCAAGTAAAAGGAAACCAAAGCAGGAGAAAAGAAAAAAAAATTAAAACAAACCAGAAAACCCCACATAATAATGAATGGGAGCTATAAACTTTTTCATCTTGCTAAAGCTACTGAGAATTCATTAGCACTCCTTCAGAGGGTTTGGGGGGAACATTTTTAGTTTTGTGTGCCTTTCTTCTTTTTACATGCACATATCATCATTTGTTTTACCTGCTCTAATATAAAACAGATTTCTTCATTAGCCATAAATCATTTCTGTAGGAAGAGGAAATTTTTTATTCTTTTGTTTTGCAAATCGGCTTCCAAATTTTCTTTGAGTTTTACAAGAACTATTAAGAATAAAATTGAATAAAATACAGATCACTACTAAAAGCTTTTAGAACTTCATGAATAACATCACGCTATTAAAATTTTTATTAAGATTAGAAGTAGATGTGTTCAGGTTTTTTACATCCTATTTATATCTGAAGAATGTCAAAACAGAAAGCTATCAGAAATATAAAATAAATGCGCATATTTGCATTCTGGTACAATCACCAGTATTTTCATTCAAGCTCTGCCACTTCAGTGAAATGTACTGAAAAAAAAAAAATCAGACAAGCTGCTTACTGTAACAAACAACTAAAAATAACATCTAACAGCTTATTTGTAAACTTCGCCCTAGTTATACAAAACATTGGAAGAATGACTAACGAGTTTTACATCTTTGAGGCCTGTATAACTTCTTAGGGAGTACTTAAAACTTAAATGATGGTTACCTTAAGGACACACTATATTCAGGATGAAAGATGCTTTTGTACTGAACCCAGGTCCCAGTTTCCTCTTCTGTATTCTGGTCTTCTATTGAAAAGAGATTGAACGATGCGAACCTTCTTACAGACACTTGTTGGAGATGCACATCTTTCAAGTGCTTTTTCTTCAACACCTTTGAAACGAAGAACAAATTAAACATTAAGCATAAAACTTACAAAAAAAAACCCAAACAGCCAAACACAGGCTTATTTAACTGAAGAGGGAAATATGGAATCAACCATAATAGCTAGCTATTAGCTAACAGCTATGAATAACTGGTCCAAGTACATCAAGCTTGAGAAAAGTAACAGTGGTGTTGATGGCAGGGGTCAAGAGAATGGATTATTAATTTTTTATGTCTTAATATACATAATATATCTCAATAACTGTAAAGGAAATGCACTGTGTTCGTAAGTACACAAAGTTGCTTTTTCAACTTTGCTCCAGCGCCAGAATTAGAGGCCAGACCTCTAAAACTCATGCCAGAATTAGAGGCGCAGACTCGGTTCTTCCCTATTCTCCCATCACCACTGTGAAACTTTCTGTGCCACTCACTGTGCCTATAGGTTAAAAAATCTGAATGATATGCTTTTGCCAGGTAGACTACTTGCTAGTTTAGAATTCTACTGCTGCACACTTGCAGAACTGCTGCCAACCTTGCTACCTATCCCAGACCCCACACTTTTAGATGCCACAGCTGCATATTCCCCTGCCAGTGACCTGTACGGGGACTGGTGCATTAGACGACATTTACATGATCCCCAAAATACACTGACAGCACCAAGTTCAGTGCCAAGAAGCTGAAGCATTCAAAGCAGTGGCAGAAGCAGGATGTGGCCATTTGCATTTTGTGTAATAGATAAATGATTAAAACACTTGTTCAGGAAAGTGAAAACATCAGCTCTCCGTCCTGCATAGTCTGCTGCATTCAACCGTGTCTCCAGGGAATGCGGTATCAACTCCTCCGTACAGGAAAACCCAGTACCCAGCCGGCTTGAGCTGTATCACTGCACAGAAGACAGCTAGCATTTCCCTGCCAGACAAAAAGACCTATACTTTAGGTCACTGATGCAGAAGGAGACATGTCCTGGGTTCAACTTCTTTCTCCTAACATTGGACAGCATACATAAATAATTGCATTACATGAATTACATAATTCATTTTTAAAATGAAGGTGCATAAGCAGTCCACAGTGATGAAAAAAAAGGGAGCAGAAAATAAACTCATCACTATAAATAGAGCTACAAGGAATAGCTCTACTGAGCAGGAGAGTATCGCAATAGTTTTTTGCCAACCAGAGCTAAATCTGAAGTCATATGAGAAGTAGCTCTCCAGAATTCTGAAACTGGCAATAGAAGCTTTGCATATGGGATGCATACAACAAAACAAAGGGTCAGTGATTTTTTTGCTGCATTCAACCTTTGTCGGCCATGCTTTAACTGGAAATGCGCTCACATACAACAGTCTTACAGTTTGGTGCTATGACCTATTATTTTGCAGAATACTTGGAAATACTACATATGTGAGCAGAGCAATTGTATTTGCTACGCTGTTTAGTTTCTAACAGCAGGTCTGATGCATCAGGCTTACCGCTTTTGGATCTACTTTGATCGGCAGGTCTCAGCATATGAAAATATCAGTATTTTCATCAAAGTATTAAAAATGGCTGTGTGCTGCCCACAGTATTTCTTCTACTTTTGTAACACATGGGAAAAATTATACACATGAAGGAAATCACAAAAAGAGAAAAACAGGAGAATCAAATTAAAAGACTGGCAGAATTAAGACCTTCATATACGAGCAGCATGCCCGGAAACAAAATGGGCCAACTTGACAATCAAAGAAAACCATCAAGATCTAATTGTCAGAAAAGCATGTTGTTTTGCAGCTTTTTTTAAAGCAAAGAACAGCCATTACCAACAGGAAAAAAAAAAATCCAGCAGTGACAATACTTTTCTGTTCTCAGGTTTTTGTTCTACACAGACATCTTCTAGCCACTCTGTAAAATACATTCTCTGCGTTAGCAGAAAATCTCATGAGCATTTGCGTACTCAAAAAACCATTTCTCCCACAGCCTCCAAGTAAAGTCAAGAGGTCGAAGAGCTGAAAATTACAACAGTAGGTCATATCTTTTAAAAACCTAAATATAACTGAGAAAACAGAGCACAAAGGAAGAATATGTTACATTATTTATATCTGACTCTGTAATTTTACATAAGGATCAAAATATTATTTTCCTCAAGTCAGTTCCTAAAAGCATCACAACTGTGTTACACGCTACAGAGATATGCGGCTGATATTGGATAATCTACTGACAAAACCCTGAAAGGTGAAAAACCTATTTAAACACCTAATAATGTTTTGCAGACGTTGAAAGATGGTCTTCTCTATTTTCATGATGCCCTTCCAATGAAGGTGAAGCTGCCTAACTTCTGCACACTACCATAACAAATGAACATGTCCCACTGACCTATAAAACCAGTAGCCAACATCAAAGCAAGCCAAAGGCTTCTCAGCAGAGTAGACACAATCCTTGGTTTAAGTGATGGCAGGGAGCAAGAACTACAGTGGGAAAGGAATCATCAGACACCACTGGTCTTTGGTTGGGGCTGGTGGCCGCTTTATCTCCCCCCTCAGTGACTTTCAGCTAAGTTTCCCTGCATATTTTTATTTTTAAAAAATCCAGAAGCCTTGTTTCACTCTCTTCAAGATCTCATTTCAGTATTGAAAGGCCCTGTCTTCTACCCAAGATCTTTACAGGTGTACACAAGTGTTGGGCTTATACATCGGTCATATGTACAAATATTATCTAAATAAATAATATGATAGGTTCTGTAATGAAAGATTCTCTTCCATAAATTAGGTTCCTTAAAAGGAAAAAAAACCCAAGAACAACGACAAAAAAACCCAAACAGTGCAAGCTCACGCTTGTACCTTGCAGTTTTTCCTCTCTCTTAACTTGCACCTTCCTTCCTCTCTAACTTCACTTAGTAATATAGAATTGCAAGGTAATTATTTCTTCATTAACACACAAGACATTTAAAAAAGCATCACCAAGCTGTCTCCTGTTTTAGAAAGATTCTAGTAAAATATTACCACAGATCTCAACTGTAGGCTCCTCAGTATTTAATGACAACCTTTGGACCACATTTAAGACTCCTTATAAAATCTAAATATCTTTGATCTCTCTTAGAAACAAACAAACAAAAAAACATATGGAGAAAGGCAGTGACCTGAAATTCCCTGTATTTCTTCGTGTATCTCATTCTGTGGGGCCTAGCTGCACAAATTCAGTAACAGCTGATGGTCTACCAACCTCTGCTGAGTGCATGGCACTAACTGGAACGTGGTATTTTGTACATGCAAGAAAGTTGCTACATCATCAGATACGGCATAACCTATAACTACACCATCTCCAAATATCATCAGTAGGACGTGCATTGTTTATTTTTACAAATAGTTTATTCACCAAATTGTTCTATTCAGCTGTAAACAATTTACAAACTCAAGACTAACAAAAACATGGAAAAAGACCTGGAGCACAGGCACCCTTCACAAAGAGGAGCAGGAGGGGAAGAGAAATTGTTTTAGAAGTTCTTCTGTTCAGGGCAAAAAAGAAAAGAAAAAAAAAAAAAGCCCTCTGCCGTGTCCTCACTTTAGCTTTTATTTTTTAGTTCTGGAAGTACATCAGCAGGTGAGGAAGACTTCTATGAGAAGAGCAAGAGGAAGGTAGCAGGAGAAACATATAAAGCTTACAGATTTCAGTAAAGCTTTCATTAAACTTTCTATAGGGAGCAAGTATACATATAGGGAGCAACTTAAGTTCATGCCTGTTCCTCTAACTTCCCTGCTAAAAAGTACAGACTGGATAATACCATCAATTGCATAGACTGATAGAGCTCAAAACAAGCCTTAGAGAATTTATTCCAGTAATTTATAAATGCACACTACATGTATAACTTACATTAGCTTTTTTAAGCAAAAAATATCTTCCTTGATTCCAACAAGCTAAGTTTAAAAATATTGCCAAACTTCAAATTCAGTATATGCATAAAACATTTTATTGATAAAGAACACATAGGTAATTATACAAACTCCTGGCTCTTTATGCTAGCTTCATAGGATAGCTGATAAAAGGGCTTTTTTCTTAATTAAATCAGGGAGTACGCACTCAAGCATCCGTAGTATAGCAAATCAATTTGTGTATGCATTGAATGAAAGCAAATTCAATATATAAACACATCACAGAACTGATTTCACGTAAGGCGTTATTATAAGCAGTATGAAAAACGTTTTTAAAAGCACTGTAAGAAGCACTTTGACATTGCTCCTTTAAAGATGGATATAAAGGAAGGTTGATACTTTCTCCCAATCCATAGATAGATCCAAGCATCACTGTAGTAAAGAGCGCAGAACTGATTTTTACTTCAGATGTACCAGTAAGATTAAATTGATCCTTGCTCATTGTACCATATAAAAATCAACAGAAAAGCTAAAGAACATGGGAAAGAACAGGGAATCTGCAAAGGAAAAGGTCACAGATACCTGCAGTTTGAGGAAGAAAGGAAGCCCTCTCCCCAAACACCTACATGCACACCCCCCATTCGATTGTTATGAAAAGTTCCTTATGATTTTAAGGGACAAGGATGTGCCAAAGGTGGTATGTTGAAAACAACAGTATAGCCATAGAGCACAGCTTAAACAGTCTGCTAGAATGGAAACCTACAGACAAAGCTGATATTACCACCAGTAACTTTGACAATTCCTGCTTTATAGTGTAATAAACCAGAAGTTTGTCCCGTTGAACAGGACCGGGGAACTTACAAGCCAAAGACAGACACAAAGGAAAGGTCAACATTAACCTTCCCACACCTTGGCTCCGTTACCCGACTGCAGCCAGGTGCCCCTTTCTACCCCGCTGCTGCCATCGCACCTGCTGCCGCTGCGCGGGGAGAGCTCGCCGTGGGCAGCTCTGAGCATCCATCTGCACAGAACTGAACATTTAAGTTACAGTTCTAACCGGACATTTAAGTTATAACCCTAAATACCGCGTCCGATAACAACTAATGAAACCAATTTGGGTTTCAAGCCTTTACGCGCACGGTTATCGGCAGAGGAACCCTTTCCGGCCTTGCCCAAAGGAGCATGGAAGGCCAGGGCTGACAAGCTGCTGTTCACCTGGAGCGCAGGTGTTAAGCTGCTTCCTCCTCCTCCCCCTCCCCCTCCCCCAGGAACGGCCCCAGCGCGTCTCACTGCCAGGTGAGAGGGGTCTCGCCCTGCTCCCCACGACAGGCAGTCTGAGGGGGGCCAAGGGCGGGAACTAGTCGGCAGCAACCGCCTCCCGTAGCTCGAAAACGCCAAGCCGCTGCCCGCGGCCTGCGGGGGCCGAGGGCGTGCTGCCCTCCTCCCGGTACCGCGCCTCGCAAGGCCGCGGGCTGCTGCTGGGACCAGCTGAAGGCACGCTTTACAGAGCCGTGTGTGTGTATATATATTATTGTCAGTAATTTTTGCAGGAAGCGGACTGCAAAGCCCTTTGATAGCCCCGGCGCACTGTTCCTCGCAATCCTCCTGTCAGGGGAGCGGGCAGCTCGGCTTTCCGCACGCCGTCACCGCCAGCACCCGGCGCCGGCGCCTGCGCCCCCGGCCGGGACAGAGCCCGGCGCCCTGGGCGCTGCGAGCCCCACGCACCCGCCAGCCCCG
>Ga0065711_1026292_pt1 | contig 80559 bp, 19 predicted proteins | sample Hoacrofraction12_FD_59098 | JGI IMG/M metagenome (GOLD analysis project Ga0065711, IMG submission 59098) | Hoatzin crop microbial communities from Cojedes, Venezuela - Epithelial fraction 12 v2 (version 2) | ecosystem: Host-associated > Birds > Digestive system > Esophagus > Crop | place...
TCGCGCCTCCCCGCCCCTTTCCCGCCTCGGGCGCTGGCGTTCGTTCGGGCCCGGCCGGCGGCGGTGGGGTGCCGGGGCCCGCTGCGCCGTGTCAGCAGGCGTTTCCCTTCCCGGGGAGACAGGTCAGCCCCCCGGTCCGCCAGCAGCTGACGGCGGAGCGGGGGCAGCGCGGCTGGGTGGGACGGGGGGATGCGGGCCCTCGGTCGGTGGCTCTGCCTCTGCTGGAGACGAGGTCGAAGTGAGAAGTAGATACCCAGCGAGGAGGTACGCCCGCAGTTACAGGCGGCTGGCTCTGTCCGGGTCGTGGGGGTTTCTCTGCGTGTTTTCAGTAACCTGGTAGCCTCTGCATGCACACGCGTGTTGTTCTTGCTGTGTTGCCCCAGTAACGCTTCTAAACACCTGCTCCAGCACCTGCATGCATACCGTGATACCTGTGTACTCTTGCACTGTCTCCTTTTATCCTTTGAGTTACAATATTGTTTAGGAAAGCAATGTTTATGTATTTCTGTATACTAATACATTATATAATGCTTCTTGTGGAAAGAATGCAGGTTAATTAGAATATATAGGTTAGGATATGCAGGGAGAACTACTTCGTTGGCATAGATGCTGTGATAAACTGTTAAATCTGAATCTGGACTGAAATCTCTCGCATAAAGGTGGCGGTTGCGCTGGTTACTTGTTATTTAATGACATTTCAGTTTTAAATTGAAAACAAGTCCTAGAAGTCTGCTTGACAGTCGATGCCTGAAGGGACTTACAGGTGGTAATGGTATGCTGTTGGATGTATTCAGGGAGCACAGCTGCACAGCACAACCAACACAGACAAGGGCTGCAACGGAATGTGGTGAATGTTCTGTAGGAGAAAATTTCACAATACGTTGAGTCCTCTGCTGGGCAGATCCCTTGTGTTTAGGGAACTTCTTCAAAGTTGGTTTTTTTGGGTTGCTCTTTCACTGAGAATTGCAGAGTGTAAAACTGTAACATAATTACTGACACGTTACACTGATAGCGTTGTGGTGTCGCTTCATGCTGAGTTTTCCTTGGAATAAAAGTTATTTAGGATACAATTTCTTTGTACATTCATGTTAAATAATTCAGTTAATAGAAAGGAGCCCCGAATTACATGCTTAGCAGCTGCTAAGGAAGAAGAACATTGGTTATGGTTTAATAGTTAGTCAAGAGCTGTCTCGTTTGAGAGCTGTTACTTGGCATGCCTGTTGAGCAGCCCTTATCTGAGAGAAAGTGTAAACAAAGTGCAAGAAAGTGAGTAGTCAGGATAATGGAGGTAGAGTACACTTAGCAGGTTTGTGTTGGTTTTTTTTTGTTTTTTTGTTTTTTTCCCTTGGCTCCTTTGAAATTCTGTAGCATTAACTTCTGTAAAATAACCTCCTACCTTAACTCAAATGAACTCCCAAAGAAAAAATGGTTAATTGTTCTTACTTGGGAAAGTATTCCGAAGGATTTGAAGAGTCTAACAAAGTTAGTATTAACTGGAAAGTCTGAACAATTGTCAAACTGATTGCTGAAATGGCAATGGGGGGGGAGGGGAGGAGTGGTGAATACGATGGATTTGGCATAACTTGTTTTTTGTTTCTCCACCCTTCTCAAGAATCACACCTTTGTAGCAAAGTGAGGAAAACAATGTAGTAAAGTAGTAGCTTACCTCCCTCCCCCCCAAATTCTTGAACTAGTCAGTCCTAAAACAAACAAAAAATCCCCCACCACCAAAATACTCAGATCATATGTATTTAGTGTTTTTTTTATGAAAATACAAAGTTGAAAGGTGATGTGGTTCTGTGGACTATCGTTTGTCAAGCATTGTATTCAGAGAGTGAAGCAAGAAAGTACAGAACATGTCATATTGTTTCTGCTAAACCCTTCAAATGAACTTTTTTATGACTTGTATCACTTACTATATTGATACTAGATTTGATATTTGCATTTCTGTAGTGTAATCAGTTGAGCCTTTTGAAATCCTTTATCTGTAAAGGATTCCTCATCCACTTAGTTTATTGAAATGGTGAACTGAGACAGAGATAATACCTCCAAGACAGTGATTGCCCAGCTTGAGGCTCATAGTCAATGGATTGTTTGTATCTGCAACAGTGAGACAGAAATAATACTCGGTTGCTTGCAGCATACTGTTTGCTTGAGTGTCAGTGATGGTTAGGGACCTCTGCTCAAAGGGCTCAATTGCTGAATTGCTTGTTTGTCAAAACCTGGTTGCACACCTGAGTATCTGCATGGGCTTTACAATGAAAAGCTTGGATTTTGCCAGCTTACTATGTTAATGCATGACCTGTGGAATATTATTTGAAGTCTCAGGTCAAAGTGTTCAAGCATTTAAAGAATTTGAGAAGAAAAACTGATAAAATTTCGCTGGCATTACTGAGAATTCTTTTATTTGGTATCTAAACATACTTGAAAGTACAAAAGACTTCATATTGTAAATGAATGGAATATATTGACAGAAATTCTAAATAGCTGTTCAGCACAAAATGGCTGTTCAGATGGTAATGTTTGTGTGTGTTACGTTGAGCACGAACATTACTAAGATGCTTAGACTTGTGCTTATGGATGTACCTAACGCCTGCATGACTTGATCAGAGTTCAAAACTAGATGCTCTTAGAAGGCACCTGGAGATCTTGATTCTGTCAGTGTTCTTACAGCATGCATAATACATGCTAACAAGTACTGTTTACAGCAACACTCACTAGTGTGTTTCATCCTAGGTACAGTCTTTGTGACATAACTAACAAACAAAACACCCTAATTCTAAATGCTGTGTTTATGGAAAAGTACCTGAGCTAACCAGGAACTTGAGTTCTGTGGTGGTTTAAATTGCAAGATATTTTATAGAGGTGAATATCAGAAAGGTTAAAAATTGCTCTTTGGTGCCCTTTGATTAAAACTTTGTAATATGAATTGGTTAAATGCATTCCATTGGATCGAGAGGCTTTGGTAGTAAAGAGCTGTAAAAGTCTAAATTCATACTGTGGTCATCCTTAAGAAACAGGATTTATGCAGTTTTTCCAGTCATAGATCCCACTGACTGAGTTCATTTGAACCTCACAGGTAGAGTGTTGACAAGTACATTGAGTCCCCGTGACTTTCATGAATAGGCGCAAAGGAGAGACCTGGTAATCGCTGGGGTGCAAGAAAAAGCTTCAGCAGGAGGTGGTGCTTTTCACTATGTTATCACCGTATCCTGTGGGTGAAGTCTGGAGCAGCAACTTGAGGCTTTTTAATGGAAAGTGCCAGGTAAATCCAGTCACAGATGTTGAAATCTTCTTGCTAGGGCCTTACATTGCATTCTGAAAATAGAAAAGACTCTGAATAATCTTTCATTGTGGAAATGAAAGTTTGAAATACTATCTCAACTACTTCTAAAAAAAACAAATATGTTGCGATTTGGGGGGAGGGGAAGGGTGGAAGTTTTACTGTTCCTCTGCAGCAGCTCAAGGGCATGCATTTGGTGGGAAATAGCCTTTGTATTGCTTTTTATGAAAACTGAAATTTGATCAAAGTGCAAATCCATTTTTGTATGCCTGTGAAATCTAGCATACAAATACTCCTTTACTGTTGTTACATTTTTTCAGACTTTTTTTCCCCACTAAACTAGGATACAGTGATGCATCTAATTCTGTTATGATGGATCTGGACTTTCAGTTTAAAAAAAAAAAAATAAATATTTGAACTTCTGCTCCAGCTTACTTTTTTTTGAACAAGCTGTCTCTCAGGTGCATTTTCCAGGAAGAGGAATTCCTTCTCCCTCCTCCTCCCCCCCAGCAAAAGATTTGTAGCTACTGTGTTTGGTATTACTCACGCTTGCAACACTCCTGCATTAACTACTTCCTATCTTTATTATCGCAATACACAGAAGTATTCTCACTTTCACTGTGGTTGTAAGCACTTTGCAGCCGGTTAGTGTCACTTTTTTTTGTAATAATGCTGCGGTTCTAGGTGGTTTTCTGTAGTTGCCACAGTAGTAGTGGCAGAACTAGTTATTTTGCTATACATTTGTAATGTTCTTGTCTATCTGCTAGTGATTGTTTTGATGGCTTTATGCTCTCTTACCTGTCAAGCCACTAACAGACTGTATGAAAGAATGATTTCAAAATGATACCTGCTTTGAACTCCCTTGCTTCCTTGGCACTCCAGCTTCTTTAAACAGCAAACAAGCTCGTGATGGCTGTAGTGCCATCATTCCACACTGGTGTAAGGTGTTTTTGTGGATCTGTCATGCTTTGAGCTGTGATTTGAAACTCTTGGTGTGATTCCAGTGTAGAGCAGATGAGGGAAGTAATCTCAGTGTTACTGCGAATGTTGGAAGAAGAACAGGAATTAAATCTAGATCAGAATCACAGCACAGGCAATTTTTGGTGTAATGGAGGAGATAGTACCATGTAAGAGAACAGCTCAAACTAGTATTAAAGAGGCAGGTGTTCAAGTCAGCATTAGTGTTGAACACTTATTATGAAACTGCAATCTAAGAATATAGTAAAGTGCCATCTTGCATCATCAAGTCTCACGGAACTGTTACCAGAATGGAGAAGTCACAATCCTGACTGCATGTTCCTGCTGCTTGTATGCTTACATCAGCACTCATCAGCCCCTGTCTGATCTGCTTTAACTCAGTAGCTGGCCAGTTGTTTGTTGAGAGGAGTTAGGGGCTTGCCAAAAAGAAACCTGATGGATGCTGGTGCTAGAACAAGGATGGGGGTGGGCTTGTGCAACAAGACGCCAGTAGTGCGTCTAGTTGTAGTAGAAGTCAGCCATTGGATTGGTTTAGCTGCCTCTGGTACTGTCAGCTGCCAGGAATGGAGCACGGCCCTCATCATACCATCCTGATTTCCCCTGGACTAAGGAGGCTCAGAAAAGAGGAAAAAGTAGTCAGTGTGTATATATGTCATTGGCAGTTGCTGCGGTGTATGTATCACATTAAATGTCTCGTTTGAAACAAGAGAAAACACATGGGGTTTGTTTTGCTTGTGTTGGACTATCTTTGTTTTAAATATGTAGTGTTAAATCAGCTTCTTTTCCGTGTCCTCTCATAATCTGTTTCAACTCATCAGCTTTTCTCCCAGAAAGAAGTAAGTGCCTGCTGCTGTCATTATGTGTTTTTGAAGGCATATCTTATGTTGAACACTTGAGAGAAATTTTTATTTGGGAACAGTACAAGAAAAGTTAAAATAATAACACCAAGAAGCTTAGTTTAAAAAGCAGGGGGAGGGTTAGGTCTAGCAGTGGATGTAGCACTAGTTCACTGATCTCTTGTGACCTTGCTATGTTAAGGGTGTATGGAGCATATTTTTATGAAAGACAAAACTGTACCTGCTACACAGACTAATCGATGGACTGTGTGGGATGCAAGCAGTGCTCTGAATTCTTTGCACTCAGAACAGAAAGGTGTTGCAGAGCATGCAAGTAGATTATCTTCGGTAGTGCTGATAAAACCTGGAGTTATGTTTTTGGTGCTCCTTGTATCTAGATGCTGCTATGTGGAAGCAGTTAAATTTTTAGGTGTTCCAGGAACTACTGTAATCTTTGTCAATGTTTTTAGGCATAACTTGAACTTCCTTATTGTATATTCTTATATGGTAGCTGTTTACTTTTTATGTGGCTGATAGTGAGTTGAGAAATTTAAACTCTCCTAGTCTTTCCACATTGTAGGCACTAAGAATTTCTTAAGATGGAACCTGTGTAAACCAAAAACATGGAGTGCAGATATTGTCACTGCAACTCAGTCTCAGTTCTTTCCTTGAACTGGTATTTGGTAACTGTGTACTAATGCTTGAGGTTGGTAACTTTCTTTTTGTTGATGCAGAAGATAATTTTACTGCAAGGGAAACAATAATAGGAATGTATCGTGATGATCAATTTATCAGATCAGTGTAAGCTGTTGAGGAGTTGTATTCCAGCAAGTAGCCAGGGCTTGTACTGCCTACAGCTAAAATGGGAAAAATTAGTACCCCTTCCCCTTATCCACCGTCACATTTTTTATTTTTCAGCTGTATTATATGGGTGTTTTGAATAGACAGTTACAATGGATCCCTTCTTCTTGAGTATGACTCAAGTATCAGGGCTTCAAACAAGGTTGTTACTCTAACCTTTAGAGTTCAGTGTGTTTATGTAAAGTGTAGAGGTCAACCAGAGTTTTATAGACTTCACTAACTTAAAATTCCTCGTCCCAGTTAGGACCACTGTCTTTTATGTTATTTTTGAACCTTGCTTTCTTCCATGTACTTGGGGGGAACTTTGATAAGATAGGTTGGAACACTGATAGAGGTTAGAACAAAACTGAATTTGTGTGATTCACATGTCTAGTAATAACTTATGAAAAATAGGATGGCATTGTAAATTTAGCTACTATACATAAAAAAAAAAATCAACCCAAACATAACAACCTTATTTGAGGGTGTAAAGTTATTGTGATAACTTTTTTTTCCACTGCTAATGTACCACTTTATCCTTCCATCCACTAAAGGCATGAAGAAGCCAGGAAGAATGGAGTAGGGAAGGGAAAGGTGGATGATAGTGGCTCATCTGTTTGAGCCTGCAAGGACATAGAGGTATTACAAAGAGTAGGGCACTCTGAATCTGCAGAAATACCTTTTTATGGGGTGTGGTCAGCAGTGTGAGACTGCAGATCAAAGACCCATGTGTCAGGTTGTCGCCTTTCTTTTTGTTTCCACTTCTGGCACAGACCAGGTCCCTGTGTAGTATCTTGAGAAGATGGATTAACTCCTGCTTAGAAATGTTTCATTCTTTGCAAAATTCTTCTGGAGTCTCAGCTGCTGCTTTAAATTGTGTTTGGTTTTCAACATCTATCCAGGCTTGTATCTCCATGGCAGCATGTGTTGTATTGTAGGAGTGAGAGTTGGGTAAATGTCACTGGATGTGAATTCTCTTTTTAAAGTCTGTTGGTAAATGAAAGCTCACTGAATTTATGACGCTCAGCTTTCAGTTTCTGTATAACTTGGTAGGGTCCTGCTTTCCAATTATGAGAAGTCCGAGCTTTTGTGGCACCGGGGGATTCATTACTCACGTTTAAAGAGCTGTTCAGTAGAAAAAAATTGTTGGTTTGCACTGTGTTTTATTCTAAAATGTTACTGATTGATTTTAAAAATGCCTGCTTTTCAGTTTGCAAATATTTATCTTCCTCATTCCACAGTTCCCAGCTTCCTCAAATTGTTTTAATTAAAGGCTAGTTAAAATCTTACTTAGGAATAATAGTTCTCACCATCATAATTCCACTGCTTTATAAACTAGCTTTAGTGCATTTCTAGTCTACTGAGCCACTAATAGGTCAAAAAGCAGTGTAATTAATCTAGGATTGAATATGCTGCTGCTCTTTGTAACTACTGACAAAAAGCTTTGCACATCCTATTTAAAAGTTTTGTTTTCCATTCTAAAAGCGCTACACTAATTTGTAATGCCACGTTAAAATACTGCTGGTGCAAAACTGCTGGACATCTTTGGATTAACAGTGAACTAATATTGCTGCCATATATGATGTAGAAGACTGGTTTAAAGGACTGTAGTTTGTGATTGCAGCTGTCAGTTTGGCTCACAGAACAGAAAGTGTGCTGCAGCAAGGCCCCCGTTAAATGTGAATATTTGACTTTACCTAGGTATAGCTATTAAACCTCCTAATCTGAATATGGGGAGGATTACCAAATGGCTACTGCTTTGTGACCTGTAGTTCAGCTGCAGGTCATTCTGGTGTTAGCCATCTGATGAGGGGGAAGAAAAATCAGATCGACTGCTCTGTATAATGGCTCTAGTGCTAACTGTGCCAAACTCTGTCTCAAAAGTTTGCTGTGCTACCAGCTGAATAATGCAGTAACTGTGGATTTACCTGTGATTCTGGTTTGTACCCCTTCAATTTTCTGGTTCTTCCTTGACCGCCTTATCTCTCCATCCTTCAACTTTCATAAGCTGTCATTTCCTATATTTGTCTTCTCATTAAAACCACCTATTTGTCTTTGCTTCCAAACATTTACTTTTATTTATTATTAGTGACCTGAAAGTAATTTTGACAACTTTGTCTCCACAAATAGTTTTCTCTCAGCTTTTAATGTTTGTATGTTTCTGTATGGAGTGTCTTTGCAATTGACTTGTGTTACACCACAAGCATGCTCACCAAGGCAAATTATACATTCCATCTCTCAGTCCAGGAGACTTATGTGATGTCTTCCTCCAAGTATCTAATCCCATCTGTTTCTGTATATCCCATCTCACGGTGCTTGAGGAAAAGGGGTGTGTTGTTCTTCCTACCACCTTATTCATGAAATTATAGTCTTTGACAATCTTGTCATTTTTTTTATAGTACTATCATCCAGTTTCTACTCTAATGACTCAAAAGTCACTGTAGTGGATTTGAATATTAAATAAGTAGTTCACAGACAAGTGAAAAAAATGTAGCTACAAATGTACAAGCTAGCACTATCTGCAATAGTAGCCGATATTGTCCAAAGTTTACTGTCTGCACCATAGTACAATCCCAGTTGCAGTGTAGAAGCTATAATAAGCTCTCTGGTCTTGTGATCTGTTTGAGTGTTTTCCTTTCCTCCTGTTCTAGTTAGAATGGATTCTACAGAGTCATGCTAAACAGTATTTGAAACAAAGTATGGTCTAGACCATGTTGCATGTGGGTCATAATAATCTGTCTCTGCATTATTAGATGCGAACAGCTCTACTAGATCAGAGCAAGTCTGTGTAGTCTAGGATCTATTGTCTGCAGCCAGTGGTGGACTGCTGGGAAAAATTATTAACATATAATAATATTTCAGAAATATCTTGCAGCCTTCAATGACACTTGTATTGATCCTTGGGGAAAAAAACAGTTTTCCTGGTGTTTATTACTGGTTTACTACATTACCATAAGTTGTTGTTGATTTTGTGTGGGGATGTGATTTTGAAGCAACATAAAACTTCAGCGGCTCTGTGGTGTCCCCTGATTATATTGTATTACACAGCTCTTCTGTTTGTCCTAAAACAAGTGGAAGCAGCGTGCAAAACCATTAGTTAAAAAGGCAAGGGATGGCAAAGGTGTTTCCTATTCAAATGGGTTTGGGGTTTTTCCAGTTTTGTTTTTTTCTGAAGACCTGACCTGTCTTCCTTTGGCCATCTCTTCCATCCACCAAGCTGAAGAGTTCTTGCATGTTCTTTGTAGAGAAGCTGTTTATTAAATTTGATTGTTCTTCCCTCCTTTCTTGTGTGTTCTTAGTTCTCCTCTCTTGTTGGGGTGGGGAAACTAGAACTACATGTATTCAAGATCACATCAGTGTGAATTCATGTGGTGACAAACCAGGGAATAATGCAGAAGGTCTTTCTTCAAGAAGTCAGAGCATTTGACATACCCTTTACGGAGCTCATCTTTTCACAGAACTAACTGTTTGAACCCCAAGATAAAACTGAAGCGATAAGTCAGTTCCTAGCCCTTTACTGTCTAGGCAATATGAAGATTTGGTTTTTCCACTGTTGACCTTAATACAGTATATTCTTGCTTCTGTTGATCATCTTCAATTTTACCACCTTGATACCTCAGTATTTTGAAGTTCCCCTGATGTTCTCCTGGTTTTCTTTGCTGCTAATACTAGACTGTACCAGGAAGTAGATTGTCCTGGGGTTGCCTATGCTCTGCCATTCAAAGAGATGACCTAATAAAGTGACACCCTTGTTTGACTTTCTGCTGTGAAAACTAACCATTTACTTCTGTCTTTTAACCAGTTACTTATCTATGCAAGGACTTCACCTCTGTTGCTTGGAAAATTTTTAAAGCTTTTGGAGACAGGTATCAGTAGGTATCTTTTTGAAGTTCTGATTTACTCTGTGTCCCATGTCTACATGCCTGCTGACATCTCCAAATAACTCGGTCGTGTTTGAAGTATGAGTTCCCTCCACAGAAGTTGTACTGGGTCTTCAGTGATACATTATAATTCTTTATATGTCTGGTAATTCTGTTCTTTGGATTTTGTTTGCCTAGTTATGAACATTTGACTTGCTGGTTTATGAAATGGCCTCAAGTTGCATTGGGGGGGGTTAGATTGGATATTAGGAGAAATTTCTTCACCAAATGGGTTATCAAGTACTGGAACAGGCTGCCAAGGAAGTGGTTGAGCGGCCATCCCTGGAGGTACTTAAAAGACGCATAGACGTGGTGTGTAGGGACCCAGGTTAGTGGTGGACTTGGCAGTGTCAGATTTACACTTGGACTCGATCTCTGTGGGTGTCTTCCAACCTAAATGATTCTGTGATTCTACGTATGGCTGTGCTGGCATATGTTTTAAGCAGGTGTCTGTCTGGTAGCTGTATACAGGCCAGTACAAGATAGGAGTACATGGTTGCTGTTTGTTTTTTTTGTTGATCGGTGTTAAGTTTTGCCGCTTTCCTGCCCCTTTCCTGTGTTGTGCTAATTAGAATCATAGAATCATTAAGGTTGGAAAAGACTTCTAAAATCATCAAGTCCAGCCGTCAACCCAACACCACCATGCCTGCTAAATCATGTCCTGAAGTGCCATATCTACATGTTTTTTGAACACCTCCAGGGATGGTGACTCCACCACTTCTCTGGGCAGATTATTCCAATGCCCGACCACTCTTTCCTGAAAGAAATTTCTCCTAAAATCCAATCTAAACCTCCCCTGGTGCAACTTGAGGCCGTGTTAGCTTGCTGATTTTTTCGTAAGAAGTACTAGTTCAGGTGTATCATCCTCTAGCTCCTCACAGTTTTTCTTGTTGTTACTTTATTTTTTTTTTTTGTTCCTGTCAACAAGAGGCTGTTATTGCAAGAAGTGGGTTTTATTTACTGCTTAGGCAAACTGGTCATAGTATGATTGGATTAGGTAGGCCCCCTGAGGAGCAGCAGAGGCCGCTCGTTCCCTGGCATCAGCTGAATTTGCTTGGCAGAGGGAAGGTCCTAGAGACTATAGGACGTAGCTGACCATCATGGCAACAAGCTAGGAGCTTGCAGCTTAAGCTGGAAGGTGAGTTAAATGAGGAGGGGGAAAAGAGAGAGTTGAAAATGAAGACTTCTGTAGATCAGGCTGTACAGAACTCACAGGGTAATATTTAGCTGACTTAAAGACAAGGTTGGAAGTGATATAGTGCAATGGCTGTTGGGGAAATATGGTTTATAAACTCACTTTTACCGTCTTACCTATTTACTCTGTAATTCTGCCACCTGTTAAGTTGTGTGTTCTCTGTTGTGGTACCTGACATTTGAGGTCAGAGATGTGGTGATGTTTGGAGGATTTTGCCGTAAGGAAGAGGTTCAGGAGGCTTTGTGTCAAAGCTTTACTGATTGAAGTCTTGGCACACCTTTTTCTGTTGATGCCAAAATCTGAGAAATTGTTCAATTAATGGCTCACAGTTTTCCTGTGATCTCTTAGGAAATGAGATCCTTTGGTCAACGTAACTTCAACTGTGTAACTCTTAGTGGGTTCTTTACTGATTTTCAGATGTATGTTCCTGCACTTTGTATAATCAGATGTGAAATGAAACATGATGTGTTTATCTTTGATGTCTACATCATATTCTATGCTGATACAATCAGTCACAACTTCAGGTATACTTGTACGCTTTTGGTTGTTGGTAAAATATATTTAGCAAGGTGGAACTTACTCCAAAGGAAATAATCCAATAACCCTTCTCCAGGCTGGACTGTCTCCTTCAGCATTACTTGTTGTTGTCTTCCTCCTTTTTTTGTCAGTTCCATGCGTGTTTTACATTCATTGTGCAAGTTTCCCTCAGGCTTGACAAAGTTTTTTCTTGAGATGCTAATTCATGTATCCACCCTAACTCTAGCTGATGTATATGCCAGAGGCACTTGATACCAGTCTGCTATAGTGGTGTCCAAAAACATGCACTCCTCTTCCATGTCATCAGGTCCTCTCAGCTGTCTAATGTGGAGCTGAGAATTATGATGCGGCTCTTGATTTTTTGCCTTTCCTTTTTTCCTTAGACGCCTTACTGTAGTTTATTTTAATCCCTTACTGCTTTTTGAACAGCAGCAGCAAACTCACTGCAAACTGATACTGGCCTTCTCTGTTGGAATGCCAAATGTTATAACTTCTCGGAGATAATTGCTTCAGCAAGACTATCAGACTGGTTAGAATATATTGGAAAGTAGTTTTATTTCCGATCTGCACCCTTCTCTAAGTCTACTGACTCCTACGTAAATGTGCTCTGCCCCAGGAAAATGGGATTTAATAAGAAATGCTCCATTTATACCTTCCAACATCAGGAGTTCTTATCCTGAAATGTTGGAAGTGTCTGGAGTGCTTGGAGCTTAATGCTAATGTGAAAAGCTGTACTTCAGCACTGACCCTCGATCAACTTCTGCGCGCAGTCCTCAGAAACAATGGTAGGTTGCTTGAGTCCTGGATACTTGTGCATTTAGTACCTCACTACTTCACTTGTGCGGAGCAGGGTGTTTTCTTAAGACTAGGGCTTCTCAACAAAACATGAGGGTTTCTCTGGAGAACTTACATTAGAGAGAAACCGTTTAGTAAATCCTACAAATATCAGCGTTTTTGAGGAAGCATTTGTCTATCAGTCAGTCATGCGTGAATTAATGTTGCCATCTCTGGCAAGCACTCTGTCCCTCAAACCTTTAGGGAGTGAACTGAAAATTTGAGCGATCATGGATTTCTTATTTAACTGGTCAATGCTTTTTGCAGTGACACGGCAGGAGAAAAAGCTGTGAAACCTACTGTAGTGTGTCTTGAAGAAACTTGCTGTAGTTTAGTGTGATGATTTTGGTTGTTGAAATTTGTGGTCTTACTTGCTGAATATGCCTCTTAATTGGTGACTTCTATAATGCTTGTCCAGTGGTTCAGGAAGGGGTTTTGCTGTCCCAAGCCCAACATTGTAAGGTCTTCACTTCAGGTTGTCACATGCAGTAGCATTTTGAGGACTGGTACTTGATGTGACTTGAAGTCATTTCTGGCTCTCCCATACTGTGTGGTGAGATCTTGGCATCTTTTCAGAATCTCTCTTCTGAGGCATCAGAACACTTTGAGAAAGCTGATATTAACAGGGCATCTTAAAGGCAGTAGAGTGACTGCTTGTTTTCTAGAGGCCGTTTTATTAGTTTCCGAGGTAGGAGCAATGGATTGCACCCCTTCTGCTCACCTAGTCTGCCTCATTCAACCACCAGCATCACAATTACAAACTCAGAAGAGCCAGAGCAGCCTCTTGTGCTGTTGTCTGCAACAGTAGCTACTTGGTAGTGATTTGGATGGTGTATTTGAAGAGTTGTTAACTGTCCTTCGTTCTGTGTGGTGCTGTACTTACCCGGCTGCCTTTTAAAAACCAACTGACATTATTACGTGGCATACAGAACAATTACAAACTGGATACTCGACAGCTTTGTCGGTTGTACATCTCTAGTGGTACTCTGGCATTTTCTCCTCCTTCATTCTCAACCTTGCAGATTAGGAATAAAGGCTGTTTTGCTCATTGTGTGGGATATGAGTGACCTTGACCTAGAAGACTGATAAAGAAGTTTGGTACCAGATAAGTAACTTCATGTGAAGTTTTCCAGAGTGCTGAAACTGAAATTTATCAGGTTCCTGCAGGAGTTTCCCTCTTGCTGGAAAAGCACACTGTGATCACACCTTTCTTTTAAGAAATCCTGTTCCTGTATTCTTGACCTTGAAGTTTGGTTGGCTTCCCTGAGTGGTGGCTGTTGTAATTCTAAATTGTTTCATTAAGAAGGAAGAGTACTTACAGATCAGTTCAAAGTACTGAAGTTTCCTGTTTTGCCTTGCTTGAGACTTTTGGGAAGCAGTAGGATATGGTTGTCTTGAGTCAAAGAAACTCACTGGACTGTGAATAGAATAGTGAAATCCGGTAAAGATTCTACCTTTTGTATTTATCTTAAAATTTGTGGTCCTGGGAAAACCAACAAACCAACAAAAAAAAACTAGTAGCTGTTTTGCTTAAAACTTCCAGTTCAAATGTCTTTAGGTTTTGTTAGCTGCTTAAACTTAGTATAGAATTTGTGCTGAGTTTTTGTTTGTTTTAAGGAGCAAAATAGGGACTTTTTTTGCACAGTATAAAATGAAGATGTATCTCTTCATTATTTTTAGAGCAGACTAACAAATTTAGACCTGAGAATCAATGTCTGTCCGGAAAAAATGAATGTTTGCTTCTGCTAAGGAAGAGCCAGTGCTGGAATACAGAGGGAACAGAGTGTTTCTAAGGCAGGATAGCCCGCTGCTTAAGCCTGTCCGCCTTGTGTAAGAAACTCTTGTCTATTCTCCACATAATTAAAGTATTCAGAGTCTTGCCACTAGGTACTTGAAATACGTATCTATTTTTTCTTTGTGGTGTTAAACTTCTTGCTCCCCAAGTGGGGTTGGACAGTTATTAGTAATGTGAGTTTTATAGAAGGTAATTGGAAATTAATTGCAGAATTGTTACAAAAATTATTACCTCCCAATAAATTCTAAGCGCTGGTATATGGTTTCATTTGAGTACTGTATGAATTCTGTTCCACAGCAGATTATTCCAAGTCCCACACTTTGAATCTTACAATTTCATGCTTTGTCTTGTGCCATGTAGTGGTTGGGAGGAAGTTTATCAAAAGTTTGTGCAGATGTGTGCTAATTGCTTTAAAAACAAAAAACCCTACCTAAACACACCTGCTTAATCTTTGAATTTTGTAAAGTGCTAAAAGCAAAACTGTGAGACTAAAGAACTATTTCCCGTTCTCTTCTTATCAGACATCTTTTGTCTGATGAGAGTGCCTAATGTGAAGCTAAAATCTGTATTTGAAGTCCCTGTTTCTGTATTTCTGCTTTTTCAATGTCCAGTGGGAAATGAGGGAATTCAGCCCTCTTAATCAAATGTTAAATGATTAGAAACTTGTGTATATTCTTTTCAGTTATACAAGTTCAACAGAAGTACACTTGGAAGATGTAGATCACAAGTTTGTTGTCCATGACATGTAAGTTGAGATACACTACTGAGCTACTTTGAACAATGCCATTTTTTCTTCTATGCACTGAGCATGTTTAAGAACTGATTTGAAATCACAGTTTGGCTGAATTTGGAGTTCATCCAATTTAACTAGAGTATCTGAGGCACTTGCCATTTTAACACTGAATTCCAGAAAATCTCTTAGAGAAAGGAGGCATGGTTAATACTTTTTATTTCAAGTGAAATTTTTACATAGATAGGTGTGTCCAATTCTTGTTGATTTAGCTGACGTTGCCAGCTCTAAATTTTGTGTAATTTGCCAAGCCAGATTTTGGCTGGATACAAAACGATGGCTGTCTGGGGTTGTTGTTTTTTGTTTTGTCGGTTTATTTTAAAAAAAAAAAAAAAAGGTATTTGTAAAAATAAGCTGTAAGTTAAAGGTCAAAATACATGGCATAGGTATTATAAAATGCGGAAAAGTAAACTTATGACAAACTTGCCTTTAAAATAGCAGTTTATTTCTTATGTTACAGTGATTTCTTGGTAAAATTGTGGTATGTCTAGGATTAAATTTTTTTTTTTAAGAAACTGGTTTCGACGTTTGTGTTAACATGTTTGGGAATAAGTACTTTGGAGAATGCAGCACTGATATATGTAGGGTTGATAGTTTCCTTACTGTGTTGGGAACTAGATACAAGATGCATTTCATTCTGCAGCTTTAGTAGGTAAGAGATAAGTGTCAATTCATTTCAGGGAATCACTGTATTAGTGCAGTCTAGTTGCAGGATTTCAATCAATTTCTAACTTAAAAAAAATAATAGAAATCAACGAGTAGTTTCTGAGTATAAGGGAGTTGACTTTACTGGGAGATAAGAATTACTTTTGTTCATTGTTTCAAAACTGTTTACAGTTTGTGGGGCAGAATACGCAGGTTGTCTGAATGATGCAGAAATAAGTGAAAAGAAACCTGAAAATTCCTGTGAAACTGTATCTCTTAGGAAATTCTACTGACTTGTTAAACTTGCTGTCAGACGTGAGTTTCACAGAACACTTCTGAAGGCTTGCAGTACAACTACAGTGTAGTGCAGAATCCTAAGCTTCAGTTTCTCAAAAGGCTATCAGATTAGGAATGTTTTAAAATAATTTTTTTTTTTTTTTTGGCTCTGAACTGGTGTTTTCCGATAACTGTATTTTTCTCTAACAACTTCCAACTAGCTCTCCCGTCTTAGCACAAAGCTTCATGTTCTTTGATTCTGATAATCCAGAAAGTGTGCCAGACCTATTTATTTATTCATTAGTTGACTGCTAGACTTTCTCCCAGATCCTGGTTAGGTGTGTGATACTGCATAATAGTAAAGCGAAGTTGCAACCTGTTAATTTTCACAAATTTACTGTGGACTTCACTTTTCTGTGATGATTCGGTGAGCATCTGACTTCAAGTAGAAAAGAAGCCTTTCTCTGGCAATCCTAAACTTTTTTAGGTAAAACAGCAAAACTTTTCCGTCCTCTTGTACATCTTAAAATTATGGTTAAGAAACAAGAACATGCTGCAGGCACATGGTCTTCTGAAAGTGACAGTTGTTTCTGTGTTTTAGTCTTGGGTGTTATTCTCCTCATGTTGTAAAATAGTTAAATTAATACCAAGCGAGGAAGTCAGGAGGCTTTTTCCAAGCAGAATGTTATTTTATTTTACAGGGACTTACTCTCTCTGAATTTTCTCCTCGAAGGATGCAAACTATAAACTGGCCCAAATTCTTGCCAGCACCATTCATAGTAACAGTTGGTATCTAGATAACTTTTTGATGTAGCGTCTTGAAAAAAGAAAGGCAGTAGGATAAGCTTCAATGTCTGAAGAACACCGCTATTCACACCAATTCCATATCTAAATGTCCCTGTGTGACAGCTGGGATTAAATCACCGTTCAAAGAAAGGCGAGTGTTTGGAAAGAACAGAAATGAAGTTCTAGTAACCGTCGCTTAGAAGCATTTTTCTCTACCACTGTCCACAGAGCAGCAGTCACTTTCTAAAGTGTTTTCCTAATGCCGTTTAAATTATAAATAACACAAATGTCTCAAAATATCTTGCTACTACAGTAGAAATTAAATTTAATTTTAATTTTGACAGTGTCTGGAAGCTGCAGTAAAAGGGGTCATGTGGGCTTTCCTATTTGCAAGTCTACAAGGACACATTCTTCCTGGCATGGAAGATAACTTTGGAGTGTGGAGGTGCTTCCTTTTTTTATTGAACTTTATCTTTCTTACTGTGACTTATAAGTACCTGAAAAATACACCTTAACTCAGAATTTATGCTAACCTCAATCTTTACATAACCTACAAATCTTTTTTTTGTTTTGTTTTTTTCCTGTTGGCTGCCACCCTTTTCTTTAAAGTTGTTGAACATTCGAGGGGAGGCAGGCAGGACACTTCCTCTCTTTGTTTTGCCTCTGAGGTATGGCCAACATAGGTCTCCCTAGCACTGTAATACCACTCTCTCTTTGTATTCTGCTTAATGCTTGTAACTGCTTAATGTTATAGCTAATTCTTTTTGTGTGCAAATTCTTTTTGGAAACTACATTTCATCACTGTCTGCATCCTCTCAATAAAGCACAGTGCAGAGAGTTGAAAGCAAGGATTTTTATCGTAAGTGAAAAGTAGCTAGTTAGAACTGAAGCTGTTCTGTAGTCTCATTTCAGTTTTTAGTCACCCTGTCTCTGCTTGGTGGCAGCAGCAGTGTCCTCAACTACACTAATGCTTGGAGTCAAGATTTGTGGAGAAAGACAAGTATCTTTTTTCGCTATGGTTTGGAATTTGTATTGGAGTCTAAATAGAGGATTTCCTCCCTTTCACATTGGAATCTCTGGTATGTTGGTTCCTGCTTGCTCAGGGATCTGAATCAATATGGTAAAGAAAATGAGTGTATTAAGTTTAATGTTTAGAACTTTCTGTTGTAAGAATACTTTTGTTAGTGCTATGTGCAAAAATTAGATTCAAGCTGGACAAGATTTTTAACAGAAGCCCCCTCCCTAGCTCACCCCTATGCAAAGTCTGTCCTAAATTGTCCCAGGAATTTTTCTGCAAGAAAAATGGACTGTTTTTTACCTGAGAATCTGGCCAGCATTTTATCAAATAGTGAATTTTACTGAATAGATACTCTGTAGTGATGTTACAAACAGGAAAAAGACAACATTCTAATAAAGACTTATTACTTTTTGCTTCTGTTCCCATGCTCTGTATCGGGAGCATTCTGCCCGGCAAGCTAGTTTTTCTCTTACAGTTAGTAAGAATGGCAAAAAGGTGACTGAGTGTTCGCTTGTTGTTTTTTTTGTGGGGTGTTTTTTGTTTGTTTATTTTTTAAACTCAATGCTTCAGTGGTTTCATAACCTGATCAATCCTTTCCAAACTGTTATAGTAGACTTAAAAAAAAAAAAAAACCACCACAACTGACAATAAAACCCTGTGACTTTGAGAATTATGTCAGTACATAAACAAGACTAAGATTATGAATCTGCCTATGGCTGGGAGGAGGCAGGGGCAGAGGACAGTTGCTGATCTGTGGAAACAAGGGAGAGGCGGAAAAAACAGATGGAGATGTTAACATGTAATTTAAGTTACTCTGTTAAACACTCTGTTCTAATGTTATAAAATTTGAAAATAACTGTCTTCGCTGCAGAATATTCTCCTTTAACAAGGTGGAAGGGAGTTGCTGCTTGTATCGTAATGGTGGGATAAAGGTAACTAGGTGTAATAAAGGAAAAGATTGAGATAACTGTTTAATGCTTTTCAAAATTTCAAATTAATGCCACAGAAAACTCATAAAAACGTTTTCTTAATCAGTTGGGAGTGGTCTGACACATCAAAGGGACATCCAAGATAGCTGACTTACTAATGCAAACCATAAAGCTTCCTTCAGATATACTGCTGTGCTGAGCCAAACTAAATAATGTAGTCATGCAACTGTATAGAATGGGAAGACACAGAACTGAAGTTTGTCATTTGTAGATGATACTTTTTCAAATTACATGTAGGTTTCAGAAGGGATCTCTTTAGTTGAGTGAAAGGGGGCAAAGTGCCAAGGGGGGGAAAACCCAATCCTTTAAGTCATTACTCTGATGTGGAAGAACAAAGCTTGAAGTTTTTAACTGCCCGTATATTTTCACATATGAAGGGAAATTTTCATTTCTCGTGGTAGCGTCGGTTAAGTCAGTGAGTTTTAGCTCAAAACTGTGTGTGTGTTTGTGTGTTGTACCATGCCATGAAGTTGCTGCTACTTAAATAAAAGTGTATGGGGCAAAGGAGGCCAGCAGTTAAGGAGGTTGGCCTATTGGTTAGGGCAGTAAACTGGGGTGTGCAGGCTCTCTCTTTTGGTCCTTGTCCATAATTTCTTTCCAGTGTGATTGCAGTTTCTGAGACTCCTCATAGGTTAAGAAATACCACCTGACAATGTGAGTTGTATGACTTCAGAATGGGAACTGAATTTATGTGAAAACTAAATAAGTGTTCCTGTGGCCAAAGGAAAATGCAGGAGCAGGAGTTGAACTCTTGGTTGTAATTAAGTCTTTTTAACAATGAGGTAAAGGAATGCTAAGTACTATTACAGAACACTGAAAAATAAAAGAAGGAAGTTTCATTTTAATACTGTGTCTGGCAGTACTGTGCCCAATCTCGTTAAATGCAATCCTGTTCTTTGGACTTTCCTAATTACGTTTCTAAAGACTTATTTGTTAGATGTTGCAATCCTCTAAGAACTGAAATCAACAATTCTGAACCTACTTTCACATTAGTTTTGATTTTAAAAGCAGCATTAATGGGCTAAATTCTACATTGTTTAGAATGTGTGATTTATTTTTTTTTCTCCTTCAACTTTTCATTCCATTTATTCTGCCTAGAATATTGAATAAACCCAAAATACAAGGAGGAGACATGAATCTTCCTTGCTGATGTGTGTTAATTAACAGCATCTTTTTCTTAAATAGGGGGGGTGTGAGGCCTGATTTTACTTAAGAAGGCACATAACAAATGATTTGGACTTCAGTGAAACAACTTGAACTACCATAATTCAGGTGTGATTCTTGGTATAGTAAGCCGCAAAGCGGAGTCTGGTGGAAGTTCCTGTGATAATTTTTAGGCATGTGGAAGTTGTGAGGATTCTGACATATGATTCTGCAACTTTGTTAGGTAGGTTAACAAAGGTGTGTTTTACAGACCCTCAAGATCCTTTTTTTCTGGTGCCCCCAGAAGCTATAGTGCTTTAAGCTAAAAGTCTCATTTCATTGTAGTAAAAATACCCGTGCAGGCCCTGTCCTTCAAAGCGGTGTGCAGCAGTCTTGCCCTGTGCCTAAATGAGGATATGCTGGAGAAGAAGGGAAAAAGCAGAACTTAATTTGCATGCTCCTGATGTTTTCCAAATTCCTTAACATGTAGTTAGGGAGAACAATATGATTTCTTCTACTGGGTAACCTTTCAGCATTAAGATGAAAAATATAGCAGTAAATATGAATCAGATGAGCAGTACTGTTAAGCATCTCCCTGTTCCATTTAAATTTTGTTTATCTGTATAAGGAACGTTCGTCTACCATTTCTGGTATGCATCCAGAGATATGAATTAAACAGGTTTTTTTATGGCTTGGAAAAATACCAAACCAAAAAGTGAATTTATTTAGAAGTATTTTTGCTGAAAGCTTTTTATCGGTTCATCTCATCATACCTTCCTAAACTGGAAAAAGCTGCAGCAGATCAGGGGAGGGGGGAGCAAGTATAAATGAAGGGTTTTCTAGGTAGCTTATTGTGAGGTCACTGATGTAATGAGAATTTGAATTATAGGGTTTTCCTTCACTTTTTTTAACTGGGTGGCTACAGCGTGGTAGCTAGGTACATGAATCCCTAGTTATCCTGTTGTAAGCAACTAGGCAAGTACCTCAATATGCCCCTGCATCAGTTGTGGTCATCATAGTTTGCCTAAGTCTTGTGAGGGCCCTCCTTGACATTTAGTATTACTGTGTTCAAGCACCGAGTAAAAGAACAAAGAAAAAGGCTTTTTTCTACTAAAAGGGATTAAATTTTAGTAAAATGCCTCAAATATGGTGACGTTAACAAAAAAAAATGTAGCTAAAGCCCTAGAATTGGATTAGTTCTGCAACAGAAACATGTAAATGAAAAAAAAAATACTTTTGAAGGAATGAAGAGTCAAAGGTGAATGGAAATGTATCTGCTTTTATGAAATGGACTTTCTTTTGAAAAGAAGATACAAATACGGGATATAATATGGCCATAAACAAGACTAGAGGAATCAAGAAATCAGTGTGACGTAGAGTGTACTAAACCTATCAAAAACATTTTAATATAACCTGCATATATACTACTGTTCTCTTTCCCAACTGTGTAGTAATTACCTCTCCTGTCTTCAGGTCCACCAAGTGATGCATTTGAGAGCAGTACTCAAATGTTAGCTTCCATTTATTACAAGATATTTATTCTTTTTTTGGCTGTTCTCCGAACACATGGTCCAAGTCATTAAAACAAATTTGTTGAAAACCAATTTGCAGTTTCACTTGTGATCGCCTAGAGGATGTGGGGAGGGAAGGAGGAGAGGGGTGGTTTGAGAAGGTATTGAGTTGGGATGGGTTATGAGGCTAAAATTTCCTCTTGGAAACATTATGGAGATACAGCTTTTGGAAAAATAATAGTCAATGTGTAAACAAACCTGTTTGACCTCAATTTGTATTGTAAAATTGTTCAATTACAGTGTCTGTCTGAAGTTAACCTAGGCCAACCTTGTTTTAAAATTCTAAGTCTGCACCTTGTGATTTCCTCTAGGCTCTGTGCAGCATAGCATATAGATAGCTTCCGCAGTGGCGGGCACACCTTAGCTATTGACTAGTATCTGGATGAAAGAGGCCTTCGTAATACATAGCCACACTACGGCTAAAGAGTAGATGAAAAATGTCTCTATTTGGTCATGCAGTGGAGGAAAAGTCCTTGTGTATACCTTGAATACCTCTGGAAGTCTGTATAAGGTGCACACCTGGGAAGCTTCCATGGAATGCATCCTTTTTGTCATTATTCTGTTTTATGCATGACAAAGAACTTTACAGCCTATACTGTTCATATGTGGCAACGTACACTTTCTATTGTAGATAGGCTTTTAAGATGTGACAGACATTAAGTAGTTTACAGTGATAAAATGTTACAGAAGTCATGAACTTCTATGAGCACTTAAAGGGTAGTTTCTCTTTAAGATGACTTTATTTAAAAGTTTTGAAGGAAGTGTAAAGACTTATTTTGGATTTAATAATCCTATTTTAATACTCTCTTAAATCTGAGTAAACTTGTAGAGACGACTAACATACTGGAAATCATTCACATTGTAATGGTTTCTGAATTGCTTAGTAGTGGTAATTACTCTTACCTTTGCAATTTCTTTGACTTTATAAAAGAGTTTGTAGGATAACTCACTAAAAACATAGACCCTTGGCCCATTTAAGAAATCAGACTCTGGTGTAGACAAGACAGTAGAGAAGACCTATTTCTAGCTCTGTTGCATTTCCCCCTCCCCTCCTGGGGAATGGGTGTAAATGGGTGACTGCTAGGGTCGGAACCATTATTCAGCTACTCAGTTTCCTTGCTTCCCTTGGGATCTTGAATTCCTTCTCATGGCTGCTGTGGCCAGCACCACTGTTCACTGTCACATCACTGATCAGTTCTTCCTTAATAATGAGTAGCAGTTCTAGCAGAGTGCCTCCGCTATTGAGCTTGTCCACCACCTCAATCAATGTTTTCCTCCAAGCACCATAGAAATCTCCTGGGTTGCTTGTGCACTAGCATGATCCATTTCAAGCAGATGTCAGGGTGATTGATATTTTTTGTGAGAGCTAAGGCCTGTGGCTGTGCAGTGTTTTGATCGTTGATTTTTGAAGGCTTCATCTACTTACCCTTGATTGAGCAGTCAGTAACAGATGTTCACCGTGATGTTCCCCTGGTTGAATCCTGACCCATGGATTTTTCAACTGCCCTGTAGCCAGTTCCACACGAAAGCGCCATTTGTTTAAGTTTTTTGCATAAGGTGTAAACACCGTCCTTGATTTTTCTCACTTCTCCTTTCTTAAAAGCCATTATCCATCTCTACAGTTCTCAGTTTGTGTGAACTGTCTCACCATACCGCATACTCCCAGCAAGGCTGTTACACACTCTGGCATATAACCCCTTGTGCTTGCTTCCTGTGCTTAGTGCATTTGTATACAGCTACTAAGAATGCGTCCCTGCTTATGCCACTTTTTCAGGGGGACTGTAAGATCCTCACTGTTGTGGTGTCCTGTGTGTTTTCTCTCTCTGCCATTCTTCTACTTTCTAGGCTTAGATCTCTGCTTCTCTGGCAAACCTAGTTTGAGGCTCTCTTTATGAGGCAAGCCTGTTGGCAATGATGATTTGCATTATCAAATGGATCCTGTCTCTCTCAAGCATTGTTTGTTTCTCAGAGGCTCTTAATGTCTTAAGAGCTGCCTGCAGCTGTGTAGTCAGGTGTTGATCCACGGACTGTGTTTGCTTCTGTCAAAGCCTTTCCCCTGGATCAAGAGGGGCTCTGGTGTCATTCACCGTTGTCCCGGGACTCCTATAATTAGCTTTGGTCAGCTGAAGATCTCCTTTGGGACTGTCATGGTGGCCATGTAGATGGACAACAAATGATAATATTGCAATGGCCACATGAGCCGTAAGAGTTCCTCTGCAACATTCCAGGCTTGGACCATGGGCAAGCAGCAGACCTTTTAAGACGGCCAGTCTGGCTGCTGTGCAGAAACCTTCATCGCCCTGGGAGTCTGCAGTTACTGTCACCCATTGCTTCCTTTTAGTGACACTGGCTGTGCCCCGTGGATCAGGCCCAGATGCTAACCCTGACAGAACTTGTTCCTCCTCGCCTCTTTCTTTGGCTGCAGCTGTATGACTTCTCAGCACCAAAGTAGGTACCCATGGAAACAGTGTGTACTGTTCCTGTTGCGGGAGGTCCCAACTTCCAGCCTCCCTGGTCGTGGGAGTCCTCACCCTAGCCCTGAGCGAGGAAAGCAATAGATTTGGTAGAGGGTGGTCGTGGTGCGGGAGGAGAATTAATGTGGGGAAAAGAACTATTTGCAAATTTGTTCGGGAAAGCAAACTGTGGAAGCTAACTGGGTTAAGAAACCAGTTTGTATCATAAATTTCTGCTTGTGAAGGCTGTTGGAGGTATCTGACTTGGATTGTAAAGGGTGTCAGGTAATGAAGAAAGCTGATATTCTTTTTCTGTGAAGATACGAGAAGTAAGACAAGTAACAGAATAGACTTATTAGAGGTAAAGGGAGTTTGACAGATTGGGGCATTGAAAGTTAAAAGAGCCAACAGTGTTTCTCTTCAGTTTGGTGCTGGAAAGTGTCAGGGCTCGAGTAACAGCAATTTTGAAAGGAAGCAGTCAGCCACCAGGAGACACAAAAAATTCTCTAAAACTAATTTAGAGCAGATTTTGCTTTATTGGTAAATCACAAGAGGTATAAGCAACGTATATTTCTGGCTGGTATCTGCAGACTCTTCAGGTTCTGAAGAGTTCAAAAACTACTACTACAATTTACTATGCCTGCTGTCTCATGAAGTAAAACAAAGGTTTATTGAAATGCCTGCATTCAGATCGTTACATTTTGTGAAACAATGCCAGCACACATTCATCAGTAGCTGTACTAGAAACTAACATGTATCTTCCTGTTTAGGCTAAATTAAAATTATATGAATCCTGCTGAAAAGCAGCAGCAGCAGAACTTTGTAGAAGACTTCACAGAGTGGAAGTACTACACATCTTTTCTGGAAAAACTTCAGAATAAGGGCTGTAAAAAGAGTGTCTCAGGTTGTACAAGTAAACTTTCTTTTAAAAGAAAGGATCCAGTATCCAAAGGTGATGAAGCAAATATCACATGGCTCCATGGGGAAGTTGTGTGTCCTTGGCTCAGGAAAAAGAAAAAGTGTGCTAATTGCTATCTTTAGTACAGACTGTATGGAAGTCTGTTTGGAAATTGCATTCTTCCGTAGCAAACTGTTTCAGAAAGCTGGGTTTTCTGCGCTCATTTTTGTGCATAGGTAGGAGCAGGCAATAGGGCAAGCAGGTATGTGCAAGTACAAAAGTAAAGGCAGAAACAAGCAACAGCCTCCACACCCGGTGTGAGGTGGGTGCGGGGAGAGGAGAAGGTAGGTGTCCAAAAAAGAAGGAGGTTTTGAATGCTGGCTGGCATGGTAAACAAGGTTTCTATTGTTTGATCTACAAAGTGCAAAGAAATGTGAGTTAGTGTTTGTTCTTCTGGAGTAGTTACAACTGTCTCCCAGAGATACTTCACTCCATTAATGCCTTTACCCAGTGACAACAACTTGCAGGAACCCGAGTGTTGGCTAGCTGCTGAAACGGCTTGCAGTTTGTAACCTTAATGATCGTAAAAATACACCTAGTGTGTTTTATATTTCCAGACTGCTGTGTTTGGGGAATTGCTGTCTTCAAACTTCTTCATCTCTCTTGTGTGGTTTTTTTTTTTTTGTCTGTAACCCTTTGAAGCCAGAAGAACTGGGAATTTGTGCAGTACTAATATGATGTGAATTTATATTACGTTGACTCTAAGAGTTGGTGGATAATATTTTAGGGTAATTGTTAGTGTGCGCTTGGGCCTTGGGTTTTTCTTTCTAATTTTTGTAGACTGTGTTTAAAAAGTGTGTATATATACTTGTGAGAGGACAGTGGTTTTGTCACTGAATTTGTGTTCTCGCATAGGACTATATTACAGAGATAAGTGGAAAGTTAAAATAGAAATAAATTTATAGCTCAAATCATAGATTTATTGCAAGTATAATTATAATCTATTGAATTTATTAATAAACATAATACATAAAATTATGAGAACACAAAAATGAAAGGTAAATTTTAACAAAATGTGATCTGTCAAGCTGAACAGCTCCTGTGTGTTAAGACAGCTTCTCTTGTCTATGTTAGGATTTTAATGTTATTTGAATATATCATATCAAATAATATATTAAATATAATAACTATTTTTAATAATTATTATGTCATGCTACTTGAGATATGGTATATATTTATTTTTCCTTATACTAGTGTACATACAATCTAAACCAAAAAGTGCCACTTTTGATGAGAGCAGTATGTTGTGTTGTCTTAGAGGGCATCACAGCTGATGAGCAAATTTCATGATTCTGAATGTTCTTTGATGGTAGTTAGTTGTTTCCTAAAGATATTGGTTTCTTTTATGTGGTGTGATGACAAAATAGTCTTGCAAAGCATTGTAAAATAGCTGCATCTTTAATATAGACAGGTCTTGAGTCTGAAGAACGAGAACCTTCAAGTGCTGCTTTGAATTATCCTCTTAGATGAAAATAAGCTTGTTATTTAGAAGGAGAAAAGAGGGGGCACTTGGAATCTTTCTATATTGAACAAAACTTCTGTTACATTGATGTAAATTCTTACCATACTTCATCAGTTGTTCATACATCTCCTCTTCAGAGTTTTATTTGTTGTTCTGGGGGGGTAATCATTTGATTTGCTGTGTTCTCCCTAGTTACAGTAGGTGATTTTAGCAAATACCTAAATAGAGTAGCTACTAAATCTGGAAAATAATTGGATTTATCTAATCCTCAATTTTAGAACGTTTTTGTACAGAGGACTAGAGAGAACTGATATGGTATCAGAAGCAAAATAAGATTTCTTTTTTTATATTTGTAGAAATATTAGCCTACTCAGATTTCAGATGATCATAAATGAGAAGATATTGATTTTGAAGGTTTCCCCCCCCCATGTGATTCTAATTCTCAGTGTGAGAGAGACAGACTACTTCACTTGTGTAGAGCTACAAGGCTAATCTCCCACCTTTAAGATTCCGTGCTAGTTATTTTAAGTCTAATGAGGTTGTTGGGGCATGGCTTAATAGGCTGATTGTGTGCAGATGGCAGTTGCCTTGTCTTATTTTTATCTCCTAATTCTGTTGAATAGTACTATAGTGGAAAGAGTAAACATTTGTGTGATAAATGTAACAATTTTTAGAATTGCTCTCAGAATTTGAGAATACTTATTGCTAGTGTTCTCAAATTTACTTTCTTTTAAGAAACTTTTAACTTACTGCTTTAAATGTTTCTTTTGCCTCCAGGTTTTGAAAGTATTTTAGAAGGGCTTTATGGACCAAGGCTACGAAGAGACCTCAGTTTATTTGAAGGTAAATGAGCCAGCTTTTAGTGCAATGACCTTTATTTATTAGTTTTTCTTTTAGTTAAATGTAGTTTAAATTATATATTGAATTCTAAAAAGGAAATCTTCAATTGTTTTCTCTTTCTAGTGTTTATTCATCATGTTCTTGTCAAAACTGTGCATAGGCAAAACGCTAGGTAAAATGGTACCTAGGTTTTGTTCCTATACAGGGAAATTTTGGATTAGCTAAGCTTTCCTGAGAGGCTCTCATGAGAAAGATTTACTTTTCTGGAATACTGCATGTCCTGCTTCATTTTTTTGGACAGCTTTTAGAAAGGGAAGACAAGCTACTTAGCTTCCTATTGACGTTAATTGGGAAAAGGAAGGTAATGAATGCTAGTTTGGTTTTCTTGTAATAGTCAAGAAAGTTTAACCTTTTTATAGAATTTTATTTTTACATCTTAGTATATATAAAAAGTAAGCTTTTTATTTTTATATGTCTTTGTATGTAAAAAGTATATCTATATTTAAATGTGTGTGTATATGTATGAAAAATAGTTATGTTGTTTCCATTACCCTTAGACCTGATCTTATTCAAAATGGGTTTGGTTTTGCTGGAATAGCTGTCAATAACACCTGAATCTTCAGTTAGTTAAGTACAAACTGATTTAGCCGTCTTTAACAAAGGCAGAGGAGGAAAATCCAGCATAAAATTGCTTTGAAGTGTTTGAAGAATTGTTCTGTCAAGTTCATTTTCATGTCTTTAAATAAAAAATGTTCTTTCTGTTATTGAACCTTCAAAATGTTCCATTTAATTTCTTTACAATATAATCTGATAGTGTAATTCATAAAGCATGTAATTTATATACTGCTAGTACGTGAGGTGTTACATTGCTACTTTAGAGTTCCTGCACGCATAGATGTGAGCTATCTTATGGGAAATATTTTAGCTTATTTGCCTCATGCTGCTGAAAATTTTTTGTAACCTATTTCAGATCTCCTATTTCTATTGCTTGTAAAGACCCTTTAATATTTGTTGCCCCAGTGACTTTGTCCTTTGTCCGTTCATGTTTAACTAAAATGTAAAGTGTGAAAATTTTTTTTTTCCTAATTTGCGAGAGTGAATGTCAGCAATGTGCCTGAATTTTTCAACAGTTAAAACTTGTTTCCGTTTGACACATTTGTAAAACTGACTTTAGTTCTGGAGCAACTGCAGAAGAGATGAAGGAGTGTTAGGCTGGGATGCCCACCTTACCTTACTATTTTTGGTTCATTTTTATAGATAGAGTATCTGTAACTTCAGTAATCCCATTTGAAGTTGCCGTATTTTGTACAGACACAGTAGATGTAGACCTTATAGTATAGGATGCAAGGCTATTTCAATTTGACATCTGAATTGCATTATGAATATTAATACAGAACTCTTGAGTAAAAATTGTTATAAATATTTCTGCTGTCGTAATTTAAGTGTCACTTTTCACTTTACAGATAATGAAACTAAGATACAAAGTAAAGAATTTGCCTTAGTTAACAAAATATATGGTTGGTAGAATCAGAACCCAAGTATTTACTCATAGCAATATGCCTATATCACTGCATCTTGTAAGGTGTCAATTTTTCTCATCATAACCACCGAACCATGCAGCATTATGCCTCGTTAGTAAGAGTGTATGTTTCCTTGAACAAACCTCAAGAAATTTTATGGCTTTCTTATCTAGAAATGTGTGAGAGACTGCTGAAATACATTCTGCTTAGCTGCAATAGAATTTTTTTCTCTTACATTGTTGGTTTTAGCTATTGTTTGTAACATAATAAAAATGAATAATGTGCATAAAGTGTAACATGAGTGTGTTGATTTTGATGTGTTTCCTCCTTAGTTCTGTCTTGAAATAATATTTGATCTACAGGTTAAATCATTGTTTTGTATTGTCTCAAAGTTGCTTGAGAGAATAAGAAATTGTAGTGACAAATTTAAATGATAAAAGGTACACTTCCGTTTTACCAGGTTTTTTACTTTTCAGAGAAAATATCTTGTAAACCTAAAAAATGGTCTTGCTGAGAAGCCAAATTAGACTGAAATAGGCACCCATAACAGCAGATAGTTACTTGAAGATGTTTTCCTGAAATTCTTATGTGATATATATGTAGGACTTAACTTGGGTTTGCTTAAGTGGTTTTTGTCAAGTCTGTTATTGGGCACCAGTTTTTTTTCCTGACTGCTTTGATAGTTCAGCTTCTGCTGCGAAGTTGTCAAGTTCTACATCTTGGTACCTGACCTTGGTCATGCTCCGAATGAGCTAGAGGCTTCTTGTGCCATTGAATCCTTAGGGCTTTCTAATCCTTTGCTTATAAACATTTTCACTTAAGTAGACTCACACGTAAATTGTTGTTCTTTACATTCTGCTTATGTATATTTAGCTAAAGTGTTAGAAAGCTTTTCCTCTCATCATCTGGTATGTGTGTATTTTCTTTGACGGATTAGGTTCTGGGGTTCTAGTCTCTTACGGACAGAGCAAAAACAGTGTCTTGTGGGAGAAAAGCAGCTCTCATTCTTTCTCTGCCAGGAATGAAATTTTTTTTATACAGGATGGAAGGTTTATTTAAGGGTGTGTTCTATTTTTCCTTAGGTTGTGCTAGAATATTTATTCATATATAAAGTAATGAAGTAAAAAAATTATATTAGAAACACAAATCTGTAATATCATTCAAGTTTTTATGAAGTTAAAACAATGAAGCAACACAATAAACCCCTCAAATATTCTAATGTACTTACTAGGAAGCAGTAGTGCCATGTAGAATAGAAGGGGATAATTTGTTCAGAATTATGACCAGTAGCTGGAAAATTTTTTGGGACATTATTATAGTAATTCAGAAAATACTGAGAAGTAAGGGTTTAATTTTTTTAAGCTAACTCATATTTACATATACTAGACAATTATTTCAAATTTTGAGATAGACATCTGTAGTACTGAACAGATCCCATGTTTATTAATTTGGTCATTCAGCATGACTCCTTGGGAAAAGGGGTTTGTGGAAACAAAGGTTTGAATTGATTAAGAAATGAAAAAAGGTAGTCGCTTTTGTCAAAGTTCACCACTTCATTCTTAAAAAATGGAAATAAGTTTAACAGCTTTGTGTTAAATGACGCTTTGGTTTCAGGGAATAATCTGTACCATGCTTTGTATTAAAATGCTCTTTGCACAGTCTTAACTTTTTCTCATGGACTGGCTAGTGTTGTGGGTTGGCAGCAAATCTTTCATCAGCTGACCCCAAGCAAGATAAAATGGGGAGAGGAGATGACTGTGATCCTAAATTGAATGCAGCTAAGAGGAAGTTTATTCTGCTTAAAGTGCTACCTGAGACTCTGATCTTTCTGAGAGTATGGTTGTCTATCTGTAGTTAAAAACTAATATTGGTCTCGGTGTGTTTCCTGTGGTGGTGACCTGAGACTGCTGGATGCTTGGCATTTGATACATCTGCTATCTGATGGCAGTTTTGTTTAGCTCACTGGCATACTTAATGTGTTATGTCGTGCATGGTTTGTACTTCTTTGAATAAATTTAGTGTTATGTAGAGCTGATGTTTCTCAAGGTTTGCTTTTTTGGCGACACACAAGGATTGCTCTCTAATTACACATTTAACAGTGGAACTTCAGGATTCCAAGGCAGAAGAATTTCTCTGAAAATATAAAAGCTGTCTTGGCGTTACACAAAGAATCCGAATGTTCATAAGTTGATTTACTGTGGTTGCAAGGAAGACTACGAAAACATGAACTTGTTATGAAAGAATAGTGTGCGTTTTTTCATCTCTGGACATCTTAAATGAGTAGTTCTAACAGGCTGGGACAGCTAGATTAATTCAGCAAAAATAACTCATTATCTTTTCCTACTGTCCAGTCAAGAAAAATCCTGTGTCTGTTTTTGATCATCAGCTGTCCAACCTGTCAAAGCTGCTGGTTTGCATCCCTGGAAATATATAACATGTTGTTAATAGAGAATTCTGTTCCAAGTTAGTATTTCAGAGCTGACTAAACTAGATTTAAATAATAATACAGACTTACTTGGGTTATGTTCACACTCTAACTTAAGAACCTCATTTGTTCAGATTCATTTTATTTCTGGTGGTGGCTCTGTGATAATGTATTTAAGAAAGAGTAAAAGCTTAGCAGCGAAGAGGGGAGGAGTGGGAAACAACCTTACAGACAGCAAGGTCAAAGGAGGAAAAGGGGAGATGGGGTGCTCCAGGCAGTGGACCAGAGATTTCCCTGCAGCCCACAGAGAGGACCTTGGTGAAGCAGGTAGAACCTTCTGGTAGAGGACCACATCAGAACAGATATCCACACTACAGCCCATGGAGAAACCCCACACTGGAGCAGGTGGAGATGCCCTGAAGGGAGCGACAGCCCATGGAGAGCCCATGCAGGAGCAGGTTTTCTGGCAGGAACTGTGGGCCTGTGGAGCAGTCTCTTCCTAAAGGACTGTGTCCTGTGGAAGAGGCACGTGCTAGAATAGTTTGTGAAGAGCAGCAGTTGTGGGAAGGACCTGCGCTGGAGCAGTGCATTGAGGGCTGTAGGCTGTGGGAAGGACCTTATGCTGGAGCAGGGCAAAAACATGAGGAGGAAGGAGCAGCCGAGAGGAACTGTTATGAACTGGGGACAGCCCCTGTTCCCCATCCTCCTTGCGCCATTTGGGACAAGGGAGGAGGCAGAAGAATCGGGAATGAAGTTGAAGCCTGGGAGGAAGGAGTGGTAAGGTGGTTTTAGTTCTGCCTCTTTCATTATGCAGATCTAATTTTATTAGCAATAAATGAAATTAATTTTCCCCAAGTTGAGTCTGGCTTGCCTGTGACAGTAATTGATAAGTAATCTCCCTGCCTTTATCTTGACCCACAAGTTTTTCCATCTTACTTTCTCTCCCTGCCCTGTGGAGGATGTGGAGTGGCAGAGTGACTGGGTTGGGGTTGGCAGCTGGACAAGGTCAACTCACAACAGTGTGTTACTGAAAGCAGATAATCTCAAGAACCTCCCTAGCACAATTGTGACTGTAATTCAGTGGTACAGAGAAAAGGAGGTAATAAGGGGGGGGAAGGAGGGAGGCTGTTTAGGTTGTAAGTAAATGAATGGGCTGGAGAAGGACCTTGGTGTTGTAGTTAATCAGGTTTGTGTTCACCTGCCAAAATGCTGCAGCTGTGATAGTCATGCACAACTAGGATACTGTAAGTACTGTGTACAGTTTAAGGAAGTCTGGTGTAAATGTAAAAGAAAGGCATCATCTTGAGATTTTCGTCACCTGTGTTCAGGAAACAGGTGTTCCAGTGAGAATGGTGCAGAAAGATGGGGTTGAATCTTGAGAGAAGACTGGGTGGACTACATTAGCCTAGAAAACTGAAGGGTAAATGGGAGGATAATAATATTTCCTGTAAATACATCAAGGTGCTAAATACCTAAACAGTTATTGTTCATGGGTATAAGAACAATGTAGCCACAAAAGCAGACTGGAATAACTTGCCATGAGTAAATCTAAACAAGAAATTAGAAGGTTAGTTTCAACTATTAGCATAGTTGGTTTGGGAAAAGCTTTAAAGCAATTAATGATTCGGGAAGAGAAGAGCTTGTGGTGGAAAACTCTTAACTTTTGAAATGGAGCTTAATAACTTATTTAAAGAAAATAGATGACGTGTCTCCATTCTACTGAATACTGGACTTGATATAGGTGATCTGTTTAAGTCCTATATTCCCTCAAGACCAAAGTACATCCTCTGATAAAAATGTCTTCTGATTAAAACATATGAAGTTACTTCAAAGTTCTCTAAATAAATCAAGTGCTGCGAGTGAGTGTAGGGTTTTGTTTTTCCTATAATGATGGTATCAAATGGATTAAAATATTTTCAGTACAGCACACGTAGCTCAAGTGGTGAGGAGTCCATATCCTAATTCCTAGCTTAATTTACTACAGGTTTTCATGCTTTTGTTAAAAGGAATGATGACTGGAATTCAGAGCTGTATTTACAGTATTCAGATGCCTCCAGTAACTGTGATAGGTAATGAGTTGAAATGTATGAGTTTACCTTACATTTTAAGACAGGTGCCCTCTGCTATTTGAAAGTTGAGCCGTGTGAGCCAGACAAGACTTTGGAAATACCTGAAGATTTGAATACTACTGACTACAATGTACCAAAAATGCAAAAATGGTGGAATTTATTCAAGAGAATTGTAGGATGTATATCTTGTTCTCAAAGTCCATTTTTACTTGTTTAAAACATCTAGCTTTTTTTCTTCTTTTAAGACTGTGAGCCAGAAGAGCTAACTGACTGGTCTATGGATGAGAAATGTTCCTTTTGTAATTTACACAAAGAAACAGTCAGTGTAAGTATGAACATGGTATCAAGCATGACTTCCCAACACCCAATCTTTGCTATGAAAGTAAGAATTGGAGAACTGAATTTTGCATATAGGTTAATACTGCATTTTGACTCAAGATAGTTTGGCTATGAGAAGGGAGTGAGGTGGTTTGGCTTTATAGTAAATATCTTTTTAGTGGTTCTTATTCACTTAATAGCTCAATAATTTAATTGTGCATTGTAGTACCAGTAGACTGACTTCTGAAGGATGTTATAATCTTCATATGTCTTCTAGGATCGTACATCAATTATCGGTTCTTCACAGTCGACGCCTACAGAGGAACTGTCATCTCAGGGCCAGTCCAACACTGATAAGATTGAATGCCAAGCAGAAAACTATCTAAATGCACTCTTTCGAAAGAAAGGTAATATAAGCATGTCTTTTATATTAAGAGATACGACACAAATCTAGAAGAACCAAATGATTTAGGGTTGATTTTTATTTTTAAGTAGTTTTGTCTACTGAATGCTGTTTCTCTTCTTTATTCCTTTGCTTTTCCTTAATCTTTTTCATTGCTGGAATCACCAAATGAAGCATGACTCTTCCTACTTGCTGTTGATTCTATTAAATTGTGTGTTTTCTTGAATCCCTGTTCATTATATTTTATTGCTTTTTTTACCATAAGCTACTGGTTTGTTTTCATGCCAGCTTCAGGTGCCAGTCTCTGGAATTTTAAGCATTTAAACATTTTCTGTTCCTCAACTTTCACTTCTAGTTTTCTTCAGGAGGACCGTTTTAGGTGAGAGAATGTACCTTACAGATTACACAATGGGATTTGGGATCTTCACACACAAAAGCTTCTACTTAAAATACATCCAAGTCAGAGATTGAAACCTCTTGTCAAAATATAGTATTTAGCAACTCAATTCTTTGGCACTGAGCAAGTTATAGCAGTACATGAGTGGCTGACAAGTCAGCTTGGTTCAAGTTAGTTACTTAGCTAGTCACTGTCAATAGCAGCAAAAAATACTAATTTTTTTCCTTAAATTTCTGTGTAAGGAATGTGAACACAGCTTTACTCAGTAACTACAGCTTTTACAGGTTTTGCTTGTGTTTAGTAGGTGTACTTGGATGTCAGAATAGCTGAGTATGACGACGGTGACAAACTTTGCTCTAACAAAGTATTAGAGAGACTCAGACGCATTGTCTTCCTTTACGTAGGTGGGAGAAAAAAACAAAGCTAATTTTGTCCCCTTTACCTTGTTGTAGCAGGAAGGGATTACTAAACCCTTGAACCTGGGGTGGGTGGAATTTTTTCTGCACGGGGCATCTGTCTGTTCAGCCTACGTTTTGCTTAGGACTTTAAATGGAGTGCAACAGCATTTTGAGTTCATCTTCGTTCCTTGGCTTTCTTTAAAACCAACTATTTTCCATTCGAAATAGAATGTCCAGTGATGTTGCCACCTCATTGCTTCTGAAATTCTTACTGTGTTTTCATCACAAGCCAGTTGCATGGCATGTCCCTAGGCAGGTATTTTAATTCCTTCAAATTTCTACTTTCTCAGATCTTTTCTTGGTCGTGATGTACAGTGTTTTTCAACGTTTGCCTGCTCTATGCTTCTGCTGGAGATGCTGTCCTTTGATACTCCTTGAGAAAAACTTTTATCATGGGAGAAGTGAAACTTGGCATGATCTCACCTTACCAGAGTGACTGACTTCTGTGAAGTTTTTCGCAAAGACCATTTGGCTTTTTTAGCATCTTCCTTAGGTTTTTTCATCTGCTGAATCAGTAATGCTAGGTTAAAAAGGCTTTGTCTATTGAAAAACAAAACCAAAGTATTTTCCAGTTGTTTTTGTGATTCTCTGAAGGACACTTGTAGTCTTGGGTAAGAGGTACTCTTTGCTGAAGAGTTTTCTAAGAATATTGCTTCAGTTCAGGTTCCAGCAAAGTCTCTGAAGTTATTCACATTATGGGAAATGAAAAGGCAAAAAATTTTGTATCTGTAAAGGGCATGTGAAACCAATTTATGAGGTATTTAGGTAATTGTCATGACTTTATAGGAGGAAGATGAAGAGTTTTGCTAGGAAAATCCCAAGTTGCTTTCTGAATTTTTACAGGTTTTTGAGATCAGTTATCAACTTAGGAAAAAAGAAATCAAAAAGTATCAAGTAACTGTTAGCTAAGGAACAATTCTTATACCTGGTACTAAAATAGATGCACTTTCATTGTCAGAAAAAAAAAAAGTAGAATTCTTGGTTGCCTGTCTTTACAATGGAAGTAACACTTGTTTCACTTGTTTTGATTGCAAATTCCACAAGATCATAGCTGTCTGTTACTATCATAACTAGCACAGTTTCATTTAGGGCCTCTGAACAACTTCTAAGACTAGCAAGCAGATTTGAGAGTTGTGTTTATTGGTCTCATTATCCTTTTATTTTAGAACAAGTTAGTATATGGCTCAAGTTTTTAATTTGCAGACTGGTTTTTGGTTTTGGGTTTGGTTTTTTTGACATCAGGAAAGTAGTTCGGAAGATCTCAAAACATGCAGCCATGTTATATCATTGTCTACAGTATACAACCTTCAAGGCATTCATAGATGAGCATTTGTCTGTGGAGTCTGTCAGAGATGATTCCTGTTTCCTTTAAGAGGATGATAGAATTACTTCCAAGATGGGTAAACTCTTGAGAGGCTGTAAGTAACAAAGTCTTCTGTTAGGAACCTATCTTCACTATGTGTTCCTGAAAAAACAGTTTGGTAGGTAGTTGTCTGTAGGAAAGTCCTACCCTTGGCAGACACCTCAGTAAAAAGCCAAAGTAATTTTTGTTATCAAACTTTGATTGTTACCATTAAACAATGTATCTGAAATCCAGATGCTTTCTTCCTTTACCCATTTGGTGTTGTAAGCAGAGTAGACTCTGATGCTTTTCCACTTACATAACCTTAAAATTCAATCAATTTTCTTTTGTCAGAAGGAGTTACGAGTAAAAACTGTGATGTATTTTTAAAAAACACGTTAGTCTTTTTTTTACTATGAATATTACAGGGTGTGGCATATGTGATCATCATTATGTGGCAGAACCAGAGTTAAAAGCTTGATCAGACATTTTGATCATGGATTATTAATTTGCTGGGTTTCTAGTCATCCACGTTGTATGTTCTTGGAAGCTTTTTTTCCATGCAATATTAATGTGACCTCTTTAAACAAAAACAACAAAAAAGAAAAGGTCTTTTAAATATATTCGCCATTGTGCATTGGATTCTATCATCAGGACAGGATTCACCAGGAGAAGATAGAAACCTGAAAAGCTTTTGCAGAAATTAAGAAAATGAGGCACAATGTTAGAGGGAGAAAAGGATCAGGATGCCTTGAATCTTTACAGATACTCTGGGTAGCTTTGTTAATAATCTTCAGTGCCATGTTTTCCATACCAGAATAATTTTCTTGTAAGCTTTTTGAAGTTCTTTTTTGTTTCTAGGTATCTGTCTCATTCTAAAATATTTCCTTTCATAACTGTGGCTTTCTTACACCATACCATATACCTGCATTTAACTCTGAGTTCTCCTGTTCTTTGCTTAGTTGTATCTCCGAGATACCTAGATGTCGCAAGCTGGTTATGCTTATTGGACAGTGTATATGCAATTTGGCAAACTTGTGACAATGTAATCTTGCACTTATAATCTCAGACTACAAAAAGTGTTACTTTCTGAAGGTGTGATTTTGAGACGTACGCACTACGTGATCCAATACCTGTAATTCCTTTTTATTAATAATTGTAAGAAATCTAATTTGTCTGTTCAAAATCTGAAAGGTTTTCTGTAAGAACTGACAACTCTGTCATAGCTTGTGCAGTAAACTTGTATGACAACCTTGCTATCCCTCTTCCTCAAGTTCATCAGGGAAGAATGTTTAGCAGGATTTCAGCTGCTTTCTTAAGTAAATCATACTTTTTGTGGTGACTGCCTGCCTGTCAGTGTTACTATCTTCACTGACTTCTGAATTTCTTGGTCATTTTCAGCTACATTTAAGAAAATCCTTAGATATGACTGTATAGAGAGTAATGAAAATTACCATCTGAGTAGAGGAAGGAAAAACATTGAAAGTTTGCAAGAGCAGAAAACTGAAAGTGAACTTGGCCCGTATTCCTTATGTTTATTGGTCAGTCAAGTTAACTAAACTAGTCATTATAGATTGCTCAGAATAAATTGCTGTATTGTGTTTTTAACTTGCTGGTGATCTGGCAGTGAGCTGGACAAGTTTATGGGTAGAGCTAAGAATATTACTGGGACACTTTGGTGGCTGTTGAGGTGGGATCGCTCTACAAAGCATGGCCTGCTTGTGAAAAGGGGAGAGCTGGAGTGAATACAGGAAACATGCTGATAAGCAACCAGGTGCTCTTAGTTCTGCTACTCGCACAACAGGATTATAAAGTACAAGGGAGCTCTGATTCCCTGTTGATTTCCACTGCCTTTTGGTATTGTATCAGGAGAGAAATTAAGTCCCTATTTTGACTTTTTAATGAAAAAATACTGTTTTTCAAAACATAGAATACTACTGTGGAGCACTATTTTGGGAGCTTTTAACTCATCGTCTGTTGTCCTGCCACATACATGTGTAAGTCTGAACTATCAGTTAAATTGGTCGCTTCTTGGTGCATTGCAGTCTAATGATCACACGTAGCTTTAATGTACAGAATGATTAAGAATATGGATTTGAATAATACAAGGTGGTGCAGTACATAAACTGAGGAAGTCTTAATCCTACATGTGAGTTTTGAATTAAAATAAATTATTGCAACTGGTCATAATCACACATCATTTTTATTACTGCCTTCTCTTGCATTTTGACTGTAATCTTGACAATCACAAGCAGAAAATATCAGATTATATGATACAGATGTCTCATTTACCCTTTGCTTTTCCTAATAATATCAGGTCTACAGTGATCTGAAAGAAACTAGAAAAACAACAGAGCTACCTCTTACTCTGAATCTTTAGAGACTCTTCTGCTGGAATTGAAGTAGTATGTATGTATGTACATGATCCATGGAGTTTTAAAGCAATAGTGAAAAATAGAAGTTTAAGCAGATTTAGGCACATAGATACAAAACTTTGTAAGCAGCCATAATCATGACTTCTAATAAAACATCTTAGAATAAAATCTTTTTAGGTCATACAAAGTATATCTGGTGCCATCTGCTGATAATAATTGAGAAATATCTGCTAGTGATACTAAGCTCAGAGACCTAATACTTTTCTTACCCCAAAAATAAATTGCATTTTAAAATTTTATAGGACTAATTACATATTTCCTATGTGTAGTGAAACTTTACCACTGTAGACTTAAAATTATAGTTCTCTACATGTTTTCATTGCGTACTTGTATAATAATCCAGACTTACAGCGATTGAATGTAAGTAGTTAGACTTCATATAACACTTCAAGTGCATGTACCCTATTCTGATCACTGAGGTGTCTCCTATTGACAAAACATTATATAAGAAGTTGCATTTACCCTTAAAAAGTCTATTTTATTTCAAAAATCTGCAACGTGTAAGAAGAAAATATTAAAGGAAAACATATAAATTTTTCTTCTTCCTTTGAATATCTTCTCACTCAATTCTGCTCGATCTCATTTGGAGAGCTATGGGAAATTACTTCTAACTTCAAATACTTTAAATTACTTGCTCCTCATAATACAAGTTGTGCATCCACAGCTTCATGCTCCATTAGGAAGCAAAGCAGCATTAACAGGAATGGATCAAGAGCAGCTTTTTGATACCTCTGAGGAGAACAGGGGCAAACTCTTCACAGTGGTGCATAGCAGGGCAACGGAAGATTACAGACGAAATGAGAGGTTCTGTTTTACGTGAGGAAAAATGAGGACAGGCAAGCAGTGGAACAGAGAGATTGTACAGTCTACATCCATGGAAGTACTCAAAACTTAACCAGGTAAAATCGAGAAAAACCTTATTTCATCTCAGTCGACCCTGCTTTGAGCAGGCAGTTTTACTAGAGACTTCCCAAGGTCCTTCTGACGTGAATTAGATTTAATGATTTACGCCATAGAACAGTTGACACTGAACATGTGATAGTGACACTATTAGCATTTATGGCAGCAATGCTTATACTAACTGTGGTCTACCTCAGTACAGTGAATATGTATTAGCAGCAAGAGCACTTCAGATGCACCACTGGAACACATCTTTCAGAATATATGCCCTGAGATACACATACATGCAGACCCACTCCTGACCCCCATATTACCTTTTTAGAGTAAATTAACTTAAAAATCTGTAGACTGCCAGTAGCTGTAGGAGTTGAATATATGAGAAATTTTGCTGCATTTATTCTTCCCTAGGGAGTATCTGGAAATTTCTAGGAAAAAAAAAATAAAACTAATACCAAAGAAAATATTATCAGAACAAAAATAGAAATTCTTTGTTGTTACTCCAAGTAGGTCAAAAAATTACTTTGCTCCTAATGGAAAAGCGGGCTTCTCCTGCAAGTGTCTAAAAGCAATTCATGCTTGTATACTACCAGTGTGAAGAGTCTAAAATGGAATAGAAAGGCAATGGAAACTTGGCAGTTCTAAAGGAGTTTTGTCTTGCAGTTTTATAATAATTGATGCTGGGGATGGTGATTAATCGGTATGAATTTTTTCTAGGCTGCTGTTTTCCAGCTAATGGTAGACATCCTCAATGCTCTGTGATCTTTTGCTTTTTAAAGGCATAGATCATACCAGGATGTAGAATAGCCATCTCTCCCATTTGCACCGATTGTCACCTGTCCTTCAAAAATCTTCGGAGAAGATTTTCTTGGGTGCATGCAGCAAACTAATATCTCTAAGAAGCATTGTTCCAGACCAGATCTCTGGTAGACTATTCAGTGTTGATGATGATGTGTATATTTCATTTTATATGAATTACTTGATTACTGGGTGTCAGATTTTTGATTGCTAGTGTTTGGGCGTGGTTAATTTTGTTTTTAAGCTAACCTACTGATCCGTAGTTTTCATTGGCTAGAGCTATGATTCCCCTGTCATGCAGGCACTTACTTTTGTTCCTAGATAATTCAGTTTTTCAATTCTGTTCTGTCTCGTATCTTTCCTTATTCTTTTATTATTTTTTGCATATACATTAAAATTTTTACACCTGTTGCCTTACTGCTTCACTGTCTTTTGTTGAATTTTTTGCATCCTTGTAAGTGTGTCTCTAGGATGGTAAAATCATGCAGTTGAACATTATCATTGAATTCATTATTTAAGAATTGGAAAGTACCAGTAAACAAAGAATATCAGTGCCTGGGTGTTAAATGAGGGGGAGAGATCTCTTTCTGTGTAGATATCCTCAATCATTTAGAATTTCAGTTCATACCTCTCCTCTAGGAACTCCTATCAGTTTTAGAAATTTTGGTAGAGATCTGGTTGACTGACTGTCACAAGACAGAGCTTCAATGGTAAGCAGACTTGTTTTGTCATGCCATGGATAAGGCCTTTTGAAGCCAAGATGTCTAGCATGTATTCAGTCTTTGAAAATGTTAGAGCTTCATCTTACCTCATGAAGCATTATTGGAAGGCCAACTGGAAGGTATTTGCAAGAAGCATTTGAACAGTCAGCTGTCCTCTCCTATGCTTTTGACAGCAGATCGCATATGTGCATGTTTGTAATTACTTGCAATGCTCTATTTGTGAAAATGAATTCTCAAAATGGAATATGTTTTGAATAAACATGAAACAAACCAAAAAAATGTTCTATGCATTCATCCTGAACTTCAGCAGCATTCTTTGATCTGTCTCAGTGGTCACTCTCTTGCTGGTAAATGGGTAAAGCTTCACTGGGGTAAAATGCTTGAGCAAATATGCTGTGTGATCCTCCAAAGTACCTATTAGGAAATTTACACTTTGCATGCAAGCATCTACCTGATCCAGTCCTTTCAGTTTCTCTACTTCTGTGAAAACAAAACTCAATTTGTCATCCATCTTATCTGTTTCAGACTAAGTATCCCAGTAACTGCCACTGTGTCCTTTGGCATTTCTTGTAGGCAATCAAATGCTAATTCTTCTGTATCACATTCACACTTACTTTAAATCTTTAAATCCCTGTGCCTTCTTGATGAAATCTGTTTCACTCATTACCTATAAACTGCAGGATAAAACATTGAAAAGGATATTTTTTGTTTGTGTGCGTGTAGAATTGAAGGAAAAAGGGAAGAGTGGGACAGTGAAATGAGTACTACTGCTGCCACTTCGGGGAAGAACATAGATCTTTGAGTATGGACAATTGGGCTTGTTTTGTGAAATGAAGTGTTGCAGTTGTCAGTGCAGAATTGCATTGATGAATAATGCAGCTTACTTTGAGTTTCTTAATTACATTGTTATTTATGTTAAGATACATATACTTATTTTGTTGACCTTTCTGGTACTTATATTTACATTAGGGTTCTTTTTTCAGTGATGCACAAATGTAGTTTCAGCTATGCTTGTTAATAAGAGGTTTAACTTTTTTGTAGAGAACTTTATTTTGAAATCATAGGTATCTCATGTTTGACTCTTCTGTTATTTTTGTGTTTTTAAAATGAAACGCTTCTTTCCATGGGACTCTTACATACCCAAACAAAAAGTAGGGTACATACAGTTTAGAACAGGACATAAAGCTTTTCTCCCAAACGTGTTTGTTGGTAGCACTTTAAAAATGTCCTGGAAATGTCCTGAATATCCTGTAAGATTTTACAATAAAAACTTGGAACTTTACTGTAAAATTCAATTGCTTGTATTACTACCATTTGTATGGGACTTTTCGAGTAGCATCAAAGCAGTTTTGACATGGCAATCCTGAATCCAACAGTGGGGATTACAATCTAATATGTAGGTGAAACAATTTTTTTTCTCTTAAGATCACCTACTCAAAAGTCCAACTTCTTTATGTTATGAGAAGGACTAATCTGTGGAACTGCACTTTAAAATTAATTCTTTTTGTTATAGTTGTTCTTTGACAGTAACTTCTTTATGTATTAGTTCATAGCTGTATTTAACTTTCACTTTTATTCAAAATTTTTTGTTTTCAATATTGAAAACAAACAACCTGCAAATGAAAATTCAACATATTTACCAACAATAAATACAGATTCTGACTCCCATGCTTGCATGATTTATCTACCCACATAGTTTTACTCGTATGCTGTGACAGAGGAATAAGGTAAAAATTACTGATGTGTGCTAAACATGTTCTTCCAAATGACCTCCAGTTAGGAATGCTAATAAAAAACTTACTAGACATCTGAATTAATGTGTTTATTACACATGTACTTATTACACATGTTTATTATGCTTATAGAAAGCATTTATTTAAACAAGATAATTAAGTTTGTTTTTTTAATGTATCTGTTACCTTTGGTTTTTTTACTTCTAGATCTTCCTCAGAACTGTGATCCTAACATTCCCCTAGTTGCTCAGGAATTAATGAAAAAAATGATCCGTCAGTTTGCGATTGAGTACATTTCAAAAAGTAGCAAAATTCAAGAGAACAGAAATGGTTCGTCGTTTGAACCAAGTCTCATATGTAAAAGTATCCAAATGAACCAAACGGAAAACTCCCTTCAGGAAGAACAGGATAGCCCTCTAGACCTCACTGTGAATCGAACTCAAGAACAGAATACTCAGCAAGGTAAACTTCTATATCTGCTTATCTATGTTTTCCTGTCATTTATTACCTTATTATAAACATGTGTCTGTGTCAAATGCAGATGTGTTTTGTCTTTCCAAAGTAGTAATCAGGATATAGGAAAAAAATTATCCTGTGTGATTAAAATAAGCTGGAAGGAAAATCGGCATTGCATCAACTAAACACTGAAAGAAAACTCATCCATTTTGCTTTAAACACCATGAAAAATGTATGAGAACCGTAAAGAAAACCCAAACCACAACCAAACAAATAAAAAACCGAAAACATTCTTTCTAGAAACATTTTTCATATTGTGTGTTAGCAGGTAAATATTCTCATTCCTGGGTGCCTGTGTTAAGTGGCATTGGGATTTCTTGGTTTTAGAATACTGAATCTAAGTCAGCTTACATGTGGCTGTCGGGTTCAAGATTTTGTTGAAGAAATGGCTGTTAAGAAACCTTCTGAGAAGAGAGAAAGATACTGGAATTTCAGAGAGCAAAGGTCATTCTGTCTGTATCAGCCCTTGGGCACTTCGATTCTTTAAATACAGACTGGTTAGAATGATGGAAAGAGAAGATTAATTTGGGAGGAAATTTCCATACTTCATACCTTAATTGTAATACATCAGTGCAACTTTCGTAATCGAGCGTAAAGCTAGAAAAATAAAAATGAAGTCTTTTACCTGTGTGGGGGCAGCCCCCGGTATCAGTACAGGCTGGGGGATGAAGGGATTGAGAGCAGCCCTGCTGAGAAGAACTTGGGGGTACTGGGGGATGAAAAGATGGACATGAGCCGACCATGTGCGCACACAACCCAGAAGGCCAACCGTACCCTGGGCTGCATCAAAAGCAGCGTGGCCAGCAGGGCGAGGGAGGGGATTCTGTCCCTCTGCTCTGCTCTGGTGAGCCCCCACCTGGAGTCCTGCATCCAGCTCTGGAGCCTTCAGCACAGGAAAGACGTGGACCTGTTGGAGCAGGTCCAGAGGAGGGCCACAAAAATGATCTGAGGGCTGGAACACCTCTCCTGTGAGGAGAGGCTGAGAGAGTTGGAGCTGTTCAGCCTGGAGAAGAGAAGGCTGCATGGAGACCTGATTGCGACCTTTCAGTACTTAAAAGGGGCCTATAGGAAAGATGGCGAAAATCTTTTTAGCCATCTTTTTTTGTTGTGATAGGACAAGTAGTAATGGCTTTAAGGGAGGGTAGATTTAGACTGGATATAAGGAAGAAATTTTTTACAACGAGGGTGGTGAAACACTGGCACAGGTTGCCCAGAGATGGTAGTGGAGGCCCCATCCCTGGAAACATTCAAGGTCAGGTTGGACGGGGCTCTGAGCAGCCTGGTCGGGTTGAAGATGTCCCTGCTCACTGCAGGGGAGTTGGGCTAGATGACCACTAAAGGTCCTTTCCAACCCAAACCATTCTGTGATGATTCTATGATTTACAAAAAGGAAGTAACTTCTTTGCCTCAAGGAATTTTGCTCTCCAAAACTGATAACAACATAATCACAAGAGCGTTTTGGACTTTAAACTTGATTTGGATTAGCAGCAATTTTCAGAAGTGGTGACTGTCATGTGCAACTGAAAGCAGTGGCAAAAGTAGCTTTAGTCTTTTACAGATATGAGAGTCCATGTTAATCCAATAATACTGCAGACCAAAGGGAAAAGTTTACCTGTATGTCATGCACCATACTAAAAAAGTTAAAAGAAGGTAGAACTGCAGAATTAAGCTTTTTTAAAAAATATACATTGGTCAGAGTGAAAGCAGATTTTGTATGTCTGTGCTTAATGATGCAGTCTCTAATTAGTTGACACGTCCTTTGGGGGGGGGAGGGGGAATGGAACGCTGATGTGGATTTACCTTGCTAAACATACCTATTTTAGGTTAAATTTTAAGCATACTTTCTCTTTGACAGCAGAAGCATTCAGAAATTGTGGAATTCCTGCTTTTATTCTGTGTGGTCAGCAGAAACCAGTTCATACCTGGGTTTAGTGAATACCTTATGCAGATTAAATAGTGAGAAAATACCTCTTGTGCTTTGACATACCTCTGCTATGGATGAATTGCAGATTTTGGAGATTTATAATTGGACAGGTTGAAGCACGTTTCTTTTGCAAGGGCAATAAATAAGTACTTTCCCGACATCGGCACTATAGCCTGTTGCTTACTTCAACAGCTGGTTATAAAGAATAACAAGTTTAAAATGTCCATGAGGGAGCAAAGTCCCCAAAGACAGGTTCTGGTCCTCATTGAGCCCAAATGAATCTTTAAGGAGTGAAAGGGAAGCCAGAGGGTGAACAGGGCAGGGATGGGAAAAAAAGTTATGCTGTCATCCTCAGCTATTTGAAAATCCATTGATTTTTTGTCCAAACAAAACTTTAAGTATAGAGAGATTGAGGTATTTAAATCTCTTTCTATATCATTTGAATTTTTCTTTTAATGAGGCTAAACGGACAAATTTAGAATTGTGCTGCTTCAGCAAAACATCTGAGGCTAAAATAGTTGTTCAGCATACATAGCTTAATATATACAACTTGTATATCGTGTAAGATACTGTAGATTCTCAGAATTTACACTTCCATGTTTGCTGGAGTGCTTTGCAGCTGTTAAAGATGCTAGTCTTGCTGTGAAGTTAGAGCTACTGAAACAGAAATATTGAAACAAGACTGTAGCTGGATAAAGGTTTCAAGCCATCGTATCTTATGTACCAGGGAAGTTGTATTGTGCTTCCCCTTTCCCACGAACATAGCAATTTTGAACTATCTTAGCTTTCCACTGTAGTGGTAGCAACACAAGCAATTAAGATCAAGATGGAAAAAGTCAGCTTGCTTTTTTCACTTGCTTTGTGTTCTAGGTGCTATGATTCATGAAAGTTCTTTCAATTAGCTGTTGTCAGGGATTATGTATGATTACCCTTCACTTCTGTCCTTTTCCTGAAGAAAGTTTGGATATATTGAAGTGTTACATGCTTACAGTAGGGAATTGTGAAATTTTTTAATTGGATTATTTTAAAAAATATATTATTCTGTGTCTGGCATAGTATGCTGCTTCAGTCTGGAGACTCGTAAAAGCTATACCATGGTTCCCTTAGTAGTGTCTTGTAATTGTTGTGCAACTCTTTATTATTTGCCATTTGTAATTCCTGTTAGAATTTCTCAGTGAAGTGGCAGTAACAGTGTAGGAAGTTCAAATTTGTACATTGCTCTGGATCCTCAAAGTTGAAATATTTTTAATTAAAGTCCTGTGAAGCACATAATGACTTAAATATAAATACTTCAGGTTCATTTTCTGTTTGGGCAGGTGCTTTGTATTTACAGTAGTCATCTTAAAATGAATGATTTACGTAATGAAGGAGACAGTCTAATTTCTTTACTGTGGCAAGAATTCTTGGACTTGAGAGGAAAGAGTAAGCTTTATTTACCAGGTCACTGGAAGATTTTTTTTTTTTTTTTTCCTTCACTGAGCAGATCAAGCTATGTGCTAGCTCAATACTGAATAAAAGATTCTGCCACTGGAGATGTCTGGATGATCTTATCTTCATTTAAGAAAGCTGCTTACTTTCCTCCAGTATCTGTGGGCATTCTCTAAAGTGCTCCCGAAGTATTCAGGTTGCAGCTGGGGAGGGCTGCAAGGGTCGCATCTATGAGAATAGGTCTGGGGCTGTCCTGTGTTAGGCACAGCCAGCTCTGTGGCAGACCCACAGCAGGCCAAAGTGAAGTACATCAGTGAGGCTTGTGGTGCCTCTGTGAAAACGTATTTAAGAAAGAGCAAAAATGCTTGACAGGCAGAGAAGTGAGAAACAGCAGAGTGGACACCAAGGTCGGAGAAAGAGGGGGAGGAGGCACTCCAGACACCAGAGCAAGTATTTCCCTGCGGCTCATGAAGAGGACCACAGCGGAGCTGGTATTCTGCTGCAGCTCATGGAAGAGCACCACAAGCCGATATTCACACTGCAGCCCTTGGAAGACCCCACATTGGAGCAGCTGGGTATTTCCTGAAGGGACTGCGGTCTGTGGACAGCCCACAATGGAGCAGGGGAAAAGTGTGAGGAGGAAGGAGCTGTAGAGAGGAATTGTACTGGCTGTAACCTCTGTTCCCAATCCTGCCTGTGCCACCTGGGGATGGGAGAGAGAGGCAGAGTCAGCAGGAGTGAAGCTGAGCCTAAGAAAAGATGGGGTGGGGTATTTTTCTTTTTGTCTTTCCCATTATCCAAACCTATTTTAATTTGCAATAAATTAATTTTTCCCAAGTCTGTTTTGCCTGTGATGATAACTAGTAAGTGATCTCCCTGTATTTATCTTGATGAGCTTTTTCATCTTATCCTTCCCCCCCCCCGCCTTGTTGGGGAGGGGGGAGTGAGAGAGGGGCTGGGTGGGTGTCTAGCTACTGCCCAAGGTCAACCCATTGCACCCCTGGCACTGAATCATTCAGTACTGAGTATTTAAGCACTGGCATCCAGGTATGTCCAGCTGGCATATGATTGTTGTCAGCGTCCCAGATTCTGCTCTGCTTTCTTCTGCATGTGGAAGTGTGGTAACTTAGCAGGGCATTTGTAATTCCTGTGCACCTGGCTGGTAACTAATTGGGCAATTACTTCAGTGTCAGTCAACTAGAACCAACTGTCTCCAGAAATACCTGTATCTTGCTCTATTTTCCTAATCCATGTAACTCTAAGACTGTCCAGGCCTTGAAAAGAATACTCTGTATGGTGAAAGAAAATTTGTTTTGCATGCATGGCATCTAAAAAAAACAAGGGTTGTGGTGTGTATTTTTGCAGTACTACTTGTCCTCCAAACTAAGCCAATGAAAATGCAGCATCCTTGCAGAATAAAACATGGAGTGAGGAACAGTCTTGGAATATTCTGCAGCAACTTACGATTTTCTTGTGCAGTCATCACGCTGAGCTCTTTGGGGAGTTTTCCCAGCAGCAGCTGACTTTGATACAAAGGCTTGTTTCCCTTGATAGATCTTGGAGAGTTGATCACACTCAAGCTGCTAAGCAAACTGACTTAGAAGAGGCAGAAGTATAAGCTGTGCAAATAAATAATGTGTTAGTTTAGCTACACAAGCTTATTCTTGGTGCTGTATCTTCTAGGAACAATGATAGTGTGTAAACATAGCAGAAAAGCACGAGAGAATTTGCATAGATTTCCTTGTTTCATTGATGCATTATAGATTGGAAGACATCAGAAGGTAGCTGGCAGTGTGACATTTTGCTGCGTGAACTTTTTACAGCTATCCTGTAGATTTGTCATTGTTGTTGGCTATTATTGAAGAAGTAGTAAAAATAAGGATAATCGAAGTCAGAAATTCTGTTTAAATTATTTAAAATAGCATTTTATTATCCAGTTTAACAATGTTTCTATGATTTCACCAAAATTTGTAGCAAAATAAAGATTTCCGAACAATGGACCAGAATTTGGAAGCAGTTCTTAATTTTTGAGAAGTGCTTTCATGTCTCTTGAAAATCCACGCTGAAGTTAATACGGCAACTGGGATCACAGCATGTGAAAGAATTCCAAATATTTCTGAAAATAACCTTTTATTTTCTTAATACATTGTTCTTGCCATATGTATTGGGGAAAATACTGTGCTTTTTGAAGGTACACATGCTGTGTTCCTAAAGATAAATGGTATCAGCTGTAAATACATTCAAGAAACAGTTTGTTTAATACTTGTGCATGAAAGGGTCACCCTAAAAAGGTATGTCTTTGAGAGGAATGGGTGTCTATTTCTCCCTTGGCTGCCATGGTGGCTAACAGCCAAGCTCCTTGTCAGGCGCTCACTTGCTTCCCTCTCAATGATGCAGGGGAGAAAATGGGAAGAACAGGAAAAAAGAGCTCAAGTTGAGATAAGGACATCATTATTTGCTATTGTGGGCAAAACAGACTCTGACTGGGGAAAATTAGCTTAAACTATTGCCATTAAAATGCGTATTTAATTATTAATTCAGGTATTGGAAACAAAAAGACACATTACAACACCACCTTTCCTCCCCCTTTCCTAGGCTCAGCTTCACTGCAAATTCCCTTGTAACCAGCACCTGCCTTGGGGTGCAGGGGGAGTGGGTGTGGGATGTCCACAGGGGTAGTCAGTGGTTACTCTCTGCTGTGGGGCTTCCTCCTGCCGTTTTCTCATTCTTTCTGTTCCCTTTTTCTCTCTCTACCTGGCACTTTTTTCCCTTTCTTAAATATCCTGGGCAAATGGCTGCTGGGCTCAGCTGTGCCCTGCAGTGGGTCTGTTGGAACTGGCTGGAACCGTCTGTGTCTGGCACAGGGCTGCCCTGGCCTCTTCTCACAGATGTTGCCAACACCTTGCCATGGACATCCAACGTCTAGCCGTATGCCTTTCATCTGCCAGTTTTTCATTTTACAAAATAGCACATCAGGACAGCAAAAAAGGGGCTAATCAAAGCAGTAGTTAAGAATTAATAAAAGGCTGTAGCATCCTTACTGACAGTTCTCTGAAAACATTGTTTACTTGTGCAGCAGCACAGAAAATAGCCAGCAAATGGCAAGGCATCATTAGGAAAGGTCCTGAAGATTGTTATTTTGTTGCCATGAAAAGCATTACCGAGCTATGATGGATAAGGTAAAGGAAGATTTGTTATTTACTAAATCTCACAATATTAGAACTAGCCAGGGCTCACTGAAACTTCTAAGAAGGGAAAAGCAGGTAAGGGGCAGCTTTCGCACAGCAGTTTGTGAACACCAGAAACTGCTGTGATGGGATGTTGTGGAAATGGACAGTGTCACTGGATTCAGAAAAGGCCTTAGACAGCTTCCCAGCTAACACAACCAAGGCCAGGAACTAAAGCTAGAGTACGCAGGGATTTATCTCTGAGATCTCTAATCCAATGATAACAGCTACTGGGAGAGTAGGAGAGGAATGAGCTGCAGGTAATGGCCAGGCTCATATGCTCTCCCACACTAGGGATGGAGTTTTTCCCGCACCTGGAGACAGAGGACTGGGTGGAATAGGTTCTCTGACCTAGTAAGGCAGTTTGTAATAGCTAGTGAGAGGTTTCCTGAAACCCAGGAAAGAAAACCCAGAAGTTTGCTAGAATCAATACAGAAGTACCAACTGTAGGAACTCAAGGGTGACCTGTACAGTTTCTGTTACTTCTTCCCCCGTGTTTCTCTAACATCACTAGTCTGGAGCAGTTTCAAGTGATTGTGGTCCTGATTGTTTTGAAGATGACCTTTGATTACACTTAATTATACACATTTTAGTATTGCTGCACCTGATGACCTGATGCTGAGAGGTAAAGGCCAGAGGTTGAGCCATTTCTTTGAAGATCAAATTATTTAATTTGCACAGAAATAAGTTCATTAGGAGACCAATAGCAGCAGACCTGAATAACTTTCTAATAATTTTTTCTATATTATTCAGTGTTATGCAGTATTATTTATGAAGACTGTCATCTTAGTAGTCAGGACTTTGGCTAAAGAGTGGAAGTAATTCCATATCTTTTATTAACACCACCTTACAGCATGATTTTGTGTTCCTGATGTCATTTGATTCCTGTCCAAAATTCTTGCCTAAATACCTGTTTTGAGTTATTTGATAGAAACAATAGAAAGTTCTGGCTCAGTTTAACAAAAATTATTTCTACTGTGCAAGTTACAGGTTTTCAAGGTTCCTGGTCCACCTGTAGGATGCCTCTTTGCAAACTTTTTGATCTTTTACCTAATGAACCAAAGTGAATGTCTCTGCTGTGTGTGTATATGTACATTCATTTCATTAGGTAGCATTTCATTATATCTTAAAGCTTTATGGTAAGTGCTGTCGCTTTCCTACCCATTATAGGTGTTCCTTCGTTATAGTAGTTGATACTACTATAAAGCAGGAAGATCTACCAAAATTAGGAGCTACTATGTATTTTTAATGATTTTTTATGACTTAGCCCTTTCTGCATCAATTTTGGGGGATTTTGTGTTTTTTGGTTTGTTGTTTTTTGTTTGGTTGGTTTTTTTATTTGAGTGAAATCGCTGAATAAAAACCTGGTGTGTGGTGACTTTATCTGGTATTTTGTATAGATATCAAATTTCTTGCATGGCTCTCACTCTTTCTACTGAGGATCATCTTCCCACAAAGCATTGTCTTTGAGGAAGAGTCATATACTTAATGAATACATTTGGTGAGTTGGAGGAACCAACTGTCTTGAACCTGAAATGGCTCTTCAGTTCTGCTTACCCTTTAGAGGCCCAAAATGTACCTAGTTTTTTATTTCAGGACCCTGCTTTTTCAGTACTGTGTTCTTTTTAGTCATTTTTCACCTTATTGGTGGCCTTGTGTTGTCATAGCTAATCCTGAAAGATTGGAAATGAAAATGCTTTGGGTTAGATTTTATTACTGAATCTTGTGACAGTCTTTGAGTTTTGTTTGTTTGTTTGTTTGTTTGTTTTACTCTAAAAATCCAGTTAGCTTGAATATTTTTGTAGATTGGATAGAGAGAAGGTTAGCTCTTCATCACTTGATGAGTTATGAACTTCGAAGTGGTTTTATTCTCCAGTGACTTTGCCCAGTGATCTCTTCTAAACTCTTGTTGTCATAGTGCCTATGAATATCAACTGAAGATGCAGAAACTTGTGAAAGAGAACACACAGATACTTAAGAAAGAGAGATGTACTTTGCATGACTGACAGAACACAACAGATTAAATCTATCTGTTGCACAGGACTTGAGGACATTGCAAGCTTAGGTATTTGGGATACTTTACAGCTGAGTAGACTGAATAGTCCCTGTAGATATTTCTGTAGTGGTTTTAATTGTTTTTTCCTTCTGGAATATCAGTGCATCAGAAAAGTTGCTTAGATTAACTAGTCCTTCCTTTAACTTCCTTAGAGTTAAGGAAGACTTTGAAAGGAACGTATTCAGGAGAAAAGGCGCGTCTTTGACAAGTTGCACGTTTATAAATATTTTTCTCCTCTTATGCTGACTTACGATGCTACTTTTTCTCTCTACCCTTTTTCAAACAATACAAAGTAGCTGGGGAAAAAACAGTCAAAAATTGTTAAAAACAGTCCAAACCAAATAACTGGATTTTATTATTACACAAAACTATTTCTTTGCAGTATTGGTACAGAGAAAAGTTACACTAACAATATTTATGACTTCTTATTGAAGTGTTGGCATTTGGACTATTCAGCCAATGCTTCATGTCTACATCTGAGGCTGTAGGAAAATACATACGTTTTACTGATGTTGTAGAAATAACACGCAGTAACATGAAAATGACAGTAATGTAGAAAGGGCTAGCATAAAGTTGCTTGTAAAGTTGAATGTTGAGCCACATGTTGAAACTCAAAATTGGATTTGCAGAGCTCAGACAAACAAAACAGCCCAAGTTTGAAACAGAGAACCAAGGAAGAAAGGTATGACATTAAATATATTTAGGGGATTTATCTGTAATTTCAATGTGATTTTGTTAAAAACCAAAACCTTAAACTAGGAGTGTTTCAGGTGCTAATTAGTTTCTTTAATTTTCGATGTTCTTAACTACTGATTTTTAAAAAATATGGTTTTCTATTTCAGTCTTCAGCGGCCAATTATAAATCTTGAATTTAACATTTGCCAGTGACTTAACAGAGCAGACTCCCACCCCAGTTTAGATCTTTCCAATTCTTTAATTTCATTGTTACACATGGGGGGTGGGGCACAAGGGTGAGTATATATAAACAAACCGTTAGAGCCTTTAATGACGTAAGTCTCATAAGCTTAAAACCCTGTGTTGGGCTCGAACTCTCTTCCCAATTACTGGGGTACTACTCTTTCATCCCGTAACCTGGTCTGGTCTCATAGCTGACCCTGCTCTGAGCAGGAGGTTGGTCTAGAGACGTGCTGAGATCCCCAGTAGCCTGAATTATCCTGTAAGCCTATGATTTAGTTGTGTCAATTTTAACTTCAGTATCAGGCTTGTTTGTTTACGGTATGTAAATATGAATATAATAATATGAAGTGCATTGCTTGGTTGCTTTGACAGTAAACAGTGCAATATATGTGCATACATCATTTTTAAGAAAGCAGTCACAAGTTTCTGTTTAAGACAGATTCTTCTTTTACATGTCAATATTTCTGAATGGGTTTATTTTATTTTTTTTCTTCATTTTAAAAAGTTTTGTTACAAAACAAATACATAAAACCATTTGCTGACGGCTGACATTGTTAAGGAAATAAGATGTCAGAAATTTTACAAGATAAAGTAACTGCTTAAAAACTGTGCCATAGGTACAGACGTTTGCTGACCAAATTTCTGAGCTCACCCATAAACAACTGCTGTCATCACTGCTCGTTCTTTGCAGGGGATGGAGTGCTAGATCTCTCTACAAAGAAAAGCGCAAGGTTGGAAGAACCAAAATATGATCCATTGTGTTCTGAAAACTCAGTGTCTGGGTAAGCAACGTTTAGGACTCTCTTCGGCTTGTGTAAAAGACAATCCAGGCTTCTCTTCTCTGAAGTCAGGTTTTATGTTCATAACATATTTGTATATACTGACACACACACACGTGGTTCCTATTTTGCTTTGAAAAGAATTTTTGTCACTCATAAGTGTGTGTCTATGTATATATCATATGTTTCATTTGTCTTTTTTCTTTTTTTCTGTTTAAAGAAAAGTTATCAGAACAATCACCAAACTTTAGTTCATGTTACTAAAAATGAACTGAAAATTGATTACATAACACATTAAAAGTAATAGGATAGTAGAAGAAAGTGTAAATATATTATTTCAGAGTTGATTTAGGAAACTTCAATTTTGGACAAAAATGACCATGTTAATATTTAGATTTAAAATATTCTTCAACTAACATGAACAAGTTAAATGACTACTACCTATAATATTCTTTAATATGAGAGAGCAAGTGCGCGCGAGAGAGAGCTCTTAATCATTGTACTTATGCATACATCATGGTTCTGACTATGGTGTGTGGTGGCAAATGGTTAAATTTATTTATTCAGCAAGAAAAACATTATTGCATGTGCTGAAAGCTACCACAAAACTAGTGAAATGCATTGTTTTTTTGGTTTTGTTACGATCTTGGCATCCTCCCATCCACTAGCCATAGCAGGACCCTTTTTGTCACCTGTATGTCTTACCAAATAACTTATTACAAATAGGACTACAATAGCAGTATTTGTTCAAGGATGTAAAATTGCATTTTATTAATTTGCTGATATGAAGAAGTTTTAAAATGAATATGACTTTGTAATTAGAGAGCTGTAAGTAGTGACTAGAAGTTTTTAAAACTGTGTTTTATTTTGCCAAAATGGACTTGACTGTGTAGCACTTTATCTTGTAGAAAGCCTAGTTTTGTGTAAGTCTGGGATGTTTGTGTGTAGTTATGTACTTATTGCTGCAAATTTTCTATGAGGGGGTTGACTCTTTTATTACTTGTTTAGCGGTAACGTCACGTTTCTACTAACAAAAAGTCCTTCAGGATTTGGGTGCTTAACAGAACGTTAATTGTATAAATGAAATTATAACAATGTTGCTCTGCAAGCATGCGAACCAGGGAATATAGCAAGCACATGAGAGTATTATCAAATACTGAGCTAGGATATAAAGTTCTTGGAAGGGCTGCTGTAGAAGCCACCGTATGATTTTTGACGTACTGTCCTACCAGAACTGTAACATTTTGCTAGGATAATCATTTAACTACCACATCTCAAAGGCTTAAAAGTATCAGAAGCAGTGATGTTACCGAAGCAAGGAGTGTAATAAAGGAGTGGACCCTTCCCTTCCATAGCTGTGTGAGAGTCTCTCATACATCAGTTTACCATCGTTTCATTCCATCCATCCAGGAGACTACACAGACACAGAGAGGACTATGTGGAAAGAAGTGCTGAGTTTGCAGATGGTTTGCTCTCAAAAGCTTTGAAAGACATTCAGTCTGGAGCACTGGACATAAATAAAGCAGGCATACTTTATGGCATACCTCAAAAAACTTTACTTCTCCACTTAGAAGCCTTACCAGCAGGAAAGCCTGCACCTTTTAAAAACAAAACTCGAGATTTCAATGATAGTTATTCATTTAAAGACAGTAAAGAAACTTGTGCAGTCCTACAAAAAGTAGCCTTGTGGGCAAGAGCTCAAGCAGAGCGCACAGAAAAAAGTAAACTCAGTCTACTTGAAACCTCAGAATTAAAATTCCCAACAGCTTCCAGTTACCTCCACCAGTTAACTCTACAGAGAATGGTCACTCAATTTAAAGAAAAAAGTGAAAATCTACAATATGAAACTTCAAGTCCTACTGTACAATTAAAAATTCCTCAGCTAAGGATAAGTTCTGTGTCCAAACCACAGTCTGATACTGCTGGTCTTCTGGATGTTATGTACCACGTTTCTAAAACCTCCTCAGTCTTAGAAGGATCAGCTCTTCAAAAATTGAAAAATATACTCCCTAAACAGAACAAAATTGAATGTTCTGGACCTGTAACTCACTCAAGTGTTGACTCCTACTTTCTGCATGGGGACCTCTCTCCTTTGTGTCTTAATGCTAAGAATGGGACAGTAGATGGAACCTCAGAAAATACAGAAGATAGTTTGGATCGTAAAGATAATAAGCAACCAAGAAAAAAACGCGGCCGTTATCGGCAGTATGATCATGAAATAATGGAAGAAGCAATTGCAATGGTAATGAGTGGGAAAATGAGTGTTTCCAAAGCACAAGGAATTTATGGGGTACCTCACAGCACTTTAGAATATAAAGTAAAGGAAAGATCTGGAACACTGAAGACTCCGCCGAAGAAGAAACTCCGCTTACCAGATACTGGCTTATTTAATATGACAGATTCAGGGACTGGCAGCTGCAAAAACAGTAGCAAGCCTGTGTAGAATAACTGTTAGTGAATTGTTTTGTGTGTGTGTATGTATGTCTGTATACACACACTGTGTGAGAAATACATATGCTCACTCTGACAGAAGACGTGAAATTATACAGTTCAAAAACCACATACATGCCTTTTGAAAAATAGTTTTATTCAGGGTTTTCACTGTGGACAGAATTATAGAGTTGCTCACTTAATTCTGATAGTGTGTATTTAATATAATCCTTGTATAAATAGGTGAAAAGATTCAGGTTTTATTTGGTAGTCAGTAGCATAAAGATGTTTTGGGAAAACAAGTATTTGTCATGTGAAGCATTATTTTTAATTGGTGAAGAACCACTCTACCCGTTCAATAATCCGTCTTATTATGGAAATACATGACCGAGGGTTACCAGACTTTTATACTTCACAGAATACTTGCAATAAATTGTAAGTAACTCAGATTATACAAATCAAGGGATTTTTTAAAAAAGCTAGTTCCTTACGAGGAAGTGGATTTGTGAAGTATTAGTAGGATATAGTACATTCTGTGAAAGAAAAAACGTTCATCGTTACTTAAATATCCAATACAAGTAAGAAAAACATTTCATTACTAAAAATGTGTGTTTAGCAGGCATAAACTGCATTTTTTACCATTTTAAGGAAATTTTGTTGTTGGTTTAGAAAGAAATTGGTGTTTACAAAGTGTACACTTATGAAACCTGATAAATTACTGTAGTTATAGAATTATTAAATATGAATAAGATGGAATACTAAGAGCATAAAATAATTTAAACTTTAACATAATTTTCCTTTTTAGTTTGACAAATAAGGTAACTTGTAAGGTTTAAAAAGAAAGTTGGAATGCAACTTAGAGCATGTTCAAAATGTGCACAGACTGAGCTTGAGAATGGTTTGGGTTGGTTTGGTTTTTTTTGTTTCAACGTGCTGGTTGATGTTATGACTACTTAAAATTTAAGGGTTGTGTCACACTCCTATTGAAAAACCTCACTGTAACTGTAATGTATTTGCTGCTGTGACATTTCAAAACATTTTCAGTTTATCAGAATGAATACCAAGTTACATTATCATTTTGCTAATAACCAAATTTGCAGTTCAGGGTCTTGATAGAAATACAAATATTAAACAGTGAAGCTGTTTTGAACTTTCAATAATATAAATTCTTTATAAATTTGGTAGTTAGAAGTTAGGCAGTTCACTTTAAATATGTAACTTTTAATAGAACTTAAGGGAGACCAATTACCTTCATATTGCAGTTTTTACATGAATTTCAAAGTATTCACATTGGACTTTATATCGTACTTAATTTTTTGTGTAATATCACAAAGCATATGTCTACATATGAAGAATGGGGGCTTGCTTCATACACTCAGTACTGAACATCAATGCCCTTTTCCTCTCAAAATGTAATTTTTTTGTATGCATCTAGTTTAGCATAAAAAAAAGACTTTTCTCCAACTTCTATACATTTGGTGCACATGCATACATTTTTTTTCACCACTTAAATTTGCCTGTGCATAGATTAATTACATAAATGAAATGGGACATTAGATACATATGGGCCACATCCTGTAATTTGATTTATGTAAAAACTTGCCATCAAATTCAGTGGAGAGCGCACTGCAATATTGATGGCAAAATCTATCCCATGTTTTTTTAACGCTTCTAAAAAACTTCCATTTTAAAACAGAATAATCTTTTGAAACTGCACAACCAGTGTCTCAGTTCTTTGGTCTCTCAGATCTACACTGAATCTTTTTCAGTGATTAAGGTTTACTTGCGTATTACAGAATGAATCCTTTTTTTAAGCAGAACTGTACCTGATAACAAGGAGGTCATAAAACAGCAGATGTCAGGGTCATCTTTCATTTTTAAAGAATTAAGCCATATTTTGTGAGGACCAGAAGGATTAATTTGTGAATATTTCCCCACTGAAAAATCAAGTTGAAAAACCTTAAATGTTTCAAGATCTGTCTTTATACAGTTTTAATTGCAAAAATTTTGGGCTTCAATACATTGCCTGATTTTTGTACCACACTGGTGTTTTCTACTCCTCAGACAGCATTATAAATTTGAGTGAGAAGTTTATATTGAGGGCAAGTTACAGTACTCTTTTTATATAATTGAAAAGATGACCTGACCAAAAAATTAACAGGATTCATAAAATCAGGGATCATTTTACTATTGACTTACAGTACTCAGTAGTTTTGTATGTAATATTATAATTCATTTTCAACATTTTAGTACTTGTATTTATTTTTTGGTCAGAAATAGTATATTAAAATATTTTTTGATAGCTTATAGATGATACTCAACCTGTAAGTGTTTAAAGGAACAGAATTATTTGTTTCTAATTATTAGGCTAACCTTTGATTACACAACTAAGGAAAAGCAGGGAAATGTGTAGATTCTCCTTCCCCAACCCCTATGTATTCTATTAAATGTCATTTAAATTACAGATTTTGAACTGTTTTATAAATTCAGTTACCAGTCACTACTTAGTAATTGACAATTTCTGAAAATTCCTGGTTCAGCAGATTTTAAATGAAGGCGAAAGCAAGCCCTACATGCTTTCTACTTATTTGAATGTTTCTCAAGTATTTTATATTAAAAAACAGTGCCTCTGTTTTTAGAACTACTGCTCAGTAAAGCTGTTTAAACCATTTCTGGTAGCTAATGACAATTTTATATTAAATTGTATATTAACTTTAGTGAGACTGATTTTTTTAGTTGTTTACAGTACAAATACTTGTATTTGTTTTTTAATTGCAGTATTTCCATTGTCGCAGTAATTTAGTAAAACTCTGTGGCTGCCTTGATTTTTGACAGATTTTTGTTAACGACTGATTTTTAGGCAATTAGTTATATTTATGCATAAATCAATTGCACTATAATTCATGAATTATTTATTACAATATTTTCTAATGAATTCCATGTATGTCTTGTGTTGTAAATGTACTGTAATTCTGTTTCTTCTTTGTGTTGTTATATTCCTAAATCTGATTGTATGAATTTAATTGTTTAGTTAACGTGTTTCTACGTTGTAATTTGTAGTAAAGCACTTCAATGCTTTTGCACATAAATTTACAACACTGATGTGTGATTGATTTGCTCATTCAGTAAAAAAAAAAGAAAGAAACAAAAACCTGTACACTGACTCATTTGACTTACTCCTGAGGCACAAATTTATTAGCAGGGGCATAAGACCAACAACTACAAATTAAGCACATAATGACTAATTTACTGTGAGAATTTTATATATCAGAAACAGTAGCTTTAAAGAAGGATGATTTCTCAGAACTGATGCGTTACTCATAAATGAGGAGAAATTCAGAAAACTAATTTTATAGCTGTTACATCCTTTAGTGTGAAGCTAAAAATTATCTATGATACATTACAGATAATGCAGAGCTCTTTTGAGGGATTTATTTACTTGGTAAAGTCAGAAAACAAACATTTCTATTAGACAAATTTATATTTCTGTAATCGTTCTAGGCTGTTCATATGAGTACCTGAGAGTATGTTCTGTTCCCAGCTTTGTTCCTGTTCCCGGTCTGCAGAGAAGTTGCTAGGTTGATCGGTCTTGCCTGTGGCTGAGACGACAGAGGACAGAATGCTAGGCAAGGGCGTCTTTTGGGAGTCCTCTGACAGAGCTCTTCCATGATAGTTTTTGGGATTTGTGGAGGAGGCTAAAGGTTTACTTTTTTGTACATAAAATAATACGCTGAAAGGCTAGTACGTAACCTTATCACATCTCTGCCTTTGTGCCAAGTTTGGACTCCAGTCAATCCCCAGCCCATGGTATTAACTGCCCCTGCCCTACGGTGGGGAAATAATGTCGTTCCATGCTTCTGTCTTCAGAGGTACTGTGCACAAAAGGTACTGGGGGAGCAGCACGTATTGAGCCTCTCGCTTCTCAACCCCGCCATTTCCTACTCACGCTCTTTAGCCATCTTTTGGGGGGGACTGGTAGGCAGTATAAGACTGTTCTGTGAAGGAAGTACTCAGTTGTGAAAGTGATAGCTCTTCCTTCTATGAAATTATTGTTTAAGCCTTTTATCTTGAGGATAGTCTAAACTACTATGTGACAACCCAAATGTAAAAGGCTTATAGGAAGGAATTATAGGAAACTGAAATACAATTCCATATTTGAATTGAAAAGCTACTCAAAATAGTTTGTTTAAATATATGGACATCTCTACAGAGAGACACTTTAAAGAAAATTATGTTGCTTTAATGCGTTAATTTGATTGCGTAGTAAGCTCTGTTCCCAGAGGGTGACTGAGCGAGGGGTTGATGTATTTTCAGAAACTTGGAAGATCGTTTGGAGTGTGCTACTATTACAGTAGAATAGATGAAGTCGAGTTGTCCTGTCAGCTTTGGAAACCGACACATGCTAAGGGAAAGTAGATTATAGACGTTACACAAAGGTAGATAGCCAGGAAAGAAACTGTTAGAAAAATGTCCAGTATGTCTGTGATAACCAGGATATTACTTTATACACCAGGTTGAGCTCCACATAGCAAATTAGAAACAGTTTTGAGGCCTTTGGAAATTTTGGTAACTGACTTTGAGAAGGCTTTAGGGCTCTGGAAGTTTCTTCCACCAGTGAGCATATTTTACATAGCAGTTATGGGTACAGGTCCTCTACAATTAAAGCTCTCCAGTGAAACTCCAGTAGACACCTTGCAGTTTAGAGAGTCAGAAAGGTATCTGACTAGAGATTCAGTCTAAAAAGACTGTACTGTAGCCATCTTCTTAGCAAATTAGTACTTAATTAATTTACTATTATTTACAAACAAAATATTGAAGACTGAGTGCTGTGTTCATTTTTTTTCTATCTAGCCTTTCAAAACATTATTTAAAGTTGTAGTGGTGGGGAGGGCAATTAGTTTTTATCCATAAGTGTAATACTAGAATAAGCTTTGTTGTCGCTAGTGTAGGGATACATTTCAACACCTTGTGACTCCTGAGTTTGTTGGACTGAGTAACGCTCAGTGGCATTTCAGAAACAGTTAAATCCTGACAATGACATGCCCTTGAATTATGCTGTTTAGGCTGCAAGTGCAAAAAGGGTTTTTTTTCTTTTTAAGACTTCAGTTATTTCAGTTTAAACATAATCTCAGTTTCCACCAAGTACCATCACAATTACCTTATGCTTTTATGAGTTAGTATCATCTAGATGTTTGACTTTGAATATATACTGTTTCATACTAAATATTACAGGAGAAGGAAAAAAACATGAGGAATTATTAAACATAGTGGACTGGTTTTAATCTCTAAACTTTAAATACTGTGTAGGACAATAAAAAAAATAAATTTCGTATATAACTTCCAGTAAGAAACCTGAAGCTCAAAGTTATTATTGCTGCTAAGAACACTGCATATGAGCTAATTAATGAATAGATATTTTTATATAAATACAACACATTACACTTAAAATACATTTGTTCCTTGATCAATACAGTTGTAAACCCAATCATAATTAAATTTTTCCAAAGTACAGGCTTAAATGCAAAAAATTGCAAGAGATAATAGTAGGACAAAAAGTTAGTGTCATGTTCAGAGTTTGGTGATATGTTTAAACAATACATACTTTTCTAAAACAGAATTCTTCTAACATTTTCTGCTCATGGAATTGGTTTCAGTAAAATATTTGAATTAGGTGTTAACTATCTGTTGATAGTTGCTATCCAGCATAAGGATCTTGTATTTAATTGAAGAAATATCTGTATTAATTTCTACCATGGAAAATTTTCAGCTTTTCAGTATAAATGATTGATTAGGTAAGTAGCAACATTAGTTTTAATAATTTGTAAGAAATTAATTAAATAGTTAAGGTAGTATTTTATAAGTGATTCAGTTACTATGTTTGAGAACAACTGCTTAGAAGTCTTATTTAGGTATAGGCCTACCCTATATTTGAGATAAAGGATATTAACTTCTATCACAGAAGTTATTTATTCCAGTGGTGATTGTTTCTGTTTAGTGAAGGAATCTGTGTGTGTGTGCACGCGTGTGTGTGTATGTGTGTGTAATACATGGCAGTGAAGAGCCTGTGATGCACCACTGCATTTTATTTAAAAACTAGAAAGGAAACTTTTATCTGTAAAGAACAGTAACAGTAGCAAGTGGCTATTTTTCCATTTTCCATTAGCCTGTTAAGTGTTCTTTGAAAACACATATCTAAATAAAAATGTGTTTAGAAGGATCTTTAAGAGTAACCTGAAGAGCATTCAATACACTTTGGTACATGAATATCTTAAGGTGGGATTCAGGAGAGATGGATCCATTCTTACCTCAACCTGGAATTGTGACCTTAGGCAAGTCATTTACCCTCTCTATGCCTCAGGTGTGAAATGGGAGTAATGCTAAGCTCCCCAGGTTCTTGGTGAGGTTTTCCTTCATTAATGACTAAGGTAGTTTGAAATATCAGAAAGTTAACATTATTGTAATTACATTTAGATATGAGAAGCTGTGTTTCAAACTTAATTCTTCCTGGTTATTTTTCTTATGGTAGGACTATCATTGTTATAGTTAAGATGCACGTCATTGCAGGTGACACTTTCAAGTATGATTGAATAGTGCAAATAGAACTGTTACAAGTTTCAGGTTTTTAGGCTTGAGTTTAACCATTATGACAAACATTAGATATGGTGTCTTACTGTAATTTATATTTTGTTTTGATTTGTTTTTGTTTTCAGTTCAAGCTCAACAGCTGATGCATATTCAGAGGAAACAGCTAATTTGGAAAAAGGAAAATCAACATTAAACAAAGTCTTGGAGTCTTTTTGTTCATATCACTGGCGACAGACTTTGGCTATGTTAAAATTTTTAATACAAGATGAAAATGTTCCTATAGTTTGCAGTTGCAAGCAAACACATTTGGTCCACTCTGACACTACCAGTTCCCTTACTGAAGAGGATGTTTACGTTTCATTCTGCAATTGCAGTGGACATATGCTGACAAAAAGGTGCTGTTTACAAAATCAAAGACCAAACAGTTGTTTACCACCTCTGTCTGTTTGTATTAAAGATTTCCATTCTTTGTCATGCCAAGCTGTAGCGATTGGATGTATTAAGACAGTGGTGAACCAAGCATGTAGTTCTCATAAGTATTGTGCTGAACAATTGCAAAATTCTAACAGGCATTCTGTGAAAGCAGCAACATGTACATACTCAACTAAGGACTGTGATCTCCTGAGCAGCATTAAAAATTCAAATAGATCTCGCAGCCCATCACCGCCTCCACTATCACCTGTACAGAGTAAAGAATTTGAATCATCAGAAGCATCAGTTATAGATTTTCCGGCTTTAGACAATAACAAGCTTGAAATATCCATCAACCAGCCTCCATCCCTCTTGCCAGCTGAAGGAAGCAGAGGAGAAATTGAATATGAGGGTAAAACATGCAGAGGAAAAGAGATCAAATATTCAGATGGAACGTTGCTATCAACCAACCAAGAAAGCAACAATTATACAAATTCTGAGAAGGCTGAGAAAGGTGAACATTCTGCCATTTTTCAAGACTTAATGGACCGTATTAATGAAAAGTTAAAATCAATAGACACTACAGATATAGCAACAAATCTTGTAAAGCTTTCTAGCAGTGACAGGGCACCAGAAAATGATGTCAAATTAGGAGACTTCATAACCTCTCTTTTGCATAGTGCTAAACCAAGTGATTACAGCTTTATGGAATTACTACATCAACATGATAAGCAAATGGAAAATAAAATTATCCAAACAAGATTTCGCAAGCGTCAGGAAACTTTATTTGCAATGTATAATTCTCCTGATTCACCATTCATTCGACGACAGTCTTTGCAAATCAAGAGGGAGCTTGCAAGCCTCGATGAAACTCTTGTAAGAAAAAAGTCAATTTCTGAGAGAAATTCAAAGAAAGCTACAAAAAAAATTGATAAAATGTATCCAAATAAAAGACACAGTTTTACTGTGATAGAAGATGAGGCTTTGCAACATCTTGAGAGGAATCCGTGCATGAATTGCCAAACCAAACCAATGTGCTTTCCTGTACACCAAACAGAGTCTTTCAAACTACCTCTTCCAAATTTTCAGAGCAGCTCCAGCTTTCTAGTTCTTTCAGAAAACAGTGCTATTGCAGCCAGCCAGGCGAAACTCACAAAAACACGAGGAGGTTGTGTAGCCTTAGGAGAGACTGATCAGATTCCACTAAAAGGTGAGAGTAATGAAATCTTAGGCAGAACTAAACGTAATGTTGTGCCTCCTCGATGGTACTCTGTGTATGTAACAAACAATATTGTGTTCAGAAAGTCATCCAATGCAAAAAAGGCTTTAGAAAGCTCGGAGAAAATGAAAATAAATCAAGATTTTCATGCTGAAAGATGCAGTGACATAAATATAAGCAAAATTGTGAGAGACACAAATCTGCAAGTTGTTGTAGAGCGTTTAGAAGATACAATAAACTTAGCCAGAAAGACTAACAACTCATTGCTGGATAGTTACAAAATAAGCCAAAAATTAAAAGATAATGCTTATGAACAGGTTATGAACCCAGCTGCTGGAAGAGGCTTACCTTTCACTCTGAGTGAAACGGGATGCATAGGACAAAGCTTCTTTCCACATTCACGCGTGCCAAGCAGCAGTAAAACCAAAACTGTGTGTGTGACAACAACCCAACAAGAAATGGTTATAGATCAAGAAATTAATGACGGCCTTTTGAAATCTCTGACCTTTGATTCATTCAGTTCAAATTCCAGTAATGGGGACTTGCATACAGCTTCTGAAGTTGGGGAGATCTCATCTCCGTTAAGCTACTCTAGTCCTGTTAAGCTTATGTTTGTCTCGGAGGTTAATAGTAGTGAAGGAGTCAAATATACTTTGACATCTGCAGTTGCATCTGCTAAAGGAAGCACAGACATTTGTTTCTTTCAGGGGCATGCAAACGCTTTGTTAGACGAACAGTCCACAGGAGATCTTTCTCATGCAATCTGTGTCAAGGATCGTGATTACAATGAAAAATATACCAAGGAGGAGTCAAGTTGTGTTTATGCGGAAGCAATTGCGAGCTCTTGTCCAGTTGGTCAAACTAACTTAAATGACTTGAAACAAAATGAAGGAGTTGTGGAGAAATCAAGCAGTAGCAGTGAATCAGTTTTAAAAAGAAAACCTGGTAGGCCAAAGAAAATAGGTCCTCAAGTTGTTAAACAGGTTAAAAGACCTATTGGACGACCTCCAAAACCAAAAATGGACATGGCTGAAAGCTCAGAACATAGACCTGAACTTAGCAGTGATGGTGAAAGTACCAAGTCTGATGCAGCAGTAATGCAAGAAGTTAACAGCAACAAAAACATTATTGTGACGGTTGTTTTTGGAAGGTCAAGAAGAACTAAGAGACATGTTTCTGAAGGTAACCTGAATCTAATCAGCATTCTGCCCACACAACGCATTGATTCTAATTTTGCCAATGACCACAGCAAAGCGAGCCACAATGCAGAAACTGAAAATGCTTTCACTGAAATAGTAAAAGCCTTACAGCATTCTTCTACTGAAAACGAGGTCTCTGGTTATGACTATGTCAGACCTATCAAGAGTAACCTAGCATCACCGCATCCTTGCAGCAATATTATACAGCCAGTTAAGAAACCGATAACCACCATTCGAAAACCTGGTAGGCCAGCAAAAGTAAAAATCTCCGGGATATCAGTGACTGTTAATAGAGTTTCACCTCAGGAAAGAAAAGTGAGTATTAGCAACTGTTTGCTTCCTTTACAACAGCAGAACATGTTAGAAAAAAACACATCACAGGAGAGAAAAGCTCAACTGTGCAGTAATATGGGTCAAGTAAAGAGCATGCAGAAAGATTCTAGAGAGGATGGACCACACAATGTTATTGCAACAGTGTCAAGAAAACGTGAAATTCCATTGAGACATTCTGCTAGAGACAGAAAGCCCTCACTGCATTTTTTACATTCATTAGCATCTTCTAGTGCATTTACATGTAGAAGTGCCTTACTACATAAATCTTACAAACACCATTTGAAAAAAGCTAAGGATCGAAAGGAAAAACGTAGGCAATCAGTTCAGAGCACGACATCCAAAGATACCTCAGAACTGAGAAATTCAGGAAATGCGAAAAAAGATCTTAAGGATGGTGAATTCGGGCCCATTAATGAAGTATCGTCAGATCCCATTTTTTCAACGAGTCCGTCTCTCAGGTGGTGGGCTACTTCCACCTCAAGTGACACTTTGTTGGAAGAACTAAATAATAGATTTGAACAGATGACTAATACCTGGTTGCGAGTGGGGGGACATGAGTTTGATAAATGTGTATGTGAAAACAGGGATCCCGTTGAACAAGACTGTAATGCTGAAATGTCAGACCCTTTAGACTCCTGCCTTGTAGAGCTTGAAACATCACCTATAAAAATGCTTTTTCAGAAGAAGTGTAACATGAATGAACTCTGCACCTGGTTTATGCAAACTACAGAAACCCAGTCTCTCTCTCTAGTGAGAAAAGCAAATGCTCGCAATCCTTTAGAAGTAGTTAGTACTAGAGAGATAAAGATGGAAACTAAACAATCTGATCTTAGTACTTGCCCTTTCAGAAAGCACTTTAAAAAGTTTGCACTATCTTCTCCTTCAAAACCAGCAGGGAAATTGCAAATATTACATAACATGGTGAGGTCTCCAGTCTTGAGCATGAGAAGTAATTTGGCGTTAGCCAGATTAAAAAGAAATGAATTTAAGAAGTTACAGCGTGATAGGTGGGGGCAGGCGAAAAAGCTCTATAATCAGGCTCCTGGAGGCTGGAAATCAAAAAAGAAAAATTTGCAGTTCTTTTGCCAAAGCCAGTTGTTTAAAAGTACAAGTGGGGAAACCAGTGATGAAATGCCCAAGCTCCAGGAAATAAAAACAGTAGAAATCCAGCCCGTGCAGGCTTTGGTAGAATCTCAGAGTAGCCTCTTGCCAACTGAAAATGAAGCCAGAGATGCATTTGTTCAACAGATGATGGGATCTTCTGACTTTAACCCACATCCTGGTTTAGCAAATATATTTAAGTCGCATGCAGAGACAAATGGAAAAATTTGCTGCCAACAAAATGTTAGAGAAAAACAAAGCCAAGATAAACTGTTTCAAAACACTTGGAAAGCCAAAACCTTTAAAGATTGTAGGATATTTCTGAGAAAAATCAACCATATTGAGCAGCACAATTCATTTAAGTTAAATAATGTCCTTTATTCTCCTGAAGCTGTTGAAACTGAAAGCAGTCAGGCCTATATGGAAGAAAAAAGACATCCTCTTTTGAGGTCCCATTCTACTAAGCAAAACGCATTACAGAGACAAGAAAATGAAACGGAAACATCTAAAGGATCTAATTCTTCTAAAGTGACTGAAAGGCTGGATGACCAGTTTCACAGCAGAAAATTAAGTAGTGGTGTAAACCATGATGATAGTCCTGCTGGTAGTTCTGAAGTTCTTATCAGAATAAACAAAAGAAAAAGTCCACAATGGGAGACCACTGATACAAATGTAAGAAAAAGGCATAAGAGACAATCATGCAGTAGTGGACAAATGGCAACTTATTACCCAAAGTACCAAGTAGGTAAGTTCCTGTTCCCCCCTTCATCCTAAAATTCCAATCTTAACAAATTGGAGAAGTCAAACAACTAAGCACTTCGGAATTTTTTTTTTTTGGTTGCATGATATTCATTTTTATTTCAGAGAAGTCATGAAATTAAACATTATATAGCATCAGAATAATTCAGAAAATGCAATTTTAAAATTTGTATAATATTTTGGCTACAGTAGGTGTGTTACATTCTATTACAGCTATAACACACCAAGATAGAGAGAGCTAACTAATATAGTTCAGACAGACAACAAATGAAATTCTGACATGTCTGAGGTCAGTCTCAGATGGTTCTTGATTTCAAAAGGAACAGGATTTCATTCCACTGTGTAGTTTCTCATATTGTGAGGAAGAGTAAATTATAAAATGAAGTAGAAATTCAGTGTATTAACATATAGTTGTTTAAAAAAAATTGTCATTCAATGATTCCTACTATAAATCTGTAATGGTTTTATAATTATGCAGTAAAAAATAGTACTATGTACTTCTGAGAAGTATTCATTCAGAGATCCGTTTTAGTATCCATTCAGTGCCAAATTAAGTCTGCTGACTCTAAAGGGTTTGCACATTGAATCCTTACAGAACAATTTAAAATGCAAAATTATTCTAGGCAAGTACAATCTACAGTTACTATGCTAAATGCATTGGCTTGGAATCTTCTTAGGCTAGTGTGAAATTAAATCCGTTTTTGAAGCTAGATAGTTGTAATACATTGTAATACAACTGTGATCTCAGAAAGGCCCTATTGCTTACAAAGAGAGTGCCCTTGTGAAAGTATTTCTTCTGTTGGGTAAAGAGATCTCCTTAAACAGAAGTCTCAACTTATTTCCATAAAATAACTAAGTTGTGAAATACTGACCAAGTAAAAGAAAAAGTTCTGCTATAGGAATTAAATTACTGCAGAAGTATTCATTTGTGGAAACAGTATTGTATTAGCTAATCTGATTATATTGCCTGAAGACTAAAAACAACTATTCAAAATATCAGGGCAAAATCTTATGTCCCCCTTTGTATTCTATATTGTAGAAAACTATCCCTGATAATAAACTGAAAAGTTAATTTAAGTTGTAATATAAACAATATTATGGCTCTTGTATACTTTTATTTCTTCTGTGCTTTATATGATATATAAAATTTTTTATATTAAGCTCATTCGGTGTAACCCTGTTTTTCCAAGTATAGCATATTTTGTCTTTAGGCTATTATTTTGTACTTTAATTCACTGATGTGGGGCCAAACTCAGCATAAACTTGTTTTTAAGAAGTTCAGATATTGACACAAGATTGCTGTAAAAAAGCCAGAACTAGTAAAGGGAAGGGTAACATCTGTCTGGTTTTGGGGTTTTTTTTTGCAAATGAAGAAAGAGCTCTCTCATACTTTTATTTCATAATTTTGATTGTAGTTGAGAAAATATTGCATTTGAATTATATTTATCTTCAAACTTTTTCTTGCTATGGCAATGTAAGACCTATTGCTGTGATACAGTCTCATGTTAGTTTTAATTGGGACTCAACTTTCCTCTTTTAGTTTTGGATCTTTAGGAAATCTGATAACTATTTTGATATTTTACATTATCTCATTTACAATTTTTGTTATTTTCGCTTTTACTCATAGTTTCTCATATCAATCATCTTTAGAAAGAATACGACAGAAACTTCATTGATAAAGGAAATGTTAAAAGACAAAGAATTACAGTTCTGGAATTTTTTCCATGCTTGTAACCCCAAATGTTTTTAGGGGTACTGTTGCAGTATCAGGGGTTTGTCTGACAGAGAAAAGGATGTCTTGTTTTGGCATGTTGATTCAACATTGTGTACTGTCTGCACTAGCCAAAGAAATCATATAAACATTTTTAGTCTAGAGTATAGCTGCTGGCTAAAAAGAAGGAATGTGATTTCTAGCTGTGCATGCATGTGTTTTCAAACATAATTCCTGCATCTGGAAGTTTAAGGCACATGAAAATGTCATTATTCATTCTTGTGTTCTTTGGACTGTATTTTTGTTGATGTGGTATCATAAATTATATCATTGTTCTGTTGTCATGCTTGTAATGTACTTATATACGTATTTATGGTCAATATTTAAAGTTTTTCTTCAAGTTTTACTGATCTTGGGGTCTTACCGAATGCTCTTGAAAGAGAGGTGTTATGATGCTGTTTTATTGTGAAGCGTTGTGGCAGGTAGGCAGAACGCTGTTACTGAATTTTCACGTATACTCAGTTTGTGTTAGAATGCACAAGTGGGAATAAAGCAGTGGAGTTTTTACAGCTCAAGGTAGTTTCAAGCAACTACAACTATCCGTGTGCTCATTGTAGCAACAGAAGAGGGTTAATCACTTTTCATGTTGCCTGTTTTATTCAAGATAAGGTGGGTGGTAGATACGTTGGTCCATATGCTGCTTGGTACTGCTTGACTTCTGAACTGTTGCTTCAACAATGCATTTGATGTGTTGAGGGGCACTTCCCTTTTACTGTAAATCTATGTTCTGTCAGTTTTCATTTCTTTAGCAACACTGAAACATTATTACTGTCTGTGGTGGCAAAGAAAATTATGTAACCATGTTTTTAGGAAAGCATTTATGTTTTCATTTCCCTGAGAGTGGCTCAGTGTGTTTCTTTATAACACTGGAAAACACGTTCACGGGCTTTGGACTTGGCCAAACTAGGTCCAAAAAGGCTTCAGAAACCCAAGCTAAAATAAGAGAAACTATTTTCCAACAATAAAATGGTACACAATAGAAGACTCCATTTTAGGAGTTTACAATGTACTGAATATTTTAAAAATCTGCTCAGAGTGTGCGGATTTATCGCAGACGCGATGGAGGCTGTGGAGCTCCTCAGCAGCAGGCAGTAGCGCATGCCGTGATGACGTGGCATACCTGTCTACTCACCCTGTGTGTCAGGGTGCCAGCACATAGAAAACCTTTTAAAGATCAATTCCCATCACTTGAAGCTAGGATATTTTCTTCACCTAAAATGAACATTTTCATTTTCTCCCTTACATTTTGGCTTTTCTTCAAGTAGTCTAGAGTTTTAGAAGCAAATCTATTGTATCTCTTGGCAGAGAATATAAAATTTCAATTTTTTATTTTTCATTATATTTGAATGCTGTTTTTAAATGCTATCTTAATGAGATCAAGTTAGTGCAGTACTTGATTTGCTAATCTTTGTGATTATTTCGAAGTTGACTACAAGACTTAGGAATCTAACTGTGAAAACTTGGTAATTTTATGAGTCTAACTGGTCTCTTGATTGTGCACGTGAAATAACATCGATATTAAAATGACAACAGGGAAAACTTTTCTGAAGCTTGACTTCTGTTACCATACATTTTCTTTGAAGTGGGAGGGAAAATTCTGTGAACTCTTTTGGCACATCTATATTAGTATGGTATTAATATTCCAGTATGGTTGCTTATTTGTCTTGCGGTAGTGCAATCCAGTAGCAATAAGGCTACACGATGGGAATGGCTTTCCTGCCACTGGGGAGGACATTAGTCTCACACCAACGATCTAATGACAAAAAGAAGATTGTTTTTAGCAAGTCTCTTCAGCTTTCTCTTTCATGAAGGAGCACATTCTATGCTTCTAATGTGGAACAAATTTAAAACATTGGGTTAGGTAAAATGCAAGAGAAGACATAGTGTAACAGTCATTGTATCTGTTGAAGAAATCCTTCTCAACAGCCATGTCTTAGCTCTTTTCACAGAGGCTTTGCACCAGAAGGTTACTTGGTTTCAGAAGAAGTTTCACCTGTGAGGCAGAGTAAGCAGATGAAATTTTCGTGACTTTAATTGCTTTTTCACAAACAGACATAAAACAAAGTAGGAAATTTAATAAAAAATGTAGGAACAGTACTTAGATGAATGACTATTCTCAATAAGTGGGCCATTTTTAATGCAGAAGTATAAAAGCAGAAAGGTAGACTTGATATATAGTTGACTATAGATGTATAATAAATCCTGAATCATTTAATGACCCTAATGGTCTCTGCTTCATTCCCCTTAATGCAACAACAGCAGCTCTAATACTACAGTCTCATACTCTGGAATTCCACTTGCCAAGTGCAATGATACAGTCTTTTCCTTCACTTGTCTTTCTCTGCCATCATGTGATCTAGTACGAGGTGTGTAAACTTTGGGTGCTGCTTTTTTTCAAACTGTGGTCATTTACATATTGCCTTGGGGTATGCTGTTCCTCGTGTTCTTTTGAGGGTTCTGAGCTAAGGATTTTCACTTTTGCTTTTTTGAGTAGTAGACTTCTTTCAAAGACCTCAACCGTGTAGTCTTTCATTTCCTTCACCTGCAAGGAAATTTCTGTAGTTTACTGTCATGATCATTAAGCCTTGGTGTAGGATTTATATACCTGGCTTTATACGTAAGTGTGGGTGGTGGTGTTCATCAATCTTATTCAGTATTGTTTTGTTCTCTCTTTTTAATTTGATTTCCTCAAAAACTGACAAACTCATACTAATGCTCTCCTATATGTTCTCAGTCCTGAGGTAATGGTTAAATTTTTTAGCTTTCCTTAGGGAGCTCATAATACTGTATAAATACAGGCAGGCTTCTGTCTTTCTGCTTAAGCCCTTCTTGAGAAGAGAAAACAGCAGTTTTCCCAGGTCTGCCTAGCGCTCTTGAAAAGATGACAGGCACATATCCTTTTGAAAATCCTCTCTTCTGTGAAGAGTTCACTGCCTTAAAGCGAAGCTTTGGTTGATGTTAGATAGAAGAGGATAGAGGTCAATCAACACAGCCTGTGATGACGTAACTTGTAAATAAAGTGTGTGTGTGGTCTGACCATCACAAAGGAGGTTAATTATACTGAGACAATTCCACATCTTGGTGTTGAGCTCGGGGAAAACATTCCTGCTCAAGAAAGATGCTTTAATTCAGAGGCTTGTGTGCGGTGCCTTAATTTGCATTCCCCTGTTGATTATTTGCTAGAGCTAGTGGTGGTTTTCTCCTTTCACCACCTTTGTGTGAAGTGCCTCACACTAGAGTCTTCAGATAGTTACGTTCAAAAAGGGCAGATTCTGGTTCCAGAACTGAGGGGCAGATTTAAAATGGTGTGAGATGACTGGACTGTTGTTTGCGTGTGTTCTCGGGTAGATTTTCCTTCCCTAATTCCTCTTTCACTCAATCAAAGGTACAGTCTGTCCTTTGATTTTGACACCCTCTTCAGATTTTCAAGCCAAATATAATGCCACATTTATGCAGTTTATCCTTTTGGTAGCAGTGTCCTTTTGTTTTGCTATAATTACACAATTGTACCTTAAAGACATTGTTTAAACAAGATTTGAGACTAATAGAAATGTTTTCGTTATTCTAAAGTATTTCAGGAGAAAGTCTAAACATTTGTTTGCAGGGCTATACAGAGTGGTGCTAAATCTTATGAACTTATCCAAAATTTTGGTTTAACTGTCGGTAAACATTGGGTAGCTGTTAGAAATTATATTTCATTTTTTATATTCCTTCTTGCTTGTATTCATTTGTATCTGGATATTAACATAATGCAAATAAGTTTTTTGGCATATTTTAAGGACAGCATTTTCTTATCATAAGGCCTTTTTTTTCCCCTGGTGTTTCCTATGGTCAATGTGAAAAAGAAAGACTTTGCCCTTTAAAATAGTCTTGAATCTGCAGTGTTCCCTAGCAGTGTTGCTGAAACCTGTTGACAGCTTTCAGGTTCTAATGAAGCCAGATATTTTTACAATGATCAACAACTAATTAGATGGATGCATCTGAATGGAAATTGTTTTCTATGGGAAGCCCAGGATTTGAAGAGCAGCACCTTGCTTCACACGCACGCACCGCTAGGACATCACAGCTTGGCAAGTTTGCCTGTGGCGGTAATGGTGGCGTCACGCTTGGTGGTCTCAGGGCAATATGAAACGTGGTGGTGTTCTTGGGTAGGCAGTCTAGCAAAGAAAGTTTATGGTCCCCTCATTACCAAAGTTTACTTCCTAGTTATTTAAAAGGTATTATTAGATACTTCAAAATAAATCAGAAGAAAATGGAAACCCAAGTTACGTTTTTTAACAAATACAAGTATATAGAAATGTATGATTTATAGACTGTACCTATATATATTTATACAGGGATATGTGCTTCCTATGAACTGAGAACATTTCTAATGTACTATTGTAAGAGAAAATCACTTGTTTGAAATACTGCAAACAGGAACTAGATTGAGGTCCCAGTTTAGAAGTTAGTTGGCATTTTTTAATTACTTTGTTGTTCGCAAGGATTTTTTTAATAGTGCCTTATCAAAAATCTGGAAAAGAAGATGGTTTTGCTGCTAGTCAAATAAAATATTGAAGTTATTGTAACTGAGCAATGATTAAAATGTACTCCACACATTTTTATCAGGTTCCTAACCAGGCGACTCAAAATAATGCTTTGATTGGTTGCAGTGTACCTTGTAATGCTGTTTTTGAGACACACGTCTTTCCGTCATCTCCTTTCAATGCATAAGGTATCATCTGGAATTACTTCAGTTTTTGTATCTCCTCAATCTGTTATTTCTTTTTTTCTCCTTACTGGATTGGCAGCTTTCAGCTGACTGACTTGTTTTCTCATCTAACTGCTTTCTTTATTTTTGTGTGATTTTTGTCAACATTATTTTTTGTATTTCTTGCTTTAAGAAGTCAGACTACCTGTGTTTTCCTGGCAGCTTTCTACCTTTTCCCTCTCTCACAGAAGCGCAGAAAGTGTGCAGGCTTTTTCAGGGGGGCTGATGAGCCTAAACAGGGTGTGTCTAACCACTCCTCATGACGACTTAGCTCCCATAATGAAAATTATGCCATTGTCCTTGGCTATCTCTTCCAGTGTTAGCTGTCCCTTTGCTTTTTATACGTCATGGTGCTTACTTGTGTTTTTACAGTAATGTAGCGTTGACTTGTGCTTCATATGTGATGCCCGCCTGCACCTTTGTTACTGAACTGCCTAGCCCCCATTGGGACTTTGCCAGCGGTCCCTGCTGAACTGTTGTTCATGCCATTGCTTTTAGTCATTTATTTTACTCAGACCCATGTCTGAACCCCTGTTCAGACCATTCAGACCATTCCACTCTGGTTGTTCAACACTCTTCTTGCATCCTCTCTCCATACTTTACTCTCCTTCAATACCATGCTTTGATTCTGAGACCACGCATCACCTTGCCTTTTTCCCCAGGCTGTATGGCTGTGAGTGCCAAAGCGAGCTCTCGGGAGCCCTGCAGAGTGACTGCAGCCTGCTTTCATGCCCTGTTTTGGTTTTTGCTGTGTATTTGTCACTGTGTACTTCTGCTAGCCCGTACTATCTCTTACACCTGGTAAGAGATTTAGAATATCATACGAGCAAGATGTCAGTCAGCCTTTGTCATAGATTTCTTCAGACCCAGGTATGGAAAATCTTTTCTAAATACCCATGCCTACTGTTTAATCCACTTTTTCTTATTGAAGACCAGGTAACTTAATTTTTTTCCTGCAGTGTAAAGCTACATGTCTTTTCCAAAATCAGGACGTATAAATAGACTTTGTCTTCCTAGCTCCATGCTTTTGGGCCAACAGCTCTGGACACTATAATTCTAGAAAAGCTACTGTTCCTGCTCCCGTTCTCATGGCAGATTGCACATTCTGTACTTTTGGAGCAGGTCTAGCAGTTTCTATTTCTTTCCATTTTTTCATAACTGAAGGAGGGGACCTTTTTCTGATGCTGATTGCTCTCATGTTCTACATATCAGTAAAGGCTGCCTAGATCATTCTTCAGTGTTCTTTGGAGTACAAATAACGGTATCTGTTGCTTTATTAAGAGGATGTAAATCTTCAGTGAGAAACTTCATGCTTTATGGAGACCTAGGCTTTTTTTCTGTATTCTTTTGTTTGGTTTTGTCAGTCTGACAGGTTTTACTGTCTGGTCTGTTCTTTCAACGGCAGAAACTCACCTGATTTATGTCTGCATTCAGCTTTATTTGTTCCTTACCTCAAATTAAATGTAGACAGTAGTTTCACAAACTTTTCTTTCAGTGTCTGTGCCAGCTCACCTACTCTCCAAGCTCTGCTTACTGCCACATGCTCCCTTTCCGCTTCCCCTTCTAGGTGTACGTAGAAGGAACCTGTGCTCCTGTCGCTAAGCACAGTTTATCTGTAGGTGGGGCAGGTACCTTAACTTGGCTGCAGCTCTTTCTTCAGCGATGATCGACTTCAGACCTGCTTTTCTTACTGCATGTCTACCAGTAGAAATGGCCTTAATTTAACATTAGCTTAGGACTTAAAATCCTTTTAAAAGCGTAAGGCTATGCATTTCTACTTCGTTTGGAATGTTTTCTATCACTTGTCAAGCCATTAGTGAGTAATGTGACTGCATTCATGTTTTTCCAGGCAGGTCTTTTGTAGGTATTCTTATTCTTAGTTTTCACTTTGCAGCTCAGAGTAGAGTATTTCTAAATTGTCCCGCTAGAAATTAGAAGACTTTCACATTTCATATTAAAACACATGCATACGTAAAAATTAAAGATGCTGAGGGAAATCAGTCTTTTCAGGTGGATCTTGTCACAGGTTCCCCTTAGCTAAGGTGCAAAGCTCGCCAACGTGCAGAAATTATATTTGATGTTTTACTGACCCGGGCTTGCTCTCGGAGTTGTCTATTTCAAACTATTCAAATCTTGATTATTTGCTTCAAATAATGGATTATTTTCCTGTACATGAAGTGGAAGCCTAGCTGAAAAATTCGTGTCTAGAAGCTGTAAGAATACCACATGATAGTTTTCTTAATCCAAAAAAATTTCTCATTTTCACTTAGATGGTGCTCTTCATCGGTCTCATGTTTCTCATCTGGAATGGAGGCTAAATTTTTTTTTTTTTTTTTTTTTTTAAGTACTTGGAAGTTCGGTTTCAGTGTTTTGATTGGGGCACTTAGCATAAATTTCAAAACATGCAGTAACAATAATTTATTTTTAAAATTTAAGATACTTGTTTACAACGCAAGTAAAGATTTAAGAGCTATATTTAGGGTATCCATTCTTAAAATCATAGTGGTTGTGACCTGTCTTTCTAGCTCAAAGTTCTAGACGTGTGTTTGAAGAAATTCTTTTGTATATCGTATTAGTTGCTGAGACATTTCATATTTATCAGTTTACTACTCACAGCTGGTTTTAAATTATATTTAAGTAGTAGAAATCTCAGAAAAGGAAATTACTTATTTGCAAATTATTGTTTGACCTTCCTTAATTCAGAAGTCTGGTGGGTTATAAACTGCCCAGGGACTGTCTCATCATATTTCTGAGATTATCTCTCTCCATAACATAATTGCATTTGCAATGTCAAAAAACTATTAGGAAATAAAGATTTGAGATTAATCCAGCTCATATGGCAAGATTTACACAGCTGTATTCATCACAGTGTCAAGATGGTGGCATTCTGTTTCTTTCAAGAACTGCCCAAACCAGCATACTTAGTCCTGACCCTCCAAGCCTTAGCCTTATTGTATCTCATTCAAAACCATTTTTAATTATGATTAAGGAGAATAAAAATAGCAAATACTTTTTTCTGTTATAGTATGTTTCTAAGGTAAATGCAACAGTACTTATCTGCACAGCAGGTGCTTAGGGGCTTTTTAAATTTATTTGCATGCTACTAACTTCTAACAATGCGTAGAAATTAGGTCGTTTTCTTTCATGGAACTGGTGATCAGAGGCAGACTTGTTGCACGGTGGTGCCTAGATGCTATGAATTAGTTATGTTCATCATAAAATTAATGGTGGTTCCTTTGAACTGTTAGATTCTTAGCTGGTTTTTGTTCCCAAGGTCTTTGAAGACAGTATGCTAGGAACGATTTGAGATCATGGGACTATTTTTTTTCCTTTAACAGGTTTAGTACTATCATCACTAGTACATTATACCCTAAAATTTTATCACTTCTTCACGCCCCTTTCAGTGACAGCTTACATTCATGTTTTGCTTCCTTGTTCTTTAAGAACCCTATGCCTTCTGTGGACTGCTGAATAGTCTGTATTACCACAAAACCTGCAATTCTTGTCAAAAAGATCACAGTTCTAAATAACTTTCTAAGTCAGGCTGCTTTAACTAATTTAAAAAGGGGGCAGAAATTCTGTCTATGCTTAAACTTGTCGACATATGTTCAGATCTGCCCTGTGTTTTGGGGAGCCATCAGGACTGAGCTCTGTACTTCCATGGCTATGCAACCCTGATTAATTTCTTCTTTTTTTTAACTTGTTTCAGTTCCAAATTCCTGCAAGGAAGTTGCAATTTAAACCTTTTATGTTACCCTGTTATGTTTAAGGGAGTGACAACACTTCCTATAGCTGAGTTTGGGGAGAGTCGTGTTGTTTCTGTGGCTGCACTCTGGAAGCGCTGTCATTGATGCCGCTTGCCAGACTTTCACCTGAAAAGGTGTACAGCATGCTGTTTGGTTTCACTGTTGGGCTGTGTTCTTTGAAGATGAATTAGTGATGTAAAAGGTGCAACAAACAATCCACTGCTATATAATTTTGTCTCTGTGCAAGTTAAAATTAAAGCTTGAACAGTGTGTGGATATTTCAATATATAGCTTCAGGAAATAGCTGCCAATAAGTGATCCCCTTGCACTCATGTGCCTCAAGGGCTCTGCAAATTCCTCCTAGCCTTTTAGTTATCTTTTTCATATATTTCATGTGTTTTCATTCCTATTTCCTTTCTTCTTCCCACCCTTTTCTTTTGTCTCAACCAAGAAAACATTTCTGAGTTAGTGTGAAGAACAAAAGAAACTTTTCCACCATGATTTCAGTCTGGGACTAGGGCTGGTTCTGACTTCTCGCCCTCTTTTTCCCTGCATTCGGTTCACCTCCTGTCTTGGTTCTGTCTTGTGTACTGCTTGATTTGTCTTAGTACTCCAGCCCTGTTAAACCCAGCTCTTGGGTCTAATTTTTAAGAGACCCCCTGGATATTGCTTCTCCCCCCAGCTTGCTTTGATCTGGTTGAGTATGCCGTCTATTTCCAGGGCATTTCTTTCTCTCTCCCAGATTCCCAAATGGGATTCCATCCACTCAGCTGAAAACTATTATTTCTTATTACAAAGAGGATCCATTTGATAAATCAAAATGAGACATCAAAAAATTTGTAGATTTTTGGCATTATGGAAAGATGGGTTTAAATTTTAGAGACAATAAATATGTGTGCTTGGTTACTTGAATTTCAATGTGTATTGCATTATCCAATCAATCTCTGTTGGAAAGGATGCTGAGGCTACTCTAGACATTGTAGATTTTAACCTAATATATTCCATTATTTCCTTTTCTTTTCCTGTACTATTTTTGTACAGAGAAAGGGTTTTTTTATGCTACTGAAGTTTTACTATTTCTAGTCAGTATTTCTGAAACCTTTCTGTAAAAGCGTCAAATCAGTGCTGTGTATCGCGAATGCTCTTACGCTTGCCAAGCTATCAGCTTGCACACCATTGGTGGTGGTGGTGGTGAACAAGTGCAGTTTGCAGAATTTTTGTCGGACAGGAGGGTAGAAACCAGTTTGACCTAGCTCTCAGCTAGTTGGGAAGGAGACGTTTTTATCTATGAAATAAGAGTTGTGAAAGATTTAGAGAAACATAACCCTGCAACAATACTTCCGTAGTCATTTCACAGCATACAAACACACAGCAGTTGATGGTAATCTCTTTGATAGGAAGTGCAGAGTCATGCTCTAACAGAGAGGCGGCATTTATCCCTCTTCCTGCTTCTTCTGCATGGCCTTGACATGTCATGGCACAGATTAACTCAGCAAATGTGTGGACTTGAGGTAGTCAGATTTTTTTAACTTTGTGATTTTCACACAACAGGTGTCAAATTCCTGTTTTTCCTGAAGAACGCAGTTCCAAACTGCACAGAAAATAAGAAGCTGAAAGAATATTATTTTCTTTTTCTGCTTAGCAGCCTATCAACTTATACAGTATTGCTGTCACATCCTCCTATTGCAAATCAGTATTTCTGTTATAATAACAAAGATTTGGGTAAAACTAAAGAAAGGAATGCAAAATTTCACAAAACCAAACATACCTGTATTCAGGCAGTTTTAACTGGAAATGTGGAAAAGAGCAGAGTTTTCTTTAGCTCTTAGGGGAAGGCCCCTTGTTGCTTGCCCTTTTAGTAGAAGGTTGAATTCAAAGACCTTTCTGTTTAATTCCTTTTGCTTTAGTGATAGGAGGAAATTTTTGTGGAGAGGGATGATCCTTTTAGGTCCTAGCAGGCCTGGAGACTTTACCATACATAGGGTTGTCTGCTTAGCCAGGGGAGACTAGACAGGACTTCAGAGTCTATCGGCATTATTCCGATCTGGCTGCTATGACTTGTTTGAACAACGTCAGCATTTGCCTCGTTTTCCAACGCCCTTGCAAGATAGTAAATTAGAGATGATGCAGTAACGGTGATGTGCAAACCCAGAGTAGCAACACGTGAAAAAAAAAAAAAATCCTGGAGTCATCGCTGATAGCTTCCTAGGGTTTTGTGTGCAGCAGCATCCAAAGCAAGCCAAGAGCACAGGAGGGCTTCCTCAGCTTGCACTGACAAAGCTGCCTGTGCCGTCCGCGTCCCTGCTGCGGCACCCAGCGCCGCCTCCCTCTCCACGAGCTCTCATACCTCATGTACAGCGACGCGTCAGAACTCGGTGAATGTGCTCCTTATACGGAGCAGTGATACAGCGCGTGCTCCAGGGCTGCAGAAACACACAACTTAGCTCCCCGACATAGATTTTTTTTTTTTAATTGTTATTGTTTTCGATCAAAAAGGTATAGTCTCATTTCCATGTACTGTGTTTTTAAAAGTTTTTACTTTCTGAGAGAGACAAGAAGGATCAGGACCAGTTATTGTACACTCTGAAATATGAAATCTTTTAAATTAAGCAGTAAATACATTACCAGCACTTTAAGAGTAGTTAGAGGACGAGGGCTGGTAATGTAATAGAGCATCTGAAATTTCAAGAAATACCACTAGTTTGTCCTACAAAGAATTAAAAAAAAAAAAAAAAAAAAAA
>Ga0065711_1000224_pt1 | contig 80547 bp, 34 predicted proteins | sample Hoacrofraction12_FD_59098 | JGI IMG/M metagenome (GOLD analysis project Ga0065711, IMG submission 59098) | Hoatzin crop microbial communities from Cojedes, Venezuela - Epithelial fraction 12 v2 (version 2) | ecosystem: Host-associated > Birds > Digestive system > Esophagus > Crop | place...
CTTATCTCTGTAGTTTGCATACCTGTTCTCCCAAGGCCCAGGCGCCTAAAGGGATTATTCAGGAGTCCCTTGTCTTGCAACCGTCCCAATTATTCACAAAGAACCAAGACTTGTTTCTGACCACCTGAAGCGATAACATCCCCTACATGTTACATTTGTTACATTTACAGTTATCAGTTAGAAGGGAAAATGCCCATCATTCGTTTCAGTTGAATTATTTTTCTTTTCAATAAGATTTTTTTAATATGGATGGATTCTCAAAGTGTCCCAGTTCTCTCACATAATTTCGCACTGAGCAGTGCTTTAATCTGGTATTAGTCTCAGTATTTTCAATGGGGTTACACAAAGTACAAGGACTTTTGCAGATAACTACACACTGAGATTAGCCAAAATCTGAGTGATACAATCCTAGTTGTCTACCCTAATTCATGGAGGCAAGTTTCTATCCTGGAAACAATGCCATGATTTTCAATGGTGTATTATCAAAATATTTAATTAAACTAGAGCTAGAAGTTGTTTACATAACATACTGGACTGTGAACCGTGGCAGCTGAGAAAAGAAACAGCCCCCATCCTACCATTTCCACGCCATGGATGGTAATCCCCAATAAATACCAACTCTGCAAACATTGTCAAAGTCTGAGCTTACCCAGCAGAGCTCTGGGACGTTACTCACCACCACTTTGCAAGGGGAGATTCATCTCATTTATCCTGTCACCTGGAATATGGCTCCTGCAAACCAGTAGCCCTTCTTTATCTCTATCCCCCTCCACAAGCAACAGCTCGGATAGCCAGCTTTGACTAGACAGATAACATTTAGAAGGCTAATGTTAAGCAGGATCCTGCCCCTGGTGTGACAGAAACTAGCTGGTTTTAGCACAGAAGGGATGAAATCAATAAAACCTGAGGTCTTCTCTCATGGTTTGGAACAATTATTTTCACTACCTGTCTTTTGATCACTTTTACTTTCACTGACCTCATTGTGGATTAGGTCAGCTTCAACACAAAATTAACTGTGTCAGATTTAACTCACCATTGTACAAGACAGAATCACATTCAGGTCTAGAACCCTCTTGCAGTAAAATGCTGCCACAAAAGGGTATTTTTTGCTGGTGTCTAGCTCAGTCAATAATTTATTCTAGTAGCAATAAATTATTTGACACAAAAGTAGGGGTACACATACAGATGCAGAAGATAAGTGACGTTATTAAAAATCAAGAGGAATGCTAATTTTCAGTCTGAAGGTTTGAGATGGGGATTGGGGGAGCTCCTGGTTCTGTCACCAATTCAAGTCGCCTGGTAAGTAAAAGCGCTAGGTAAGACCATTCATAAAACTTGGACTCTTCTTGTTTATGTTAATCATGGTTGGAGAAGGCTGAAAAGGTCACATTTTGGAGGCTTATTCATAAGTTTGGAGACTTCACACTTTGATGGAAAAATAAAAGTCATCAATAAGAGAGGCACAATGAAGCAACAAGTGTGGGAGAGAAGGAAGGAATTAAGTGAACAGATATTTCACACTAGCCAGGACAACGTGGAGGGGAAAAAAAGAATACAGAGTGGTGAAAAACTAAGTTCCATAATAGCTGCTTTGCCAAGAGTGAACTATTAAGAAAAGCAAGAGTGAGAAAATGGAAAAGCTGGTCCTGAAGTCTACAGCAGAGTTCTCAGCATCACCAAAAGATGTTACCAAAAACCAAAAGCAAGTCATTCAAATAAATCAGAGGAGGAATTGCAGAACTACTGCTCATTATGTGTAGGTGTGGTACCACTTACACAGCTGCAATAAGGTATTTATCTGTAGAGAAATAAAGCTTATGGAAAGCTCAGAAGTATGGGGAAAAAAACACAAAGAAAAATGCAACAGCTCCATTTCTATCAGATTAAGAGAAAGAGGAAGGAAAGTGAATTACAAATATATCTACATTAGTTATTTTTGTCTTTGAAAGTAAGTTTTAATAACTTTTTTAAGACTGAAAAATGTGTTATGCATAATTCATTTATGACAGAGAAAGTACTGCTGGGCAGGTTTATGTAATAAATACCTATATGTTCTTTATTTTAGAATAATGACAAATTACACAATATTTGAGATGGAGCTGTTTTGCATATTAGGGTATTTACATTTACTGTTTGCCTGTAGACATCTGTAAAGTAAGAAAAAATAAAATAGTGGAAGTACAAAACATCAATATTACTGACTTGTTAGGAGCAAGGTATTTACATACTGCTTCTGAGCCCTACCCTATATAATAAACATAGTGCTTTAATGCAGATGCAGAAGAAAAGTATGTTTTGTAGAGGTAAAAACTGAAAAATGCAAGTGGCATTCCTACATATTCATTGAGAAATAGCTCCAGGGGATAGAGATATACATAGAATATAGGCATAGGACCTGTATACTGGTATAAATTTAAAACAACATCACATAATTTGAAATCCTAATTAATTTTAGAATGCATATAGAAGAATTGTAGAGTAGCAGTAACATAATTTTCAACGTTCAGGATCCTTTCAGGACTTGTTCAAAGTATTTCACAAACAATCTTTTTTTCTCCTTCTGCAGCTCCCCCGATTTCCACCTTTTCCTTATTTTTCCTCAGGTAGAAGAATAAACAAACAACACCAAAAAACCAGACACTTTCTCCTTTACCATCAAAGCCTAACAAACCTGCATGATAAAATGAGAAACACAGGTTTTGCCCTTGACACTTCTTAATGTTTTCTTGATCTCAGATCTCTTTAAGAAATGCCGATAATGGGAACAGTACTTTATTCAGCTTGCTAATTTCTTGCTTTCATAAGCTTGATGGGAAACTATGAGAAAAAGGCAGGTGGAATAATAGCTTTCTTGAAGTCCAGGGAAAAGAGTGGAACCTAAGTTTCACCCAGGCTATTCATTCATTTATATGCTACAGTTCTTAACAAAGTGGTTTTCTTCAAGTTGTGCTTCACATATTCTTTGTAAGAGCAGTCTATTAGTGTCAAACTGTAATAGCATCAAATTAGGTGATGTGAGCATTCAGGCCCTGAAGCCAAGTCTTTTTGCATTACGGCAGAAATGCATGTGTAGAATGCATTGTGCAGTCCCAACACATGTTGGTAATCACAGTTTCTTCTGTTCTGTTGTACTATTTTACTAAGGAAAGAAAGGCAAGATAAAGTCCTTGGTATGTATGACCTAGAATCACAAAGCATTCAGGTGACTACATTCCTGTCAATGTGACGTAGGCTTTTAATATGTTTGTAAATGTAAAACAGTGTGAGGAGACTGTCGGGACATGTGTTGGATTTCCCAGAAAACATACAATATATACTGGTTTCAAAAGCTACTTGGGTCTAATCCAAAACTGACTGAAGCAAGTACAAAGTCTCCTACTGGCTTCAATAGGCTTTGTTAAAGCATAGTGTTGCCTCCAGCCTGATTTCCTGTTGAGAGTGGAGTAGTGGATTATACAGTCGTTTAGGATTCCTGAAGATTTTGCCTTGTTTCAGTATGAGATTTACAAACATAGAAATATGCAGATGACAACACTGCCATCACCCACTCTGAGTGGGGATTATTATTCTTTACGTTTAAGAATCTTAAAAACAGTCTCCTTTCATGAACAAGGTTAATAAAAATCTATGTTCCACAAATTGCATACTTAAAAGATGCAAGTGAAAGAATTATGGTAACACTTGACATATACAGTAGGATAGAGCTGCATCATGTTTATACACAGCATCCTCATTTGCTTTTAATTAGTCCAGGGAGAAGGAAAAAATCCTGATTCTTTGACAGCGTTAGATTATGCATAAAGACAGTCACAACATGTATTTATCAAATTATATTTTAATTTACAGCCAGTAACTTGCAGTTATTTGACTATACCTCTAATTAGTACATAATATCAAATAACTGTCTTTCAGCATGAGTTATACTGTGTCATTGTGATTGAATATCTCATTAAAAATGTTGAGGTTGGATTAAAAAATGCAGACTTACTTAAAAGTTTAAGAAGGTACTTGTTTTAACTGAATAAAGCATAGACAACCTTGCTGAAATTCTGTACTAAATAATACTCTTTAATTATCACTGGAGCCATTAGTGGTCCTATATAATGAAATATTGGTAATGGCCTTGGCTTTGTTCTGCAGATAATTTAAGAAATACTTTACATTGGTGCAGAACAACTACAAAAGCCTACTGAAGTTCTCTTGCTTGTTGGCATATGTTCTTTGTTCTGTTCTCTATAATTACTATGTCTCTAGTATACACTTGAACACACTAGAGACAAGAATAGAAAACGTAACATACTTAATACTAAACCTGCAAGGTGAGTACACACACATGGATATACATAAATCCCCTACTTCTTAAAAACCTGTACCTACATTGTTATTTAAGACTAAGCACCCTACAGAAGAATCTTTTCTTGTATCTTAGCAATGCTACAGGGATCATAAGGCAAAAAAACCCAGAAACAAACAACCATTAAAGTTACTTTCCAATTCCAACCTTACCCAGAGCAGATGAAGCGGAAAATCATACTTCCCATGTGGGGGTCTCTTGCCTGTCATTGACAGGCAGCAGAATATCCTAGCAATCTTCAGGTAGCATTTGTCTCTCAGGATATTGTAAGCTCCTAACACTGATAAGGAAGCCCCCAACTATGTATAAACTATGCCAAGGTTGACACAAATCCAGCTGCCCAGAGCCAAAAATTGTGGTTTTGAGATCCTGCTGTTTGCCCAGTATATACTGAATGAACAACTATTAATTACAGCACATATTTACGCCAGTGTTCTTCCCAATTGGGATATAATTCAGTGTATTTCTCTTGTAGACAGCACAACGGTTTTAAACAGACTAGATGGAAGATACAGCAAGAAAATGTAATTTACTTACCGTTCTCCTGCAATTCTATTCAAAAAAACATTCTCCAGAAAAAAAATCTGTAGAGTGCATCTATCCCAGCAGGCTCATGATGGACTCCTTCAGTCTTACCAACACAGAGGTACAAAGCAGCTGTTCTATTACAATACCTACAAAAGTTAGAGGACTCTGAAATGTCTTTTTTCATGTTCCACTGCTTAGTTTTCCTTCCAGTCTGCCCCTTTCCCATTTGAGATTTGACATGTATATTTTAACTCAAGACAGAACAAGAGAAAAGATTTCTCACTATATTTGCAGGAGGAACTCAAATATCATGATTTTGTGACAGAGTAAATTTTTGTTGTTGTTGTTCAGCTTTTTCCACTAGCATTTTCCATTAATTTAGCAGGCAACCACCTACAAGCTACCCCAATAGGAACACTCATCAAACATCGCCAAACCCCCAAAATTTAAATGTTCCTCCCTCTGTATTGCTTTGGCTTTTACATGAATGCATGTTTTATCTGATTCCAAACCACAAAACTCCTTGTATTACAGTGTTTTCAAACTTGTTTCCTAATAACCAAAGCCATGTTATGCTTTCTTTATCAAAAAAACAGACTCTTCCTCTCAGCCAAAGTTCAAATCCCCTATCTCCAGCTGTCACTCAAGCAGTTGCACTCTAAAACTCACAAGTCCTGTCATTCAGGCAATTTGGGGGGCAGAACATCCTTGATGCTGCTCTCTTGATCCTTGTAAAGCCAGCAGCAGTGTTTCTCAGCACAACAGATTAACCTGCTATTCGTGCTCCTTTCTGCCTCTGGCTGCATCTGACTTCTTGTCTCCACTATGAAGTAAGTAAATCTGTAGTCACTGCAAAACCATGTCAGTCAGCTGCTATATTTTACTCCCTCCTCCCCAAGAAAGCAAGGCAGTTTGGATCTGGGTTCATGTTTACCTGAATTACTGAAGTCGAAGGCGAGAAGCCTGGATATCCAACTTTCTTCCCACTTAGGCATTCATTGCAGTAAGCTTGGTTTGCAAATCAGCAACCTTGGCGCTCCTGGGGAATGAAGTGAAGCTATCACAGTCACTGTCTGTGCTGAGAGTGCAGTCACAATCACTCCCACACTGTGGAGTACAGGTGCATCTGGGTAGTAAATTGGGATGCTCTTCTCAGGTTATCAGCAATATTGTAATGAAAATGTCAATAAATCTATTTTCTAAGCTACAGCTGCCTTAAGTAGCAGGGAAGTTGTGGTAGAGAAAGAACTATTGAAGCGAGTATTGGAGGCACCTTTTACTGCCTCCTGTATTAACGCTTCACCAAGGAACTGGAACTACTCAGACTGGAATGATAACAGCGTGCACACGTTCAGGAGAGCATAAATGATAATATGAAGGACAGGGCAATAAAAATCACAGGTTTAAATAATAATCAGCATTAAACATAATCTAAAATTTGTGGTTTATTTTCAAAATATAAATACTAAGAAGGGAAAACCCATATTTCTTTGTCAAAACAAGCTATAGCTTTAAATGTAGAGGACTTTTTTGTTCCTCAGACTGCACAGAGGCAGCTCAAGTGGACTAAGACATATGTGAACAACAGTTTTGCTTCCTTATGATTCTCACACACAGAAGCTGACAGGATGACTATACACGTGCTTGACATCTTACCAATATTTGTTATTTTCTCCTGTTAAAAATCTTTGACAAATAGCTACCAAAGTAGCAGTGTTTTCACAAAAGATGACTTGGCTATCATGGTACCATGAGAGCTTTCCATAAATATGAAACGTGAGTAAAGACATGGTTGGGCTGTACCAGCCCAGCAGATCTACCCCAGGAGACTGTTTTCCTTCACATTTGTCAGACTGGAGAGACTTGTGTCCTATTTGCTCACAGCCCACTAAACATTTATAATTTTTCATTGCAAGGTGACTGTTTTGAGTATAGAGGCTAACATTGCTGGGTAAGATAGACTACATAGGTCTCCAGTAGACGGACAGCTGTAACCTATCATCAAATTCTGTGCTTTCTTACACAAGGAATGAGAAAAGTACTTTCAGGCCTGAAGCACACTTGATGTGAAGCCCCAAACACATTCAAACGAAAACTGGCTTCCGCGGGTTTTGTAGAGACATGTAGATCAACCCTAGCCTGCACAGAAATACTTGCAAACTCTTAATCAAAACTGACTCCACAGGTTTAACTCACATTTAAAATTCCCAGTATTTAATATTTCCTTTTTGTTAATTTTTTTACCATAAAAAAAGCATTAATCTATCAACTACTACTTAAATATTTTGGTTAGATTCTGAAAGTCAGGAAATTCTCATATAAGACACCAAAAGACCACAAAAAAGATCTGCATGTTCTGTCCAGAGCAAGTAACAAAGGTTATGAAGGCTAAAGCTTTGATGTCCTGACACTTCTCATATTCATTAAAAGTAATATAGGCATGTGCCTGCTATACTTCACACCAAGGTAAAACAACAGTATGAATAGTCTTCTAGTAGCAAGACTAGCATTCAAAACACAAGATGGACACAAGGCTAGCATTTGAAATTTCTTAGAACAAAAATGAAAGGCCTGATCAACCCCTGCTAATATAGGATAGACAAATGTTAAACTGTCTTTCCATGTTTTTACATCTGGTTCCCATTTCCTTTCCACAGCATATTTTTATACAATTGGTAAACATACGTGAATGTTAGTATCTCTGCAGCGAAAAAGGGAAAATATTGAAATGAATGACAGGTGTCTACCCATGAACATATCCTATGTTCAGGGATACTTCATGTATGAAGCAGGGCTGCCAAATCCAGAACCTCTGTAATCAGTGTTGACACCTTCTGCAGTGCAAGGATGAGCTCTGCTTGCAGAGACAGCTGCCATTCAGTCCTTCATGTGTTCCAGAGGAGGGGATGTCATCAGGATAGATCATCTCATTGATACATTTCAGGCTAGAAGACGTGGCCTGAAAGCTTCTACTGAATACAAATATAAAGCTCGGAAGCTTGGATCACATTAGCATGGACGTCAATAAAAATGTAAGATAAAAAAGACGATTTCATTTCTCCTTTCATTATAAGGTACATGTTCAGCTTTCGTGCTTTACACTCTTAATGTCTCAACTAACCACCAAGCTAACCATCATTTTACAACACTTACACATTGCGGAAATTTGCCAGTGTAAAGGCTCTCAGTTCCACTCATTCAGGCTAGTTGCACGTTTGGTAGAAAAGCCTGAGCAGGTCATGCAGTGCATACTGTGCTGGTGACGAGGCTACGTGCTCCTCAACAAAGCAATTGGAAAGCTCATATGTAAGACTGTACTTTCCATTATCCAATACACTAGGCAATAATTCTGTTGTTTTTCATCCAAATTATAGCTGGGTGACATGAACTGGACTCATGTACCAAGAACATTTATGTTCCTGTTTCACTGTTCTACCCTGGAACATGTACATAAGGCAAAATTGGGCATGCGCTTTCACACATGGAGAAGCAGGCTTGCAACTGCTTTCAAACACCTTTGGGGGGCTTTTTACATACAGATCACAGACATTAATGGGTGGAGAGTCTTACAATTTAACCCTTCCTAAAGATAGTAAAATTGGCATTACTGCTTTCCTTTCAAATGAAGATAACATATATGAAATCAGCATGTTCAAGATGGCTTTACTGTGCCTATAATATTAAGGACATTTGAGAACATGAAGAAGAAACTGTTTTCTGAATTAATAATGTCCAATTCCTGTGGCATTACATGACAGAGAAACAGATTCTTAAAACGTACTGACCGTGAATGATTCACTTAAACCACTGTGGAGCCAAAAGTAACAAAGAGCAAATCACTTTTCAGCCAACATGCCACAGTATCATTGCTTGAGGAACTGAAACCAGCAGGAACGCTGCAAGGATAGAAAGAATAGTAGCCTCATCCCTCCAAGCCCAGCTCTCCTACAGGCAAGAATTCAGATATCACTTACCTTCTGCTCTCTGTGACACCAAATTAGTGCTCTCCGAAGCTGAACTTGCTAGAAAAGGGAGGACTACTCACTAAATGACATACAGGAGCTGAATTGCTTGCTGATGCCAGGTGATGCAGAAGCTCAGCAGAAGAAAGATCTGAATCTCTGCTCTAATATTTCATCAGAACATAAACTAAACAAACTTGCAATATAGCAAAAGCTCTGATCTGATGGCTCAGAGAAAAAAAGATAAAACCAGTCCCTCTGCTCATGTCCTCACCGGACCTGCTCTTAGATCAAGCAGCTTTCAGTGCCACCTCTGGAGACAACAGCTTTGTCGGTATCACAGGGTCTCTGTAAAACATTTCTTTGCTTCCTACCCTCAGGGGCCTGGCAGCATGTCTGCTTCTGACTCTCCTCAACAGTATCCTAGTTTGCCCTTCTGCTACATGCTCCATGCTGACTGAATCAGTCCCACACAAGCTGTACTTGCGTACCAGAATATTTCCTATGTGGGATGCATGTTTGGGGAAGACATTATCTTGAAGATGCAGCCTGAACCAGAGTGCTGGATAAGACCAGGTGAGGCATACAGACAACCCTCCCTGTGCTGTCTTCTGCCTTAAAAACCAACCAAATGAACAAACACAAAAAACCCTTGCACTAATGGCTAATGGCCATCCAGGACCTTGAGATTTTTGGTGCTCTGTATTCTGTCTGGGCTCTTCTTTTGCCAGCACACTAAGTTTAATTGGCACACTACTGCATGTTAGGGGCCATGCTGCTAATCCATAGGAATGCAGCAAAGACAACAGAGTTAAGTTTTAACACTACAAGCAGCAGCTTTTATGCATTAGACGATTTATAGCCAATGTTGCCTGAGTGAAGGCTCATTTCTCATAGACCTGTGGCACATTCCTATTGCAGCACAGAGCAAGCCATCCTACTGGATACAGTCACATATGATCAGAGCAGTGCATGACTTAGTATAGCCATACACGAGGACTTCTATACCAGACAGATCTTCAACACTGGGAAATAAAATTACTCAATTGTCTCTCATCACTGTTGTGAAATTAATCTGTAAAGACAGAGGCCCCTGTGGTAGTGGGAATCGTGCCACACAGATGCTACTCTAGGCTGTTTCAATCCTTTTGTTGGTCTTTAATGTGCCTTTGTTCCTCCACATGCTGCAGAACAGAAATGAACAGCTGGTGATTGTCTCCAAGTTTATATCTAGCTTTTATTTTAAAATTTCACAGTGCTTCCAATCTTCCCAGCAGACTGAAAAACAGAATAAAAAGCCTTACTTACAATACACATTCCTCCTTTGCTTCTGTACCTAGCGTTCTGAGTGCAGGTTGCTGGATTCCCTCTCTCCAACTTTATTCCCCAGTGTCCTTGCTTTCTTGCTAGATGCATTTAGAAATCATCCAACTGGACCACTAACAGATGGCCTGCTGTGAGTTCAGGCACCTGTTGAGCCAGTTGTTGCCATATTGAAGTTATTACAGATAATTCAATCCATGCTATGATACTTTTTGAGATGCTAATGATTACTCAGATTTAAAGTACAGCAGTCTGAAGTTTTTAAAAGCCATATGCTATCACTGTTACATAGATGAGGCCAACTATTCAGATTGGTGTAAATAGGAATACCTCAAAGGAAACTAATACAATAAGATGATTAGCATTAGCATGACCTATAGTCTGAAAGTAACTCTTTTCCACTGCAATTTATTCCTAATGAACTGAAAATTATTAACCTGTGGAAGTGGCTTCTCTTATCTCCTGAAGTTTCATTTGACTACAAGAGGGAGCCCCCAGTTATTAGGTAACTATAAAACCTCCTAGGAGCAATTCCTAATACTGGATACACTAGAAGGCATCGCAGCATGTTGCACAGACATCTGATAGACCACTGTCACCTCTGAGTGACTGGGAATATCAGCTTTATTCAGTGTGCCTTGTATGATAAAGCAAATATTCCAGTGAAGGGAAAGAAATCCTAGCTTTTCCCAGTGTGTGGATTGCAACTAGCCATCATGAACGATGTCAGTAGTAGCTTCTGATAAGTGAATTCCAGAATTTTTAGCAGATAATCTGGGAGGAAAGGGGATTGGGGAAGAGATCCTGCTGCCTTTTTCTCCAGTCCTGCCCTGTTCATTTCATTCAGTTCCCTGAATATCCTACCCAGCATTTAGATTCCCAGCACCATTTGGGAAAGAATTTGGAAGCCAGCAGAGATGCCTGGGGCCAGCAGCATCAACAGCAGGTGGTTTTGGCTAGCAGCCAGTGCTTCTAACTATACCATATATGCACTACAGCATTCAATGGCTCTGTGTCAATGCATCAAACTGGTTCATTACACAGCAAAGGGGAGGCGCTCATCTAGCTAAGGAAACAAGGTATTTCTGTTGGTACCTAGTAGCCCCTGTCCTTGCTGTTACTAAATATGGAAAATTTTGACTATTATATCATGGTGTGGAAGGCCAGTAGTGGAAAAGAAAAATAATTCTCTAAATACATGATGAAAATAAGAATTTGTGAAATTACTCAAACAAAACATTCAGATTCCCGAGGGTCAATGGGATTCACATCTGCTGTGGGATTTTTGTTCATCAGTCCTGCCCCCCTCCCAGAATGCGCAGAATGTGATGGAGCAGCTTTTTCCCAAGCAAAGACCTCTTCAGCCAGCTCTGTTTTGGCAGCCATCAGCATATTACCAGGGCAGCCAGACTGCTGTTACAGTCAGAGAGCAGGACTGACAGGGGCAGGGTCCACACCACTTCTCCATCACTTTTACCCTACAGTGAAACAAACAGAAAACCTCTGTTCTCTCTCCCATGCCTCTGTCTCTACCTCTCACTCTGTTCTTGCTTGCTTTCAGTTGAACCTTCTGTTTAACTGAAGGTTTAGCCCTGGCCCATTCTCCCACTTCACATGCTTTTCAAGCAGAGAATATGCTGAATCTACAGCATCTAACAACCTCCCCCACCTGTGTCCCATTCATCCCTGTTAGAATAATCCTGATCAGCCCCCTTAGTCCAGCCTTTGGTGCATTTAGTAGCATTGAAATCACATCAACCAACCCGGTTCTACACTGAAAATTTGTCCCTTTAAAAATATTAGTTTGGTTAGAGAAATGCAATCTTACAGAAAAATGTTCCCAATTGTTAATTTTTGCTATAGCTGCGTCACGTTAGCTCATTGAAGTTTAATTGCTAAAGGGTTATAAGAGCCTAGAAACAGACCTAGCATCTGTCTTTTTTTAATGTCTCAATTATCACCACAGTAATTTAATGACACCGTGTTCAAGAATCACCACTGACATGCTAATGAATGGCACCATCTTCACTTACATTAGCTCTATTTTTAAGAGGTTATAGGTTGAAGACAGACATTTTATGCTTCAGCTATCACTAAGGCAAGCCATATCACATTTATCTCATTTTGCTTTTACAATTGAAAATACGTATCTTAAAAATGTTCACTGAACAGTGAACTGCAAATGGGTTAAACTGTGGTCAATTACAATTATGTACTTGCTTCTTTAGATCAAGATAAGTAACACAAATCCTTTCAACCCATTTATTACTTAATTTGTCTGTCAGTATTTACAGTTGAAATTCTCTTCAGTTTGTTTTATGAGTTTTTCCACAAACAGCTATGTCCTTTACTATTACCATTTTAATTGAACAGCCTTGCTTTATTATAAATGTTTTACACTATAATTCTCATTTTGCGGAATCAAATTTACCTATCAATATTTTTCTTTCATTTATTCTGCAGAAACTCTGTTGTTAACTAAAACGTCCAAAATCTATTATATCTAAATGATCAAGGCAATTTCCATAATAAGTGATGCAATAATGTATACTGAGTTATTTATCTGCAAGCTTTTCAACATGTCCTATACAAATTTCTATAGACAATAAGGGATTGACTTCACAAACACAATGGAACAGCCTTCTGAGATCAGCTAAGTGCTAGTGTTATCATCAGAATTGATTTTGCATTGAAAGCTGCATCCTGAAAATAAGGTGAAAGGATTTCTCACTTCAGCAAAATTAGCACAAGACTGGAGAATAGTCCTACAATATTTAATACTAGCATATATTTAAGAACCTTTTATAATTAATTTCATTCTATCACCATGCACATTTTCAGCAGTTTCACTTCATAGCTAAGTTCTGCTGTGAACAATTACAGAGGCAATGCTGCAAACAATTTATGTGTAGGAATCAACTATGTAGTTTCAGAACATCTCTCAGCTCTCCTGGCTTTTCAGCCCCACTCATGTTGACAGAAGAGTATGCTTGAAGTTGTATAATAAAAAAATAAATTTTCTAAGTGTATTGTTGGTAACACTTTTATTACAGAGAGTGTTTCGTTACAATACATCTCACAGAATCATCTCTCCTCTGTTTAACCTACATAGAGAATGTAATTGCATCCTGGAGTCTTCAGCGCCTCAGGCAGTGGTCATTGCACCCCCTGGTGACCACATCTGCTATAGCAGCATCAAAAAATCTAAAAAATTATCATCTCTGCAGCTTTGTCTGATATCCCTCTTTCTGGGTTAAAAAAAAAAAATTACAGAAGCCTCTAAATCCATGCACATTTTTCAGGTTTTCTCCCATGCGGTGTTTAGTTCGTTTGTGTTGGGATTGTTACCTCCACGCTGGGGGCAGAAAGAGAGAATCCACACCTTGGCTTTTCTGCAGGGACAAGTCTGAGGGATCTGGGACAGGCAGCCAAATGCTGCTCTTAATTTCTCTGTCTCCCATCGTCTCTCACAGAAAAATACGACAATATGTGGCTCTAATCTCCTGCCTGAGATGTTTCTCTGGTCAAGTGCCAGGCTGTCCCTTTGTGGCTGGTCTGCAGTCTTTTAGGAGAGCTGCCACTAATCAACTTTGTAATCACAGTGCAGGAAGCTGCAAAAGTGGAGGGAAAAAGTGGTCATTCCATGAACTCTTTCTCATCTGCAACCACAGGAGCTTATAAATTGCCTCACAGTTACAATTATCAATTATCAAGCAGATCAAATTCCACCAGGCAACTTGTGACATTTATTTCAGTGGAAATCCTACAGCAGCTGAGTTTATCCCCCCATTTGCAGAAGAGCCTATACTCTGTCTGAACTTCGGCATTCTGACAGACTGATCCAAGAAGAGCGTCACAAGGGATTTGTGGCAGACACATCCTGTCCTCTCATACCACTTATTCTTAGTCAAAGGACATAATTTGCAGAATGTTACAACTGAAATATTAAGGGAGGGCTGCCTAGAAGAACTTAGGGCATAGTCCAAAGACTACGTTTTCCTTAATGCCATGTTGATTGCTTGAAAGTGAGCTTATAACACACTCACTGGCTATAACCATGGTTTATATTTGCTCACGTTATGCTTTATTAAACCGCTGCAGCTGTGAGGCATTTGATATCAATCATTAGAGGGACTGCAGCCATCCTCACACAATTTAAAACTGAAGGGTAATACATAGTCCTTAAAAGAAAAACTAATTATTGCAGGAGGAGAGGAGGAGTCTAATCTATTTGTAGGTATCTGTAACTGCAGACTTTGAGACATAGGACAGAAAATAGCAATTAATAAACTGTGATCCATGTAATGTTGATCTAAAAAATGATGGATAATATAGCTGATTGCAATGTCTTTAAGGGTGTCGCCACTCCTGATTTGCAGGGTCAGATTTACATTGGTACTCATGAATATTCATTATATTAGCCTTCACAGTGACCTGTTTAAAGGTCCTCACACTGATTAATTGATGTCAACATGCACTTCTAACTAGGTAAGGAACCTTTCACCTCTAGGGGACTGATTGAGATTTTACATAGGTCAAGAGGAACTGAAAATCAACCAGAACATTTCTAGTTTGGATCAAAACTCTCATGAGCTAGAACAGCTGAGTGCTGCCTGATTAAATGAAGTTCAGGGCCTCCACATGTGGTATACACATGGCTACTTAGGATATTTCTAAGCAAAATTTTGGCCAAAATTCAAGTAATATTTTTTCATGTTTATTTTTTTTAAAGTATCTATCGCTTTTGTGAAGCAACATAACAAATGAGAAATCTAAGAAGAATTATCCCAGAAATTGATTCTCGTTTCATAGAAGGTAGTTGATAGATACCTTTCTGCAGGATATCTATCAATGTAGACTCCTTTAGCTAAGCACTAGAACTGAGTTTTTCACAGCATCCAAGTTCACAGAAGTCACTTATTTTGAAAAAGGAAGGAAGGCAGGAAGGACGGAAGGAAGGACGGAAGGAAGGAAGACTAGACCAGCTCTCAGAGCATTCTCAAAAGCAGCCTTGTTACAACAGTGCACCACAGTTGATCACAAATCCAAGAACTGATGCTAGTAGAAGCTTCTTGAGTGATACCACGTATAACATAACAATGTCAGGAAACTAATCGTACTTTCAAGGTGAAATTAATTTCTAAAATACTTGATTCTATAAAAGAGACACAAATGTGCTTTATTAAATTATTGCTAATCTAAAAATTTTCTAACTACACATTTCTAGGATAGATATTATATTTCAGCTTCTGTGTCAAGAAAGTTAATTCTCATGTACAACCCCACATAGTACAAATTTCCTTTTAGTTTTTTTATTAATGTCTCTAGATCAGAAAATCTGAATTAATTATATGTTTAAAGTAGTCGCTTTTTGATTTTGTGTCTTATAAACAGGCACCACCAAAGCTCTCTCTGGAATGGTTATCATGATATTGTTTTTGAGAAAGCAGAAAGACTCAGAAAACTTAGAAAAAAATAAATAAACAAAAAGAAAACAACAGCAAAGTATCTGTATTTCTCAGTGGCAAAAAGAAATGGGATTTTTAGCTTTCTAAAAATGTTACGTATTTAGAAGACAGAAACAAATTATTCTAACTTTACATTAAAGCACAGCAAGGTCATCTTTGGAGTACCATATATTTTCTACTGTTTTGGATTTAAATATTTCTCTTCAGTGGACTTATACCAGTGTACCCCAAAGACCTTACACCTGCTCTCTCCCACACTGTTCTGAGATGACAAACGCTTACCACTCCTTTCAAATTAAGGGTGAGTACATAGGGGATTAAGAAAAAAAGGAGAGAGACTTGAAGTCTTGTACTTCCATATGCAAAGCACACACACATTCTATTTCTCAACTTCAAATCTAGCAAAGCCTGTCATAAATTTCACTTTTCGTGGCCAAAGCTCAGTATCTTTTGCATAATCAGGTCTACTAAAAGCAGATCTTCTCCTGCACATGAGCATGTTCAGCTCCCAATAGCTCCAGCAGCAATCAAGCACCCATGCTAGAAGTCCCAGGTATCTCAATTCATTTGAGTGTTGAAGTCCTGAATATCACATCAATGACCAGAAGCTTGAATGCAAGTCGACAACTGTGGAGTCCTGGCTGGACGAGAGGGGACATAGTTTGGTGCTGTTGAGCAACCCAGGCTTTGTGCCGGAGATGGGCCTGGAGGGCAGTGAGCACGGAGCACTGCTGGGGGGGTGGAGTGGCGAGCGCGGGGCACTGGCTCGGAGAGGGGGGGGCCGCTGCGCTGCCGCTTCCTGCCTCCTCGCTGCTTTCTGCCTTATCGTCGCTTCCGCATCGAGATGAAGCTCTGCACCAATCACAGCGAGTTATTGCAGTTTTTCCCATATATGGTTAGGGGTAACTAACCAGTCAAAGGTTGTAATTGTTTCACTATATAAACCTTGTTTTGCTGACTAATAAAGGTTGAACAATCAATACTCATATTGGGGTGACATCGTTACAATGGATCTGTAACCCACGCCAACAGACAACCACCCTTTTCCTGTTTCCTTCTTTTGAGGGAATATGTAATGTTTTAGTAATGTGCATTAGTAGGATTCATTCTGCAGCTTCTTGTGTATTCAAGAAGGATTTAGTACAAATTTTGTATTATGACTCTATAATAATCCAGACCACATATGTCTATCTTCTGTAATTAAATGAAAGTCCAAATCAAACTAAAAAATATTTTCTTCCAAAATGAAAAAGTACTAGAATGTGGGAATGACAACCAGAGGAACAGTGGCCCAGCTGCAAACTTGGAGGCAGGTGTGTATGCTTAGGACTGTTATCATTTTCCTCTGCAATAGAGTACGTTAGCAGTGCCCTCTGCTCCCCAGGACCAACACTACAACACCACAACCTGCTGCTGAGCAAAATCCTCTCCAGTTCTTGTGGTTAAAGAAAGGCCTGCTGCAAAACAGTTACATGTGTCGAACTTCATCAGTGCAGAACTCCTTGCCATTGACTCCAGGTCTGCAGCTCTGGCTCTTAGGATATTAATTGTACAACTCACCTTGCCAGAGAAGATGAATGCATATATACTTTTATATTATCTCTGACAGTAATCTGGTGCCAAAGGGTGAATTTTCCTCACTGTGCAAGTGTTTTAAATCAAACAAACCATGTAACACTCCAGCATTTAGAAACAAACTAAATCCAAAGCGTTAAACCAGAGCAACCACATACCACTAGCAGGCTGGCAGGGGTCTGTAACCCATGGTGCCTGCAAAGCACAGTGCCTGCAGCAGCCCTACGAACTTTGCACTATCCACAACTTTGCACTAGCCAGTACCTGGCTGGGCTGTCCAAGTGCAAGTACCAGCAATCTCATGCTTCATAGGGAGCACTTCAGGGAACTGTTCTGGTTGAAGCCAAATGCAGTTAACTGGAGGTTCGGAGGTGGATGATTTCTGCACCAGGCAATACAGGAGACCTCTCAACGTCCATGAACATGCAAGCAGAAGTAACAAGATTTTAGTCCTTCAAACACAAAAGGCTTCAAAAAATCACAAGGTTTTGGGGTGTCTAATTTGCTGCACACCAAGGGCTTCTATTGATTTCACTGATAGATTCTCATAAAGAAATAAGACTTCTATAGGCAGATATCACAAAACAAACACATATTTCTTACTGCTGCTTTCTTGCCTTGTTGAAATGAATTTTGATACTTAAAAGGGAATGTAGACCATGCAAAAAGCAGAATGCAAACAGAGACAATGAAAGCACTACAAAGCAGAAACAATTATGCACGATAAATGCTCTCATGTTTTGAGCAGAAGTTCTGGAAACTTGAAAAGATTAGATTAAATTGAACTCATTTAGTTCAATAAATTTGGCAGAATCAAATTTAATTATAACAATATGTAAGTAATTTTCTGCACTTGTTTTGTGTGGTGTTGAATACATTTAACGATTACCAGGTTGCACATTTAAACACTTCAATTAAAACATATTTGTCATAACGCCACCATAGAAAGAATTGTGGGTAGTATACACAGCGTGCTTTTGGACAGAGATTTGAACTCTTACAAAGAAAGGTCTCAGACTGCCTTGAAGAAGACTATAATCAATCTCTACTGTTTTTCCAGTGGGCTTTGGAAGAGAGAGTAAAGCCTGAAGGATGCCAATATTTATATCTGAGAAATTCAATTTTATTTGACAGTGACACTAATCACAAAGAAAGAACAAAACAAAACAAGTCAGCATACTTCAGCCATTAATTTTTCTTTTCCTCTCTGTTGCAACAGCTCTATGAAATTTAATGAAGTTCTCCCTAAGCTTTTCAAAGCAGTGAGCTTTGAAGAAACAGAGGGGAAACTGTAATGCATAAGGAAGGACTTTCCTAAACAAGCTAGTGGGAAATATGTAAAAAATTTCCAGCATAGACAAGTTCATGCACAGCAACAGTTGTATAGAAAAGCCTACATTGTTCTAATAACATGATGTTTCTCCTGCTGTCTATCTGGTAGAACACTATATTTAGGTCCCTTGGAATAACTTCACCACATGCTCTTTTCTGTGAGACAGCTTATTAGTTTTTTCTTAATGTGTTCTGAGTTTTGTGGTAGCCCCTATTGGTAGATGTGTAAATGTCACTGTGTCCTTGATTCTGTAAAGACATCTCTACATTACAGCCATACTACGAAGCTAATCATTCTGCTTCACCACACAAGTCATCAGTTATTCCATGTAAGACTGGAATTATAGACATTTTGCTCCTATATTTGACAGTTTCACACTCCACACGAAAACTCTGTAACAGTCAGACTCCTGGCAGTGTGACCACAATAATTCATTCTTCCTGTGAAAAGGGGAATTTTCCTTGAGAAAAAATCTTTGCAGTAATTTCTTACAGATCAACAAGCAGCCTCTTTTTCTGTCCTTTCATTTAATGATGATCTGTGTTCATGAACTATTTGACCCACATATATTCTCTGTTTAATAAGGATGACTTGAGAAAAGCATGCACCTTTCCTAATAGACATGAATTAAGAAAAAAAATATCATGACTAGAGCATGTAGTGATCCAAATCCCAGCAACAAGTAAGTGTGGCTCAGACCTTCCAACATTCATATTTGTTGAAAATATTGTAGGAATCAGTGGAAATCCCACTGACGTCTCCTAGATCAGCTAAGTCTACGGGGTATTGCTTTTTGATAGCACGTTGTGTTCACAGCAATCCCATGGGTAACTAGTACTATAAAGAATATTGCCCCGTCAGTTCTGTTTCATTACACCTACATAAGGAATAGAGTGAAGTGATGTATGATCATCGGTTGTCATTAGCAGGCGTCACTCCTGCTGTCAGATAACATCAGAAGTCGGTGCAGAATAAGGAACTGTGCACTCAGTTCACATAAATAATGTACCATGCCTCTATCAAGGGTGGGTGCAAATGCAGGTGTTTGTGTTTCATTTGTTTCTTGAAAACGTCTATAGAATACCTGTATTTCTGTGACTGAATCCAGTGAATAGAAGTATGAACATAAAGTGATTACAAGAATACAGCTGACCATAGCTAATGCAAAATTAATTTGAACGCCAGGAGATTCAAGACAGAAGGACTCACCTAAATCTGTACAACTGGTCATTATCTACAGATAAGAATGAAACTGCTTTATCTTTCACCAGTCAGTGGTGGAAAGAGGCAAAATTTCTGTGGGTTATGCTTAAATCATTCTGCAGCGTGAACTATCAAATTCCATTCCCAGTATTCAAAATATACTAGTTTGGCTTATGCAAACTGCCCTGGAAGGCTAGTACCCCAGTGTCCTAATTTCAGCTGGGATACAGCTAATTTTCCTCCCAGTGGCTACTGTGGTTTGGATTTAGTATGAGAAGAATGTTGATAACACTGATGATTTTAGTTGTTGCTAAGAAATCAAGGGCTTTTTTCAGTTACCCATGTTCAGCTAATGAGCAGGTGTGGAGGAGACAGGAGGCAGCATAGCCAGGCAGCTAGCCCAAGCTGGCCAGTGGAAACATTCCATATCATAGACGGCATGCTCAGTTTATAAATGGGGCTTGGCCTGGGGAAAGATTTTCCTCTTTCCCGTGATTTCTCTTTCTCTGGGAGTTCGATTTTTTTTTGTGAGTTCTGGGAAATTCGCAAAATATGTGAGCTCCAGGTTCTGCAATTGCCGCTCAGGGACTGGCTGTGAATTGGTCATCGGGAAAACTTTATTGTGTATAGTTTATTTTTCATATCTATTATTATTATTGTTGTTATTATTAGTGTTTACTTTGGTGTTTTATTAAACTGTCTTTATCTCAGCCCACAAGTTCTGCTTTTTCCCATCCTCCTCCCCATGCCACTGGGGGAGGAGGAGTGAGTGAGCGGCTGGGTGATCCTAATTGCCGGCTGTCAGGTTAAACCACAACACCTATACAGCTGTATTTCAGGTAGAAATAGCCAATACTATGTTGTATGAAGACAGGCTTATTCTGCACAAAAGGTTTGAATAATCTTAAACCACAAACATTGCTTTCTCCTTATAAATTTAGTACAGAGACTTTGAGAAGTTTTATGAAACATTGCAAGTTCTATTAATTTCTGCTGTAATTTGTAATTACAAATTGTACAATTTGTAAATTACAGTAAAAAATAGCAAAAGTGTAAAATTTCTCTTGTCTTTACAAAGTATTACTTCAGTAGAAGTTAGAATACCAACAGAAGCACATTTAAAGGGGCTGCATGTTGGCATACGGATAGTGAGACAGAAGACAAGTTATTCTTCAAGTCATCCCTGACCCAGGTACACTTTGAAAATAATAAAAGATAATATGGTTTCATCTTGGACCAACTTATATTTTTTGCAGAAACACAGACACATTTTTGGGCACATGAATTATTGTCAGGTCTGAAATGGAAACAGCTATCCAAACTGATGAAGGGTTTATGTGCCAAAAGATGGCCAGTCTTTTTCAACTACATTACATGCTAATTTGTACCTTTATTTGCACCCCATTTATACCCTTAGATCATCACAAACAACTCTCCTGTTATAATAATTCCTCTGGATATAGATCTGGCAGCTCAGACTTCTTATGGATAAACAGCAGACTACTTGATGTATTTACATGCATGTTCAGGATTATTTTCTTTTTTTCTTTTGGAAGGGGGGAAACAGAGGAAATAAGCATTTCCAATGCATCTTGTTTAGAAAAAGAACCTTCCAAATGTAAACCAAGCATTGCTGATCCATTGCCAAGAGACAAACAATGCAGACGAATGGACACAGACAATCAGACTTTAGCTCTGCCAGTTCTCAGTCTGGTGGATCATGACCCAGCTTCAGTCTGGAAACTCTGCAGCCACATCAGCATGGCTCTCTGCCCACCAAATTTAGCATGGCTTATTAATTCAGACACAGCATTGTACTGTGCTATGCACAGTGGCTGGTGGGCTCCCAAATCAATGTTAACAAGCAGCATGAATACATGGCTGTCTATAACCATCTCTGTAGTCACATCTGGACCATAATAATGTAGCTGAGAGTAGCAGCACCAGGTCACAGCATAGTTTAATTTAGCTCAGTATCTTGCCTCCAACAGTGGCTAACAGAGATTGCAAGGAAAGAGGACAAGAATGGGTCAAGCATTTATAACATTTCCTTCATAAACTCTTACACCTGAAATGACAGGAATTCTTCTTTAATGCCTACTAATCCACCCACTAGTGACATTTCAAATGATTGATTTATTATTGCTCGGGTGGGATGCAGCAGTAGATACAAACTGGTGTCACTGTGGAACACTGAACATTCTTAAGCAGTTGTAAATGTATTAAGGTACTAAATGTACTAAAGGCAAGTGCCATATTTTTTTCTGACAAAAAGGTGAAGCTTGAAATAACTTCACCTAAAACATACTTCTTGGCTTTATGTTGGCATCAGACTCTTGCATGTAAGACTTAGTCTGTGGGGAGGAAGAAGTCTTCATATTTTGTTCTGGCATCCTGGTTTTCATTAAGACAGTACACACTTCTAAATGAAGTCCTTCTAAAGGACAGCACACATCTGAGAAATTCAAAGCATTTAATCACTCAGTTCTGACAAAGATTTCCTCTCTCAGCTTCATCTCTAATTAAGCTAGAACATTCCACCTTATAGAGAGAAAAGTCAAAGAATCTTTAAGCTGTGACCGATATCTATGGAAAAAAAAATCAACATTAAGTTGATACTAAGTTGTAGTTAAAAAATAAAAAAAAAATTACATTTTCACATGTTAGCCATCAGAATAAAAAAAACCCCAAACCCTGGAAATGAAGAAAAAACAGTCTGTAGCTCAAATTGTATAAAGTGTCGTGTGTTTGCCATATTTCCAATACAGAACATACTTACCTTATATGTAGTTAAGTGCTTTTCTAAACTCTTCAAAAGGAAAAGTTGGTATGTGCAAACTAAGATGTGGGGGATGTGACTTCTTGTCTAAGTTCACCATGTATATTGGAGACAGATCTTTGAACCAAATCCAGGTTTCCCCATCATCCAATTCAGTGGTCTTTCCACAAAGTTACATTGTCCACTGTCCATTACATTTTTAACAGCAAATATTGCATCAGTTTCTAAAAATTCATCAATGAGCTTGTCCACCAAAAAGCATGTTTCACCAAAGCTAGGTATCGTACACAACTAGAGTAGCTACCTTTGACTTCCACATTACTGCAACTGGGATACACTGGTTCAGCTCCACATGAACATCTTGTAATGTTGCTTAAATGGAGTAGAGATTGCTCTGTCAATAACAGCAAGGTCAGTCTCTTCTATCTCTCTAATTACTGATAATTTATGCATACTAGTTGGGTGAATACCAGTAAAGAATCAGTAAGCCCACTCTGGCGGAGAGTCAGTAAAACTAATTCAGATGAAAACTGTATCTGTGTCTTTCTAAAATCAGTTAAAATTTGTTGCTAGGCTTTTCGTTTTACTTGGTAGTGAATATTAGGGTGGTAAATGCTATCATAATATGTATTCACAGAGGTCTTTATCCTCTGAAATACTCTCAGTCCCCACTGCAACTGCTGAGCCTTTTACAGGGTCTAGGCCCTGAAGATCTGAAATACAGATGTACATCAGCCTCATTTCAGCTGCTGTCCAAAGGCAGCTTGCTAGAGTTGCTGTTGTCATCACTATTATGCGGTTCATAACAGATAACTAGAGAAAATTACTGCATGGATTTTAAGATACTGAATATCCAAAAGCTAAAATAAACCATTGCAATTACCAGAGGCTGGGGGAACAAAGCAGACCAGTTGACTAAGCTCAGATTAGCAGAATGAAAACTCTATTATTCAGTACTCTTTCCATACTGGTTAGATTCCAACTTTAATCTGATTTGTGTGGAATGGAATGAAAACAAAAATCACATCCAGACGTACACATCAGCAGATATCATAAGCATCTAACACTTTTGGATGTCTCTTTTCATAGCATGGAGCTGACATACACCCAGATGAATGCCTCTGCCTTTTCCTGTCTTCATGCAGACTCACCAAGTGCCCCATATGGAAAGGGAAGAGCAGTCGAGAAAGTGGTGATTTCACCCAACTGTGATTGTCAATGGTCTGGCAGAGACAGAGCCAAGGTCCCTGCCCATTCATTCCCCTATTCTTGCACTACTCACCTGTGCCTCTGTGCCACTGCTTACGCTCAAAAAAATAAATTCAGGGGAGTTCCTTGTCCCATTACACAGATGTACAGTAACAAAAGTTCTCTATGTGAGGTATCAGCTATTCTTTCTTACCTACTCCACAATAATGGCTTTCAGATAGCCCCAATAAACAATGTTCTTCATTCTTGTTCATACCTAAGCTCACACTGCACAAACATTAGTTGTATTGATGGGAACTGACATAACCATTCAAGTCAAACTACAGCTGCAAATCTTTCAGTGCTTCTGGGTTCAGCAATTGGTAAGCATAAATCTAGAGCTTTTGGTGCAAATCTCTTGTAGCCGTCTGTTCTTTAAGGGCAGACTCAAATTTATGGAGACGTTCAAATGCCATATTGTGAAAACAAGTAAGTATAAGCATGACCTCGCCATTTCATAAATGTTCACAAATCTTTCTCCCTTTTGAATTTTGCACTTCATACTGTTTTGAGCAATGACATAAACTATTAACTACATGTCTGCTTCTCTATTGGTTGCTTTCTTGATTTGGTTGTCTTTATCAAACTTCAAAACTGAAAATAATGTGCTTATCTTATTGACATTTAGACTATGTCAGAGAAAACTTTATGTGATAGCAAGTTTACTAACCCTATAGACACTGTCTGCAGGCTTAGCAGAAAAAGCCTGAAGTAACAAAGACAACCAGCAGTCATAGCAACATTGGACAATTACTCCACAATGAATACTTCATTCAATATACCTTTTTCAGTTTATATTTTTTGCTTCTGTTTGCGCCTAGGAAATATTTTCCCTCCAAATATCTGGCATTTGTCCTTCCGAACAACATGTGAGTATCAATTTCCCTGGCTGGCTGGCAGCATTTCTTCCAGCATGCCTTTGTGAGGCAGATCCAGATTGGGATCACATCCTTTCCCCTTTACAAGCAACCTCTTTTTACTCAGCTATGTCTGCTAAGAACAATTTTTTTGAAATAATTCCTGTCTAAAGCTTTATTCTAAATTTCATATACTTCTGATCCTGTATGTAATGCATCTCCTATGCACTTCTCTATCTTTTCTGCTTTTGACTGTAAAAGCTCAAATTTAAAGAATAAACAGAAAAACATTCTGCACACTTCTTTTAAAAATTAGAAAAAAAGCTTTGACTCTTCATACAGAAAATCACATGGAGAACCGGGTGGTAAAATGATCCTGTTTAGCTGCATTAATCCCAGTGAAAAGTCAAAGCAGGTAGTTCCTACACCAGGAACAAATAAAGGAAAGTTTTTGCACTCTTTTCTCATCTCTTTTGCACCCATGAATAGCCATGAAAGCTGTGAGAATATTCAAAGCAGGGTATAAACTTCACTTTTGCCTAAGACTTTGGTGAAGCGAGGTCAGGCTCTGAGGGTGGGTACTTGAGGTACCTTCTGAGCACCAGACAGAGGAGTAGTTCCCTTCCTTTGCACCATAGGGAGTGTCCTGGCTCTGTCTTTTATTTTGGTAACTTCAGAAGGTACATGCTGCCTCTCAGTGTCACAGTGCCACTTAAGTTCTGAGATTTCAAAGCTATTTCATTTCCTAAAAGAAAAGACATGAAGATATCTACGCTGCTTAGATTCTGCTCATTGAAAAAACAATGGCTCTTTCAAGATCGATCTTTCAAAAAAGTAAAAAAAAAACCCAAACACAAACACTCTGTGTAATTAACTAGAAAACAGAAATGTAGCTTTGTCGAATAATTCACATTTTCTTGCTTCCAGGAATCCTGTTAAACGGACTTATTTTATTGATGTGATTTGTGGTGATGGAATAGATTTCAGAAATGTGAAATGGCTGTAATGTGGGAAGCATAATCTCATCTCTAGAAAAGCAGAGGTGCCCTACCTCCAAAGCTATCTATTCAGCACCTTTTCATGGCTTGGCCTTCATTCTGTAATAGTTTAACAGCTTCCTTCTCTTGCCTCCACCGACACGTGGGATCACACTACTGCAACATGACCTAGCAATGTTTTCAGTTGTGTTGCATTTTCTTTCACAGATTTCCAGCAGTCCTGCATTGCTTTCAACTTCAGTTTGAGAAGCTCAAGTTACTTCTGTATGAAAGAGCTGCTGCCATTTTTCACTTCCGTATTTTCACTTCCCTGCTCGCTGCAGGGGGGTTGGACTAGATGACCTCTAGGGGTCCCTTCCAACCCAAAACTTTCTATGATTCTATGATTCTATGATTCTGTGTCAGAATCCTGGCAGTGCAAATGGATGTACAAGATGCAAGACTTCAAGGCGTACATGAGGTAATACAGAGAATCTCCTTTACTCAGCTGCTTCTGAAGCTCCAGTGACTATAAAGCCTCACTACACAGAACTGAAACATTCATGTGAATTAGTGTAATCATCATCTCTCATGATCTCTTCTGTTGTGGGAGTCTAGAAGGGATCATACTAACTTAGCAAAGAGTTGCACCAGTGTGTCTCTGCATCTTTCTATATAGACTTATTAATAATATGAAAAAGCATCCCCTTTGATTAATTTTGTGGTATCTGATGCAAAGATTGAAAGGGGATATTAAGCAAGATTTCAAAATTCCTGTGTTTTAATGAATCACAAATTGAGATAAAGCAGCTTTTTTCCAGACCTAAATTAAATCTGGAGTTCTGCAGAAATCTGCCTATTAGGACATCCTGTCCAATTAGTCAGAAATTTGTGAGTGGAGCCTAACAGAATTAAACCTTGATGAAGGGGAAATATACATGGTAAAATATCTCAAATTATCAGACAATTAGGCAATTTCACTGGCTGACAGGAAACAGAACTGAGGAGTGTGTTCCAGAGCTATTTTTAACAAAGTGAAGAAATAGTTATAAAATACTGTAGTGTTTAGACATGTAAAAATGCTTTTTATTTAAAGGAGGATGGCTAGCCACAAGGAAAGTCTGTCTGCACAGTATACTTCAGGCAGACAACAGCAAACACTATCTATGTTTCAAAAAAGCTGATAGTTCCATTAACCGAACACAGAGATCGTACATGCTGCATCTCAGCAGGAATGCAATGGCCTGAAGTTAAGGACCTGCATGTAAAAGTCCAAGCATATATCAGGGGAATTAAAATTTAGGCAAAGAAACATCTGACTTTTTGTTACGTATGCATTTTGCTATTGGATTCTCAAAAGGAGTTTCCTGATCTGCATTATTTTTCATAAACTTCTAAGGCACCTTGAATCCAGTAGACTTCTGTGATCATGATAATCTGAAGATCTGCCACATAGCAGAGTAACTCCTAGTGCTTTGGTTTTACTGCACATAGATTATAAGTTGTAAGTGGTTCCTGCATCTTTTCTAATGAAGTCAGCAATGAAGTCCAGTTAGAAATCTCTAGTCCTTGCTAAGCTTTTGTTGAGACAACAGTTAGTAAAGACTCATCCTCTGAGATTAAGATTCTCTTGGCATGCATTTACCCATGTCACATAAAACAAACTATGCATCTGAGATGGACAGCTAGATGCTTGCCATCCATGAATGGGAAAGGCCAGCTAACTCTTATGGCTTATAGAGGGATAGACACAGAGTAAGAGCAGAGCTTTGTTCTGTAATTTCCAGCACATATTTTCTGAAATCGACTGGAGGAAGCTGGGGATAGAATCAACAGGGGGGTAGCACACACAGGTCATCTAGCTCCTTGTAATCATTAGGATTGGCATTACGTATGTAGCAATCTGACATCTTTGCTAAGCAAATTACCCCTTTACTAATTGCTGTAGGACAGATCTAGTAACGGACTCAAGTCATCCGAGCTAGTCATAGCTTTATGTCTGTTTTAGGTATTTAGACTAAGGTGCAATAAGTTCCATTAGGCACTAACGTATCTTTTCTTGCTTCTATGATTCTGTGATTTTGCAGGGAGAGTTAAACTCCTCATACAACATTCAAAATCCCAAAGTTGGAAGATGCTGGAATCTAGCAAATAATGAAAGGCTCTTGACAGAAGTGATTGCACAGAGGGTAAGAGACAGGAGAAGAAAGCCTTCACTCAGTGCTGAAAGAAATCATACTTTCATCTTGGAAGCTCTACCTATCCTGCCCTACGGGCAGGAGCACACATTTTTCTTTCTAAACATCAAGCAAGCCTTACTAATCATAGTTCTGTCCTGAGAAGCCATGGTTTTAAATCCTCCTAGCAGACAAGAAAAACAAATTCAAATCTCCCGTTTCCTGGACAAATCCTCCAGCCACTACACCAGTATACAGAAGGAGGGTAACAGTTCTTCCTTATGGTGCAAATTAAAGAATGAGCAGTTGGAGCTCTAGTCAGTGATCCTTTAATAGATGCACTTTGAGAACCTCCACCATGAAATCTCCATGAGGTTTTAAGCAGGGCACTGGCTGAGTTTCTGGCTAATCATCCCAAAGAAATGTGAAGTAGTTCTAGGCACAACTGTAGACTTTTTAAGAACTTATTGGGAAGGCGCTTTGGGCATTGCAGAGTCAGTTAGACCATAGTGTGAAGGATCATGTCTTTGAAATTAAGTACATCGATTCTGCTAAAATCTCTTTGTGGATCTGGCTTAGCTTCTGAGTCCCTCTTTCATAAATAGGATACATGTTGCCATACTTCTGGCTTGGCCAGAGTACTGAAGTGGAACTTACATTTTAACTGAACAACATTTTTATTCATTAAACTGTGACACTTGGTATGATAGCATGTGCTAAAACTGAATTTTAAAAAGTATCTAATTAATAACATTGGGTTAAATGTAATAATTAAAACAATTAGCATATCATTTATCATGACTGATTATAAACTTAATTATTTTCCACAATCCATATCAGTGTTTCAGTTGTTCACAAGACATAGTTAGGTAGGCTAATTTGACATATTTGCTGTTTTGTTTCACTCATAATAATTAACATCTTAACATTTGTAGCTGTTTCCTCTTGTGTGGTTAATGGACATCTAAATACGCACTCTTTCCCCAAAGCGGTATGTTACTTCAACTTGTCCACAGGCCAACTTTTTAATATCCACCTTTACCTTTTGTTTAGCGTTTCTGACTGCTACTGCAAGAGAGCAAAGATAGTAAGCAACTCCACTCAGAAGAATTCAAAAAAAGTTACAGTGCATAGCCCAATTACAGATATTTGCAAAGGTGTTAAAAATAATAGAGCTTTGAAAATTGTCCAGCAAAAATCTGGCCCAGCAAAAGCTCTGAAAATCTTGACCTTTAATGTTCTTTAGGAATGGCTATTAAGTTATTTCAGTTCTATCTTACATACTATGCTGTAAAAAAGGGATAGTCTATTCATCAAATTAAATCTTTCATTTCTCAAAGAAGGGTCTAATCCAAAATCCACATCAAGGCTAGAGGAAGCCTTTTTAATTATTTCACTAGTCTTTGGATCAAGTTCTCTTACTTTCAGGAGGATTTTAAAATTAAAATGGATTATTTCTCTTTGCCCAAGGGTTATGTTACATGACGATGAAGCATGGCATAATAACTGATTACCAGAGCAGTCTAGGAGTGAAATATGAAGTGTTAGCTGGATTAGTTGATGAGGTTTTTATTGCTTCTGTTTTATGTGAAAGAAAAAAGATTTCTCTGTAAAATTATATCCAGTTAGATTTTACAAATGATAATGGTGACAAAACTTTTCAGTGATCTGGGATGCCTTAATCATCTCCTGATTAGTCAGAGAATATTTATGTTAAATAAAATAATCTAGCAATAAAAGAAATTATCCTTCTCTTCCCCTCAGACTCTCTGCTTCCTACCACACTAGCTTTGCTCCCATGAAGCTCTACCCATCTTCAGAGTCAGGGGAGAAATAAAGGGTCTGCTGATTCTTCTAAAAGCTCAAGGGCTTTCCGGTTCTAAAATTTTCTCATGGAGTTACTACTGAAGATATTACAAAGCAAAACAGTTTTTAAACATTTGAACTGCAATTAAATATTCTGCTCAGAGGTTTCACTGAACAGAATCTATTTCACCTCCCAAAATGTATCACAACATCATATCCTCTTCTCAGGATGACGCAATTTGACAGGCACCTCTATGAGGTGTTTCCTACACCAGTCCACTGGTGTACAATGATACTTGACAGGAAGAAAACCACCAGCAATCAGATGTAAATCACTCTGCATTCCTATCTAAGAATCAGTGTAGAGGAATAATGACAAGGACACACACAATAAAAAATGAGCTCATAAACCCAACATTCACAAGAGGCATTCCTCACCTATGGACCACACACTGTTTTCAAAATGATGCCTATGCGCTTCCCAAGTACAAGCAGTAATTCTGTGATGAAACCCATGTACAAATACACACACTTCAGACTTCAAACCAGTCTCAATCTCACTGGCACTGAGGGAAAAGTTTGCATAAATTTAATTAGCACAGGCCTGTAAAGGATGAGATATCCACTACTAAAAATAATCAAGTGAATAAGTAGCAGATAATATTAATAAACTACAAAGAATTTTAGGCATGAAACACATAAACTCTCAGAAACTAACTAAAATTAAGAAATTAACAGTCTAGGGAAAACAAAAATGTGGATTTTGACTGAAGATCTATAAGAGCCTGAATACCATCCATTGAACAACTTTCCCCTCCATTCTGCACAAATTTATCAATGGATTAAATTCCAGGGGCAGTGAACATGGTAACATTCATGAAAGACTACAAAGTGGTATAGATTTTAAGGAACTCATAAATTCAAGGCCACAGGGGACTACTGTGGTTAGTATTTGACTTCTAACTTAACAGACCGTTTAATTTCATCTAGCCACTCCTGCACTGAAGAAAATTCTCTGCAATATAGAGTTGAAGTTAGAGACCTTAAAAACTAAGACCAAGGCTCTCATAGTAAGATTTTTATACCAAGAAATGTGAAAGGTTCCACATTTTTCAGTATGGTTTCATTTTTCACACGGGAACAGATAAACTTTAAATTTGAGAGGAAAATCTGCAAACCTACCCCTAGAACAACAATTAAGCACAACCTTGTGTTCTACTACATGGTAAAGGACAGAGATGTAAGAATTTAATTCCACAGCAAAATACGATGCAGGGTTATAGCAAATAAGGATTCTCAGAAGCAATTTTAGATGAATCTATGTCTTTCAGGCCTAATGAACTTATTTTGCATTATTTGGAATTGTTGTGAAAAAGCTGGCCCAAGGCTACTTTCATTCTCATTTCTCTTCCTCAAAGAGAATTTTAGGTGTTTTTAAGGCAAAAACAGGATCTCCTGCCAGATCTGCCATCTTGTTATGCCCTCACAGGAGCACATCTATATATTCTTTAATACATCACTAATCACAATTCTGAGTAGCTGAAGATCAGCTTTCCATGACAGAATGCATTGAACAAGACATTTGGGACACACACACACACATGCGTGTGTACATATACATAAATATATATATAGGTATAGGTATATATACACATATAGAGAGGTGTGGGGACAAGATAGTTATAGACACAAAATATTTATTCTCTGAGAAGGGGTAAATTTGAGTACGACATTTGGTTTTCATTTGACCTTTCAGAAGACATGACTAAACTCTATCTCCAGACATTGTAATTGACCAAAGGACCATTTATTAGAGAATAAACTGAGTTTGGACCTTGAAGTGCATATTTTGTGTCAGGCATTGGAATAGGTTTGGTCAGGCATTGAAATATGCTGCCCAGGAAAGTGGTGGAGTCACCATTCCTGGAGGTGTTCAAGAAACATGTAGATGTGGCACTTCAGGATATGGTTTAGTAGGCACGATGGTGTTGGGCTGATGGCTGGATTTCATGATTTTAGAGGTCTTTTCCAACATATGATTCTATGATTCTATGATTTTACATATCAATTGGTATTTTAAAAGAAGTCCTCTGTTCCAAAAGCACTTCTGAGAATACCATAAAAATATAAAAATAACTTAGGCAGAGTCCCTGGCTTTTTGTCAACACATCATTCCAGGAAAGCTTGTCAGTTGAGAGATTAACTTTTGAGAAGAGCTAGATTCAGCTAACAAGCAGAATCAGATACATCTAACAAGTTGTCTCAGCAAGAAGGGGCCCAGGAAGGTCTGGTTTAAATCAGTGCACAAAGAGATGACAATTCATGTAAAGTTTGGGCTTTAACAACAAACGTACAAACCCCGTTTCCTCTCTGTCAGGGCTGGTGGAAGACACTTCACAGTATTCTACCATGCCCACTGATGCACGGAAACATTTTCTTTCCCTGCAACACACAGTACCATAACACAAAGGCATACACAGGCATATTCCATTTAAAAGTCTCTAATATCATAAAGATCAAATGTTTGATTTTAATTGATATCTGAGGACTACCATGCACACCAACCTGGTTGTGGAGACACACTTTTTCTTAGATCCAGTGTGAGTAACTCCCCCAAACTGCTGCGAGAATCCTTGTTTTTAGAGTTGTACACATCCTGTTAAAGAACAGGCAAAAATGTTCATAGATGGAAACCTTGAGCCAGAATTCCTTAATTATGAACGTTTTATTTCATTCATTTTAACAGTGTTTTTAAACAGAGTACTTACAGTAGAGGGAATCACTTCATTTTCACAAGCAGTCCAATGTGCTAGAATGTACAGAATCAGACACAGGATTCACTAGTCCTACAAACAAGATTTAGTATTCTAGATTCATTAAGAGTAATTTGGTCACTGCAACTACAAAGGAATTTAAGTTAACCAGAAAGCAATTACCTGTGTGGTGCAGCAGAGGTAAAGAGATACGTAGATTTAACATTAATGTTAATTGAATTATACATCTGCTGTGGGAAAAAATAACTCCCTTAAACTCAAATTATGTTCTCCCAAATGTGATTATACATAACACATTTGTGCATTCTCAGACAATCATAAAGCAAATATTATTTCATAAGAAGGTGGAGTTACTAGGAATATTTACTGTAATGAAATACAAGAACACACAGATAAACAAAATATTGGGGGACAAATGCTAATCCTCTGTAGTGACCTTTACTTGACTCCAAGACTAACAAGAAGACCAGGGAAGTGAGCTAACACAATATTTGAACACATCCTCAGCCCTGATCTTAGAAGTTATCTCAGTGTCACCCTGCTTAAGAGTTTTGGCAAAGTCAGGCATTATACAAGCTATAAATTCTCCTTTGGAGATAAGTGATATCACGGTGCCAGTCTGATAAAACCACTCATTTAAGAAGTTTTCAGGGCAATAATAAATACAACTTTGGTATGGGCTACTTAAGTCCATTGACTTCCAGGGAATACAAGCACCAGAGCTTCATGTCGTGCCAGGACTTCAGACCAGCACTGATGGCTGCATGTCAGGAGCTACTCGTAGCTTCTTGTGATCCTCTCAGATTCAGTATCATACATACAGTAGAACAAAATCAGAAGGAAAGATACAATACAGAGGAATTTAGGGAGATGTGTAGCACAACAGATTAGAGAACATTTCGTTGTTAAATAAAACTTCAGTTTTCACCAGGAGATCCTACAGCAGTGTCAGCTTTGTACTGTCATTAACAGAAGGAAGAGCCAAGTTGCTGGAGTATGAGTGACCTGCTGATGGCTATCCAGTAGACTTAAGGCAAAGCCTGAAGCAAGACGTGTGTAAGAATGCAATAAACTATACTGAATCTCTGACAAGCACACAAAAGAGGGGAGGTAATAAACCGAAGACAAAATCTCGAAAGACTGCTTTTNGAACAGCATTAGTCTGAGACAGATTAGTTTTAAAACCACATAGCAACTGAGATGAAAAACACACTTTAAAACTTGCCTTTCTTTCCAAATGAATGATGGTTATAATTTACTGTTCAAATGCACATGGGAAAAATTACTTTACTGGGTACACTGGCCTGCCATTGTACTCACTTCACTTGGAGGAGCCCTTAGGAATTGTTCAGAGGTGGGGACAGCTCCGATTTAGCGGTCACCAACTGGCACTAGGGTCACCTNCACCAGAGCTGATTCTCAAGCACAAATATTTATGCTGATTAAGGTAATTGAGGTTAACTTCTTCTAACTCAATATGCAAAAAGCTCTATCTTGCCTAGCTTCAGCCAGGGGATATCATGACAACAGCTACTACAGTAACTGCCCAGTATCCTAGAAAAGCTGGCACTAAAATCAAGCAAGAGAAATGAGTTGAGCAGAAGATGGGATGAAGAGATGATTTGATCCTTAGAGCTGTACAAATTAATTTGAATGCATATTTAAAAAGTACTGATTCAGAGGGAATGTGTTTAAAGAGCCCTTTGTTCCAATAAATTCAAACCTCAACTCTGTTCCTCCATCTGGCACAGTAATTTACAGGGTTTTTTGAGAATTAATGTGCAGATTTTAGAGTGTTTAGAAAAGTCAACATTTCAACATAAGCTTTTTTCAACTAACTATAGCAGAACTGGCTCTTTACTATAATTAAACATCCCTGATCAAAGAGAAACATAAAACACCACCTTCAAAGTCAGAGTGATAAGAAGTTGTGTAGGGATGGTGTCAGGAGGACCAAGGTATGGCCGGAGATGAATTTGGCAAGGGATGCTAAGAATAACAAGAAGGGCTTCTACAGGTATGTCAACCAGAAAGAGAAGGTCAAAGAAAGCGTACACCCCCAACGAACAAGAATGGTGACCTAGTATCAACAGACGAGGAGAAGGCTGAGGAACTCAATAACATTTTTGCCTCAGTCTTCACTGCCAACCTCTCTCCCCACCCCTCCCAAACCATTGGACTTCAAGACGGGGACCAGAGGGGTAAAGATCCTCCCACTGTTAGGGAAGATCAGGTTTGTGATCACCTGAAGATCCTGAACACACCTAAGTCTATGGGACCTGATGAGATGCATCCCAGAGTCCGGAGGGAACTGGCTGATGTAGTTGCCAAGCCACTCTCCATCATGTTTGAAAAGTCATGGCAGTCAGGTGAAGTACTTGGTGACCGCAAGAAGGGAAACATTGTGCCCATTTCTAAAAAAGGTAGAAAGGAGAACCCTGGGCACTACCGACCTATCAGCCTCACCTCTGTGCCTGAGAAGATCATGGAACAGATCCTTCTTGAAGCTATGCAAAGGCACATGGAGGCCAGGGAGGTGATTTGAGACAGCCAGCACGGCTTCACCAAGGGCAAGTCCTGCCTGACCAACCTAGTGACTTTCTATGATGGAATGACTACATCAGCAGACAAAGGAAGGGCTACAGATGTGATTTATCTAGACTTCTGTAAAGCCTTCCACACAGTCTCCCACAACATCCTCTCTAAATTGGAAAGATACGGATTTGACGGGTGGACTGTTTGGTGGATGAGGAATTGATTGGAAGGTCACATCCAGAGGGTAGCGGTCAATGGCTTGATGTCCGAATGGACGCTGGTGACAAGTGGTGTCCCTCAGGGGTCTGTACTGGGACCGGTGCTGTTTAATATCAATGACACAGACAGCGAGATCAAGTGTACCCTTAGCAAGTTTGCAGATGACACCAAGCTGAGTGGTGCAGTTGACATGCTAGAGGGAAGGGATGCCATCCAGAGGGACCCGGACAAGCTGGAGAAGGGGGTCTGTGTGAAACTCATGAGGTTCAACAAGGCCAAGAGCAAGGACTTACACCTGGATCAGGGCAAATCCTGATATCAGTACAGGCTGGGGGATGAAGGGATTGAGAGCAGCCCTGCTGAGAAGGACTTTGGGGTACTGGTGGATGAAAAGCTGGTCGTGAGACATCAATGTGCATTCACAGCCCAGAAGGCCAACCATATCCTGGGCTGCATCAAAAGAAGCATGGCCAGCAGGTCAAGGGAGGGGATTCTGCCACTCTATTCTGCTCTGGTGAGACCCCACCTGGAGTCCTGCATCCAGCTCTGGAGCCCTCAGCACAAGGAGGACGTGGACCTGTTGGAGTGGGTCCAGAGGAGGACAACAACAATGGTCCAAGGACTGGAGCACCTCTCCTACAAGGAAAGTCTGAGAGAGTTGGAGTTGTTCAGCCCGGAGAAGAAAAGGCTGTGGGGAAACCTTGTAGCACCTTTTCAGTATTTAATAGGGGTCTATAGGAAAGATAGGAATTTCTTTTTAGCAAGGCCTATTGTGATATGACAAGCAGCGGTGGCTTTAAACTAAGGGACGGTAGATTTAGATTAGATATACAGAAGAAATTTTTTACAATGAAGGTGGTGAAACACTGGAGTGGGTTGCCCAGAGAGGTTGTGGAGGCCCCATCCCTAGAAAGATTCAAGGTGAGGTTGCACGGGGCTCTGAGTAACCTGGTCTAGTGGCAGATGTCCGTTGCTCACTGCGGGGGGGTTTGACTAGATGATGTCTAAAGGTCCCTTCCAACTCAAAGCAGGTGTCATATCACTGTTCTCTCTATGCACACCCACCGAAACAGAATATGAAATAATTGCCAGAAAATGAAAAATTGCTATAGAAGTATGACAAAGGCACTGGCAAGATACAGAACTATGAATCTCACACTTGCAGTGCATTAAGGAACCCAGATGAAATCGGAGATAATCAATAAAAATTCTATATTGAGACTGGATTATGAATGAACTGAGGCTATTTATTCTAACAAGTGTACTAAATTCAGTGAGTAACAGTGTGCAAAATTATACCACTTCTTAGAGAAAAACTTAACCAAATTGCAAATCTGATGGGAGAGAGCAATATCTAAAAAAAGTACCACATATTCAGTTGGTTAAAGTTAGTAGAGCCCTGGCAGAGTCAGTGCAGCTGCACTGGTTTATACCAGCTGAGCATGAGTCTAGTATATCATCTAAAACAGCACACTGAATCTTTGCAGAGGGCCACTAGCATTTCAGTAAGACTGATGACATGTTTTTCACACCTCGAAGCAGGGATCCCAGGGATCCCAAGAGATGATACTAGAGCCTTTGAAAATACAAGGCACAGTATGAAGGCAAAGGCCTCCAGCATCTAGAGACAAATGGTCAACTACTGAAGAATGTAACCTTGAGAGCTGGCTAGAACTGGTTTTAGGGCATAACAAAGGGAAAAATGAAGCAGTATCCAACTTGTGTAAAATGATTCATACGTTAAAAACACAAAGATGATAACAAGAAGGTACAAGTATGAGTCACAACCTTCATAAAACAGAACAGAAATATTCCAGCATCGTCCCCAAGGGTTAAGGATACCACAATGGATCAATGCTGCTGCTTATCTGCAGGAGGTCCTGGCACAACTTTGATGGAGAAAATGCTTCTTTTTGATTTTCAAACCACCATATTTTCCTACTTCAACTTTTCATCTGTAATATATTATATTTACTAAGTAATTGGGTAGAACAAAATAGAAATTTAGAGAACGGTGTGTATATAGATACACGAGTTTTCTGCTCCAACCTTATCACTTGACAAAATGATTAATATCAGCACACCAAGTCAGACTACACCTTGTAAATATTTTATCTTTCTCCTTATAAATGCATTAATAAAGTAGCAGTAATAAGTGTACGAATGCTGCAACAATCCACCTCTCTGCTATTATTATTTTAGATTTTTTTATAAGATCATGTATTGTATAAAATACTTTCAGCACATGTGGTAAAGAAAAAAAATAATGCTAAATAAAATCTGGGAAAATTTTGAGCAACTAGCAGCAAACTCATCTTCTTGTAGGATTCTCCTGCACCAGAGGCAGGAATTTGAACTCAATGATCTGTAAAGTTCTGTATGTGCAGCCAATCCTTTATAAACCTAGAATTCTACTTTAAAGTTCCCTTTTCCAATCCTCCACAGACTTTTATTTCCACTCTTCATTAGTATGCTGCTGTTTGACATGTGAGCAAGGATGTTTAACTAGTGGGCTAAGGTGAGAACAGACCATCACTGACAAAAGAACCCTTGACAACAGTGATACAAATGTAGTTCCATAATTTAAGTGTAAAGATGCACAGCAAACATTTTGACTTTTAACTCCTTTCAGCTAAATTGTCTTCAAAGGGAGTTTTGCTTCTAAACAGCTTTGTGAACCCGGGCCTTTCACTGGGGCTGCAGTTGTCTCCACCAAGATNCCTTAGCTGATCAGCAATAGACGGAGTAGGTGTAGACTCCCCAGGTCAGTGAGCAGTAGGTGAACCAACCTGTAAAACATAAACTTCTGTTCTTCTTCCTCCCTCATCCCAAAAGACAAACTGACAGAAAAACTTTCATTTTGGTTCTAAGCTGTGCATTGCAGCCATTCAGTACATGAGAAGACCTTCTATCCTTTCTAACTTTAAAACACACTACCTTTTGTTAACATATTATCATTTGGCATATGTCATACTTTAGTGAAATTGGTTTAGTATTACAGAGGCTAATGGGACTAGCAAGCCTGTTGATTACAATAGCAACATATCGATGACAGCAATACCAGCACGAATTTCCCTGAAAGCTCTTTGGTGCTTGTTCTAGACATTAGCAATTTGTGCAAGTTAGCTGTTCACTGCAGCATTTTGACATCTGATTTTTTTAAAACAACATCCTTGTTCTGCATCAGACACTCTTAGAAGAAACCCACAGGGGAAAAAAACCTGCACACTTTGATATTAAGAAGTAGCAGGGAATGTTCAGCTGTTCATACTGCTCACTTGGTTTCACATTTCTGTACTCACTTCCCTCCAAAGACAGATTCTTCTGTGAGAGAGGATTTGATACGTTGTTCTGCACCGCTGCACTCTGGTTAGGGAGAAATGCTTGAAAATTATCAACTAATGTCCATAGGCAGCTGGGGAGCCATCCTTCCCTTTACAGATTCTTTGCACACAGATCCCATTTGGGGAAGATGTGTGGCACAACCCTCAAGGCTGCCAGTATGCATAACCCTTCTGTGACGTATAATCAAAGCACCAGTTCCCTCAGCAAGTATTGTACACTGCCTTAGTGCTCGACTCTGAAACTCATCCTTAACTCTGACATCTCTCCCCTGAGCTCGCTTGATACAGCACTTGAGTCACAGAGAGGCAGACAAAATGACCTTGTGAATAAGAATCTACTATGCAAACTTTCTAGTTAGAAAAACTCCACTGCCATTTGCTTTCCAACCCAAATATTACTCCATGATTTCCCATTGCAGCAGAACCTGCACTACAAACTCTTGGCCAGGAGGCAGACTGATCTACACAGGGTTAGATGGACTTACCCATGTGGAGCAGGGAAGGGAACTGCCTGCAGGTGCTGGTGGTTCCTCTGGCACCATAAAGCAGCAGTAGAGGAGCATCTCCCTCTGACCCCGAGAACTTTGCTCCTCACCTTACCCTACCTGCATTCTGTCTGCCATAAAATGACCATTCTCACTGTTGTGCTGAATCAAAAAATAACTGCAGTAGGTATAGTGACTATATTGTCATTCTGCAAAATAAGAGTTAAATGTGTTCATCCTAGCAAACATAAGAATTTCCTATGATGTGAAAAGCAGGGAGGCAGGTGATGCTCAAACCGTTACACACAACTAATAGTGCATTTTTAGAAGATAAAGTCTATTTTTCAGGTATGTTGTCACACAGGACTGAAGGTCAAGTACATACAACCACCTGATCAGTGAAATCATCCTCCAGAAGCACCTTGCCTGCAGAGACTTCTTATTATTTTGAAACAGAAATTATCAAGGCAAAAAATAAGGAAAAAAATCCAGAGCACTTACTTTTTCAGAGATTAATTCTATAAATATAACACTATCCAAAGCCAACCAGTAAAGTAAAATATTTCAGCTATTCTGAACATATTCTATATCTGGATTTCAGATATTATTCATATCACTAGGGTAGCACTATGGATTTGTTTTAGCTGATTACATTAAACCAATATTGTTTAAAAATTCAAAAGCCTGCATGTGTCTGCAGCCTGTGTAAGTAAGCGTGAGGTTGCTACAGTGGAATGACTGCTGAAGTTGACAGTTATGTCTGGAAACTGAAGATACTGTGCCGTGGTCTGCTTTTCACATCCTCCAGGAATACTGTGTAAATAATACTTGGTGCAAGTTAAGGACATGAGGGATCCTTTTGTGTATGTGAATCTTGTTCTTGCAAGATCCCTTCTGCATGTCCAAGTCATTTTAGTGAAAAATTCTGCTTAACTGAACTTCTGTGGCACTGCAGCTGCACACGTGATGGAACTGTGCTTCAGGGCAGCTCCCAATCAGGAGTAACCTCAGCTGTCCTACAACACCAAGACTTGATAGAGAAAAAATTTAGCTTCTAATCATGTGGGCAGGCAGACCCAAATCTGCTGCATAAGTATCAGTTAAATCAAAGAGGACACATTTTTCATTGTCACTTACAAAAATTCTTACAGAATTGCTGTCAGAGCCCCACTGTTTTCTATTACATTGCTCAAGCACCACCAAGATAAAAAGCACTTGAAAAATCCTGAAGGATACAACATTCATCTGATAAATTTCTTACAGACATTTTTTTTCTCAGAATACAAATCAAATAAAAGGGGCACTGAAGTTAGAAAAGGACATTCACTCGGTTTTCTGATTTCCCATGAACAGCAATTGACAAGTAAAAGTGGTGCATCACTCTCTTTGAAACAGAACAATGAAAGGCCTGATCCTGATTCACTGAGTTTCTCCGGGGTTTAGAGAAGGCCCTAAGAATACGGAGAAGATAAAAAAAATGGAGATTCTGGATATTTGTGCAATTCTTTTCCACTAATCTTAACTGCATTTTTTGATGAAACTCTTTCAATTACCAGGAGACAAATACATCAGAAGATATGGCAATATGTATGTACAATGACGTGTTGCAAGGGATAAACAAGGTGATTCAGACTGAATGGGTTTACATTAACAAACAACTGGCACCAGGTGAGGATCAAGTTCAAAAAACATGACATAGAATCAATTAAGAAATCAAATTAGAAATTATCGTCATTTTCTGAACCATATTTAACTCCTTCTCAAGCACGCCAAACAGCAACCCAATTTCCAAAAATACTATTTTTTTGGATCTCTGTATTCCAGGAATATTACACAGGCAAAACCTCCCACCACATATGGAAACGACTTCAGATAAGAGACTTCCATCACTACAAATCAAACCACTCCCAAATCAGACAGGCACGACCTTTTAAAAGGGTACCTGCATGTCACCTCACTATTAAGTACAGTATCCATAATCTGCCGACCACTCTGCAATCTAAAAACATTGCCTAAGGCTCTTGTTTCCTTTTCTAGTCTCATAATTGCAGTCAGTTTCTGTAGCAGTTTCTGACATTCTCTTGTTTGCTGATTGAACTCGTTCTGTCATGAAAGGTCAGAAAGAAAACTGCTCCAGAATGTCAATAGGTGTTTAAAGTATTCCACCTCTGCCTGAATTTCTCATGTGCTAAACCATCAAGTGTTGATTTAGAGGTCATTAACTTGAAGGTAGACAACTTGAGCCCATAAAGGAAAAAATCTCTCTTTACTTACCTTCTTCAGTGAAAATTTCAGTCAGGGTCACATTGACCATTAGCAGCTATTCAGAGTAAGATGAAGACTGTTGTTCTTAACAGTTCCATGATGTGTATTTAATGACAGTGATATTTAATGCATGTATATTTCAGGAGGCTGGCTGGTTTAACAAATGAGGATGTTGCATTACTGATCTATTTAATCTGACTTTCCCCACTTTTCCACAGTGGCACAAAGGAACTCTATGACAAGTCAAAATAAATCATATCTAATGCTATGTAATATTTTTCATCTGTGTTTTTCAAAGACACTTTACAAATATAGTTGAGGATCACTATTTCTAGTAAGAAAGAAGAAACATGTCAAAAGCCAGTTTGCTAGTATTGAAGTCAGGAATATAAAGCAGGTCAAACAAGTGCTGAATATATAATTGCAACACGGTAGAAAACCAGTGAATTTGTGCAGAAATCACAAGACAGGAAAGTATTGGTGATTCTGAGCTATAACCATGTAAAACTGTGAATAAAAAAATAGCTTCTGCAAATCACTTTTTTCCTTATTTGATATAATAAAAATTAAGAGGAAAATTAATGTTAAATTTGACCATAATTGGAACTTAATATTTTTTATACTTAACCCTGAATTTCCCAAATTGAAATTCTTTGTTGAATGAAATTCCTTAAGATTTTGTTTGCATTTTACATTAGGTTTCCTTTTTCCTTTAAAAAGAGAAGAACATTAAGAAACAATGTTATCTTTCTCATAGTTTTAGACTGGCTATAATGTTGTCTCTAACATTTCTTTGAAGTTCAATAATCTTTGAAGGAATGGAGTTTTGAGAGCTCATTTTGAATCCACTCTATTCATCAGAACAGCTGCAAAAAAAATTTATACCATGTAGCAGATCACCTATAAATCCCATACATTTTAAAATGTAGTTTGAAAAAGAAACCTACCAGAAAAATCCCACTGAGCATATCATGAGTGACTGGGGGAGCTGAATGCATATTATTTAAAGCTTGTGAGCTTATTTTCTCTAAAAATAGCGAGCTCTCTATATTGTTTCTCTTCTTTTTTCCAGTATGAATGAATAACAAAATGAAACATTTGTTTTCATGTTCTTAATCACTTAGTGCATGTTTGTTTTTAAAGGCTAGCTTCAAAAGGCTGAGTAAGACCCAGTTTTGCAGAAACAAACAAGCACCAAAATGTCATGATCAAATAGAGGATATTTCAACTCAAGAGGACTTCTTGTTTGCAAAGTGAGGAGCAACTGAAAATGGAGTTTACAGTGAAGCTGAATTTCCAGCACAACTTTCTATTTGATAGATAAATGATAGGTCTGGCAATGTACACTAGTAGTTTAATTGAAAACAAACAAAAAAGCTAGCTAGTCTCTGAAAAACAAACTGGAGACTGAATAGTAAAGTAATCTCTGAACACTGCTACAGTTTGCCATGCAGTGTCTGTTGCTTTTATCCAGCAGCAGGCAATTGAAACGTTTTTGCTTATTTCCTGTTTCTTCTCTTTGCAAGAACAGATAGACAGAACTATTTGCCTCCTTCTCTATTAGTATGCCATATGCGTGCTGTGATCCAGCTGTCATGTTAAAAATGCATAAGGCTAAATTAAAAACTGCTGCAAAGACTTTTGGTGTCAATCAGATAACTCTCTATGTAAAATATCATTTAAAATGATAATATTTTCCCCACATTTCATATCAGCAATATAGCTGAAGGATAAGAGAATACTACATTTTGATAATTATCTTTTATGGACATTCTGTTTCATGCTATAAATGAACTGTATTTCTCAATATCATTTAAAAGTGCAAGTACTGAGTCATAGCTTCAAGCTGGTACAAACAGTAGTGAATCCAGTAATTTTCACCAGCTTGACTGTCATAATCAAATGCGAACAGCTTTTCTCTTTGGAAGGAAAGCAAACCCTTTGATAAACAGTTATCAGACTACTTGATAAATGCAGTGAACTGAACAGTTATGTGCAGCCAAAATCAGACCAAATACCAAGTGGAAACAACAGAGAGCATGATGCCTGGATAGATTGTTGCTTTGGTCATAAGGAGGGAAGAGCAGAAGGAAAGGGAAGCTGGCAAACTTCAGGTGTACACAATACTTGTTATGGCCATAAACTCCAGAAAGTTCTCAGTCCAAAAGCAAGCAGGGTTTCTGGAAGCTAGCTGACCACAGAGAAAAGATGAATCTTACAACTGAGGCAGTATAACAAGACTCTTCTACATGCATTAAGCTTCTTCAGGCAAGTGCAGTTTAACTGGCTTAGTCACAACCTTGCCTACCCTTCTGTCCACAGCAGGAGGACAATGAAAGAAGTATGCAACGGTTGTTGGACTCCTTTTTCCATATCTCCCCAATGTCCCATTGAGGGCACGTGTGGTTGCCTCACTTTCTGCATGTTGCCTTGTCAGAAATATCCCAAAACTGCTTCCCAGCGTCCCTAGGATGCTTCGTGGGAATGTCCTAGCAGCAGTGCTAGTGACACTTAAGATTATTCTTTTCAGGTAACAAAACACTAGAAGCTGCATTCTTCTTCCACAGTCAACAATGCAAGTTGTGAAAAAAGCATTATGTCACAGTGCTGCAAAAACAGGGAAGAAGAGCAATAACGATCATGTCCCGTGCAATCAGACCCACTCCTGTGCACAGCTATCGGCCCAGCTCTTTGAGCTCTGTAGCTTGGCTTCTCTGACTGTATAGGGCTTTGTGTTTAGTAATCTGCAGACATAGATTGCTATTTTATTACTTATTGGATCCCCAAAGTCCAATGGTGGACTTGGGACAACAGATCTCATAAAGTGGTACTATGTGAAGGATTTATAGAATCCTTCCTTTGCAGATAAGGAGACTATAATCTAATCCATCATCCCCGCCTTTCTTTGGCTTTGTTTTTACACATGGGAAAGAAACCCATCAAAACTACTGTTCAGCTGAACAGATTTATTTTTAAAGCAAAAAATTATTATTCTGGACCATCTGTGTATCTGCACAGAGGTTAATAATTGTCAAATTAGACAATAATGGACACATCTAGATACTAATTTTATTAAAAAAAATATCTTGAACTACTGCATAGGAAAGTCTAACAATTCTTTCCTCCAACTGCAGGAAGTAAATTTCTAAATATAAGATTATTCAATTTATTATAAGAAAAGATAAGTATTATGGATCAACCAGCTATCAGGAATGGATTAGAATGAATTCCTGTGCTGTGCATAATGAAATATTGTTATGTAATTTTAAAAAGACATATGAAATTAATTTTCTATTGCGTGATAGGGTAGCTTCATTTTGCATTTTATAATAACAAATATTAAAATATCTTATCTTGTCCACAAGCTGTAGTTTTAGACTCAAGGAAAAAGTTTGCATCATTCTGAGAAACACACATACATAACACAAATAGAAACTAAATCAAAGTGTGAGTGAAAAAAGCAATGTTGGAATATTAATCATTTCTGAGACACGAATGCACCAATAACTCAGAACTTCTCTCGATTACTGAAGCTATTCACACTGGAAAACTCCATCTAGATGCATCTCACCAGTGCAGAGAAAATTGTTATTGAACTTCCCATGATAATTAAAATGTGTGACATTTCAACAACACAATTGCTATTTTCTATTGTCATGGCATATCTAACCTAGGGTACAAACTCGTACAACAGAACGAACTGAACAGTTCATTGCCAAGAAATATCTATAAAATACCTCTATTGCACATAATACTGTGGGAATTCTCTGTTGTTACTATCCATTGCTTTAGATGCAACTATAAATAGGATGAGCCCTAAGCATATCCATTTAAAACAAGGGATACATTGGCCTTTCTACCTGTCCACTCTCCTCAGATAACAGACAATATAGAGTTACATGAGCTTCCTTGGTATCTGCTTATCCTTTTTGTATTGAACCTTATGATCAAGAATGAAATTTTAAACCCTTTAATGTATTGATTCAATACAGGGTGTAAGTTCCACAGGTCTTGAATTGAGCCTTCAGTGCCAATGCAGACTGAATTTGTACTGTATGGGATGGATAGCTGACATACCTGTAGAATGTAGCTAACGTACTGTGGAATTGCACAGCATATGCAGATGTGGACAACATGTATATCCAATGGCTATTTAGCAAAAGCTTCAAGACTGGCGCAACACTGAAAGTAATAGAATACCTCTCTATCGCTAAATCATTAAATGTGGTGGGTTCATGAATCTGTAAGGAAATAGAAGACCAGCATTTTATTTTAAACAGAAAGCATTTAAATTTGCCTTAAAAGCAACAGACAGGAATAAGTGGGCCAGAAAATGAGTACTTCGCTGTAATTTTAACCCAAGCAATTGATCTGGACAAACAGAACTCCAACATTCAGACTTGAAAAATTCAGATTGGTCAGACAGTCTTTTATTTCTTCTAGCAGTTAAACTAACCTTGCTAAGTGTCTGGAGGAATCGTTATGTGTCTATTATGTAGGGCAAACTTGCTCCTAAATTATGTTAAAAAGAGCTATGTCATTTCCTTGACATGATCAACTTTGGTAGCTTTTCTCAGGGGAAAGACCAGTTCAGGGAAGTCTCCTGAACAAAGGATCACAGACGCTTCTTAGACGGAGAGAACTCAGATGGAATAGGAACATGACATCAATCCTACAAGCAAACCTGTGCCTTTCACATCAGTGGCTGACACGCCAATTTCTAGGTCTCAAGGGACCCTGTGATTTGATCCCTTGTAGTCTGGTGTTTATTTTATTTTGGTTTTGGATTTTTTTTGACATTTCTGTTCAACAAAACCAAAATCAATTGTTGCAATAATATGCTTCTCCTTTTCACTGGATGCACTTCTAAGTTTCTTGCTTCAATATGTCCTAGAATCATCGTATTATTAAACTTCTAAAAGAAGTTTTGCTTTCTTCTTTATCTGTGTAATATAACAAGCAGCATAACATAGTCATCAACCTTAGACATCTTAGACATAATGTTAGCTCTCAGTGGTATCTGAAGCAGTCCAGTCCAGGTAAATTTGCACTGCTACTTAGCCAGATCCTAAACTATATGCAGTCCTTGAGCTCTTTATCCACATAACAATGAAGCTCGGACCTGTTCTTTCAGATCCATTAAGATGTCTTGCCTTCTTTCATTGCATAGAAGGAAAAAGAAGTATAGGAACAATGTTCCCTTTTCCTCCTCACCCAGGAGTCTACATCTGGTGAGATGATAAGAACAAGCTGACAGCTGCTGTGTACTTGGTAGTTAGTCAATGCATCTACATCACCACAAAAAGAAAGGAGTTCCTAGAACCTCAAATTACCTTTCCTTATAGACTGTAAAGAGGAATTACCTCAAATCAAAATACCAGAAGAAAGAAATGTCTTCAGAGTGAATCAATAAAATGAACAGTAACAAACTGCTTTTACTGATTCAACAGTTCTGTCTGTTTTTTAAACTCTCCTCAGTTCACTGAAGTTTGGAACACAATGGGACCATCTTTCATTTTAGTTCCTTTTCTACATCCAGGAACAATTCTTTCTAATACCAATATTAGAGCTTTTTCCTGTCTTCTATCAGTCTCTGATGCTCTGTAGCTTGTTTCACTCTCTGAAACTGCTTGTCAGTTCCAGCCTTCACTTAATCACGTAAGTATTAGCAGCAACTACTTTATTTGATTTGTTTTAAAAGACAAATCATGGAATATAATGATGCTGATTTATTTTTTTTAATTAAAAATAAGAAGCTCGGGAAACAGTGCCTAGCCATAGTAGTGCAGCATTGAAAAATGTATTATAATTTTTCCTACTGTTTGTTCTACTGCTGCTACACAATCTAAATATCTAATTCCAGAGGTATAATTAGAAGCCACAGAAATGCAGCTGAATTACTTCATCTCTAGGAAAAGATAAGTAATGCAATTACATTGTATGTATGTATGATTATCAAGCAAATAGTGTAGGACCAAGAACCAGAAAATTAACCAAAGTATCTCATTACACGCGGTATAATTTCTCCAGATACCCAATTCAAAGTCCATAAAATGTTGTCCATTTTCTAGATCTTAGAATACATTTCATACACAGATTCTTAGTAATTGAATAAACAAGTTTAGCTGTGTTGCATCTTCACTGTCTTTTCAATTTTGCATTGAAACCTACTAATATACTCCCTTCACTTCTATTTTTAAAACTTGTGCTTTGTTAAATGAAGACTTAGTTTGCAGATTTTCATTTCATCTTGTTTCTTTGCAATATGTCAGAGGATTGCAAGTAAATCAGTAGCTTTTTTAAAACTTGGAAAACACTCAGAAATAAAATTTTTGCCCTTCAATAGAATTTGATGAAGGAAGACTTCTAAAAGATGACACAGCTTTATACAAGAACTCCACAAAACTTCTATATGGATAACATAAGTAATAGGAAATAGAGGAAAATTATTACAAAGGTGGCAAAGAAACAAATTAAAATATATTCTACATGGCTTATAATGGAAACAATGACAGAGAAATAAATACCTTGTTGCAGTTCACAAAACCCTCCAGTTACATAGAATTTTATTTTTATTAAATCCATACAAAATTAACAAATACTATATTCAATTATTTAAGAAAAACAATTCCTTCATAGCAAGTAGAGTGTTCATTGAAAATAAATGAAAATGGAAAAGACAAATTAAATTGAAGATATGAATTTCTGCAGTACTTTTCATTTTTTCAACACAAAAAGCTTTACCACTTCTATAAAGAAATTTCAAGCCAATGCCTTATTTTTCCCAAGGCAGCACTAACTATGTCACATTATTTTAAGCAATTTCTTTATGGAAAGTTCCATTCCAGGGTGGAAGATAACCAAAAAGTAATATTAACAGTGCTTCATCCTGGTGTCTAACCTATGACCTCCAGCCCTAAACCATACACTACAACATATTCAGGTTTGAGCACAAGTAGTTCCACTAAGCTTAATAACTTCTTGTATAAGAGCCTAATGCCAAAGTTCAGGAATATTTCAGAGCAATGTATACATTTTTGGAACTAGTACTAAATCCCTGGTTTCAGTAAATCACATCTTATTCAACTAAGAAAAAACATTAGAAAACTATAAAGATGTAATCTCTGTCACAATAAGACCACAGCACAAAATGACCCATTTGCAAACAGGAGACCGGATGGCAAACAAATGTATTTTTAGTTTTCTATATTTAAGGGGAGTCACATTTTAAAACTTAATCCACTTTCAGAGTTTCTCTGTCATACACCACAGTTCCTAATTCTAGATCTGTGCAGTAAGGAATGTTGTTGTGTTACTAGGAACCATTTTGAAGTGTTTCTATGCTGCAAATTGACATGACAATGACAGAGCAGTAATGTTGTGAAAATAAATAAATGCAATAAAAATAAAAAATGCGTAAAGATGTATATTATAACACCTTCATTCCTCACATATTGAGGAAATCTAGACATTTTCACATGGAAATGTGACATATCTGAATAATGAATAGAAGTGGGAACATCTTTAAAACTAGCCTTCAACATATAGGCGTAATTTTTCTCACTTAGGTTCTGCACAACAGTGTATTCTTGACATAGTGCCATCACTTAAAACCATATACACAATGCATAGCCTTAAAGCTTTTAAAAACATTTCTAAAAGAGAACAAATGAAAATATGCCACATCTTCTGTTCTGTAACAAATGAAAAGACTTCTCAGTACAGAGGAGTAGGGTTAAAAGCAACACAAGGACACTTCTGGCGCCAGAAGCAATAATAAGATGTAGAGCCATCGCGCAGACGAATTGTTTACATACAGCAGAAAGGAAAGCTGCCAGAAAAATCCTTTAATATTCCTGGCTACTTTTCTTAACCAACTTGCACATGATTTTAATCATGTTCAAACATTTATCCTTGGCACGGAGTATCAGATGATAATTTGAAACTCTGTCATATAAAATAAGTTTGCCATAATAAAACACTAATTAGTCTTTTTTAGTTTTAATTGTCAATTTGCCCCTCAGGCCTCCAAGATCACATGTTACTCTAAAATTCATAATAGTTCTTAACAGTCTCATATTACCTTTTTCTTCTGATTAAATTCAACAGCGTTTTAATTCTCTTCTCAGAACATAACATGTTTCAAATGCTACTTACTTTCCTAGCTGGTCATTCATACTTCAATAATGAACAACTGTTAGCATGATACATTTTTGCTAACTTTTATTATTGTAATCTTTTCTTCAATAATTAAAATGTCTTTCAAAATTACAATTCCTGTATTCTAATTCCATTTGCAGAATATATTGACATAAATTTTGTTTCATGCTGAAGATACTTTCTGTGACTATTTGCAAATGCAAAGAGAAAGCAAGCTCTTCAAAAAGAAAAATAATTGCACATACAGATTGTGTTCTGCCACTCCATAAATCTCCAGATAGGCTGTCTCAGGAGTCATGCCTTCATTCATTTCCTTTTGTCTTGTATCCTGGAAGAATATAGTGACCTCACTTATTGTACCGGGTTTGCATGGCAAGCTTTTGGTAGCAGGGGGGCTACAGGGGTAGCTTCTGTGAGAGGCTGCTAGAAGGTTGCCCTATGTCTGATAGAGCCAATGCCAGCTGGCTCCAAGGCAGACCCACCACTTGGGAAGACCAAGCCAACCAGCAACAGTCGTAGTGCCTCTGTGGCAACGTGTTTAAGAAGGAAAAAAACAACCCGCTTAAGGGCATTTCCCAGCAGGAGAGGGGAGTGAGAACTCTGCAGACACCAAGGTTAGTGAAGAAGGAGGGGGAGGAGGTGCTCTAGGTGCCGGAGTAGAGGTTTCCTTGCAGCTTGTGGTGAAGACCATGGTGAAGCAGGCTGTTCCCCTGCAGCCCATGGAGATCCACAGTGGAGCAGATCTGCTTCCACCCACAGCCCGGGTAGGACCCCATGCCAGAGCAAGTAGATGCCCGAAGGAGGCTGTGACCCTGTGGGAGCTCGCACTGGAGCAGGCTTCTGGGAGAACCTGTGGATCAGTGGAAAGAGAGGAGCCCACACTGAAGCAGGTTTGCTGGCAGGACTTGTGACCCCGTGGGGCACCCATGTTGGAGCAGTCTGTTCCTGAATGACTGCACCCCATGGAAAGGACCCATGCTGAAGCAGTTCATGAAGCGGGGAAGGACTCACATTGGAGAAGTTTGTGGAGAACCGTCTCCCCTGGGAAGGACCCCACGCTGGAGCAGGCAATGAGTGTGAGAAGTCCTTCCCCTGAGAATGAAGGAGCAGCACAGACAACGTGTGATGAACTGACAGAAGGCCCCTTTCCCTATCCTCCTGCATTGCTCAGAGGAAGGAGACAGAGAAAAGAATATGAGAGTGAAGTTAAGCTTGGGAAGAAGGAATTTGGGGAGAGGGGGGAAGGCATTTTAAAATTTGGTTTATTTTGCATTATCTTACTCCGATCTGATTTGTGATATATTAAAGATTTCCCCAAGTTCAATCTGTTTTTCCCTTGATGATAATTGGCAAGTGATCTCTTCCTGTCCTTATCTTGACCCACAAGACTTTCATCTTATTTTTCCTCCCCTGTCCAGTGGAGGAAGGTGCATGATCGAGCAGCTTTGGTGGGCATCTGGCGTGCAGCCAGGGTAAACCACAACACTTATACAGAAGATGCAAGTTTCTGTGGCATGTATGAACCAAGTTTCTTTCAGAGGGCTGAAGGCCAGTTATCAGCTAGGTCAGCTAGATCTGATGTCAGGTAATCAATTTGTCATGTATTACATTACAAAATTGCATAACAGAGGACAAGAGCCCAACTTCTTGGTGCCAGGTATGATTTTGGATCCTTGCACGGAAGTTTTTTCTCTTCATGGGTATACTTTGCCACAGACTGATAAGACACTCAGATTTCAAATTCAGTAGATACCACCATGTCTGAAAATGAGAAATAGCCAACATTCCCACTCCAAATCTCAACATTCAAAACATGGTAATCATAAAAACTTTTCTGTCTCAGAATCCTCATGATGAAGGCCAACCTTGAAGCACTTGGAAATCAACTGATGTTGTAGAAGATGAATTTAGCAGAAGGCATTCAGGTTGTGTTGTATTCAGTGTTACATACTTTGGAATGACCCCAGCATTGCATTAGCAGAGAATACAAGATAAAGAACATTACTGTGATGTACAAGTGACTCTAGAAAATGAAATCATAACACACTCTGAGTTTCAACAAGCTGTGACTGCTGAGAGGCCATGAGAATCACTTCCAGCTAGACTGCAGTGCAACAGTATAGGCTTCAGAAGAGGAATGAGGCGGCTGCTGTTCCTACTTCTCTACCTACTATAAATAAATTCAATATCCCAGCTGAGGCTAAGAAAACCACAGTTCAAACTTCTATAACCTGCAAACTCAAAAGATGTGATTAAATCTTTTCATTTACTGTTATTATACACTGGAAAAGGTTGTCAGAGAGGTGGTAGATCCTCCTTCCCTGGAAACATTCAAGAACAGGTTGGACGGGGCTCTGAGTAACCTGATCTAGTTGAAGATGTCCCTGCTCATTGCAGGTGGGTTGGACTAGATGACCTTAAAAGGTCCATTCCAATGCAAACTATTCTACGATTTTATGATTCTAATGTTTGTGACAATTGCACCATTTGTTCTTGCAATAGTTATAAGATTTCAAGCAGTATATTGGTCACTAGGAAATCCAGGTGTGTTTCAGATAAAATTCTGTTGTCTTCTACGCTCCAGGACTTATTTTAAGCAAGTGGCATTTTTACTTACAGAGCCAAATTTTCTTGCTTTTCTTAAGTTGTCTTCTAACCTAGATATTCTGCAAACTATATATGAACACCGGAGTTTACAAGTGTAGAACCGTAACCTGAGGATTTGTCAGTAGATTCAATACAATCTACTGAAGGAGAACAACAAATTCAAGCAGTGTTTTTCACTGTAAAAACTAGTATTCATCAATAAAAATAGAACATGTTTTTAGTCTGGTCAAAATTATCTCCATGCACACCTACGCCAGCTAAGTTTCCTTTCCCTATTCTGGCAACTAACTTAGTTGGTTACCAAATGATGTAGTGAACCAGAAAGATCTGGCTTCAGACTCACTTCTCAAGGCTGTTGGACATCTACTACCTGCAAGAGTGTGTCTATTATGAAATACAAAGGCATAATGACAATTTGTGTAGACATACTTGTGCTGGCTTTAAAGAAGCTATCTTTGCTGCAGACAGGAATGTTGCTATGGTAGCATTAGAGTCAACACAGGCCACAAAACCTGCCTAAGTTCAGAGATCTAGTCCACTAAACTCCTTGTTGCCATGGCTACACTATTATAACTAGTAGCTAATTTAGCAAGTTCTCTATGCTAAAGATGCTATGCATTGCAATCTGTTTTCAAAATTGCTCTGTAAGCCTATTCTGAGATTGCAAGAACAAAATCTAGGAAATAGTTCTGTCTACTGTTTCCCAGTGTTCCCAAATGAGATACTGGTTGGGAACCAAGATCAAAGTGGCCTGATCTCCCAAAAAAACACACAAATGTCATCCATATAGCTAACATACTTACATGTTTAGCATATTTCTTAATAGAAGTGCTATCTGATAACATGTAGAAAAAAACACTGATGTTTACTTCCCTCCATTCACATTTCATCGGGGTTCGCACATTCACCATGACAATTGGTACTACCACGTCTCCTGACCAGTGCCTAAATTCAGCTGATCTCAGTGAAACAAGTATCAAGATTTAGTATGTAGGAAAAAGGGAAAGTTTTCTTTTTTTTAAATATCCAAACAACTCTAGTGAAGTCGAGAACAAGATATATGACATTCCACAGGATCTAAGAAGCAAATAAGGCTAAACTTTGAAAACTATTTTTTTGGTTTGTCTGGTTTTAGTTAGAAAATCTCAAACTCAACATGCCAGCTAATATATGGAATTTGCCATCAAATTCAGTACATTATCAAAACATCCATACTGATGTAAACCAGGCAAGAACTGTAGTTTTTTAGACTTTTGACTACAGGAAAAAGGGGGGAAACAAGAAGAATGTCAATATTCTTCCCAGCCAGAAGATGATGACAATATTCTCCAGATAAAATTCAGATCTATTCTAAGATATAAGAGCATAAAATACAGTCAACCTTCCCGCAGTTTTTCCTTCTCAAGAGTTCACAGCACTACTGTCACTGCTAGTAGTATTAGTCACTCCTGCGTGTGCTAAGTGACTTTGGTTTTTCAGTGAGTCAGGAACAGTGTTTTCTGTGATACCTTCTGGTAACATTCAGAATGCAACACACTGTGCTTATACAATCCTGTATCTATCTAGGGAGTTAAAACAATGGCTCTGCTGCTAGAAAAATCTTCACGAATAATGCCAACCTCAGTCCTTCTCATTGATGAAATTTCAGTTTGAGATTAAATTATTTTCCTTAAATACCTTAAATTTCTCCACTAAAAATAGTTTGCAACCATAATTTTATCCTCTTGTCTACTTTTTCCTTCCTCTCCCTAAAGGAACATAGTTCTAAAACTGAGGAAAATCATCCCTAATCTAAATGTTTGCAAAATATTATTTGCTTCAAAATAATATGCAATTGGTTTTAAAGACTTCCTTTTTATGAATATCAAGATAATAAACTTTAAAATACATGTGTTCCTAGCATTACCTGTGGTGTAGCGAAAATAAACTCCTCAAATTTTCTCATCTTGCTAAAGTTCAATCAAAAATTCTGCATGACAAATCACTGCAGAACTGCCCCTTCCATTTCCAAGCCAAAATGCAGTGTTAGGGGGAAAGTCAGGTTAATCCTTTTAGAAGAGAGCTGGCCAGTATTTGCTGTTCATGTCACAAATGCACTTGTTTCCATTAATTATGCTTCCTCCCTTGCTTAAGCATCATGTCTATAACTTTGCTATACATAGTATGATTAACAAGCATCAAATGTCTTTGTAGGGCATCATGAAGGTCGCTTCCCCACTTCTACTGTTCACTATGAACTTCAATGTAATATACGTACATAAGCTTCTCAAGTCACAGAATCACAGAATCACAGAATGGTAGGGGTTGGAAGGGACCTCTGTGGGTCATCTAGTCCAACCCCCTGCCAAAGCAGGGTCTCCTACAGTAGGCTGCACAGGACCTTGTCCAGGTGGGTCTTGAATATCTCCAGAGAAGGAGACTCCACAACTTCCCTGGGCAGCCTGTTCCAGTGCTCCGTCACCCTCAGAGGGAAGAAGTTCCTCCTCATGTTCAGATGGAACTTCCTATGCTTCAAGTCACAGTCTTCTATGAAAGGAAAACCTCCTGTTTAACCCAGACTCTGTCTTTGGATTTGGGATAACTACACCTTTTCTTTTCACAATCTATCTTTCTGATGCCTCTTTCATTTACTGGACCAAATACTATGGCAGAATTTCATTTGTGTTGCTCTTATTGGACAAGAAAACAATCTCAGCTTCCTTCCCCTAAGACTGAAGTTCAAAACCAAGAAAATGTATTCACTGCTGTCTACAGTTATAACCTAATGCTACAGAATATAACCTTGGAACACTAAAACATATGCAGCATTATAAACCACATCAGTTTATCTTTCCCACTAAATAATATGAGATTTCTTTTTCTTTACTGACACTGGCAGGTAGAAAATTTACTTGGATGCAACATTCTTTGATGTATCCACAGAGATCAAAGCAACCACACACTTTTCACTTCACTCAAAATCAATATGGAAAATATTGGATTTTAAAAATAAGAGGCATAAATGTGTGTTTATTTCAAGTTTGATTTAGGAAAATTAGAGGCTAGTTCAAGAGAAGCTGAGAATGATACCCATATCTTAATTCCTATTCTGCTACTGCTTAAAAAGTGGAAAGAGAAGGCTGACTTTTCATGTGTTTCTCTAATTTTCTGCATGTAATTCTCGCCACTTTCAAAGCTACATCCAAGACATTGATTTCCTTCACTGTGGCATTAAAGCAAGATTTCATTATTAAGAATTTCCTAGAATGACAACTAAGAGCTTCCTATTTCTTACACAAATAAATACATATTGGAGTTAATATGTCTACTAATAATTGGATGTAACACAGAGACTGAATGTAGCTAATAAAGAACAATCTCTGAATGCATCCACTTCTGAAGTGGAAAGGCTTATTCTGAGGGCAGCAGAAAAGCCTAGACTAAAGAAAGGCAATGGCAGAGCAAATGCAAAGGTAAACTAGAACTCAGCAACAACATTTCACTATATAAATGTAACGGCTGTTAAAAAACAAAGTTTCCTAAATTATTTTCAAAGTCCATTATGAGCTTATGATAAACAGGAACATTGGCTAGAATTAAATAATCATAGGACTTTACACAGGCTCAGAACTAGAAAGACATATTATTCCTTTTTTCTATTTCAGAACTGATATTGCTAAGCAAGCTGAGTCAAAATTTCTACCCTGATTTACTGATTTCACCTTAATTTGGCTAAGTTTAAATAATAGACACATGAAAATAAAACACAGCTCTCCTCCTGCCTGTTGCTATGTGAATAGGTAAGTACCAATGTACGGAAACACATTGTGAGACATTTATTTTGGTTGTCCTTACGGCAATGACTAAAAGCAAGTAGTCGATAATAGTCCTTCCGCCCTTTTGTAAGGCTGGAAGAAAGCCCACATTTTTCAATTCTTCTCTCAAAAAGAGCTGTTCGGTCTCCCAAACCAGACTTAGTGAAAGCTGGCCCAGCAAAGGTTTTCTGATTTTCATCTGTTGGAAGATTTTGTTCCTCACAAAAGTCACTTCCCAACAGGGTGGTTGGTTTATATATTGAAGGTCTTATAAACTCCAGCTTTCAAGCAAGCGCCTGATGCGAAAGCCCAGGGTACAGAAAGGAAGGAAAAAAATCCTGACTGCTGTACTATCTTGCTCTCTCTGCTCCTGATTCACCATTGAACAGCTGGCAGAGGGTGTTTCACATTATACGGTGTGGCTTCCTGGTAGGTACAATCCAGTGTTGTGCTCAGCAGTGATGAAGACAAGTTTGGCATGCAACCTGACCCTTAGGGCTCTAGGGATCTTGGTCACTTATCCCCCCAGTATAAAACCAGTTCTTCTGATGGGAATGGAAAATAACAGGAATATAGCCATTGCTATACACTGTAGGAATAGTAGTCTGAAGTCAGCCTATTGCAATCCTAGTGGTGGCCAAGGGATCTCATTACAATGAGATCTCTGCGGCTAACAGTATATTTTTCTGACCCAAATCTAGTACCTGAAAGCTGTATACAAAGAAGTAAGGTGTAAAAATATAAATATTACGTGATTTCAATAAATCATAACAAGATAGTGGCCCACATCTACCTCATCCTCTCCTTGCATTAGGCTTGTGATTGTGCCACTTTTCAGTGAACATCGCCTATCCAAAATCTGTGGAAAATAGGATGCAGTTTACAAAACGAAACTGAAAATCTTCCTGACAGTGACATGAGAGGCCCTACAGTTCGATGTGATTTTTCAAGTTTGCACTTATACAGCTACCTATTCTCTGTACAGAGGAAAAGTCTTTCCTCTTTAGAAGTGACAAGGACAGAGGAGGAAGTCTATAAATCAATGAGGTACAAGACTTATCTCAATCCAGTCATGTATGGATTAAATAGGACTACTAGAACAAAGATTGTCTCATTTTCAAGGTCTTTTCTTACAGTAAATCTAAACAAACAAGAATTAGATTTCCCCAAAGTAAAGCTGCAAACAGAGATATGCTTTTTCATGCTCTCTTTCCTTTGTTCCTTCAAAGCATACCTGGATTTTATTCTTTAACAGAGTATTCAGGATAACCCAATAAAAAGTGAATGTAATTATTTTGCTGCTTTTATCCTTTGTGGTAAAGTTGCTGATGCATATTGTATTATATGTGTTCCTAAAGTTCTTTTGAAGAGTTCCAGTATGTAATTACCACAACACAAGGGACTGATATCTCCATTACAGGTTACTGGTTCTGCCATAGGTAATTTGGCAAAGCAAAATCATGTAAAGCAGCCTTAGCTGGCCTACTTCACTTCCTGCTACTGGACAGAATTAATCCTTGCCAAAAGTAGTTCTTCTCAATCAGATTCAATGAGTACCCTAAATACTGGACTTGGATAACAGTAGGACAAAACATGTACACGGAGCAAACTGTTTGTAAAAAGATACATAATACAGCAGCAGAGTCTTATTACCTAGCCTTATTCCTCATGATAGCCCATTCTTTCTCTTCCTTGCCAAACTAGCAGGATCTATTTATGCTAGTTTATGGAAACGTAATATACCTGGCTACAATTGTCTTTTCCTAATTACACCATTGTAGTTCTCAAGCTGCATCACTCTCTTGTTTCAGGACCCAGAACAAAGACTACTTAAGATACACGGAAAGATTGCCACAGATGTCAACATACTTTGTATCAGGCCATTGGCAAAGCCACTTTTCTTGGAAAATGGAAAAAGAAATGTATCCTTTTTTCTATATCTCTTGCTAAGCATTGTGCAAGTACTTGCACCAACACTGTCATGAAAATCAAGAAGATGGATGTGAAAAATTATACTTTGTGAACAATAATATCTGCTATCCAAAGACTTGAGGCATGTTGTAGATCACATTTAAATTTAATTGAAGAAAGAACTGCTAATGGTAGTGGATGTTGATATTTATTCACATTAACTGCCAAAAAGAAAGAAAAAGAAAACAAATGGAATTTTAGTTTTGAAGGGAGGGAATCAATATAGTGAGAGAATCAGCATTACACAGCACATTGTGCCCAATACAGTGGCGCAGAGGAGTACAAACCTTGACTGTAAATTCAGATGAGCAGGGATCAATTCTGGGTTTATAAAGAGTTTAGCAAATGGATCTCTGTATGTGAATAAACTCCTAGAGGCTCTCATGATACAGACAACAACCTGTAGGGAATGGAAAGCAGCAGCCACAGAGACTACATGCCCTTCTACACATAGTAGCAGAAGTTGGGCAGATTATGTTAGGCAAACAGTAGATTTACGCCCAGAAGCAGTGAAGTTTTCCTGTTCTTTGTATAGATTCATTACAGATCCTGTATTGGTGGCACGGCCAATTCAGGAACCAGAGAGTGGCTCACAGTGTCACAGTGTAATCCTGTGCCCATTATTGCAGAGTCACTGACTGGAATCAGTCTGTTGCTCTCTGCCAGTCAGGTATGGGAGTTTACAAATAGATAACTAAGTCCCACAGGTGAAGCTCTGAGAATAACATGTTGAGGTGCTATAGCATTGAGGAACTTTACCACTCCTTCCTGAAAGACAAAAACAAACTAAATGAGAATCTTGCACTTCAAAGAGAGGGCAGTGAGATGTATATAGACACATAGCAATGAAGATATTAGGGAGTTAAAAAGCTATCTGAATTGGATATCATTCATCAGTTCATTGATGATGTTTCCTCTTCTGCATTTTCATGTGATAATACCTATGGCTTACAGCTATCTTGCAGAAAGATGTCCATTCAGTTGTGTTTACATTTTTTGAAATTATTATTCCAATTCTGCATAAGCTGGCATGTAGCATGGAAATTAATACCTCACATTTTGCCAGAAAACAACACAATGCTCATCACCATTGTTTTTTACTCACATGTTTCTTCCCCAGTATGCAGACTTCTTGTTAGACTAGTACATTGGTCAAAAGCTATCCTATATAAAGAAATCTATAGGTCCAGACCCATTTAAACTAAAGCAAGAGAGCTAATTATTATTAATGCTACAATTTATTACCTAAAAAACAAAAGCCCAAACCAATATGGAGGAACTGATGCGCTGAATTGTCATTTGGTTTGGTCAAAGGCAAAAGTAATTTCCATCAAAAAACACCTTATATAAACTATCTAAAGGATATCTTGATCTTTTCTTAAAATCAACAGCAAATTCAACGAAACAAACAGCAGCAAAAAAACCCATGTATAAATAATAAATTCAATCAAATATATGGTTAGATTTTCAGCAGTTACACCTCTGGCTTGATTACCTCCCTCTGGGGCAAGTTCTCAAGTGGTATAAAATACCTTCAACAGCTTCCAGACAGCAACAACAACCATTAGGCAAATATACTGTCCCTTGCTGAAAAGAGGAGTGCTTCTATCAGAGCGCTGCAGCACGTAACTTTCCTGTTTGACTGCTGAAACCCTTCGGTTTTAGTACCAGTACGCAGGACTGTAAAAATGTTTTGGCAGCAATACGAGTTATTTTTCCAAACTTTGAAAAAGTAAAAGTAACTTTTTTCTCCTGAACTTTCCGAAAATTCTTGTTCCTCCTATCAAGACTTTCAGGTTATTAGCTGCTACTGCTACCTGTGCTGATGTAACCCAAACACTGGATTCATCAAGATCCTGAAACCTGAAGACAAATGAGAATGAAAATGAGCTAATTGCAAAACTTGTAGGTCAAAACTACTTCAGTTATGATCCTGACTCACTGGAACTGACAAATATGTCTCCATTGACTTTGTTTTCAGGACTCCAACAGTATGTTTAGTTTCATCCATGAACTATTGTTGATGTTTAATATTTTAGGGAAGCAAGCATAGTGCGATACAGCCAGTCATATTTGACTTCTCATACACATGTCCTTTTATCATTTCTCTTACACTCCACCACTAAAATTTCTTGTCACAATTTAAAACAAAAAGTTCACAGCTCAGAAGGCCACAGATGCTCAAAGTGCATTACTGAAGAAAGATTAGTATGCAACTAATTTTACAGAAATTCAAATATAGGTTTTATCTGCTGTCTCCTGTAAGAAAACTATTTGTCTACAAGAGCATCCAGTGACAGGACATTTGCTTTTCAGGCATCATACTTCAACAACAGTTTTTTATATATTCTACACCTTTACCAAGGAATATCTCAAAGTTCAGTATATCAGTAACACACAAAGATGTTCTTTTTATTTATAGCTATGTGATTGTATACTTTAATTCCAGATATGATCAATCCCACTTCAAAGGAAGTACACCATGTTTTATTAAGGACTTCTGGAGAACATAATTCTCACAATAAGCAAACGTTTGCATAAATATTCTTGTCAGTGATATATAAATTATTCTAAATGAGCAGCAGTATGTCAGTCAAGGTTAATCAGATTCTTTACAACATAGCCTTATGAAAACATAAATTTTAGATTTTGATCCAAATATGGAACTTTTCAGTACTGACATTTGTTGCACTTTTGGGATCAATGAATCTTTTGTCAAAACCACAAGCAAGATTTTTACTGCAGGACAGGGAACATTTTTTTTTTTTTACTTCAAGTTTGTTCATGTTAGCAGTCTGAATTATACTAGCACCTGGAGAGCCCAACTGAAATCAGCCCTCATTGTAACAAGTGTTATACATAGCAAGAGATGCACAATTCCATTATCTTACTATAAAAATTGTCCAAGTGCTAAAGAGAAGAGGTAAATGGCAGTAAAGGTCATGTGTTATTCCAGGGTCAGATGCTGACCTGACACCTGGTTAAAATCTCTTCCTATACTGTGCTCCACCCTCTGGCAGCTAAATCCATTTGAAGACAAATGGCATCACAAAGAAGATTTATGCAAGTATATGTTCTTCCAGGAAAGTCTTCTAACTCCATGGGTGCAGAAAAAAACCCCACACCCCATCCTAGCAGCAAGCTCAACAACATGTGGTCTTCAAAGCATACAATAGTAGAGAAACAGAAAGTTTCCACTTAATATCATTAGAACATATACATAGTATATATATGAAACACACCAGTAAAGAAGATCTGAATACGGTAAGAAAATTATCTGATGATTCATTCTCCATTCCTCTCAGATCCAGTAAAGCAGTCTGTTAAAGAAATAGGCAGACAATACTGCCTATTATTTTCAGTGAAAGTCAGGAGTCTGTACACTTTCAAAAAGATTCTTGGACGAAGTCTGTTTCCAGTTATAACAGTTTAAATCCAGAGAAACTTAACTGGTATCTACAGAGCTATTCAAATTTACAAGAATTCGGTTCTGTGTTCCACATATGCTTGATTCAACAGTTTTCCTTTACAAAGCACAGTATAGATGACTACAAGTATTTCAGGGTCACTCTGGTATATTATTCTGTATGCCAATTCCATCTAACTTGAAATAAAGTAATTAAATATGCTCTAGCATGTTGCTACAAAATTGATCACCACTTCCTTGCAAATAGCCATGCATTTATATATAAAGACGAATGTTCCTTTCTAGAAATGGATCATTTCCAGATTAATGGGTAAATTACCATTCCTTGGAAATTAATACAGCTAAGTCTACTTCTGCAGCAACTTAAATATTCACACATGAAACTGAAATGCTTTCTTCTTTTCTCTGCCCATTGCCTTCCTGCTCTGCTGGGGAAAAAAAAAAAAAAAGAAAAAAAAAGAATTGCAATGAACAAATTGTGTTGTCACTTCTATGGGAAAAGTAACTTATAAAGTTACTATGTGAAGTTATAAACTCCAATATTACAACTGTGTTAAAAAAATCATGAACCAAACCAGCTCTTACAATGAGTTGCCGTATTTTAACAAACACTATCAAGCAGGATACTTTCATTTCTTTGTTTGGCCCTCTAAAGATTAATTTCTTAAATTTTCTTCCCCAAAGCATATGAGCTAGGACTTTTAAAGAAAAAGCTGACATTTTCACACAATCATAGAGTGGGACTGTGACAAAAACCTAGCTACTGCAAGAATTTCAACAGTATGTTGAAGTGGTGTCTTGAGAGCTGAATCTGACCTTGAGTTAGTTGCTTGCAATTTCATCAATCAAGGCCACTATTCATATATAGTTTGCCCTCACTTTCTCCCCCTCATTCCTTTGAAACAATTTTTAACAGTTTGACAGGAAATATGTTCCATAACTTGGTCCCAAAATTTTCTGGGACATTAGCAACACTGAGTAAGAATGCAGGTCTTACCCAGACCTGCTTACAAGTTTTAAGCAGTATTATTTTATGCAGTTTATCAGAAGTAAAGATTGTCTAATTAGACAGTAGAATCTGTTTTCATCAGCTAGTAAAAAGCTATCCCTTTTTAAAATCTTTTTTTCATATTACTTAGGTTTGCTATAAAGTAGCATGGAAACTGAGCATCAGTACGGTGTGGTATTTGCAAGCATCTACAGATTTAACAGGACAAATGGGCAATTAAAGGGAATCTGTGAACCTTGCTGTGCTTCTCTCATATGTGAATTTTAATAAATAAAAATTTCTGGATCATTAAGCAATTAACCTGTTCTTCCTGCTCTAAGTGAGGAAATGACTAATGATTTATCTAGTTTCAGAAGCTAGAACATAGAGGAGAGGAAGGCTATTATTAGTGGCTAAGTAAAACTGACAGTTGGGAATCAATAAGGAAATGACAAAAAGCTCAGTGGAGTCTGGTGATCACCAGCACAGCATGACAAAACCTTCCTGGTTTCTGAAACCACCTATATGCCCAGCTACATGCAAGTGTTGCATGAGAGTCGTAGCAAGACATGCCGTATTTAACTCCCCAATCTCAGCGGTCAATACTCACATAGATATAGACGGAATAGAAAACAACGTGGGTCTTAAGCAGAACTTGAGTTAACACTTGTGAACCTAAGTGATCCTAAAGCAGCTGATATTTTCTGTCAAATACTAAAGCACTGAATCTACCTCTGTGATTCCTTTACCAAGAGACACAGTTATGCTAGGCAAAGGCATATGCAATTACTTCTCACGTGACCAGCACAAACAGGTAATTCCCAAACCACTTCTCAGAATGCAGCATCAGGTATCACCTCGCCAAAATCTGGCATACCAGGGAAGTGCAAACACTTTCTGGTACAATGTCAATCTTGGGAAAAATTTACAACACAAAGAAGTGGTATATTGTCACACTCCATCAGTTTCCTCTTGAAGAATTGCAGCCTCTGATCTTTCTTAATTTGTAGGCGTCCTGCCAACACCATGATTTAGGAGACTGAAAACAGACCTGTGCTTCACTGTGATCCCATAATGCCACATGCTGATTATCAGTTCATTGATATCATCTGATGATTAATCATTAATTATCATTGATATAATCTGATGATTATCAGATTATCATACCTTCATTGTGAACAAAGAAAAACAATCGCATGCAGCAGACTCATTCTTCCTATGAAACACAATTAAACTGGTATTGTTTGAAACTGTAGTAACACTTATTCACTACATATACAAGGCTTCATTCATCAACTACAAAGATAATTCTTTTAATGTGCAGCATTTACATAATTTTGCTGATTTTGCAAATTTCTGAAACATAATAGAATCGTAGAAGAGTCTGGGCTCAAAGGGACCTTTAAAGTTCATCTAGTCCACCCCCCCTGCAACGTACAAGGACTTCCTCAACTGCATCAGGTTGCTCAGAGCCCCATCCAACCTGACCTTGAATGTTTCCAGGGACGGAGGATCTACCCCTCGCTGGATGATCTGTTCCAGTGTTTCACCACCCTCAATGTAAAAAATTTCTTCCTTATATCTAGTCTAACTCTACCCTGTTTTAGTTTAAAACCACTACCACTTGTCCTGTTGCTACAGGCCCTGCTAAATCATGTCCCCATCTTTCTTACAAGCCCATTTTCCTCAGGGCTATGAACTCCACTAGTGCACGAACACTGCAGCCCGGGCTGCCTCCAGTCTTGACATCACTGATTAGATCATTTGCCAGGTGACCAACAGGTCCAGTATCACATTCCATCTGCTAGGGCTGTCTATTACCTGGCTTAAGAAGTTATCCTCAATGCATTCTAGGAGTCTCCTGGATTGCCTACAGCTTGCCATGGTATTTTTCCGGCAGATGTCGGGGTGGTTGAAGTTCCCCAGCAGAATGAGAGCCTGCAAGCACGATGCCTCCTGTAGCTGGAGTAAGGAGGCTTCGTCAATGGCTCCCCTTGATTGGGTGGCCTGTAGTAAACACCAAACACAAGGTTGCCTTTGTTGCCTCAGTCTCTAATTCTTACCCATAAGCTTTCAACCTGGTTGTGGCTATTCTTCAGAGACAGCTCATCACAGTCTAACCATTTCTTGATGTAGCGGGCAACCCCTCTACCCCTCCTTCCTCGCCTGTCCATTCTGAACAGCCTGTAGCCATTGATCGCCACAATCCAGTCATGGGATTCATCCCACCGAGTTTCAGTAATGGCAACTAGGTCGTAGCTTTCTAGCAGCACAGTGGCTTCCAGCTCCTCCTGTTTGCTCCCCATGCTGTGTGCATTGGTGTAGAGGCACTTCATCTGGGCTGTTGGCTGTATCACCTTCTTAGAGCAACACCCCTTAATTCTTTTGAGCTATTTTATCGGTGTTTCCCTGTTGGATCCTATTGCCTCAGGAGCTCCTGTCTCATCTCCGTAAGACCTTAAGTGTGCTGCAGTGTACCCAGTATGTCTCAGAGCAGAAGGCTGAGGGCCCTCACTTGTACCTTGTCCCACTGACCTTGGGGTATCAGCCCATAGGCTGTCCCAGGCAAGCCTGATATTATCCCCCTCCCCCTCTGAGCTTAGTTTAAAGCTCTGCCAATGAGCCCTGCTAGCTCATGAGCAAAGACCCACTTCCTCCTTTGAGAAAGGTGAATCCCATCCAACGCCAGCAGGCCTTGTGCCATGTAGACCATTCCATTATCAAAAAACCCACAAATGTGGCAGTGACACAGACACGTATTAATAACCTGTGCTCCAGATTTCCGTATCAATTGTCCCAAGGCCTTGAAGTCTCTTTTGATTGCCCTTGGACTACATGTTGCAGCTTCATTGCTACCCATTTGGAAGAGCACTAACAGGTAATAGTCTGAGGGCTGTACCAGGCTAGGAAGTTTCCTGGTGACGTCCTTAATCCAGGCCCCAGACAGACAGGCTATATTATAAAGGATGTGCTTTTTACTAAACTCTTTCAAGGAAAACTGCTACAAAATAAGAACTCTTAACCCCCGCATAAAGTCTGCAATTCAAATCTGTGATTCCAGCGTCTTGGCTGTTATCCAGTAGTGTAATACATATCAGTTAACCAAAATTCTCACTTGAACAACCCTCTGTCCCAGATTCAGAATGCCTATTGCCACAAGCACTGGAAAATACCCTTTGCGGGAAAAAAATTTAACTGGATTTCCCTGGATACATGCAGTTCACAGCAAGAAACATGACCAAAATTATTTAGATTTATTACAAAAAAGAAGCACTTCACTTTACTTTTGTCAGTACAAGTCAGGTTCTTAAACAGAGTGGGCATAAAATATTTTTGATTCAATTATCTAATTTTGATTCAAAATCACTACAAGTTTCTATAAAGCAAACTGGGTGCATTTACCAGTTGAATTTACTAGAAGAGAACTGGGATACTGAGATACTGTAGCTGCTAGGAGTCTGAACACTTGAACTTTTCTTCCCAAAGTCCTTTAATTTATTTTATAAGCCTGGTACATGGAGGATCAGTCTTAGGGCTTGTTTTCACATGGAAACTGATTATGACATGAATTTGAAGCATAACAATTAACATTGGGTTAGCTGGTGATGCATGAATGTTTACTCTGGCAAAAAACACCTTTCTTATTTAGTGTAACCTGTGACAGAGATTCCAAAACTGGAGGACTGACATGAGAAATTAATCAGGAATAGGTATTTCATAATTACTCACTGTTTCTTCAAGTCTGGACTTCCACTGATGACTCAAAATGCCATGAAAATTATGCTAGAAACTTCAGTATAGCTTTTTCAAAACGGGGAACTAGCATGAAAAAAGAGCACCTACATGAGGAACCAGTCCAGAAACACCATGTCAAAATAGCAATTTCAAGATCTTTCCTTGCACACTTTCTTAGATTTCTGTATTTTTCCCCAAAGACCAGAATGCTCTCAATGTTTGCCAGAAAGCATGTGATTACAGAGGCTTGAACAGTTGATAAATCAACTGAGAAACAAGATTAGTGCATTTAATAAAATGACAGTGGCCAGATAACTATATGGTATGACAGAAGTGTTTGGTCTTAATAAAACAATATTCATATAAGGTATGTTTCTCCTTTGCATGAAGAATTTGTTTAAATTTTAAGAAATTTGTGATATAGAGATGGTCATTAGTAGAAAATCTAAGAGAATAAAAAAGATTTTTTTAAATGTAGCTGAAATCACTTCCCTGCATTAAACAACTTCTATAGCACAAGGACTTACCATTCTACTTCTATCTACTTTGGGGTATTTGCAGCAAATTTATTATGTTCTTACATATTTACTACATTGCACTACTAACAACTTAGTGTAGACAAAGACATTTACTGCTTTGGTAGTAGGAAGATGATCTGAATGCAATTTGTACCATCTCCAAGACAAGAAAAATTTATGACAACATTAGAGTAAATGAGGTCAGCCTATTCAGTCTGAAAAAATAAAATTCGACAAAAGGTGTTCTGTTAGATCTGAAGAATTTTCACTATGCACACAAGAAAAAAAATCACGTTTAATATGGTGGGTTTTTTCTCCAATATCAGATCAATAATCTTAATCAGAAAATTAGAATTCAGCCTTTGAAGTAAAAAAAAGCTGTAGTTTATTTTGGAATTAAGAGTATCCAATAAGTGTATTTTTGGAATTCAGAGTTGAGAATGCCAGTATCTTTTGAGTGATCAAATAATGCCACATTTATTTAATAACATTAAGAACTACAAATGTTTTTTAACAAGCTATGAGCTACAGAATCCAAACCATTCCAAATAAAATGGCAACATTCATCAGCTAAATTAAAAACCAATAATTAGTCAGGTCTCAGTTAGAAGATGCTTTTATTACTCTCCCCTCCTCATTTTCTGTATTATTCTGCAAGTGCTTTGTCATCTGAGCTTTGAATGTAGATAGATACCATTTACATTAACAGAGCCCCCATAATTCCTGTAATTCCATTTTTCGTTATATAGACAAATTATGGAGAACACATACAAATTATAAATTGCCAGCAAAGGTGCACTCTTTGCTTTTATAAAAGTCCTTTAAAGTACAATATAACTAATGAGGTATTGCTCTGCAACATAATGCAGATTACCTTGTCGTAGATTGATTTTGCTGCAATTTCCTACTAACTGCAACAAACCTACTAATTAACAAAAGGCAGAACTCAGTTTTGCCCTCCAGCATCTACAGCACGTTTCACCTGTTCTGAGAATCAATACAGCTCAGTGTTTTTTTTCTGTAACCCCAATTTAAGAAAAACATTTGAACAGGTCCTGACTTACTGTTGAGTAAGTGAATGAATGAAGGCTGGGATCCAGTGCTGCTTTTTTTGGATCGACAATTGCAAGATCTACAGGTTATACAACTGATTTTGAACTTTCAGGTTAGAAGGAAGGACTGAAATTTTGGTTGAGTTTGTAGAAGAAAAATCTATATTTGCCTTAATTTTTGCTTATGGTGGGCTATACGCTTAAGCAAGTATAGCTTTTTCAATGTAAAATGCAATGACTTATTGTATCTCTATTTAAAGTACATGAATTGAAAATTGAAAAAAGAAATAAAATTCCCCTCAAGAAGTATATTTCCTGTCCTCTGAAACGAAAAGTTGATTAACCTCGTAAGTATTACACAGAGAAATCAACTGACAGGAAGGCTTTTAGTGAGCTGTCCTGTAACAAGACTGCCCACAAGAAAAAAAGTAATCTGTGGGAAAGGAAGACATTCTTTTTCTGAATACAGATATTAAAATACTGCCTGAAAATATGTGCATTTCGTTTCATTTGGAAAACATTCAATTTGGGTCAGAGCAACCAATTCCTGTGAAGGCAAATCCTTCTCTGACTTGCACACTAATTTTAGAAAAAGGGTGTTAATCAAAAGGAACACATCTATTTCAGTTCCTAATTTTTATGAACTTTCTCCACTGACTCTTTTTAGACGCGTTCGAGATAAGTCCTTGTGCTTCAGAATTTTGCATGTAACTCCAAATCTTAGTTTTTAGGCAGTCTTCCTCCAAGAAAGAAAAATCTATACAACCATACTCAGTGCATCTGACTACCTCTGCTCACCATCTTCTTCCCCGCCCCCACTGATGACTTTCAGATCTGTCCAATTCAGATCCAATTGAGAGACGGTGAAGGTCTCAGAGATGTTACACTACAGAAAGTTCCTCCCCACACTCCCAGAATATTCCTAAGACATCTGAGTATAACAATGAGCTCCAACTTCGTGCCCTCTTAAGGAAAATGATGCAGCATTCTTTGATCTATATTGGACACCAGAGAATCTAAACAGGACAGATGTATTATGAACAATCCAGGTTCAGGAAGAGCACTGATAAGAAGTTAAACTGTACAAAAAATGAGAAAAAATGTAAAAAAAAAAAAAGTGTAATCTTTCCTGTCACTCACAAGTGACTAGGCTCTTTTTGTTTTGTTTGTGGTATTCTGTTTGTTGTCTGTTTCTCTTTCTATGTATCTTTCTGTATTTCCAAAAGTATTATGAAACTGCTCTACAGTTTTAGGACACACAGGATTCATCAAAGAAAGAAAACCTTTGTGGTAAATATGTTGCTGATATATCACAGAACTGGCAATTTTTTATGTAGAAATCTTTAAATAGGCATTTGCTTTGAATAAAAGATCTTACATGCACATTACCGTATGCTATGGGAAAATATGAAGAAGGGAGTGTTGTCCTTTATTCTTTCCTTTCCCCTTATAAAGTAATGTTAATATTACAGCCAAAGTTCTTCAAAAGAAGCACAAATTTCCTTGTAACTTGTAACACAGTACAATGTGTCCCAAAGCCTTGACCAAAAGCAAATCTAACTCCAGATGTCTTTATTTAGGCCATCTATCCAGGCTCTGTGAAAACCTACTGTGTGCAATGAGAGATGTGCTGAACCTTTGACATTTCCACAGATATACATCAGCGCCTTAGAGATTTGTGTGAACATTTCCATTCCACTAGAGTAAACACATCATTCTTATTGATTTTAAGTTCTCTAAACGAAGACTGAAAACATTAACTCCACAATATCTAGTTTAATGGTTGGCTAGGTGGTCTTATGAACCCCACTCTACAGTCCCAGCAACAAACCTTACCCTCTAAAATGCGTGAAACTTTCAAGAAATCAAAAATGAATCTTAATAGCACTTCCAACTTAAATGTATCCCTCCCCAGCAGACTTCTTGAAGTGCATATTTGAAAAAAGCAGAAAATTGAAATAGAGGAAGCTACGCAAGAGAATGTTGGTTTCTTTTGACTAAACCCTTGAGTTCTTACATTAAAATAAAATGCAAGAGAAAGTAAACCACAGGAACCATGACTGACTGAAAAAATCAAAGCTCACAGACACAAAACATTTTTCTTTTACTCCTTGAGATTTATTAAGGCATGGAGTGATCTGACAGAAGGATGATCAATACTCTCCAAAGTTCAGTACTTCAAAGAAATACTCAGTAAGAGAAACGGCTAATACAGTTTAAAACTTTCCCGTCTGGTGCTGTTTCCAGTGGAATGCATGCAAAATAGCAGCAACAATTCATCCTAATAAACTTTGGGTGAGAAGCATAGTTGATAGTTTTTATGTAGCTTGGATTTCAATTAAGGCTTTCTGGCAAATACCCTATGAGGGTGTTCTGTGATGCCTGAGACACAAGGTCATGATGAGTTGCTCTATTATTTCCTTCCAGAAGAACTATAGCCAGTTTGATTCTACTTAATTTTTGGCACTTACTACAATGCCTAAAATAGAGCACAGTTCTCCTTCATTCCTCATTTAGTCAGGAGAGAGGAACAACCATCTCTGAAATGCAATTAAAATCTTTTTGGATTCAGTCACTTTCTGCAGTGTCTTTTTTGTTTCTTTTCTAAAGGGTAGGTCAGTACTTTTGCCGGACATTATGAGCACTTTGTATAAACACACACCTTGATTTCACAGAGATGGAAATGACTGAAAGGCATTTGTAACATACTTCTTAATAAATTTCACACAATCATTAGAAACCCTCTCATCTTTTATTTTGTATTGTCAAAGGTGAACTTAAATATACAGAAAGCTCAAAGTACAGCAGATATGCTAGGAGCAGTAACTGAATTTCCTTGGAAGGAAATGCAAAGACCTTTCTCTCTGTTTAAGCCCCACAGTCCCATTTCACTGCTTTACTTATTTACTTTAGGGGGCTAAGGGACAAGACTTAAATATTGCTTTAAAAATCTTCAGCTATGCTCTCAGCTACATAATTACTAGTTTTCGCCACACTAAAAACCCCCATAAGGGGGTTCATTTACAAGACAGTGTTTCCAGCAGCAGTCAGAAATCATTAGGCCTGCATATGATGATCAGCAAGGACACAATCCAGCTCCCTCTGAAATTACTGTGAATGTTTCTATTTGCTTTAGCAAGTTTTGAAATAGAGAATGCTCTGCTGGAGTAATGCTATCTATAAAAACAGTCAAGTGACAGTGACTACTGTATTGCTAGAGAACCTGCCAAATACATTACTTGATACGGTTTGGGTCATCTTGTGAATTAACTCAAACCCTTGTGAACTGACTCCTTATCTGGGCTCTAAGGAAAATCAGAAGAAAAGTTTAAATACTTCTCTCCAGCAACTTCATTGCCAATACTTCATATCTGGAACAGTATGTCAAATGAAAGTTTTCTCTATATAGGGAATCTGGCTTGGAAAATGATGATAGGGTTGCCACTGGTTTTATTGCATTTTGCTTAGAGGCCAAAAACCTCAGCAGGGGAGAGTATGTTGCATACAGCTTCTTTATCAGTGCAACAGGGATCTTTCATAAACTAAGCTACTATTAATCCTACCAGCATTTTAGAGGAATCATACCATCTGCAATGGAGATGGAGTGACTCCAATGGTTCTGTCCAGTTACAGCTCCACTTAGAAACAGACGAGATAGATGTGCAAAGTAGGCAGTTCTCTGTCTACTGGAGACTCTGGTATGCAAAGATGTCACTTCAGAAATTGGCAGTTTCTCTTGGCTTGCAATTTTCCATGTTTTGCTCTTTCATATTTCACAGAAGAGGAAATTCCTTAACTTGGCAGCCAGGAACACAGGAATGAGAGTACGGTACTTCTGTAACTACTTCAGAAACTGAAAAGGGAGGTTTGCTGCCCTTGTGTGTCTTCAACATCTAGTCAGAAAGCTTAGCATACAGGAATAACATCCTCTCATTATAAGCTGAAATAGGGTACAAAGCAGTAAAACAACAGCATGGAACTGGAGAGGTAACTGCAGGTCTTAGAGAAACTAATAACAGCATCTGTGTTATCCATATTATAATCCAAGGAAATTCTCTGTTATTCAGAATTAAATGTCAGCCAAGAACCCAAAAATAAAAAAGTAAATGCCAAGTATGAAAAATGGAAATATGGAAATCTTTCCCTCAGAAGTGGGAACTTATACCACATGAATGTAAGACATTTGTAGAGATGGATGCAATAAAATGAGAACAAGATGCCCAGGTGAAATGTCCCGTCAATTTTGTCATTTCAGGATTCAGAGCTCTTTGTTTTGAACAGGAGATTTTTTTTTTTGCAGGACATGAGATCTAGGTGTACACTGAAACCCAAAGGATATAAAATGGTATCCAGCTCATCTCACCACTGAAATGCTGAAATGTATTACTGGAGTTGTGTCAGCAGATAGGACCATCAAAAGAAAGGAGGAAATGGAATGTAGTAAATGGAAGAGAGAATGATAATTTGGTGCCAAATTCTATTTTTTTTTATATAGCTGCATGATTATAACAAGCCATAGTAAGGGTAAACATGAGACTTCTCCTATTAAATTGTATTTAATGGAAGAAAACACTAAAGAGGAAAGAATATTTGTTAATCCAGTATCTTATTTCCAACAGAAGCAATGCCACCAGCTTCAGAATGAATTAGGAAGTAAAAGTATTCTTATGGAAAAGAAATATGAATTAAAAATACTTCTTTTTAGCTTCAGAGGCTGACTTATGCCTTGGAGTATGAGGGGTTTGACTTCCTACCCTTTCTGAAATTGTTTAATCCTTCATAAAATAACTGTGAATATATGGCAGACAGAAATTTGTAATCTATTCCACATGTTTACTCAAAATGACTTTAATCAAAAATCATAGAAATAGAAGGCTGATAGAAACTTCCCAAGATTCAGATACATTTACTCCTTCCACTGAGGATGAATCAAGTATAATTAAACCATTCTCAAACAGTGTCTAACTTGTCTTCAAATTTTCCACAACGTCCCTAATGGTCTGTTCCAATGGTTCTTCAGTCATAAGGATAGAAAATTTTTCCTGATCTAAAAGAAACAATGTTTGCTGCAAATTAAGCTGCCTTCTTGCTCTTCTTTTATGAACCATGTTTATTTAATTCTCTTAAGAACATTTCTTTTCTTCCCTCAAAAGCACCAGGTACAAACTTCAAAGAAAATAAAAATCAAACTACTAACAACCTGTTCTACCATGACACTGTTATACCCCTTTGTTGTAGTTTAACCTGGCAGCCGGCAACTAGGACCTGACAGCTGCCCTCTCACCCCTTCCCTTTCCCCCCAGTGGGATGGGGAGGAGAAATGGACAAAAGGAGAAACTTGTGGGTTGAGATAAAGACAGTTTAATATGACAACAAAAGAAATATTACTAATAATAATACTACTAATGATGATAATGATAATAATGAATGTGCAAAAGAAACTATATACAATTTTCCTCATCACCTGATGACTGGCAAGCAGCCTGAAAATTTTGAACTCCCATCCAGGACAGGATTGGAACTCCCAGACATAAGACAGCCAATAGCTTACTCTTTCTGGCCAGCCCCCATTCATAAACTGTGCATGATGTCTATGGTATGGAGTATTTCCATTGGCCAGCTTGGCTAGCTGTCTGGCTGTGCTCCCTCCCAGCTCCTGCACACCTGCCCAGTAGCTGAATATGAGAAACTGGAAAAAGTCCTTGATTTCATAGCAACAACTGAAAACATCAGTGTTATCAACATTCTTCTCATACTAAATCCAAAACACAGCAGGTACTTGGAGGAAAATTAACTCTATCCCAGTCAAAACCAAGACACCCTTTTATACAGTAGTTTATTTTAGCTCTAATAAAGGCTATATTTAATTGGCTATTAAATTATTGTGATTGATTTAGATTTTGTATATTCTTGCTGTGTTCTAGTTAACAGTTTTGCTGCCTCGTTTGGTTAACTTTGTACACCAAATTAAAAAGAAGATAACAATCCATACAAAGTTGGACTCAAATCAGCAGAAGGGTTCTTCTAGATCTAAGTAAATAACTGAATCATAGAAAACTAGCAGTAGCTGGTTTCCTTGAAGAAAAGTATTATTTTATTTTGCCATGAAATTCACTCAAGAATTCTGTTCTACTGCAATATTCTTTCTTTCTGTTCAAGAAGTTACCAGAAAGCACTATTTCAATGATCTGAAGTTTTAGTGTTATGTTACTCATTTTCTATGTTCTATCAAATATTGATTTAAATAATTAGTATGGCATACAACAGTCTGATAAGTTAGTAATTAATATTGCTTTGGAGTGAATATCTCTCTATTTTAGTATAGGAAACGCAGAAGACAACTAATGAATGAGTTAGACAATTATAATCTCTATTTGGATCCAACTGCTGGACACATAACTAATTTTTCCATCTTGAAAAAAAGAAATTACATGATAAGATACATGAAGGCAATCTCTTTGCCTTAATTCCAGAAAGTAAGCCTTATATATTTCTTCATTTACTCAAAATTCTTTGTGAACATGTGATAGAAATTAAGGCCGATGCTGTAGTAAGATAACAAGTGTGATAAATTTGACAGAGCAACATTTCACTTGAACAAAATAAACAGGGATAATATAATTTAGTCTTCTCATAATTTAGACAAATATATGATAAGTTAGAAATGATCACCCTCAAGTTACTATAACGATTTTCTAATCAAAACATAACTAGATTCTTTTCAAGTTTAGAATATGGCTATCCCTAATGTAAGAGGAGAAAACCGCATTATAAAAAGAAAAATGTTACACCTGCTATGCTGGAGAAGGCTAAGAACCTCCTTCCTCTTAATTACTGCATGTATAGCTTCTGCTTTTACATTGCCTTAATTGAACGCTAATTCACTGTCTACTTTGCACCTCAGTGAAGAGTGGTTTTCTTGATTGTAGTTAGGCATGTTGTAGGTTTTGTTCCAGAAACTCCAAAATTCTAAAAGACATTCACCACAATTTCACAAGCTTTTTCCCCTCTCACGTTCCTGTTAACTATTAGCTCCTTCATTCCATTTTGTATAAACAGACACAGCTTCGCCTCCCTTCACACAGTGGTAAAGCCATGCACAAGAATGCTCACATACATTTACTTGTTGTAAGACATTTTATACCTGACTCTGATGATCCTCATAATGCCTACAGAGAAAAAGCAGAACAGCAGCAATGAACAGGTATTTACCAAGTTCAATTGTGTGCCAAATCTTGAAAAACAGATATGGTGATGCACAGATCAAATATCTGTGATTCTCTGTGCAGCTACTCACTACACTTAGATGCATTTTGTGGTCCTCTCCTTCCAGTATTAAGCTGAAAGATCTCTTTGAAAATCTTTTAAAAGAATCAGCAGAACTTTTCTAGATTCTTTAATCATTTTTTATTCCCAGTCATCCAGAAACCTTTTCAAAGTCAATGAATATATGTAGGTGAAGAAATAGTTTATTTGCTGAGCATTGTTGATGATGGACACCATCACTTACACCTTTTCATTGTATTGTCTATTCTATACAAAACCAGCCTGTACCTTGTTTGTCTTAATGTCAGCAACTGTTCAAGCTCACGCTGCATCTTTAGAATAAGGCTTTTTGCTGTACTTGACTCTCGAGTTGCATTCATTTAACAGTCTCTCATGGGTATATTCTTTAAAACTCTTGACTGCTGCAAGATGTGTTTGGCATAGCAAGCAGATTGCACCCTGCTGTGCTGTGTAAAATATTACATCCCAGTGATACCTGTCAGTGGTATCTCTGCAGTACAGCAACTAGCAGAGGACTGTAAGCAAAAGGGATAAAACAATTTTCATTCCATAGTTCAAAGCAGTTGGTTTCTTTTTGTTTTTAGACAAGCTACTTAATTTTTAATAATGTAGTATAGAAATATAATGCAGACTTGAAATGAAATGAAAAGTCAAGCAAAATGGAATCATTAATGAAAACCAGGTAAGCATTAGTGTGGCACATCAACAAATCTGGTTTAGAACTAAAAAAGTACCTTCATGCTAGAACTGGTTTTTTAGAACACCTCCTGAGATATACAGAAATTTGATGGACAGATAGTTCAGCACATCCAGAACTCACTATGCAATAAGAGATTTAGACTGAAATTCCTGGACAGAACTATGTTATAATTATGTAGTAATTAAAACTATGTGGCTAAAAAATTAAGTGTTGCCTATAAACTCAGCAGGATACAGATTCACAAGACTTCCATTAACTATTTGAAGAACCATTCCAAGAGGATTTTAAGGCTCAAAAAAATCCACTAGATTAGTTTATAATAATGGCTAAAGACTTTAACATAATTATTCCCCAGTACTGCACAATATAAAAGCCAGGTCTTTTGCAAAAGACTTCTTTAACTAGAGAAGATAAATGGCAGAGAAAGAAACAGACAGACAAAGGAGAGAACTTTCTTGAGGTTACAAGGCAAACTGATGGCCAAAATCTCAAAACATTACTTGGGCCACCTGAATCCCTACTCACTGCTCTATCCACTGGGCACACATTAGTCACACTTGTAGTATCACAGCTCTTTGTCTCTTTTCTTTTCTTTTCCTTCAAATATTTCAGACATTCATTTCTTTACCAAGAGGATGGTCAAACACTGGAACAGGATTCCTAAAGAGGTGGTCAATGCCCCATGCCTGTCAGTGTTTAAGAGGCATTTGAGCAATGCCCTTAACTCACTATAACTTGGTTCGCCCTGAATAGGTCAGGCAGTTGGACTAGAGGATTGTTGTAGGTCCCTTCCAACTGAAACAGCCTATTTTGTTCTACATCATGAAATATATTTTGCAAGAAAAGTGACATAGCATTGAGAAAGGAAATCAACGTCTTGCCTGTATTTACACCATATGTTCTACAACGTACAAATTCTCTACACCCACCATTTTCCTTTTGTTTCCCTATTCAGAGCTCTTCTGTGCTCTGTAGGAATTTCTGTACCCTTGATTGAAATTGAATAAGTATATTCTAGAGGAGAAAAAAATCTGTCATATTTGTGAACCAACAAATGCACAATTCAGCTCTCTATTTTACAAGAGCACAAAAGACTAGTAATATGGGAGATGAACGAAGATGCTGCTAAGAACTGACAGGATGATCATCTATTTACTCATAGCCACTGACAGAACTGACTGGTACAATTTCTTGCAGCTCTTACCTTTATTGCAAGAACAGACATCAGAGTAAACACTCTGCCCAACTCACCAAACTCTTGGACACACTCCTCTTGGTGAATGCTGTGTGAAGCAATGATAGACAGGGACACTAAGAGGACAAGTAACAAAAAAAAGTAAATCTAAAACCCAAGAGTCACCACTCCTACAAAACTAGGTCCTTAATGGTTATAATGAAAGTTCCTTCTTGCTGCCCAGGTGGTACCGATTTATGACACAGACAATATTTACAGAACTCAAAGTATAAAACCTTTAAAGAAATCATTACCAACAGAAAGTTTCCAAAGTAGTCCACTGAATGGCTTTGAAATGCCATTATTATCTGCCTCAGTTTTCAATTGTGAACCTCCATCTTCGAGGCTCCTGCAACATTAACACCCCCACCTCCAAGTCACTGATGCTAAGGCACACTTTCAGTCAGTTGAAAGCCAAAATTTTTTCTTTTGCTTACACACACCAGCATACACGCATATGCACACAAAAGCAGCATGATCATATATGCCATTTTCACATGGGATACTTCAATTGGGCTTGGGAGAGTTTCCCAGCTGGCCATGCATATTCCAAGTTAAGAGATAGTCTTTCTGTTGCTAAGACTGAAGATTTTTTACTTTCTAATTATTAAATGGCATGAAAGGAGAAAAAAAATTACCAGAAGAATTCTATCTTGAACATCTTGATGATAGCAAACAAGTAGACAGAACAAAATAGCTTGGTATTACATCAACATGAAGACCTTGGACTCAAAGAAAACACTGACTTCCTCTTTATAAGAGAATATAAGTCACTGCTTACATGACAGAATCCAAACAAACACCTTCTGTCAGACACTATTGTTAGGAGACTCAGTTCCTTTATGCACGGATATTTTAAGCTTAGTACTCTGCTGGCATTGCTAGAACATGAACCTTCTGCTTAGTAACACATTCTGGTAACTCTCCTTCCAGCAGACCTTGCACCTTTCTCTGGTATCTTTCTGTTTCATCATAATCCTACCAAAGGTTTGAGTTTTCTGCTTTGACTCTGCAAGGAGGATGCTTAATATGGTTCAACATGATGGATACTATGCTATACGGAACTTTAATTTGTCTTCCTGTGGCAGTTTGTACATGAAATGAAGGTACAGTCAAAACCATTGCACAGGGCATACGAGTAAATCATTAAATTTTTCTTACAAGTTCAAATCCCTAAGAATACATCCTGCTAGAGTAGGATGTAAGTCCATGTCATCTGCTTAATATTTTCTGTGTACTTTCTTCATGCTCTCTCTAAGTGATTCTAGAAAACATATCTTGTTAGCACTGCCTACTCCATTTTTTCCTCTCTTTAGGGAAAAAGAAAAAAAGATTGCTTTTTTTTTTCCCCTCTGCTCTCAGTTCAGGCAAGTAATCAGCTGTCCTAAGATTAAATGAGAGTATGGCATGAATGCAGTCTAATGGTGCAAATTATCTTGAGTCTGGCAAGACAAGCACTAAGAGACAGCAATTTTTGTAATACAAAAGATTATTCAAAAGATGTATAGGTAAATTATAAAAATATCACAGTCAGTTTCCAGTATCAAAAAAATATGCTTCCACTTTCATCTCCCAGTACATCCTGTTAAAATACTGAAATCAAGAGAATTATGTTTTATTTTGCAGGTAAATAGTAAGTAGAGGTCAGGAAGCATCCTCCAAATTAATCAGAAGTAGGAAATGTTCTGTTCAAGGAAGTAATTTTTATTTGGTCTCTAAAAATAAAAGCATTTACATTGTACTAAAGAGTACTATCATGTTACATTTTTGGTCAAACTCATAATAAACAAAATCATTAAAAAATACAAAATTAAAAATAAAGTTTTGAAAAGGTATCAGTGGGGAAACAATTCACATAAGTAGGATAGGGAGATTTGCTTTGTTGTTACCAAACTATATCAATTTATGCGAGTTTATAACAGTGACTGTACCTAAAGTAAAACATTTTGAACCTTGCGTTCAATGCTGATGACTCCAATGCATTTACTAGAAAAAAACTAAAAATATCCTGGCTTCCCAGGATTGAAGCAACCAGGTTATCTGGCAAACAGCTCCATCCAAGAGCTTTACATTTAATGGATGAAAAGCTGAAGTATATTAATTAGGCAAATGCAAACTAAGTAAGCAATATTCATCGATTATCCTAGCCATTTCAAGGCAACAGAAACCTATAAGATATCTTTCAATGCACTGATGGGGACACCTGAAATATGTTCCGTACAGTTACAGCTAATCCACCAAGTTACTTTTCAAAAGAAGTACTAAAGATTATTTCATATTTATTTATTATTTTATATATATATATGATACATCTAATATTTGCTTTGTGTACAGCCAGCATGAGTACCATTCTCAGCATACGCTCTCCAGTAAACTCTCCAGAAAAACTCACCTTAATTATATTCTCCAAACCTACAGTAGGAAAATTGTCTGGAATAACTGAGACAATCAGATACAGCAGCAGGGAGGGATGCACGTAGATAAAAACACAAGGGAGGAAACTCAGTTAGAAAAGCAATTTTTGAGAAGTTAAAAAAAATAATACCAAAAGAAGATTAATTAGATAATATTTTGTAAAATGTTATTTAACATGACTATATCACTTTGACCCAGATATTTTTTATTCTTTTTGATGTTGAATAAAGCAACATTGCAGATAAGAATTCATTTAAGGCATGAAACATATTTTACCAAACCAAATTTAATTAAAAAGCAGTTTGTAAATGCAATAAGACATTCCTGATGAGTTATTGCAGTATTGATATCATTTACTGACACCAATGCTGCCCCTGTAGTAGATTTTGCAACTGTCTTTAGCAAATTCCTCCATTCCCTAACCGACAAACATCTTCAGATATGAAGAACATTTGTGTGTACTTTCAGATGACTGTAATTGTTATCTGTTTTTTCCACACACAGATGACAGTATGGAGTAAATTGCAGTTCTCAGCATTTGTGGAAATTCAAAGGCTAAGTGTAGCTTATGCAAAACCCTACACAATGAGATGTGCCAATTTATAATCCACCCTTAGCCAAACCCTCCACTACCGCCCCCTTACCTCTTTGCCAAAGGAGCTGCATGGCAGGTGAAAGCATCGCTTAATGTGCAGCCTAAAGCAAAAATTACATTATAACGGGAGTTTGTTCCATTCATCTGCTGATTTTGCTGTGGACAGAAAGCCTACTAATATTACTAGAGGAAGGCAAATGAGAGTCTGGTATCAATTATGGAGTTAATGTATGTAAGCAACAACTGAGAATATGTTTCTTTGGAACTGTACCTTATCCACAGGTTCACCAAATACATGTAGCATTTATCGAGCTGCCATACATTCTGACTGTCACTTAATTATCACTCTACGCATCCCTGGTAGATAGGAATCTATGTAAACTGCCCTGAAACGATGTTAGCGATTTCCTGTGAACATGCAGCTGAATTAACTTTTCTTCAAACTTGCCCTGAGGTTCTTCTACATTACACCTACTGCAAGTGCAACCAGAGGACAGAAAGAGGAAAAGATAAGAGAAAATAAAAGACTAAAGCTTTTAACCTTGTTTTACTTCTTATTCCAAATTCACAACTGCTTTCCTATTTCTGTTCCCTTCTCCCGATTGCCTACCTTTGGCACCATTGGTACCCATATCCTCATACACCCTTTTCTATTTGCAGTCTTCCCATCCTTATACCTTCATGAACATCATAGAATCACAGAATCACAGAATCACAGAATAGTAGGGGTTGGAAGGGACCTCTGTGGGTCATCTAGTCCAACCCCCTGGCCGAAGCAGGGTCACCTACAGCAGGCTGCACAGGACCTTGTCCAGGCGGGTCTTGAATATCTCCAGAGAAGGAGACTCCACA